>Ga0207705_10001188_pt1 | contig 21115 bp, 19 predicted proteins | sample KBSC13metaG_FD_184314 | JGI IMG/M metagenome (GOLD analysis project Ga0207705, IMG submission 184314) | Corn rhizosphere microbial communities from Kellogg Biological Station, Michigan, USA - KBS C1-3 metaG (SPAdes) (version 2) | ecosystem: Host-associated > Plants > Roots > Rhizosphere > Soil ... | reverse complement strand
TGTCGGCCCACGAGGAGAAGGCGCATTGGCTGAGGCAGCCCATGCATTCGGCCTGATCGACGCGGATCTGCTTTTCTTCCTCGGGCGTCACGAAAATGAGCGTGTCGTCGGGCGTCTTCATCGCGTTGGTGTAGCCCTTGGCATACCATTCGCGGGCGTGGATCAGGTCGCCCTTGGTGACCCAGTAATTCTTCTTGGTGCCGACACCGACGTCGAGCTGGAAATGGTGGTCGCCGATCGACTCCTTGGTGTAGGCGATCTGGCGCTCACTGCGCGCCTCGAGGTTGCGCAGGAACGGGTTGCGCACGGCCGAGGAATAGAAACCGGTCGGCGAGAAACGGTGCAGCAGCACGTCGCCTTCCTCGAGCGTCATCAGCCGCGCCTTCCATTCGGGCGGGATCGGGCTTTCCTGGGTCAATAGTGGCCGGGTGCCGAACTGGAAGACGATCTGGCCGAGCTCGGGATTGTCGATCCAGTGCGCCCATTCGTCGAGCCGCCACACGCCGCCCGCCATGACGATCGGCACGCTGTCGGCAATACCCTCGGCGCGCATCGTCTCGCGCAATTCCTTGACCCTTGGATAAGGATCCTGCGGCTTGCGCGGATCCTCGGCGTTCGACAGGCCGTTGTGCCCGCCGGCGAGCCACGGGTCCTCGTAAACCACGGCGGCGAGCCATTCGGCGGCCTTGTGATAGGCGCGCTTCCACAGCGCGCGGAAGGCGCGGGCCGAGCTGATGATCGGCAGATAATTGACGCCGTACGATGCCGCGATCTCGGACAGCTTGTACGGCATGCCCGCGCCGCAGGTCACGCCGGTGACGAGCCCCTTCGTGCGCTCGAGCACGCCGTGGAGGACACGCTGCGCGCCGCCCATTTCCCACAGCACGTTGATGTTGATCGCGCCCTTGCCGCTCGCGATCTCATAAGCGCGGTGAACCTGCGCGACGGCGCCGTCGATCGCGTATTTGATCAGCTCTTCGTGCCGCTCCCGGCGGGTCAGCCCCGCGTAGATCTGGGGGATGATCCGGCCCTCGGGATCGTAGCTGTCGGCATTGACGGCAGAGACCGTGCCGATGCCGCCCGCGGCCGCCCAGGCGCCGCTGCTCGCATGGTTGGTCGCGCTGACGCCCTTGCCGCCTTCGACCAGCGGCCAGACCTCGCGTCCACCATAGAGGATGGGCTTCAGCCCGTTGAACAAATCCCGTCTCCCGGGCGCATAGATCGCGCCGTTCCGGCGCCCATATAGGACGGATCGTTACTCTTGCGCGAAAAAAGTTGACGGCCCCCCGATGAAGGGGAGCCGTCACCCCGGCCTCGAGCCGGGGTCTGCTTCAAAAGGAGCAGGCGGATCCCGGATCAAGTCCGGGACGACGATTGCTTGCTTAGCAGCTGCCGCTGGCGATCGCGCCGCCGACGACCGCGCCGAGCGCGCCGCCGATCAGCGCGCCGGCGGTGCGGTCGCCGCCGCGATGATAGCGATAGCCGTAGCGGTAATAGTGACGGCCGCCATCCGCGACCGAGCTGCCGATCACCGCCCCGGCAAGACCGCCGACAACCGCGCCCGCGGCCGTGTTCCCGCGGCAATAGCCGTTGTAGCCGTAATAGCCGCGGTTGTAGCCGTAGCCGTACGCCGGATAACCGCTGTAGCCGTAGGCGGGATAGCCGTAGTTGTAGCCATAGGCCGGGCGGCTATAGCCGTAGCTATAGCCGTAAGACGGGTAATAGCCCTGGGAGTAGCCATAGCCGCCGTAATAGCGGCCATGCGCTTCGGCACCGGCCGGAATGGCGACCATTGCGGCTGCTGACAGCGCCAATGCGATTTTCTTGATCATCTCGTTCCTCCAATCACTGCATGGCCGTGGAGGCAGAACTTCGCGGCCGTGTGACGAGAGAAATACGCCCCCCAAGCTGTCGACGGTCTGAATGTTGCGGTCAGGAATCGATAAGCTTGCCTACAATCGGCGTGAAGCCCGCCTAGGCGGCGGCGAACGAGTAATCGAGCCCGATATCGACGGCGGGCGCCGACTGGGTGATCCGGCCGACTGAAATGAAGTTTACACCGGTCTCGGCAAGGAAACGAATGGTCTCCAGAGTCACGCCGCCGGACGCCTCGAGCGGCACGCGGCCGGCGACGAGGCGGACCGCCTCGCGAAGCTGCGCCGGGTCCATGTTGTCGAGCAGCAGGCGCTCGGCGCCAGCCGCGAGCGCAGGCTCGATCTGGTCGATCCGGTCGACCTCGACCTGCACCTGCAGCCCCGTGTTCGCCTGTTTCGCCCGGCGTACCGCCTCGGCCACCCCGCCGCATGCAGCGACATGATTGTCCTTGATCAAAATGCCGTCGTCGAGCCGCATGCGATGATTGTGCGCACCGCCCATCCGCGCCGCATATTTGTCGAGCACGCGCAGGCCGGGGAGCGTCTTGCGCGTGTCGAGCAGCACGGTACCCGTTCCGGCGAGGGCGTCCGCGTACTGGTGCGTCAGTGTCGCGATTCCTGACAGGTGCTGGAGCGTGTTGAGCGCCGAGCGCTCGGCGGCGAGCATTGCCCGCGCCTTGCCGCCGAGGCGCATCAGAGTCGCGCCATGCTGGACCTGATCGCCATCCGCAGCGAGCCGCTCGATCTCGACGCGGTCGTCGAGGGCACGAAAGATCGCGGCCGCGATGTCGATCCCCGCGACCACCATCGACTGCCTGGCGTTCAGCTCGGCGTCGAAGCGGGCATCGTCCGGAATCGTCGCGCGCGATGTGACGTCGCCGCCCTTGCCGAGATCCTCGGCGAGCACGTGCTGAACGAAAGCGTCGAGGTCGAAATCTTCGGGAAGAGCCATGCCAGCCGTCTAGGCGAGCAGGCGACGGCCGTACAAGCTCAGTGCGTTTCTTCGCTGACCTTCTCCCGAATCCAACGGCCCTCGCGCCATTGGTAGCGGCTCGGATCGGTCGGCTTGAAGTCGATGCCGTTCCACGAATGGACCGTGACGGTGACGGTCATGTTTCCGATGTCGACGAGGTTGAAGCTCTGCTCCTGCTCGCGCACGCGGGTCGAGGTCGCGGTGCCGGCCTGGATCACCAGCACGCCGCCGATCCGGGCGACGAGATCGCTCGCTTCCTGGCTCGACGCATGATGGTTGTGGCCGGCGAGGACCATGTCGACTCCCGCGTCCTCGATCGCATCGAGCGCCAGCTCCTGCCGCCCGATCGCCCGGTCGACCTTGCTCCCGACGGGTAGCGCGAACAGCGGGTGATGGGTGACGATGATCCGCATCGCCTCGCTCGGCGTGCGCGCGAACGTCTCGCGGATGAACTTGACCTGGTCCTGGTTGATGCGACCATCCTTGAACGTCAGCGATCGCGCGGTGTTGATGCCGAGGACGGCGATGCCGGGAAGCTCGACGAACGGGCAAAGCGTCTCGTCGATGAAGCGCCGGTAACGCGCCAGCGGCGACAGAAAGCGGCGCAGCACGTCATAGAGCGGCACGTCGTGGTTGCCCGGCACGCCGAGCACTTCGTGGCCGCGCTCGCGCAGAAGCGCCAGGAATTCGCAGGCCTCGCGGAATTGCTCGGTTCGCGCGCGTTGGGTGAAGTCGCCGCTGATGACGACCAGGTCGGGCTTCAACTCGTCGACCTGCCATTCGACCGCTTCGACCAGCCGCGGATCGTGCGCGCCGAAATGCAGGTCGGACAAATGGACAATTCGAGCCACGGGCGAAGAACGCGCCTCCGCCCGTGGCGGTTCACCTCACTCCGTCGGGAATCCGCGCCGCTTCAGCAGCGCCGACACGTCCGGGTCGCGGCCGCGGAATTCGCGATAGGCATCGGCGCGGTCGGTCTCGTTGCCAGTCGCGAGGAGGATCGTCTTGAAGCGATCGGCCGTCGCCTTGTCCCAGACGTTGCCCTTCTCCTCGAACGCCGCCCAGGTGTCGGCGTCCATCGTTTCCGACCACAGGTAGGAATAATAGCCCGCCGAGTAAGCGTCGGATGAGAACAGGTGATTGAACTGCGGCAGCCGGTGCCGCATCACCAGCTCCTTCGGCATGCCGATCTTCGCGAGCGTCTCGCGCTCGAACTTGTCGGGATCGACGACTCCGTCCGGCTGCGTGTGGAGCATCATGTCGACGATCGCCGAGGAGAGATACTCGACCGTCGCGAAGCCCTGGTTGAACGTGCTGGCCTTCTCGATCTTGGCGAGCAGCGCCTGCGGCATCGGCTGCCCGGTCTTGTAGTGGCGCGCGAAGCGGCTGAGGACCTCGGGGGTCAACAACCAATTCTCGTTCACCTGGCTTGGATATTCGACGAAGTCGCGCTGCGACCCCGCGAAGGTCGGATAGCGAACGTCCACCGTCAGATAGTGGATTGCATGCCCGAACTCGTGGAACATAGTCTCGGCATCGTCGAGGCTGATCAGCACCGGCTCGCCCGGACTCGGCTTGGCGAAATTGTTGTTGTTCGAGTTGAGCACGATCTTACTGTCGAGCAACCCGACGCGCGTCCGGTAGGCGTTGTGCCACGCGCCCGAGCGCTTGCCGGTGCGGGCATAGGTGTCGAGATAGAAGAGCCCGACGGTATGGCCGTCCTTGCGGTCGATCACCTCGAACGTGCGCACGTCCGGGTGGAAGACGGGAACCGCGCCGGTATTCTCCTTGAAGTCATAGCCGTAGAGCTCGCCCGCGGCCCAGAACATGCCCTTGAGGATGTTGTTGAGCTCGAAATAGGGCTTCACTTCCTCCTGGCTGAAGTCGAACTTCGCCTTGCGGACCTTCTCCTGGTAATAGCGATAGTCCCACGGCTCAATCGTGATCTTCGCGCCCGACTTGTTGGCGAGCGCCTGCTGGTCGGCGACCTCCTCCTTCACGCGGGCAACGGCGGCCGGCCAGACCTTCATCATCAGGTTCATGGCGTTGTCCGGCGTCTTGGCCATCGTGTCCTGCATCCGCCAGGCGGCGTGAGTCGGATAGCCGAGCAGCCGCGCGCGATCGGCGCGCAGCTTGACGATCTCCGCGATCGTCGAATTGGTATCGTTGGCATCGCCGTTGTCGCCGCGGTTGACGAACGCGCGCCAGACCTTCTCGCGCAGCGCGCGATTGTCGGCGAAGGTCAGGATCGGGTCGACCGCCGAGCGCGTGTTGACGATCGCGTACTGGCCGGCGGGTAGATTGCGCTCCTTGGCCGCGGCGAGGGCCGCGTTCCGGACGTCCTGCGGCACGCCCTTAAGCTCGGCCGCGGTCGCGACGGCGTACTTGGACTCGTCGGCGAGCACCTTCTCGCTGAAGGTCGAGAATGCGCGGGCGAGCATCTGGTTGAGCTCACTCAGCTGCTCTTTCTGCCGCGGGTCGAGGTTGGCGCCGTTGCGGACGAACGATTCATAGTAGCGCGTCACCAGCCGCTGCTCCTTTTCGGGCAGGCCGGCGCGGGCTTCGTAGACCGCCTTCACGCGCTGGAAGAGCGCGGGATTGAGCGTGATCTCGTCGTTGGCGGCGCTGAGCCTGGGCGACCATTCCTTGCCGAGCGCCTGATATTGCGGCGTGGTCACGTTGCCGGCCATGACGCCGAACAGGGTCTGCACGCGCTCGAGCCGCTGGCCCGCTTTCTCCATGGCGACGATCGTATTGTCGAAGGTCGGCGCGGCAGGATTATTGGCGATCGCGAGGATTTCGCGGCGCTGCTCGTCGATCCCGAACTGGAAGGCCTCCGGAAACAGCTCCGGCTTCACTTTGTCCCAGGCAGGCACCCCGCCGAACGGGCCGGTCCATTCCGCCAGCAGCGGATTGGCCGGCACCGGGATGGTCGCGGCCGCCGGTGCGGCTTCAGCAACGCTATCCGAAACTTCAGGTACAACCGAGGCCATCGCCTCCCGATCAGTAGTTGCACAAGCACCCAGGGCTGCGGCGGCGCAGCCCAGCAAAATCATCCGGTTCATCTCGTTCCCTTAAAGATGGAACCGGCTAGGTGGCCGCGCCGACCAACTTAAGCAACCGTGAGTTCGACGAACGGCCGTCAGAAGTTCAGCAAAAGGAGCAGCTTGGCGTCGACGCCGAAGCCCTCCGCGCGCTTCTGCTCGATGAAATTGGGAATGTCGGCACGCGTGACGAGGTGGACCTTGATGTCCTCATTCTCGTCGCCGCCGCCCGGCCCGATCCGCCGCAGTCCGTGCGCGCGAACCAGAGTGAAGCCCTCCGAGAGCATGCCGGGGGACGAGTAGAATTCGCCGAGGCGCTCGATACGCTCCGCTGTGAATCCGGTCTCTTCCTCGAGCTCCTTGACCGCGGTCCCCTCGATCGTCGCATCGGGATCCTGGTCTCCCACCAGGCCCGCCGGCAGTTCCAGGCAGCGGCAATCGGGCGCGACCCGCGGCTGATCGACCAGCACGACCTTCCCTTCGAACTCGGCGAGGATGACGACCGCGCGGATATCGCGCGCGCGGCTCGCATATTCCCATTTGCCGCGCCTCAGCGCGCGCACGAACTTGCCCTCCCACATCACTTCGGCGGGAGGGAGATCATCGAGGTTCATAGCTCGATCAGCTTGTCCGGGATTTCATTGATATCATCGGCCGAACGCGGGAAATGCTCGGCGAGCACCGTTCCGACCTGCTCGATGGCGGCGACGATGCCGTCGGCGACCCGGCCCTCGCGGACATCGACCAACAGCGCCGCCATCGCTTCGCCCCAGGTCTCCGGATTGGTCGCGCTGGTGATCGCGGAATCGCCGATGATCTCGGCGCGGCGCTCGGCCATCGACAAATAGATGAGGATGCCGGTGCGCCCCGCCGTCCGCCGCTCGGCCGCCGCCTTGAAGATGGCGATCGCCCGCCGGCGCACGCGCCGGTGCTTGGTCGCGGGCGGGAGTCGCAGCAGCCGCAGCGGCATCCATTTGAGGATCAGCAGCGCGACGATGAACTTCAGCGCAGCGAACACCATCAGCAGCGTGAACAGCTGGCTAAGCGTCGGGTCGGGGCTCCAGCCGCCAAACAGGAAATCATACCACCAGGTCAGCGCCGTCGGCCGCCATGCCGCCCAGGCGAGCACGGCGAACAACGGGATCAAGGCCCAGTGCAGCGCCACATCGTGATAGGCGTCGCTGATCGGCGTTGCGACCGCGACGATCTCGCCATTGCTCTTTGATTCGGCGGCCGCGATCGCCGCCGCCACCTTCCCGCGTTCTGCGTCGGTCAATCGAAGCACTACCAGCTGCCCCCCGCGCCGCCGCCGCCGAACGATCCGCCGCCACCCGAGAAGCCGCCGAAGCCGCCTCCTCCGCCGCCGAAGCCACCGCCGCCCCAGCCTGAGCCGCCGCCCCAGCCGCCGCGCGAACCGCGGCTGAGCTCGTTCAGGCCCCACAAGACGACCCACGGGCTGATCCCGCCCCGCCGGGAGCGGTAGCGGCGGCCGACCGCGCGCCGGAAATGCGACAGGATGACGAACGCGATGACCATGACCCAAAAGATCACCGGGAGCGGATTGCCGCCGCTGTGCTGCCGCTGCTGCTGCGCCTGCTGGGCCGCGGCGACGTTCTTCGCCGCCTCATCCGCCGGCAGACTCATCTGCTTGATGATCGCGTCGGCGCCCGCTTCGATGCCGCCGCCATAGTCGGGCGGCTGCTGCTTGAAGTGCGGCAGGATCGCCTCGCGGGTGATCACGCCTGCCATGGCGTCGGTCATGAACCCGCCGGCGCCATAGCCGGTCGCGATCCACACCTTGCGCTCGTTCGGCGCCACCAGCAGCAGCACGCCGTCGTTGTTCTTGGCGCTGCCGATCTTCCACGCGCGGCCGAGCCGGTAGGCATAATCCTCGATCGGATAGCCTTCGAGGCTGTTGACCGTGGCGACCACGAACTGCCGTCCGGACTGCGCCTCCAGAGCTTCGGACTTGCTGGTGAGGTCGGCGACCTGGGCAGGATTGAGCAAATGCGCCTGGTCGACCACGCGGCCGGTGAGCGGCGGGAAGGTCTGCGCGAGGGCGGCCGTCGCGAAGAACAGAAAGGAGATCAACACCGCGATCGTCACCCCCGCGAAAGCGCGGGTCCCGCTGCCTGGGCGGCGGACAAGCGGGATTCCCGCTTTCGCGGGAATGACGGTGGCGGTCACCTCGGCCTCAGCTCGCGTTGAAGTTGACGCTCGGCGCTTGCTGCGCCGCGGTCGAGGCCTCGAACGGCACCTTGGGCTTGGCGCCGTAGAAGACCTTGGCGCCGATCGCGTCGGGGAAGGTGCGGATGCGGGTGTTATAGGCGCGCACCGCCTCGTTATAGTCGCGCCGCGAGGCGTTGATCCGGTTCTCGGTGCCCTCGAGCTGGTCCTGGAGCGCGAGGAAATTCTGGTTGGACTTCAGGTCCGGATAGGCCTCGAACGTCGCCAACAGCCGCCCGAGCGAGCCGCCGAGCTGGCTCTGCGCATTCTGGAACGCCTGAACCTTGGCCGGATCGCTGAGATCGCTGGCGTTGAGCTGGATGCTGGTCGCCTTGGCGCGCGCGTTGGTGACGTCGGTCAGTACCGTGCGCTCCTGCTGCGCATAGCCCTTCACCGTGTTGACCAGGTTGGGGATGAGGTCGGCGCGGCGCTGGTAATCGGCCTGGAGGTTGCCCCAGGCGGCGTTGACCTGCTCCTCGGCCGTGGGAACGCTGTTGAGGCCGCAGCCGGCGAGGCTGAACGCGGCCAACGGCGCAAGCAAACCGAAACGGCGGAGCACGGTCATTGATTGTCCCCTCAAGTACGTCGCGTGGGCGCATAGGTAGAAGGATGACGCGCGCGCTTCAAGATGCTGTTTGAGGGGGGCAATACACCGCGGCTGTTTCACTTTTCATGCCGCGAAATCGCGCTAGTGTCGCCTGGCCGACGCGCAGCGAAAGGAGCCACCCATGCTGAAGGACTTCAAGGCATTCATCGCCAAGGGCAACGTGATGGACCTGGCGGTCGCGGTAATCATCGGCGCGGCCTTCGCGAAAATCGTCAGCAGCCTGACCGACGACATCATCATGCCGATCGTCGGCAAAATTTTCGGCGGGCTCGATTTTTCGAGTCATTTCCTGCTGATGGGCCCGGTGCCGGCGGGCTACCACGGCTCGATGACCGATTATGCCGCGCTCAAGAAGGCCGGCGCGCCGGTGCTCGGCTGGGGCGAGTTCATCACCCAGGTCGTCAGCTTCCTGATCCTCGCCTTCATCATCTTCCTGATGGTGCGCTGGGCGAGCAAGATCATGCGCCGGCGCGAGGAGGCGCCCACCGGCCCGACCGAAGTCGAGCTGCTGGCCGAGATCAGAGACGAGCTTCGGCGGCGTCCCTGAGCCTCGTCACTTGGGCATCCCATTGAGGCCGCTCGCCTCGCGCAGAGCCTCTCCGTCGAGCCGGTAGCCGTCGAGGAAGACAATGCGCACGTGCCGCAGGTTGCCAAGCTTCTGTGACACGTCGCCGTCGACCAGGATCAGGTCGGCCTCCTTGCCGCGCGTAATCGAGCCAGTGCGATCGTCCATCCCCGTCATCCGCGCCGGAATGATCGTCGCCGTCTGCAGCGCTTCGGCGTTGCTAAGTCCGGCCTCCTGATACAGCTCGAGCTCGCGCACCAGCTCGAGCCCGTAGCCGTCGGTGCCGGCAACGATCCGCACGCCCGCTTGGTGGAGCTTGCCGACGAGCCCGACCATCTTGTCGAAGCTCTTGCGGAAATCCTCGCGGGTCAGATTGTCGAACAGCGGATAGCCGCCGATCTTCCAGCCGCGCGCGACCGCAGGCGGGGCGATGTCGGCGAACGGTGCATATTCGGGCGGAATCGCCGAGCCGTCCGAGGTCATCAGCGGCTCCCAGACGGTGAGCGTCGGATCGACAATCGTGCCGCGCCTGGCGAGCTCGGCGTAGAAAGCCTTCATCGCCGGGGAGTCGAGGTCGACATCCTTGCCGTACTTCGCCGGACCCTCGAGCCGCGCTGCGGTATTGGCGTGGTCGACAACCTCCTGCGGCATCGCCTGCATCATGATGAAGTTGATGTGCGTGACCTCGTCATAACCGGCGCGCACGGCGTCGAGCGGACGCATGCCGGCGGGCACGTGGCCATGGACGTGCAAGCCCAGGCGATGCGCTTCGGCCGCCGCCGGCGCGATCCACGCCGGGTTCATCGAGGTGTAGAATTTTGCGCCCCACAGGCCCGCCGCCTTGATCTTGTCGACCGCGGCGATCGCTTCCGCGGCAGAGCTGACAGTCAGCGATCCCTGAGCGGCAAGCGGATCCTTCTTGTCGATGATCACCGAGATCTTGCCGTCCGGCGCGAGGAGGTCGCCGGCGGCGCGACGCTTGTAGATGCTCAGCGCGTCGTCGATCATGCTGCCGGGGCTGCGGTAATTCGTCATGCCGGTCGCGACGTTCTGGAGCAGGTTCCAGTCGTCGCCGACGTGCTGGTGCGAATCCCACAGCCCGGGCAGCAGGGTCTTGCCGCGGCCGTCAATCACCGTCGCTCCCGCCGGCGGCTTGATCGATCCCGCCGGCCCGACCGCGGCGACCTTGCCGTCGGCAATCAGCACAGCACGGTTCGGCAGGTACTTCCCGGCGACGGAATCGAACATCAGCACGTTATCGACCAGGGTCGGCGTTCGGTTCGCCGGAGCGAGAAAGCGGTGGGCGATGTCGCGCACCATGTCGGCGGTCGCCTTGTCCTGGATGAGCTTGAGCTTCGGCGCGGCGCTTTCGTAGCCCGCGGGCAGCAGCGAGATCGTCCCGGCATTACCGAAGAAGCGGTTGTCGCTGTCGAGCCATACCGGCGACGGGGCGAAGCCGAGGCCCTTGATGAAGGCGAGCTTCAGCGTCTTCGGCCCCTGCGCTCCGTCGATCTGAACGCTCTGGCCGACGCTGATGCTGGCATGCCCGCTCGGCAGCAGATCGATACCCTTGTCGCCCGCGGCGACCAGCGCCTCGACGTCCTTTTCACCCGCCAGCCACGGACCGCCATAAGTGCTGTAGCGCTTGTTCGCGAACGGTGCCGAGCCCGAATCGACCGCCGTCTTCCAGTGCGCGACGCCATTCGCGTCGACATTGAAGTCCTCGGTCGCGTCGCCGGAATCGGTGAAGCCGCGGATCGCGATCTTGACCGGCCGTCCATCGGCGCCCGGCGTCACCAGCTGGTCGTCCTCGGTCACCCAACCGCGCAGCGACATCGACATGCGGTAGGCGAGCTGGCCGTCGGGCAAGGCCCAGGACCAGACGTCGCCATGCTTCCCGGCGCTCGAGCTGATCGTGTAGTGCCGCGCGCCGGCGGGCGGCGTCAGCAGCTGCTCCTTGGGCGTCGGCGCGGCGGACGCCAGGGTTGCGGTGGCAGCAAGCAGCACGGCGAGAATCGGTCGGCGCATCGGAAAACCCCCCGGGAAGAATAGGGCCGAGCGTGGCGATGCCCGCGGGCAAAGGCAACCGGGGTTTCGACGAACCGCCGGTATTCAAAGCAATGCGCCGATGGCTTGCTAAGCCGATCTACGCTGCCTCGGCATTCGCGTTGCCAACCCGTGCTTCGGCGGCGGTCACCAGCGCTTCAAAGCGGGGATCGTCGCGCAGCGGATCGAGGTCCGTGTCGAGTCGAAGATATTTGACCAACGCCAAGGGAACACGATCAATGAACGTGGCGAGCAATTCGATGGCCGCGTCCTTGTCCCGCAAATGACGGGAAAGCGCGCAAACGAGGTTCCACCGCATGCTGAGATTGTCGGGGTCCATCAGCAGCGCCCGCTTGACCCATTCCTTCGCCCGCTCGCCGTCACCCAGTGCGGCGAGCGCCACAGCACCGAAGCCAAGCGCAGAGCCGATGGAGGGATCCTGCGCCAGGACCTTTTCGGTACGGTCCATTGTCATATGCGCCGAGCGCCGAACGCCATCCACATCGCGTACGGCCGCATAGCAAGTCTGCAGCATGCCCGTGGAATGGTAATCGGCTTCGACCAGCGATGCGGCCTTCTCGAAGTACGGAATCGCCTCTCGCATCTTGCCGCGACGATTGAATAGCCGAGCGGCTTCCTTGTTCACCTCCCACGATTCCGGGTCCAGCCGGAGGGCCAACTGGATTTGCCGGTCCGCATCCTCGAATTGTCCCTCCTCCTCTGAGAGGTAGCGTGCCTTGACGCAAAGGGCCTCCGGCAGATTCGGGTCGAGGATGAGCGCCCGTTCGGCAGATGCAAGAGCATCCTCGGGCTTCGAATGGCGAAAGCGCATTTCCGCTTGAGCAAGCGCGATCAACGCCCACGCCTTGGCATAGTTCGGGTCGATCTCGGTCGCCTGCCGAGCGATTCGAACGACGACCTCATCACGGCGCACGTCGCCGTCATTGCCACTGATCCAATGCTGCCGCGCCATCAGGTAAAGATTGTAGGCCTCGACACTCGACGTCCCGCGATGCTCGATCGCCTTCTTTTCCTTGGGCAGTAGCTTCAGACGCAATGCGCCGACGATCGCCTTCGAAATCTCGTCCTGAATAGCGAAAATATCGGTGAGATCGCGATCGTAGCGATCCGCCCAGACGTGGTCGCCGGCCTCCGCGTCGATCAGCTGCGCATTAATCCGCACGCGGTCCCCCGACTTGCGGATGCTCCCTTCAAGGACGTGGGTGACATTGAGCTGACGCGCAATCTGGCTCGCCTCGAGCGTCTGGCCCTTCAAGGTGAACGCCGTGTTTCGGGCGGTCACGGACAATGCCGACACCTTCGACAGGTCGGTGATGATGTCGTCGGTGATTCCGTCGCTGAAATATTCCTGCTCGGCATCGCCGCTGAGGTTGATGAACGGCAAAACGCAAATGGCGACGCGCCGCGCCGGCGCGGCTTTCGGGTCCGGTGCGGACGGACTCGGCGCAGGGCCGCCAACCAGCAGTGCTACGCTCGCTTCGACTTTGCGCCACCCGGCGTTGTTCGCTTCGCCATTCCACCCGGTGAGGTCGGCACATTGAATTTGATTGAACGGAAGCGGCGGAATGGTTCCATCGATCGTGACCTGGACCAGCGTGCCCGCTTCGCGGGCGATGTCGGCTTCTGCACGCACCCATTGCGATCGCGCTGCCTCGGCGGACCAAAGCACGACTACCGCCTTGGCGGAGCGGAGCCGCTCCTCGATGACGTCGCCATAAGCGCGGTGCGCGGGCAATTCGTCGTCGCGCCAGACCTGATAGCCTGCCGCCCGCAACGCCTCGGCGACCTGCTGCGCCTGCGCTTCCGTCGTTCGGCCGTAGGATACGAAGATGTCGGCCACAGGGGCCCTCCGCGTGGGTCGCGATTCGAGTTAAAGCAAATGTTACCAAAGAGAAAGCCGCAGCCTCGGGTTGCCGCATGATGACATGCACGCCGCGTCCGGGAATTCGGTGATCCGCGCTTTCGGAAGAGTCCGAGGGATTCTGTTGCCCGGCTCCCTCGGAGGCCGCTGGAATCCCCTTCTGTTGCCCGGTGGGGTCCGACCGCGCTTTAGCTTTGTAACGTCAGGCCGTTAGGCCGTCAGTTACGCGGCAAGAGCGAGCGCCTCGTTATCGTTGGCACTTGTGTGAATGAGCCGTCGCGGTGGCTCAATCCGATCGGCAATCGGGCCTTTATTGCACTCGTCGATCCTATTTCGCCCCCATCAACAGCCCCGTCTCTTGACGGGGTTGATGGTGGAGGCGCCGGGGTACTGCCCCCCGGGTCCGAAGTGCCTATTCCACCTGACAGTCTACCGACATAGCCGGTCACCCGGCTCACGTTAGATAGGGAATTTGGGCGTGAATCTCAAGCGCGGCCCTGTTATGGCGGGGCTCGCCAACAGCCTTCAGGGGAATTGAAAGCAATGAAAAGACTGGCTTTTGTGATCGTCGGAATGTCCGCGCTGGCGCTTGCGGGATGCAACAAGAGCAACCAGGACGCGGTCCAGAACGCCGAGATCAACCAGCCGGCGGCCGACCAGCTGAACGAACTCGCCAACCAGGCATCGATGGAAGCCGCGAACGCGCAGGCTTCGGCCGAGAACGCGCAGGCCGCGGCCAACGAGGCGAACGCGGTCGCGACCGACAACACCGCGAACCCGCGCGAAGCTGACGAGCAGAACGTCAGCGGCATGTAATCCAAGAGGGCGGCCGCTGGTGAGCGACGACGCGATCCCGGCCGCCACCCTGGTCCTCGTCCGCGAGGCCACGAGCGGCCCGCCCGAGCTGCTGATGGTCGAGCGCGCCGGCGGCATGGCTTTTGCCGCGGGCGCCTGGGTGTTTCCCGGCGGCCGCATCGATGACGCCGACCGCGCGTTGGGCGCGGCTGTCGGAATTGACGCAGCCGCTGTCGCGGCGATCCGCGAAACGATCGAGGAAACGGCCGTGCCGGTCGCGCTGACGCCGATGCCCGACGCAGCTCCCTCGCGCGATCTTCAGAACGCGCTGGTGGCCGAAGCGTCGTTCGCAGACCTGCTCGCGCGGTACGGCTTCGAACTCGATGCCACCGCCCTCCTCCCCTTTGCGCGCTGGGTGCCCAAGTTCCACGCCGTGCGGCGCTTCGACACCTTGTTCTTCGTCGCGCGCTGCCCCGAGGGCGACTGGCAACCGCGCGTGATCGAAGGCGAATGCGCCGGCGCCGCCTGGATGAGCGCGGCCGAGCTGCTCGAGCGCGAGGCGCGCGGCGAGGCGCGCTTGATCTTTCCAACCCGCCGCAACCTCGAGCGGCTGGCGCAACATTCGTCGTTCGAGGATATCCGCGCCGACGCCCTCGCCCACCCGATCGAGCCCGTCACACCCTGGGTCGAGGAAGTCGCCGGCGAGCGCTTCATCACCATCCCGGGACACCTCGGCTACCCTGTGACTCAGGAAAAGCTCGACGGTCTGTGGCGCGGCTGAGCGCCGAGTCGCGCCTTCCCCAACGAAAAAGGGGACCCGCCGAAGCGGATCCCCTCTCCTTCTTCGAACCTGTCCGAGCTTATTTCAGGTGGTTCGACAGATGCTTGTTCATTTCGAACATGCTGACGCGGTCCTTGCCCCCGAAGACCTTCTTCAGCTTGTCGTCAGCGACGATTTCCCTCTTGTTCTGAGGGTTTTGCAGGTTGTTCTTGCGGATGTGATCCCACACCTTGGAAACCACCTGGCTGCGCGGCAGCGGGTCATTGCCCGTGATTGCCGCCAGATCGGCCGAAGGTTGAACCGGGCGGGCGAGACCACCCCCTGCTTTACGAGTCCCTTGTGCCATCATGGCCCTCCTGTTGTTCCGGTAGAGAGGATAGAGCGCAAACCCGGGCTCATTGCAATGGCCCCCCAGAGGGAAAATCAGCGATTTTCCCTTCGGAACGGCACCACCCGGTTGGCGGCGTCATGGCCGATGTCCGCGCGGCCGCCGAACGAGATGCCCGAGCGACGGCACCATTGCTCGACGATGGCCGCTTCGTCGCAGCCGAATGGGGGGTCGTTGGGGAGGATGTCGCTGACCCGGCCGAGGCGCAGCCGGCGCACGTTGCGGATGCCGGAGCTCGCGGTCACATGGAACATCGTGCGGTCGATGCGATAAAGATGCTCGCCGACATCCTCGATCAAAAGATCGACGCCCGTGAAGTCGGGCTCGAGCGGCGTTCCGAGCAGGTTCGAGAGCACGGTCAGGTTGAACGCCATCGCCGGCCCGTCGAGTGCCGGCTCGAGCGCTGACGGATCGCGGCGCACCAGCCAGTCGAGCGCGCGGGTAATCGCCGCCTCGCCGCCGCTCCGCATCACGTCCTGCGGCATCGGTCCCCAGGCAACGTCGAGGCCGGCCTTGTGCAAGCCTCCGTGGAGGAAACCCGCGTCGCTATAGCCCATGTAAAGCTTGCCCGCGGCCTCGCGCGGCAAATCGGCGAGCAGCGCCTCGGCGATGCGGTTCGACCCGTAGCCGCCGCGCGCGAACCACACGGCATCGATGGACCGATCCGCCATCACCTCGCGAAGCGCGGAGAAGCGCGCTTCATCCGGCCCCGCGAAATGACCATCGGAGAGGAAGCATTGCGGATGGACCAGCAGCTCGCAATCGCCGCGCGCCGCGACGATCGCCTCCACCCGCGCCGCGGCGTCGCGCTTGAGGGTGCAGCTCGGAGCGACGACGGCAATGCGCATCGGCAATGCTTAGGGTGACGCGGGCAGTCTCGGCAATGGCTCAGCGGTCGCCTCTACGGCGTAGGCATCGCCGTAGAACTTGCTCGTGCTGCGGGTATGGAAAGTGATCGCCTCGATTGGCTCGTACTTCGCGGGCCCAAGCCCCGGCAGCACGTCGAGCACCTCCTCTTCCCACACATAGACGTTGGTCGGGAACGACACGCGCGCGCTGGTCAAATGCGATCCGTCGCTCGGCTTGCCGACGCGGTGGGTGGTCGAGGGCAGGCGATCGTTGGTGAGGCGCTGCATGTAATCGCCGGTGTTGATGATGATCGCGCCCGGCGGTGCGTGCATCCGCACCCACTTGCCCGAGCGGTGGTTCCATACCTGCAACCCGTCGGTCCGCGTCGCCGGCAGGATGGTGAACAAATCGACGTCCTCGTGGCCGAGCAGCCGCCCGGCGCCCGAGCGGTCCTGCTCGTCGCTCATCGGCGGATAGTAATTGAGTCTGAGGCCGAAATTGGTGCCGGTCAGCCGCGCGTCGAGTAAATGCGGGTCGACGCCGAGGCCCATCAGCATCGCCTGCGCGATCGGCTTGAACAATTGCTCGTGCGCGAGGACGAGTTTGCGGAACTGCCGCTCATATTCTGCGCTCGGCCAATAACCCTCTGCGCGGAACGGCCCGTCACGCCGACCAGGAACGTCGAACGCACGCCGGCACCAAACCCAGCCTTCAACCAGGTCGGGATGGATGTCACTCGTCTGCTCGAGCGGGAAATAGCCCTGGTTGACCGACCCGTGGCGCTCGGCGCGGAAGCGCAGCTTCTCCTTGAGCGGCGTCGTGGCGAACAGGTCGTGCGTCGCCTGCTCGACCGTGTCGTAAAGCGCCGGATCGACGCCGTGGCCGGTCAGCACGGCAAAGCCGATCTCCTCCAGCGCGCCGGCGAATTGCTTGGCGAACCGCGCCTTGTCGGCCGCACCGCCGTGCAGGAAGCGCGCGAAGTCGAGCGTCGCGATGCGGTAATCCTCGTCGAACGCGTCGCTCGGATGCTCGGCGAGCCGATAGGTGTGCGCCTTGGTGACCTGGTCGTATTTCGCGAAGTCGCGATTGAGCGCGGCGACGTCGCTCATGCGAGCAGCTCCGCGGTGCCGCCGTGCGCCTTCTGCTCGCGGCGACCTTTCCACGCGGCAAGCGCCATGACCGCCGCGGCGTAGAGGACGACGACGATCACCAGCCAACGCAGCATCACCAGCGGCATGGTGACGACGATATAAGCGGCGAGCAGCACGCCGGGGATTCCGCCGATGGCGAGCCCGAGCACGACCTTGAGGTCGATCTGGCCGATCTGGATGTGCCGGGCCCCCGCCCCCGCGCCCATCAGCGCCGCGCCGCCGGCCATCACCGGAAAGCAGAGACGCGGGTCCATGCCCATCAGGCTGAGGAAGACGAGCGTCGGCGCATAATTGCCGACGCCGAAGTTGAGCAGGATTCCGAAGCCGAAGCTCGCGACGATCGCGACGATGGTCAGCATCGGCGGCAGGCCGGCCGCGGTGCCGCCGCCCGGCATCAGGTTCAAATTGGTCATCGCATAAGCGATCGCCGCGAGCAGCAGCCCGACGGCGACCGTCAGCTGGACGATCCACACCCGGGCGCGGACCACCAGCGGCGCCCCGAGCAGGCCGCCGAGCAGAACCGCGACCGCCGAGCCGAACAGCAGCACCGCATCGACCTTCACGCCGAGCTTGACGAGGAAGATGATGCTTTCGACCATCACCGGCGGAGTCAGGCCGACGAGCATGGTCGGAGGGATCAGCCGGTCGGGCACCATCTTGCGGAACTTGAACCAGGCGGTGGTCGGCGCGAACGAGCCGATCCCGAGCGTGTCGAAGAAAGCGACCACGCTACCGAGCGCCATTGCCTCGCGATTGGGCGTCGCCCGCTTCGCAATCGCCGAGCGCACCAGCACGATCGTGAAGAACAGGATCGCGAGAAGCAGCGGAACCAGAAGCGCAATCAACATCGGCCGCTCTCCCAGGCAGGGCTCCGGAGCTTAGCGCTGGCATCCACGCTAGTCATCGGGCAGTTTCGCGCCCCTGGGGAGGGCATTCAATGAAGAAATCCGCCGCGTTCACCGTCGCGATTGCCGGCCTGCTGACGATTTCCGCCGCGCCGGCGCCGACCAACTACTCCGTGCTGATCCGCGGCGGGACGATCTACGACGGGTCGGGCGGCGCGCCTTATGTCGGCGACGTGGCGTTGAACGGCGACAAGATCGTCTATGTCGGCCCGCATGCGCCGGGAAGCGCGGCTCGGGTGATTGATGCCACCGGCAAGGCGGTCTCGCCGGGCTTCATCAACATGCTGAGCTGGGCGGTCGAGAGCCTGATCGCCGACGGCCGCGGGATGAGCGACACCTACCAGGGCGTCACCCTGGAAGTGTTCGGCGAAGGCGATTCGATGGGACCGCTGACGCCCGAGATGAAGCGGTTGGAGGTCAAGCGGCAGGGCGACATCAAGTTCCCGATCCAGTGGACCACGCTCGGCCAGTATCTCGACTGGCTGACCAGGCGCGGCGTGACTCCCAACGTCGCCTCGTTCGTCGGCGCGACCACGGTCCGCGTTCACGAGCTCGGCGAGAAGGATGTCGACCCGACCCCGGCGCAGCTCGCGCGGATGCGGTCGCTGGTACGGCAGGCGATGAAGGACGGCGCGCTCGGCGTCGGCTCGTCGCTGATCTATGCGCCGGCGACCTATGCGAAGACACCCGAGCTGACCGCGCTGGTCGCGGAGGCCGGCAAGTGCGGCGGCATGTACATCAGCCATATCCGCGACGAAGGACCCAGGCTGCTCGAGGCGATCGACGAGCTGGTGACCATCTCGCGCGACGCCAAGGCGCCGGCCGAGATCTATCATTTCAAGCAGTCCGGGAAGGACAATTGGGGAAAGATCGACGCCGCGATCGGCCGCGTGAACGCCGCGCGCGCGGCCGGCCAGCGCATCACCGCCGACATGTACACTTATGCGGCAAGCTCGACCGGCTTCGACGCGGCCTTCCCGACCTGGATGCAAGACGGCGGGCTCGAGGCGTGGATCGCGCGGCTCAAGGACCCGGCGGTGCGCGCCAGGGCAATCGCCGAGATGCACGGGCCCAAGGCCGGCGAGAACACCAAGATCGTCACCGACGAGCCCGACAAGGTGTTGCTGGTCGGCTTCAAGAACCCGAAGCTCAAGCCGCTCACCGGGAAGACCCTGGGCGAAGTCGCGCGCGAGCGGCACAAGGCGCCCGAGGAAGTCGCCGCCGACCTCATCGTCGAAGACGGCTCGCGCATCCAGGTCGTCTATTTCAGCATGAACGAGGACAATGTCCGGCGCGAGGTCGGCCTGCCGTGGATGAGCTTCGGCTCCGACGCCGGCAGCCAGGCGCCCGAAGGCGTGTTCCTCAAATCGAGCACCCACCCGCGCGCCTACGGCAATGTCGCCCGGCTGCTCGGCAAATATGTCCGCGACGAGCAGGCGACGACGCTCCAGGACGCGGTGCGGCGGCTGACGTCGCTCCCCGCGACCAACCTCGCCATCAAGCAGCGCGGCTGGCTGAGGCCCGGCTATTATGCCGACGTCGTGGTCTTCGACCCCGCCACGATCCGCGACAACGCGACCTTCGCGAAGCCGCAGCAGCTTGCGAGCGGGGTCGAGGACGTGTTCGTCAATGGCGTCCAGGTAATGAGCGACGGCAAGCACACCGGCGCCAAGCCCGGGCGGGTGGTGCGCGGCCCCGGCTGGACCGGCTGGCCCGGCGGCGGCGCGTGCAAGTGATGAGATTAAGCAACTCGATGCTCGTCCGTTTGGAGCGACTTCAACGTCTGCGTGAAATTGGAGCGCTGAGCGAAAGCGAGTTTGAGAACCAGAAATCGGCGTTGCTGGCTCAACGCCGCTCAGCATGGTGGATTGCTGGAGGGGCCGGAGCCATTGCTATTGTCGCTCTGGCCGCTCTCTTCGTTTTTCAAAGCATGCGGCTTCCGACGGCAGCTCCCCCGACTAACGCAAAGCCTAAAGTGTCCGGAGCGACGATGCCCGTTTCGGCGACAGCACCTGTGATCGAAAGGACAATTCGAGATCGAGCAATCCGCGAGCAAATGTTGGCGGCATTCAAGACCGCGTTCGGAGAGCCTGCACCAGCGAAATTGCAGACAGGTGATGCCATAAGAGTATTTCGACCAACTCGTCTGGTCTGGGTCGGTGACCGAGCCATCTTGCTCAGTGAAGGCACGAACGTCTCCGACTGCCATTCATGTACCGGCGCGCTAGCAATCCATTATCTTACGCCGGTGGGGCAGGGGTTCCGGTTGACCGGCTCCTGGCCCGATCTGGTTCAAGGGGCAGGCTGGGGCGGTCCGCCTCAGTGGAAGATGTCGACAGAGTTCACGTCCAATCCAGCGATTGTGGACGAGGGCGGCTTCACGGCTCAGGGCTGCACGTCGGGCGGCCTAATGATTACCGAACTGCGACCTGACCGGCCGGTTCAGTCGGGGCTGGTTCGCACCATCATGTCGAACGAGAGCGGGTACGGGGATCCCGACCAGATCGACGGGCACATTAAGAACATTCGAAGAGAGCACTCGTTTGACGTCGTCTACACGGGCACTCGCAGCTTTGTGGAACATTGGATTTATCGCGGCGGTCGCTTCGTGCTCGATGGTGGACCAAGCAAGATGCCGCAGTGCTAGCCTTCGTGCCCCCCGCCAAGTAGGGCCGCCCCCATGATCGATTCCCCGGTTTTCTTCAGCGGTATCGGCGGCAGCGGGATGCTGCCGCTCGCCTCGATCGTGCGCGCGGGCGGGGCGAAGGTCGCGGGCTCGGACCGCTCGCTCGACGCCGGGCGGACGCCGCACAAGTTCGATTATCTGCGCTCGCTCGGCATCCAGCTGTTCCCGCAGGACGGCTCGGGCCTGCAACCCGGCATGACCCTCGTCACCTCGGCCGCGGTCGAAGCGACCGTGCCCGATGTCGTCCGCGCGAAGGAGCTCGGCCTCGCCCATCTCACCCGCCCCGAGTTCCTGGCGCGCCTGCTCAACGCCGCCCAGCGCAGCATCGCGGTCGGCGGGACCA
>Ga0207705_10001185_pt1 | contig 21177 bp, 17 predicted proteins | sample KBSC13metaG_FD_184314 | JGI IMG/M metagenome (GOLD analysis project Ga0207705, IMG submission 184314) | Corn rhizosphere microbial communities from Kellogg Biological Station, Michigan, USA - KBS C1-3 metaG (SPAdes) (version 2) | ecosystem: Host-associated > Plants > Roots > Rhizosphere > Soil ... | reverse complement strand
GGTCGTGATTCCACGGCGGGTGCTTGCGCTCTACTATCCCTGGTACGGCACGCCGTCGTTCGGCGGAAAATGGCTGCATCAGGATGGCGTGAACACCGAGTCGCGGACCATGACAAGCCACACGCACTATCCTCTCTCCGGTCCTTATGATAGTACGGACCCTGCCGTCATCGATCGGCACCTGCGACAAGCCAAATCTGCCGGGATCGATACCCTGGTATGCAGTTGGTGGGGACTGCAGGACAGATCCGACAAGGGGATCCGGATGCTCCTGAAACGGGCGCCGAAATTTGCGATGACGGTCTGTGTCTTCTGGGAACCCTATCATAGCGCATTCACCCAGCAGGACGCCCAGGCCGATCTGACGTATATCCTTCAAGCCTTCGGAAAACAGCGCGGTTACCTGCGTTACGGCGGCAAACCGGTAGTGTTTCTCTACTCGAAAACCTCGCAGGGCCTTGCGCCCGACCAGTGGGTGGGTGCGTTGAATGCCGTGTCCGGACGAGAGCGCAACGGCGTGCTGGCGATAGCCGAGAACGAAACCCAGGCGGGCGCGTCTGTATGGGACTCATCGTACACGCTGTGGCCCATCACGCGTAGGGACGCGCTCTATCCGGATCAGAGCGCTCAGAGCCTGCACCGGACATTTCAGGACCAGATCTCCGGGTCCAATAGTTTCCACCATCCGACCGTGGAAACGATCGGACCCGGTTATGACGACCAGAAATTTAACAGGAGCGCCGGGCAAAACGTGGCGGTCCTGGTCGGCCGACAGAATGGACAGCGTTATCGCAGCCTCTGGGAACAGACATTGAAGGATGCTCCGGATTGGGTGTTGATCAACTCCTTCAATGAGTGGCACAACGGCACCGAGATCGAACCCTCCAGCGAAATGGGGGACCAGTATCTGCAAATGACCGGCACGTATGCCAGACGTTTCAAGTCCGGAGATGCAGTCCCGATCCACCGTTCTTTACGCCGCTAAGGTGGAACGGGGATGGGGATCGGGGCATTGCTGATATTCCACAAGTCTTGCGTATGCGCTCCATAACGTGTTGTGCGAACAAGGAGGCACTACCCTATGCAGACAATACAGAGCGCATCGTGGCTCGACAAACATACCCTCCTCTTCTCGGATGAGGAACCGGAGGAAGACGAGGAGATAGAGGAAGACGAAGAGTTGCCTACACGCTTCTGGTGCCGTACCGATCCACCTGCGCTCGCCTGGCGTAATGAATATCCGCAAAGCTGGGCCCTTACCGTAAGAGAGGCGGACAGAACACTCTATACCTCCTCAAACGCGAAGAACTGCACACTCTTTACGAATCCAAAGGTTCTTACGGTCGAGGAGTTGCTGAAGAATGTTCTCTTCCCTCCGCCGACAGGAGAGGAGGGCAGCGCAGAGCAGAAAGAGAGGCTTGCCCACTGGCAGCGGGAAGTCGTCGAACGCGAGGGGCAGTCGGTGATTCGATGGTATCGAGAAACGACGCAGGAGAAATTTCATGTCGCCGATACGATCTGGACCGATCCGGCGACACATCGAATCATCGCGCGCGAGTGCCGCGAGACCGATCCCATGACGGGTCGCCCCGTCTCTGTGCAGGTCTGCAGCGACTATCGGTACAATGAGGAACTGCCGGAAAATGCGTTCGAGATGCCGCCTGGGAAGCCGATTGTCGAAAGGGATCTCACCAGCCACATGCCGGAAGTGTGGGAGACTCTCTCGGCGCAGGAGCGGCACGCCTTGCAGGCGCTCCTCCGTCGTTCGGAAATCGCATGGCAAAACGCCAATTTCGCCGAGTTTGCGGCTCTCTGGAATTTCAATCTGGTCAGTAACGTTCCGCGTGATACGGAATGGAAAGAGCGACTGCTGGAGCAGGCAGAGGCGGGAAGCCGCTGGGAGTCTCAGATCGAATCTGCGAACAAGCAGGACTTTATCCCGGTTACCATCGCCGTCCATGCCTTTCATTGGGTGAAGCAGAGACACAAGATCCTGTTGATCCGATCCCGACTTTCTGTGTCGTGGCAAGAGGGGGGCGTGTGGGAAGGCGTTACGGAATACTGTGTGCGTCGCAGAGGCCGAGGCTTTCGCATCGTGCACTGGGAAGCTCCCTGGGAAGAGATCAAAGAGGCGCGTCGGCGTTCACTCGCGGCCTGATCTGCCGCCAAACTCAGAGCGCTCACTGTGCCGGCGGATCTTAGTCTACGAAGTTCGCACATCAATATTGCAGAGTTTTGACGGGTAGGCAGGAGAACACCTGTCTGCCCGTCGAATAATAGAGCAGTTCATACGAAACTTCGTTTCTTGCAAGGGGGACTGCTATGCTGGCGCGCGTTCTATCCAGTGCTGTATTGGGGATCGATGCCTATCTCGTGACGGTCGAGGTCGATGTCAGCAACGGTCTGCCGATGATGTCCATCGTGGGCCTGCCGGACGCGGCGGTCAACGAGAGCCGGGAGCGGGTGCGCGCGGCGATCAAGAATAGTGGGTTTATTTTTCCGTACGATAAGCGAGTGACCATCAACCTGGCTCCAGCCGACGTGCGCAAGGCCGGTCCAAGCTTCGATCTGCCGATCGCGGTGGGGCTGCTGGTGGCGACCGGTCAGCTCTCCGGGGAGAATCTCGACGGGACGCTGCTGATCGGAGAGTTGTCGCTGGATGGCGGCGTGCGCGCCGTCACCGGCGCGCTGCCGGTCGCGATCGGCATGCGGGAACGGCGCGAGACGCGCCTCTATCTGCCCGCCGGTAACGCCCGCGAAGCCGCGGTTGTGGAAGGAATAGATGTCTTTCCGGTCGCAACCCTTGCGGAGGTGGCGCGTGGACTGGCGATGCCGGAGACTCTGGATCCGTTGCCCCATGATCTCTCCTTGTTGAATGCCAATTCCTGGCAGTATAAGCACGATTTCGCGGACGTCAAAGGCCATTCTACCGTGAAGCGTGCCCTGGAAGTGGCAGCGGCCGGTGGCCACAACGTGATTCTGATCGGACCCCCCGGCAGCGGCAAGACCATGATGGCCCGCCGTCTGCCCTCGATCCTGCCGCCGATGTCCATGGACGAAGCGCTCGATGCAACGAAACTGTACTCCGTCGCAGGCATGTTATCGGCGGAGACCTCGCTGGTCAGCGCCCGCCCGTTCCGTTCTCCTCACCATACCGTCTCGACCGCTGCTCTGGTCGGAGGCGGGGCGGTGCCACGGCCCGGTGAGGTCAGTCTCTCCCATCATGGCGTGCTGTTCCTCGACGAACTGCCCGAGTTCAATCGCGACGCTCTGGAGGTGCTGCGCCAGCCTCTGGAAGATGGCGTTGTCAGCGTCTCCCGCGTCTCCGCCTCTTATATCTACCCGGCCGATTTTTGCCTCGTCGCCGCCATGAATCCCTGCCCGTGCGGATACTATGGGGACGTGTATCGACAGTGCAGTTGCAACAACACGCAGGTGCAGAAGTACCAGAAACGCATCTCCGGGCCGCTTCTCGACCGCATCGATCTGCATATCGAAGTGCCGCGTCTATCCGAGGAAGAGCTGCTGCAGTCGCAGTCCGGAGAGACCTCCGCCGCCATCCGCGAGCGGGTCTGCCGTGCCCGCGCCCGTCAGGCTGAACGCTTTGCCCACCCCCTGCCCGTCGCCGATCCTCCCTCCGATCCCGATGCCCCTCCGCATCCCGCCGATCAGATCGCCGCCGGAGCGCCGAAGTCCGGACGCCCGATCTACTGCAACGCGCAGATGGGGCCGCAGGAAATCCGCGCCTGGTGCGCGCCCTCCGACCCTGTCAAAGCGCTGCTGCGCGCCGCGATCCAGCAGCTCAGCCTCTCCGCCCGCGCCTACGATCGTCTGCTCAAAGTCGCCCGCACCATCGCCGACCTCGGCGGTGTGGACGACATCCAGGTCGCCCATGTCGCCGAAGCCATCCAGTATCGCTCCCTCGACCGCAAGTTCTGGGGAATGTAGCATAGACCGATCCTTTCTGATACAATAGGGAACCAAGACACGGCACGGGAGGAATAACATGACCGTCATGAGTCTGGAAGAACTCTCCGAACGTTATATCAAGCCTCTGTCTGCTGAGGAACGCCGTCGCCTGATGGCGATGGCTGCTCAGGATCTTTCTGCATCGCCGGATTCTGCTGCCACGCCACCTTCCGAGATCTCCTTGCGCGAACAGTTCACCCCGGAGTTCTCTGCTCTACTGGAAGAGATAGCGCCTGTACGCAGGCTTTCTGTGGCAGATCTGGCGGCGCGCTGGATCGCTCAGCGGGCTGCTGTCTCTTTCGAAACGTTCTCGCAATCGCACGAGAGAACTGAGGATGAGTTCCGCGTTCGGTTCGCAGGTGCCTATGCAAGCGGTGATCCACGTGCAGAAGCCTTTCTGAAGACCTGTCTGGAAAATCCGGTGCGCCCGACCGCTGGGATGGATGCAGGTGAGGAGATCGATGCAATGCGTACAGAACGAGGAGATGATTTGTCGTGAAGGAGGGGGAATGTCATCGGATTTGACGCGCAGAGGATTGCTCAAGGCGGCGGCGGTCGGCGCGGTTATAGCGCACAACTCTACTGCGGCAGACGGCCTTTCGATGCCGGACGGCGCACAAAGTCAGGACCGGTCCGTCTATGTAAGGCGGTCCAAGGCCCTTGTCGAGGCGCTTCAAACGCAATGGTATCATGCACAGCCGATCCCCGGTTGGGGCCGCGAGCAGAATGAGTGGAACGCGCACTGTACGCTGGACACGCTCCTCGACTACACGCGGATCACCGGCGACCGCGCGTACATCGATACGATCCGTTTCGTTGCCGGCAATAAGCTGTTGCTGGACAGCGCTGTCAACGATGGCGTAGACGACATGGCCTGGGCGGCGATAGCCCACGTAAAGGCGTATCGCCTGCTGCGCAACAAGGACTCGCTCGCCGCGGCCACACAGATATTCACGACGATGACCCACTATTGGGACGACGTCTGCAACGGCGGCGTCTGGTGGAATAGGACAAGAACCTACAAGAACGCGATCACCAACGAACTGTTCCTTGTGCTGGCCACATCGCTCTATGAGGCTACACATCAGCCGGAATATCTGACATGGGCGCATAAGGAGTGGGACTGGTTCGACCGCTCCGGGATGATCAATGCCGAGAGCCTGATCAACGACGGCCTGGACCATTGCCGGAACAATCACCAGACCACCTGGACCTACAACCAGGGCGTCGTGCTCGGCGGCCTGACAGCACTGTACCGGTTTACGCGGCAGAAATTGTATCTGGATCAGGCGACGCGAATCGCTTCTGCGGCCCTGGATCGACTGACGACGAACGTAAATGGCGTCTCCATCCTGAAGGAGCCTGTCACTGTCCCCAACTCCGATCAGCAGCAGTTCAAAGGGACCTTTGTGAAGTACCTGGCGCAGCTCGCCCTGGCGCTCCCGCAGGCGTCCGTACCGCGCAAGAAGTTCACGAGTTTTGTGTGTGAAAACGCGGACGCCGTCTGGAAGGGCGCCCGCAACGACGCTAACGAAATCAGCGTCTACTGGCATGGCGGCGACCAACCCCCGATCTACAATGCTACCACACAGACCTGCGGCATCGACCTTCTGATCGCGGCAGTCTCGCTGACCCGATAGCTCCCGGAAGCAGGCGCGACTTTAGACGACGTTTCTTAGGGGTCTACAGAAAACCCTGAATTTCAGGGGCCACGGCCTCTATCGTTTGGATGTTGTTGTGGGATGTTTGCCCACAGGTTTTGCGCTCGGAGCGATTTGGATTGAGGCGATCAGGCGATCGAAGAGGGCGATTGAGGGCATGAAGTCCTTGTTGAGGTCCGCTGCATTGAGTTTCCGAATACCGGCTGCGCGATAGGCGGCCTCCTGTTTTTCGAAGTTCTTGTAGTCGAAGTTGGCCGGGGTCTCTTTGGGATACAACGGAGTGTAGAGGGGAAAGGTGGCGGAGACGTAGGTCTTGCCGTCGTTGGTCAGGCCCTGGTAGGTGTAGAAGAAACAGTCCGCGGTGTAGGGCGCCACGTCCTGCGCATAGTGGGTGATGTAGCGGATGCCGGTTCCGTTCTTAAAGGGGAGATAGATCGCATCGGCATGCATCATCTGCGCGGCCTCGGGTATCGGCAGGTAGGGCAGATCTTTGGCGGCTGCCAGAATTTTCCCCCCACCGGCCCGCTTTTTTAACAACGCTTTCAGACTCTTCAACTCTCCATCCCACTGGAGCTTGGCGAAGTCGGCGGTGGGATAGATCGCGAGCAGTGGAGGCTCCCCGGAACCCGGTTTGAGCATCGTGCCGAGTTTGCCGTCGTAGTAGTGGGGGAACTTGAACTCGATGTGGGCGGGCCACTCATCACCGGGAGGCGTGTCCTTCTGCAGCGGAGCAGCTTTCAAAGATTCATGCGTCACCCCTGCCGCGAAATCCATTCCCTGCGTATTGAACCGCGTGTTCCCATAGGCTTCCACACGATCCCCTCCGGGGGCCGCATGGATCGCAACGGCCAACAGAACCAACCCACACATCATCCCCAGCACCTTGAGTTTTGCCATTGTCTTCCTGACCTCCAATCTCTTTTTCTCCGCCCTCTTATTTCCGTGTGGTATATTCGTCGGCTAGTCGCTGTTTCCTGCTTGACGGAGACGGATCCGATTATCACGTGGAGTTCCTGCCGATAGAAACCGGAGTGGTCTTTACCTCGTCTACACGGTTAGGAAGCGACAGAAGCGAAGGACGCGCGTTTTACGAAGGAGAGAGAAGGCGTTTCTGGGAACTTCCGCATCGCACCGGGCCACCCGCATTCAGGGGGCACGGGACGACGAGAACATTTTGTGCTTGGGAGGTTCACATGCGTATTCTTATTGTCAATCCGCCGCATCTGGCGATCGGCAGCCGTGTGCCGAAAGAGCAGTTGCCGCCGCTGGGTCTGCTCTCGATTGGCGGGCCGATGATCGATGCGGGGCACGATGTCACGCTGCTGGATGCGGAGATCGGGCCGGTGTCGCACGACGAGATCGTGCGGAGGGTTGTGGCGCACAAGCCGGAGGCGGTGTTGATGGGGCACTCCGGCTCGACGTCGGCGCACCCGATCGTCGTCGATCTGACGCGTCGTATTCGCGCCGAGCTGCCGAGCGTCAAGATCGTCTATGGCGGCGTATTCCCCACCTATCATTTCCGGGACGTGCTGGCGGAGGAGCCTCAGATCGATGTGGTGGTGCGCGGGGAGGGGGAGGTGACCGCGCCCAGGCTGATGAACGCCCTGGAGAGCGGTGACGATCTCGCGGCCATCGAGGGCATCGCGTTTCGCCGCGAGGGAAAGATCGTAGAGACGCCTCCGGCGCGGATGATCGACGATCTGGATGCCTGTCGTGTCGGTTGGGAGTTGATCGATCACTCCCACTACAGCTACTATGGCGGCAAGCGGGCCGTGGTTATGCAGTTCTCGCGGGGCTGTCCGCACCTCTGCAACTACTGCGGGCAGCGGGGCTTCTGGGCGCGCTGGCGGCATCGCGATCCTAAGAAGTTCGCCCAGGAGATCGCCTATCTCCATCGAACTCATGGCGTCGAACTCTTCAACCTTGCGGATGAAAACCCGACCGTGAACAGAGCCGTCTGGATCGAACTGTGCGAGGCGATCATCGCGGAGAACATTCAGATCACCATCATCGGATCGACCCGCGCCGACGATATCGTGCGCGATGCCGACATTTTGCATCTCTACCGCAAAGCCGGGATCGAGCGCTTCCTGCTGGGAATGGAGAATACCGACGAGGAGACCCTCAAGAAGATCCGCAAAGGCGGCACGACCAAGTCCGACCGCGAGGCCATCCGCGTCATGCGGCAGCACGGCATTCTATCGCTCGCGACCTGGGTGGCCGACTTCGAAGAGGTCACCGACAAAGACTTCCGCCGCTCCCTGCGCCAACTGCTCTCCTACGACCCCGATCAGATCATGGCGCTCTATGTCACCCCGCATCGCTGGACCGGTTACTATCGTCTCGCCGCCGAGCGCCGCGTCATCCAGCCCGATCTGCGACGCTGGGACTACAAACATCAGGTGTTGGCGACACGCTATATGCCTCCGTGGCGGATTATCCTCTGGGTGAAATTCATCGAGATCGCGCTGCAACTGCGGCCTCAAATCTGGTATCGGATGTTCCTGCAGCCGGATCGCGCCGCCCGACACGGAATGCGCTGGTTTATGCGGATGGGCCGCCGCGTCTGGCCGCACGAGTGGTGGAGCTTCTTCTTTACAGATAGGCGAGTCAAGAACGGCCCCTCCCTGCAGCAGTTCTGGGGCGCGCCGCAGGACCATCAGGAGATCCCCTTGCAGATCGGCCGTCGCCCCAAACCGACCGCCGCTGCCGAGACGACCGTAATTCCTGTCGAGAGCGTCAGGTAAAGCGACCATTTCTCGTAAATTCCAGTAGGTCCAGAGGAGAATCGATGCGAACGTCCACTTTCATTGCGACTGTTTTGCTCTGTCTCGGTCTAATGCCCAGGGGTATGGGGCAGAAATTGGCCGAGCCTCCGTTTGTGCGCAAATGGACGGTCAGGACCGGAGACAATGTCGTCGTCATTGCGGTGCGGGAGGGCGTCGTCTACTACCGAGGCCATGAGGGTCTGGGAGCGATCGACCTGGCTACCGGAGAGCGCAAGTGGAGATGCCTCGCAGAGATGTCGTCGCCTGCCGCCGCGCTGCAAGGGACGAATCTCTATGCCCTTGTACAGACAGAGAAAAAGTCAACGCTGCAGGTGATCAACTGCACCTCGGGCAAGGCGCGGATGCTGGCCTCTTTGCCACTTCAAGGTGGGTATCTGTGCGCCGACTCCGAACGGATCTACGTTCTCGACAACTCCAGTAAACTCTGGGCCTACCACCCGACCTCAGGCGCTGTCCTATGGTCACGCCAGATCGCTCCCTCCAAAGCGCGAGGATGGGTGATGGCACAGATGAGGGTGACGCCCGCCGGTATCTACGTCGGTCTGGATGAGGCGGGAGAGTTCGGTGTCTCTCGCAAGGACGGCGCAATCCTCTGGCACCATAAGACGCAGTATGCTGCGCTCTATCCTGCTATCGTCTATGGGAACGATGTCATCACGCACAACGAAACCTTTCAGCGCATCGCGATGCCTGCCGGCGGCTTCGTCTGGCAGAAGAAGGAGGGTGTCGATGACGGCGTCCTGGTAGGCAAGGTGCTGGTCGGAGCCGGGGAGCATAATCTGGAAGGGCGCGATGTGGCGACCGGCAACATCCTCTGGCATCTGCCTCTCGCCGATGCAGGCACCTCTTACTCACATATGGAGGAGCATCTGTCTATCTCCGATGGAGAGAGCGCCTGGCTGGATCGAGACCCTGTGGTCAGCGTCACCAGAGACGGCCACGAGAACTGGCATCGTTCGCGTCCTTTTGACGGCAGTGCGGTCTATGCGGATCGTGAAACGGTGGTCACGACCGATACCACCCGGATCTTAGGATATTCCCAGGGCATGCTGTCGCCCCTGCCCACTTCCGAACCGGAGAAGCAGGCTCTGGCGCAGCGTCTGGCCTCGCAATACGAGATCCTCGACGACACGGAGCGCAAGCAGTTGGATCATCTGGTCCCCTACGCGTTTCCACTTCTGCTGGCGCGCTACGTGGAGTGGGCGAAGGCAAGCAGCGGCGATAAGGTGGAGGCGGACGGCATGGCGCTCTACAGGCTGCTCATGGATGTCCCGGCTCGTCTCCTGGCCACCTGCCGCAAGGAGGATACCGAAGCCATTGTGAGCGCCTGGTCGAACCTGGGGGAGAAAAACGAGTATCGAGATACGCTGGAGCGGCTGCTTATGGCGAAAGGAGACCCGGCAGGCTACATTCCGATCCTCGTCAAAAACCTGAGGCGTCTGCCGACGGAGAATCGGCAGAAATCGGCGGCGCTCACGGCGGTCTCTCACTCTTCGCATCCCGAGGCCGTCGCCTTTATGCTGGAGGCCCTGCGCGATCCGAAAGCCGCTCCGGCATGGCGTCACGAGGCTTTCCTACATCTGGCGGACACAGGCGGACAGGAGGGCATCGAGGCCGTTCGCACCGCTCGACACAAAAAAGAGCCGCGCAAGCCCTGGTTCGATCAGATCGATCCAGGTCATCTCAACAAGCGCGCCATCGAGGATGTCCGGAACGATGCCCGCGGACGCACCTGGATGCTATTTCACAGCGGCGTTCTCGGGAACTACAGCGACCTGTTCGTGGTCGAGAAGGTGGGTTCGACGTGGAAACGACCTCTGTTTACCGGCCTCTGGACAGGCGCGACCTTCGGACATAAGGCTCCGCAAACATTGCGCGGCGTTCCCGTGGACACGCTGCTCATTCGAGACTGGATCAAAATCTTCCCGGACGATCCCACCCTCCGCAAAGATAGCGATGGCGATGGATTGACCGACCTCGTGGAGGCGCGTCTGGGCACCGACCCGAACAAGAAAGACACGGACGGCGACGGGCTTTCGGATCTCGTCGATCCCTGCCCAAACGCCGCGCCGCACCCGCTCGGGGATACGGAGAAGATCCTCGCCGCCTGTATGGAAGCCCGGTTCTTCGCGGAGGATTGGGGAACTCCCGCCATTCTCTCCGCCCCCAATGTTCAGCCTTTCGAACTGTATGGCTACTACGGGACGATCCTCTGGGAGATTCCGGGGCATAAGATCCCCTTGGGGGACCTCTATGGCGGCGGCGTCAATATCATCAGTTTCAATGCTCCGGATGAGTCTGCACGACGAGACGAGAAGAGTTTCATTCGGTACGATGCGGATCACAAGACCGCACATACCATGATACGGCGCTATTCGGGAGGACTGAACGGCGATGGGATCGAGGTGACCCTTCGTAAGATCGGTGACGACTGGTTTGTGGTCGAACTTCAGACGCGGTATGTGTCCTGACAACGGAGCGCCGAAAAGGCTTCGAATGGATGCCGGTTCTTTCGCGTTAAGAACGACGCTTTCGGCGGCGTATCATCAACCCGCCGCCCATCAGGCCGCTGCCCAGGAGCGCCCAGGCGCCGGGCTCCGGGGTGCCCAGAGAGACACCGACCTTGGCGATGCTCACGCTGCCGCGCGCCGAGGTCGTATCGTCGCCGATGAAGAGGAAGTTCGGAGATGCATAGGGAAGCGCAGGCCCTCCGTTGCCGAAGTAGTCATGCAAGTTGCCGGTCAGCAGCACGGTGCCGCTCCCGTTGGTGAGGGAGTAGGTGCTGCCCAGCACGGTGAGGTTATAGTGGGTCATCAGGCTGGTGAGGCCCGCGCCCTGTGCGCGCTCGGTCACCGGACTGTGGGTAAAGAGTGGGGCGTCCTGCTGAGTCCAGATCTCATCCTGCCAGAACGCCAGTTCCACGCCTTTATGATCGCTGCCCTGAACGATCACGCTGACACCGGATCGATCCGCCAGCCCATCCGCGTTTTTGTCCGCGCCCGCATTCGAGTGATCTTCCAAATTCACCTGGAGGTCGAATCCGACGGTATAGCCTGCCGCGCTGTTCAGCGCAAACGGCGTGCTGCGGGCGGAGGTCACCGTCGAGAAACCGGCGGAGATACCGTCGCTTGCCGTCGAATCCAGCGTCGTCGCGCCGCCGCCCGCCGTCTTCCCCGCAGCCCCACCCGTCGAGAGGTAGTTCCAGCCCCAACTCGCATCGTCCGGCGTCACGCCCGAAACTCCGTTATACAGGGTAAACGACTGCGCAAACCCGGCGCTCGCCACCAACAGCAACAGCCCACCTATGCCCACCGTAGCGCAAAACTTGTTCATGACACATGCCCCTGTCCTCAAACGTAGTGGTCTTATATTCGACAAGCGAGCTGAAAATTCCTATTTTTGCATCACCCGCTAACGCTAGAGGGCACAGAGGTCACACAGAGGAAATACAAAGAAAAGAAGGGGAAGAGCAGGGATAAACTTCCCCATTCTTCCCCAATCTTATTGGCCCTCTATACATGAACACTTTACCGCAACCGCTTGCGGTCCAGGTTTTAACGAAAACACGATTTTAATTCCCCGGATTTATCCGTGCGGGATACAAAATCGTCATGGGCGAGAGCCGCATTGGGAGCCTTCCGCTCTGCTCTGGATCATTATTTTTCAAAATACTTTCGACAGACCTTCCGGTTTTGGCTGTCCGTCCGTAGTGATAGAGAAGGATGAATAGAAAAGCCTTCCAATACCGAATATATCCGACTGCCGCGCAGGAAACGATTTTGCGTCAGACCCTTGAAACGTGTCGTGGGGTCTATAACAGCCTGCTGAACGAACGCTCTCACGACTACGAAGTGTTCGGCAAGTCCCCGTCTCGTCTGGTGCAGCAGGCACATCTCCCCGTATGGAAGCAGACCCACCCGGAACTTTTGGGCGTTCACAGCCAGGTCTTGCAGGACGTCGTGAAGCGGATCGACCTCGCTTTTGAAGCCTTCTTTCGCCGCGTGGCCTTAGGCGAAGAACCCGGCTATCCCCGCTTCAAAGGCAAAAATCAATACAAGAGTATCACCTATCCACAAATGGGTTTTTCCATCGGAGAGAACTGCGTCCATCTCTCCAAGATCGGAACCCTCAAGGCGGTCCTGCACCGCCCAACAGAGGGAACGGTCAAGACTTGCACTGTGAGGCGCTATGGCGAGAAATGGTTTGTCACCTTCTCCTGTGAAGTCCAAGCACAGCCTTTGCCGGCATCTTCCGAAGAGATCGGAATCGACGTTGGACTGAAAACCTTCGCCGCGCTCTCCAATGGAGAGTTCATCGCAAACCCGCGTTTCTATCGTAAGGAAGAGAAAGCGCTGGCTCAGGCAGAACGCAAGTTTGACAAGGTGAAGAACAAGCACAAAAGCAAAGCTCGGCGTAAGGCAAAGAAGGTCGTCCGCCGTGTCAACGAGCGCATCAAGAACTGCCGCCATGATTTCGTTCACCAAACCGCTCGGCGTCTCGTCAACCGCTTCGGTCTGATCGCCGTCGAAGAGCTTCAAATCGACAACATGATTCGCAGCCCGAAGGCCCAGCCGGACCCAGATAACGAAGGTGAGTTCCTTCCCAACGGAGCGGTCCGAAAAGCCGGTCTAAACAAATCCATAGCAGATGCAGGATGGGGTATGTTCCGATATGCCCTCACGTACAAGGCTGAAAGCGCCGGTCGTGTGGTCGCGAACATCAACCCCGCCTACACCTCTCAGGACTGTTCAGGGTGCGGATACCGACCCGATAAAGAGCATCGAAAGACGCTCTCGGATCGTATCCACTTCTGCCCAATGTGTGGGCTGGCGCTCGACAGAGACACCAACTCCGCAAGAACTCTCCTGAAAATCGCTGTAGGGCAATACAGCGTCCTGGCTTAGACCAGGGAGAAGCCCCGGCGTTTACGCATGGGGAGTTGTCACTCCTGCTGGAGCAGTGGGGTCGGTTCCAGAAGCAGAATAGTTTTGGTGCCGTCGGTCGATTCGATCTCCAGAGCGTCACCGGCATGGTCATCGGCTGCTTTTTGCCATAGATGACTGGCGTCGCTGATCCGATGTTCGACATGATCGTCGGCCTCCGTGCCCAGCATCACGATGATGGAGCCTTTTTCACTCCCTTGATCCTCGGCGGAAATACCAACGAAAGGTAGGGAATCTGCCTCTGTCTGAACTCCCGTCTCCTCTCCGATAATCTGGACGGTCGCTCGACCACCCTGATGCTGTCTGCTGAACTCGTCTAAAAAAGGCTGCCACTCATTCCGAGTGATCTCCAGTGTCGCCATATCAATTGCCTCCTCATGTTTGGCGTTCCCTACGATGTGCATACTTGAGATGGGACGACCGCATGGAAAAGGAGGTTCCGAAAATTGAAGGGGGACAGTGGTGTCGGCGCCCGTGAGAGGCGGGTGATACCATTGGGGTGTCTGCGGTTTCGCTCTAGAAGCGAACTCTATCTGTCGGTGAGAGTCCATTCGTAGAGGACATCAGGGCACTGTTCCTCGTTCTCCTTGCCGTCGCTGAAGGCGATGGCAAGGAAGCCATGACGCTCGTAGAACCGCCTCGCGCCTGTGTTCACCTGAAAGGAATACAGGCGAATGGGAGGATTTAACTGTTGCATGGCCTGTGTGAGCAGCAACGAGCCGATGCCGCGCCCGGCAAATGCGGGAGCGAGATAGAGTTGATCGATCCAGCGATACCCGTTTTCATGGGATGTCGCCATCATGCCGACGATCTGTTCGTCGCTCACGGCTACCGTGACAGTGCCCGAGGGGATCAGGATAGTGGCGATCCAATGACGCACGTCGGTATCGCTATGGGCAAGCGGAGCAAAGGAGACGAAGGTTTTGCGGGAAGCCAGGTACAGATCCGCGATTGCTTCGGCATCGTCTGGTGTCGCAGGGCGTAGAGAGAGGTTCATGCTGGGCTGTGTATCTCCTGATGGACCTGGATAGAAGAGGAGATCCTACCTCTTTGTCCGGAATTTCTGCATTAAATTCACCAGTTCTATGTCGCCTTGCACGCGGTCCCATACCGTGTAATGCTCGAGTGCATTACAGAGTTCTGAGTGTTGAAATACGCAGGGGAGGCGGTCTTGCCATCGATAGCCGGACCAGCGGGCGGTCGGACTCGCACCGGCTTCAAGCAGTCGTCGAATGGCAGGGATGTCGCGCCTGCCGACGGCATCGGTCAGCGCATAGTCGCGCTCTTGCCGTTGCCATCCGAGAAAACCCAGTCCGCTCAAGCCACAAACCAGAAGTGCGGCGACCGCGAACCTCCCCATGTTTTGATCGTTGTGACTCTTCATCAGGATTGCCTTTCGCCTTCCGACCTGGAGAGATTGTACCTCAATCGTCGATGCTGGATTGGATAGCGTAGAATGCTGGGTGTCGGGTACTTGTTGGGTCTCTTCTTCCCTGTGATCTCAGCGGATGAGATTCACCAATGGAGGTCATTGAACCTTAAAAAAGGGCCGTTCAGCGCGTTGGAGGAACTCCTGTCGGGCAAGACTCGTCTTGTTCTACAAGAACGCGAAGTCCGCCCCCGTCGCGCCTCAAAATAGAGATAGTATCGCCATATCATGCCGCTCTCTCGACAGAGCCACATGCCGTCTGAAACTCAGGAGGGGCAGACCTACCGAGGCAAGGTGTTGCGGTGGATAGCAGGTTGGTGCTCCGCTGTCCGCGCCGTAACGATGCCGTAAGGAAGTGAACCTCATGGAACTCGAACTCGGTCAGCACATTCTCTCTTCCGATGGACAGGACATCGGTACGATCAAGCATCTGGTCCTCGATCCCGCAAGTGGCCGCGTGAAGACCTTTGTGGTGGAGAAGGGGGCTTTCTTCCCGGACGATATCGAAATCCCTCTGGAGGCGGTGAAGGAGCGAAGCGAGGACGGTTTGACGCTCCGCGCCACTGCCGAAGAGAGCCGCCATCTGCCGCGCTTCGAAGAGGGTCAGTACCGAGCCGTGGCGCCACGAGAGAAGGCTCCCAGCGCCCAGTATCCGGTTGGCGCTCTGATACTGCCGAACGCCTACACCGCTTCCCCCGCTTCCAACACCGGTTTTCCGCTCTTTGTGCCGATCGTAGATGGGCAGATGGCGTCTCTGTCGCTCTCGGAGCAGGAGGCGCGCTTGCAGCAACTGGACCTGAACAATGCGGTGATCTCCGTAGGGGATGAGATCTTCAGCAAGGATATGGAGAAGGTGGGCGAGGTGCAGTGCGTCGCCTTCGACAGCGGCACCGGTCGACCGGTTCGCCTGGTCGTACGCCAGGGCTGGCTGTTCCACAAAGACTGGGAACTGCCCCCCGATTCCATCGCCGGAGTAGACGATGGCGTGGTCTACCTGCGTCAGGACAGAGCCAGGCTGCACCGTCGGCGCGAAGAAGAGCAGTACTGCACGGAGTGGGGCCAGGACCACAGACCTGATTCCCGCAGTTGATCTCTCAACATAAGCCAAGCCATCCCCGACACGACAATCGATTCGCTTCAGTGGATCGTGAAAATAGCTCCCAACGCAATTGCGGCGAAGCCCTATGCCGCCTCACAAGAAGGTTCTACAACTCCGCCTCGCGAAAGTAAGAAGGAAGAGACCGGGCAGGTCGGGGAGAAAAAGTAGATGGCAATGGCGGTAAAGTGGAGCAGAACGCTGCTCCTGTTCGCGGGGCTGTTGGTGGGCGGGATCGTATCGGCAGGGTCTGCGCCGCCGGTGATGGTGCAGAACTACGAAGCGGATACTTCCGTGGCAAAGGTGTGGGTGGTCAATATTCCCAACGAAAATGCGTCGGTCAAACTCTCGAAAGAGGGCGCTTCGGAAGGCAAACAGTGCCTGCAGTTGCACTACCATTTCGTGGGCAAGGGGAATTTCGAGTATATCGGCGTGCCCAACAAGGTGAAGATCCAGGCGCCGATCCATAAACTGCGCTATATGATCAAGGGGGATAAGTCCGGGTGTTCGTATGGGCTGCGACTACTGGACGTAAGCGGAGAGACCCACCAGTGGAAAGTGGGAGTGATCGACTTTAGCGGCTGGAAAGAGGTCGTGGTCGATCTGAATGCCTCACATGAGACGTGGGACGGCGACAAGAACGGCAAACTTGACTATCCGCTCACCGAGGCCACTTATACGGTGGGGCAGCCGGAAGACAAGGCTAAGCTTCCGTTGGAGAGCGATGTCTATTTCGATGCTATGCGCGTCGATACGGACAAGAGTGCGGGCGAGGTGCTGGGCAGCCAGATCGCGGTGGTCTCGCCGCACTACTGCTCCGACATCAAAGGAGATACGGTCGTCAGGCTGGCGGCTCCCGGCTTTAAGAGCGTCACGGTGAAGTGCTGGAAGCAGGGCGGCGCATTCGGTTCGGATGCGACCGTCGCGACGGTCGGTCTGGACGACAGCGGCAAGGGATCCTTTACTTTTCCTGCCGACGCTTTCCCGCACGGCCCGGTGACTCTGCGCATCTCCGGTGCGAACAGCAGCGCCCATGATAACTGTTACCTGCAACTCTATAACAAGGGGGGCATCTCCTGGAACGAGGGGCTGCCCAAAGCGCCGCCTGCCGCGAAAGGGATGGCGCTGGTCTTTGCCGACGACTTCAAAGGGCCGCTCTCGATCTCCAGCACCGATCCGAAGGCGACCTACTACGACCACAAGCCACCAAACGGCAGCCAGGACTTCAGCACCCTGACCTTTACCGGCCACGACTCGCCCCACAATCCCTTTACCCAGGCCGACTCCTATCTGCGCATTCGGGCAAGCGAGAAGACGCACAGCGCGGGCCTGCTCTCCTCCCTGAAGAACGACGGCTCCGGCATCAAGGTCACGCTGCCCTGCTACTTCGAATGCCGCTTTCTCGGCCCTAACGCCATCGGAACCTGGCCCGCCTTCTGGCTCATGACCGACTATATGACGAACTACAAGGAGAAGGGCGATAAGACTCCCGTCGATGAACTCGATATCATCGAGGCGTATGGCGGGGAAGGGCCGCACGAGCCGAACGCCGATGACGCCTATATGGTCACCCCGCATGCCTGGAATCAAGGGGAGGCGGGCAAAGCGCTCGAAAACGCCGCGTTCAAGGCGATGAACAATCCCGTGCATATGCGCAAGTTCGGCATTCCTTCTACCTGGTTCGACACGTTCCACACCTACGGCTGCAAGATCACCGAGACCGATACGATCTACTACTGCGATAACATCGAGGTCGGGCGCCACACCACCCTGCCGACGACGAAAAAGTATCCGCTCTTCTTCATGATCAATCTGGCGACCGGCGGCGGCTGGCCGGTCGATCTCTCCCGCTACGACGGTCTGGCCGATATGTATGTCGATTTCGTCCGTGTCTATAAGTGAAAAGGCAGGGAGTGTAAGAAGGATGTTAACATCGGATATAACAAGGTTTTCGGGGCGGTGGGCGTTTCTCACGGGTTTTCTTCTCTGTCTCTTTTCTGTAGGTGTCTCTTCCGAGGCAGAGGCACAGAGTTTCCTGGGCTTGACGGCGGGAGTAGCACATCATGATGGGTTGTGGGAGGGCAAAACCGATTATGGTTTTGCCTTGCGCCCAAGTGGCCGGATACGCGCCATCATGTTGTTTGCGCACTTCTCGGATACGAAGGTCGAAGAGGCGCCGAAAGACCTGTATGCGCGTCTCGCGCCGGAGGGGATGGCCTATTTTGCGCGCGCTTCGTATGGGAAGATGAGCCTTCAGATCGATTCGCTGCCGCACTGGTTTCCGATGGAGCATCCCTCGACCTGGCCCAACTACAGCGCGGCGGGGTTCGAGAGTCAGAAGACGTATCTGGACGAGATCATCCGGAAGGCGGCGAAAGAGATCGATTTCACGCCCTACGACATCGTCTATGTGGTCGGCTCACAGTCGCCGGGAATGCCCAACTCTCCCACCTGGGGCGCGCCGGAAGGCGATGGTATCACGATCCGCAGGAAGGAGATCCGGCACGCCGTCACTTTTGGCAACGACTGCCGGGGCGATCGTTGGGGCTGGCAGACGCTCTGCCATGAGACCGGCCATATCTGCGGGCTGCCGGACCTCTATAGCTTCGACTTTTCCGGCCCCTACAAAAATATTCAAAAGTATGTGGGTTTCTGGGACATGATGGGATTTCAGGCGCTGGGTTCGGAGTATCTGGCCTGGCAGAAACGCAAACTGGAGTGGCTGACCGATAGCGATTTCGCGATTGTCCCTACCGGCTCCGCCGAAGCGTTGATCACGCCGATCTCGGAGAAGGGAGGCCAGAAAGCGGTGGTCGCTCCCATCGGCACGACCGAAGCCTACGTCGCCGAGGTGCGCAGCAAGGATGGCCAGCCGGAGTCGGAGACCGGTGTGCTGCTCTACCGGGTCAATCTGGCCGCGAAGCGCGAAGGCCATATCCGCGTCATTCCCGCCGCTCCCGACGACAACGACCCCGCGAGTGAACGCCGCTTCATCACCCTCTACAACGCCCTCTTCCACGACGGCGTCGTACTCGACGACAAAGAGGCCCATGTGCGCATCGAGATCCTTGGGCGCACCGGCAAATCCTTCCGCCTGCGCGTCACTCACTGACTACTCCCCCTGTTCCGAAGCCTCTATGAATGGATTATCGGCGACATTGAGTGCCGTCAGGCTGGTGAGTTGTTCTATTCCCTCCGGCAGATGTGTTAGTTGGTTGTGATGGACAGACAGGGTACGGAGATGAGAGAGTTGGCTCATGCAACCCAGATCGATCTCCGTTGCGCTGGTCTGATAGGCCGCTTCGATCCTCCGCTCCGCCTCGGGTTCTCCTGTCGATCCTCTGTTTTTATCTGCCATCTCGGACCTTCTCATAGAACGGTTTCATCTGGTCGATACGACTGCGGACGAGGGGTGACTTCATCGGCTCGTAGAGGAAGACCTGCTTGCCATCCTTGCGGATGATAATTCGGTAGGGTTGCTTGAGGATAGCGGTCCAATGGTAGAGCGCGAGATATTCGGCCAGGTCGTCGCCGCAGTTGGTGCTGCCGTAGAGGGAGACGAACGGGGTCCGGCGCAGGTATGCGTAGACAGCCTCGGCCTGATCGATGGGGAGCGGCTTGCCAAAGTAGAACCGGATATGTTCCCGTAGCGGATCGCGATAGGGAGGGGCAGGGGTCGTGCGTTCGCTCCAGACGTCTCTCGTAAATGCGGTAGGGGGCGGACTGGACTGCGAGGGATCGCCGGGGGTGAAGGGCGGCGTTATTCCCAGAGTGGCGTCCAGGACGTGCGTCGCTTCGTGGAGGAGCACATAGACGAGAGCGTCACGCGTTCCGGCTTCGATCGACACGCTGAGCGGCGAGCCGTCAGCATCGAAGCAGGTGCGCTCCTTCTCTGTCAGCCATTCGGACACATTCTGGTGGAGGATCGCGGCCCGGATTGTAATATCGAAGAGATGGTAAGGTTCGTCCGAGTTGGCGGTCGAAGTCAGCGCCGTATTCGGCATGCCGTCCAGGAAGTTTACGCTGCGCAGCCGCTCTCTCAAGATCCGCTGATGGAGAGGCGGGAGGGCGGCGAACGCCGCTGCAAGTTGATGCTTTTCCGGCTCGGTGAGCATATGCGCCGTCGGCGCGGGCTTTTTCAGTCCTTCAAACATCTTGAGAACCGTTGGAGAGGCTGCCGCCACCCGCGTTTCAAGCGCAGAGTTCGGATCCAGTCCGTAACGGCGAGCAACCTCCGCAAGTTGAGCGGCGGTCGAGGTATCCTGCGCCAGAAGCGGTTCTGCACCAGCCAGGAAGGAAAGGAGCAGGCCCACGAGGAGCAGCGAAAAGAGACGCATCGTCAATGTACAGATCCTCCTGACCGCGACACGGGAAAGACGTGTGCTTTCCATCGCGGCATACAGGCTCGTTGCAGAGTGTATGTTGCGGCGCGGGATCAGAGAACGGCTCCCCTGGTCTTTCCCAATAGCCGCTGCCAGACCGAGGAGGGCACAGACGCCTCGTCGCCCTCCTTGTCTGGTTCTTGACCGGCGCGAAGCAAGGTTTCCGGTTCTGTCTCGGATTCTCTACTTTGCGCAGGGCGAACCAGTTCCTCGGACAGGTTGTGAGTATCGCACTGTGAACCACGGAGTAGCAGCAATACGTTGAGCACTTCCTGTGCGCCTGCGTGGGCTGCGGTGTCATCCTCTTTGAGAACCATCTGACACAATGCAAGCGTCTTCGGAAAATTGTAGCGCAAGTGGGTACCCAACATGTGATAGCGAACGCCACGCAATCTCTCCAGAACGGCGATCCGCTCCTGTGCCGACCACCGTGAATCCGCAAGGATTTTGCGCGGGAGCGTGGAAGAACCCCCGAGTATCCCCAGGACATGGGCTGCACTCTGGTGAACTTGCGCGCGTTCATCCTGCGACGCCTCTATGAGCGCCGGGACGGCAGAGACATCGCCGATCTGCCCCAACGCATGGAATGCATTATGGCGGACCGCATCCTGTTCGTCTTTCAATGCCTCGATGAGCGACGGGACGGCAGAAGCATTCCTCATCTTATAGAGGGCATAGGAGGCGTTCTGACGCACGACCGCGTTCTCATCCTTCATGGCTTCGATGACCGCAGGAAGCGCGGAAGAATCGTCCAATTGACTTAATGCGGCGGCAGCCATAGAGCGAACAAGCTCACTCTGATCCTTCAATGCATCCACCAGGACCAGAGCAGCAGCCAGATCGCCGATCTTGCCCAACGATTCGACAGCCTTCTGGCGCACTGAGTCGGAGGTATCTGTCATCGCCTC
>Ga0207705_10001184_pt1 | contig 21179 bp, 15 predicted proteins | sample KBSC13metaG_FD_184314 | JGI IMG/M metagenome (GOLD analysis project Ga0207705, IMG submission 184314) | Corn rhizosphere microbial communities from Kellogg Biological Station, Michigan, USA - KBS C1-3 metaG (SPAdes) (version 2) | ecosystem: Host-associated > Plants > Roots > Rhizosphere > Soil ... | reverse complement strand
GTTGGCACAACTGAAGAAGGCGTTTGAAGATGCCCAGGCTGCTGCCCAGAAATACGTCATCCCCAACCAGTTCTCCGAGATCGCGGAGCAGAATGGCGCCGTCGGCGTCAACGCATCCACCGGCGAAGACTCCACACAGTACTTCTGGAGCATGCCGTCGAACCGGCTGCAACTATGGGCCTATCTTGAGAGCCAACGGATCGGTCATCCGGTCGAGCGCGAGTTTTACAAAGAGCGCGACGTGGTACAGGAGGAGCGCCGAATGCGGATCGACTCCTCTCCGACCGGACGCATGGTCGAGCAACTTCTGGCCACAGCCTACGTGGCGCATCCCTACGGACGTAGCGGCGTCGGCTGGCCGAGCGAGATCAGCCAGGTCACCGCGACCGAAGCCGAGGCGTTTCACAAGAAGTACTATGTGCCCTCGAATATCGTGATCGCGGTAGTTGGCGACGTGAAGGCAGCAACGGCGATGCCCATTCTTGAGCGCTATTTCGCCCCTATCCCTGCCGGACCCAAGCCCGAACCGATGACGACAATCGAGCCGCCGCAGTTCGCTGAAAAGTCCGTTGTCATTAAAGAGGCGACGCAGCCCTTCTATATAGAGGCGTACCACCGCCCCGACTATCGCGATCCCGATGATGCTGTCTACGATGCCATTACCGACATCTTCTCGAACGGCCGAACGGCCCGACTCTATCGCAGCCTGGTTCGCGACCAAAAGATCGCCGCCGAAGCCCAGGGCTTTAGTGGCTTTCCGGGCGATAAGTATCCGGGGCTCTTCGCCGTATACGCTGTCCCGTTGCCGGGACATACGCCCGAACAGATGCGAACGGCGATCCACAAGCAGCTCGATCTCTTGAAGAACACACAGATCAGCGACGAGGAATTAGCTCGCTTCAAAACCCGAGCACGCGCCGATCTGCTACGCGGCTTGGCGGACAATGAAGGCCTCGCCCACCAGCTTGCCGAATACCAGACTCGCTACGGAGACTGGCGCGAACTGTTTCGCCAGTTGGACAAGATTGACGCCGTCACCAAAGCAGATGTGCGCCGCGTAGCCAACAAGATATTCATTGCCAGCAACCGCACCAGCGCGGAGATTGACTTCGTGCCGCCGCAACAGAAAAGACCGGCTCCCCCAACTCCTGCTACTGCAAAGACAGGAGGTGCGAAATGAAGGGACACTCGATCATGCGATTTACTGGCATCGCCCTGACCATTCTGCTGACAACGATGAGCGGCTCCGCCCAGACGGCGACTGCTAGACCGGCAACTGCCAAGCCAGCGAGCGCCAGCGGACAGGCAGCTCAGCCCTGGAAGAAAATTCCGATCCCACCGCTCCATGCCTTCACTCCGCAGAAACCGAAGCGGATCGAACTAGCCAATGGCCTTGTGATCTTTTTGCAGGAAGACCACGAGCTTCCTTTCATCAACGGAACCATCCTGATCCGTGGAGGCAGCCGCGACGAGCCTGCGAACAAGATCGGTCTCGTCTCCCTCTATGGCCAGAGCTGGCGAACCAGCGGTAGCACGACGATTGACGGCGACAAGCTCGACGATGAGTTGGAGAATAGGGCAGCCAGTATCGAGACCAGTGGTGGCACGGCAACCACCTCGATGAACTGGTCGAGCCTGAAGGGCGACTTCGACTCCGTCTTTTCCGCAACGGTTGATCTCCTTGAACACCCGAACTTCAAAGCCGACAAACTTCTGCTGGCCAAACGCCAGATCGAGACCGGCATCGCGCGGCGCAACGACGATGCCAGCGGAATTGCCGGCCGCGAGGCAGTCAAACTTGTTTACGGCGCTACCAGCCCTTATGCACGCCAAACCGAATACGCCACAGTAGACGCCGTAACTCTCGCCGACCTGAAGGCATGGCATGATAAAACGGTGGTGCCCAACGGCATGATCGTCGCCGTCTCTGGGGACTTCGACAGCACGACGATGGAAGCTAAGCTGCGCACGACCTTCGGGTCGCTCCAACGTGGCCCCCTCATCCAGACGCCGCACATCCAATTCACGGCACCCGATCGCGGTATCTATTTTGCAGAGAAGAGCGATGTCGATCAGTCCAACGTACTCGTCGTCGGCCTCGGCACCGAGCGCAGCAATCCCGACTACTACGCTCTCAGCGTGATGAACGAGGTCTTCTCTGGCGGCTTCGGCTCCCGTGTGGTTCAGAACGTGCGCACCAAGCTGGGCTTGGCCTACGATGTGGGCGGAGCCTTCCAGGCGTCCTACGACCATCCCGGAATCTTCTACGTCATCGCCGGGACCAAGAGCACTACCACCGTAGCCGCGACCCAGGCGCTGCTCGCCGAAATTAGCCGCTTGAAGACCGAACCGCCCACAGCCGCCGAACTCAGCAAGGCGAAGGACCAGGTCCTGAACTCGTTCATCTTCCACTATGACTCACCCGAGAAGACGCTGAACGAACAGGTTGTCCTTGCCTTCTACGGCTATCCTTCCGACTTCCTCGACAAGTACAAGAGCGGCATCGAGAAGGTCACCTCCGCCGACGTCGCTCGCGTGGCCAATAAGTACGTCGACGCCTCGAAGCTCGCCATCGTCGTCGTCGGCAACGAAGCCCAGATCACGCCCAAGCTCGACACCCTGGGCAAGGTCACCGACCTGGACATCACAATTCCGCCACCGCCTGGAGCGCCTGCCGCGAAGCCGTAGCCCGTGGCATGAGAACATCTATCTATGAACACTGACGGGGACGTTACCGGATTTTCCATTGCCATCATGGCCGCGGGCAAGGGGACGCGACTCAAGAGTAAGCGCCCCAAAGTTCTACACGAGATCGGCGGCCAGGCCCTTCTGCTGCACGTTATCGACGCGGCGAAGACTGTCGTCCCAGCGGCACAGATCTACTGCATCATCGGCCACGAGGCCGAGCGTGTTCGCGCCGCCGTTGCTTCTACCGGCGTGCAGTTTGTTCTCCAGGCCGAGCAGCGCGGCACCGGCCACGCACTCCAGCAGGTAAAGGCTCACTTCGCCGAGACCGGCGCAGCCATTCCCAAGCATCTTCTTGTCCTCTCCGGCGACGTTCCCTTGATCCGGCCAGAGACTATCTCTTCGATCTGCGAACTCCACCTTCGCGAACATGCGGCCATGACCATCCTGACCGCCGTTCCCGACGATCCCACCGGCTATGGCCGTGTGCTGCGCGCCGCCCCCGGCAAGCCTGAAGTGACTGCCATCGTCGAGCAGAAATCTCTCCGCCCTGATCAACTGGCCACACCCGAGATCAACTCCGGCATCTATTGCTTCGAGACGAAAGCCCTCTTCGACAAGCTCGATTCCCTCTCCACCAATAATGTGCATGGCGAGTTCTACCTCACCGACGTAGCCGCCATGCTGGTCGCCGACGGCGAGCGCGTCGTCGCCGTCCAGGCCGAGAGCGTGAACGAGGTTCTCGGCGCCAATACCATCGCCGAGATGATGCACCTCGACGCGGCCATGCGCATGGAAACGGCGAAACGTCTCATGGCCCAGGGCGTCACCATCTTCCGCCCCGAAACCTGCGTCATTGACCCTGCTGTCCGCGTAGGCTCGGACACTATCATCGAGCCCTATGTGCAGTTGCTGGGAGCAACGAATATCGGCACCGAGTGCCGTATCCGCTCCTACTCCGTCATTCAGCAATCGACCCTCGGTAACGGAGTCACCGTCCGCAACGGCTGCATCCTCGACAGTGCCGAAGTGAACGATGGGGCCATCCTTGGCCCTTACGCTCATCTCCGCCCCGAGAGCCGCATCGGCGAAGGCGCGCACGTCGGCAACTTTGTCGAGACCAAGAAGGTGACTCTCGGCAAAGGCTCCAAGGCCAACCACCTCAACTATCTCGGTGACGCCGTCATCGGTGCAGGTGTCAACGTTGGTGCGGGAGCCATCACCTGCAACTACGACGGCGTGAATAAGCACCAAACCACCATCGGCGACGGCGTTTTTGTCGGCTCCGACTCGACGCTGGTCGCTCCCGTCACCCTCGGTGCCGGGGCCTACGTTGCCGCCGGCAGTTGCATCACCGAGGACGTTCCCGAAGGCGCGCTGGCTCTCGGCCGAAGCCGTCAGACGATCAAGCCCGGTTGGGCGACCGCAAAGCGTACGGCACTCAAAAAACAATCCTGAATACCGCGCCTCTCCGGAGCATCAGCCTCCCTCCCTCCGCGCGGTGATGAAATCGCCCAAAGCGTTGATGAAGCCGGCCAAATCTGTCGATGAGATAACTGGAAGCCGTTTGTTTCCGTCATACAGACAGGAGGCGAATCGGCTATGTCACGCGCGAAAGTGATTGCTATGCCGCGAAAACGAATCCTGATCGTCGACGATGAAGACTCGGTGCGTAACGTCATCGCCTCGTTGCTCGAGCGCAGCTACTACGAGACCACTGCCGTGGCGAGCGCGGAAGCGGCCATGAGCCGCCTGCAACAGGATCCTGACTACGATCTTGTCCTCTCCGATATCGTCATGCCCGGGACCGACGGTCTCAAACTGCTTGACCAGATCTCCGCCGACTATCCTGCTATCCCGGTCGTGCTCTTCAGCGGCATCAACGACACCCAGGTCACAGCCAGCGCCTTTCGCCGCGGCGCCATCGACTATCTCCTCAAGCCCTTCGATCATGCGGAGTTGGAAAATGTGGCCGCTCGCGCGATCGAGCATGGACGGCTCCGCAAGCAGAACGCCATTTACCTCGAGAACCTGAAGTCCATCGTCTCCTCCCGTACCGGCCGGCTCCGCTCCACCATGCAGGATCTCGAGCGCAGCTACGACATCACCCTCGAAGCTATGGGCGACGCGCTCGACTTGCGTGACGAGGAGACCGAAGGCCACTCCCGGCGAGTCACCGCCTACACCATCGCCTTGGCCCGCGCCATGGACGTCGGGCCCGACGAGTTGCGCACCATCGCTCGCGGCGCCTTTCTCCACGACATCGGCAAGATCGCGACTCCGGATCGCATCCTGCTCAAACCAGGCAGGTTGAACAATGAGGAGACGGCCGTCATGCACGAGCATTGCGAGCGCGGCTATGAGATCGTGCGCAAGATTCCCTTTCTCCGCGACGCCGCCGAGATCGTCTACGCTCACCAGGAACGCTTCGACGGTAAGGGCTACCCGCGAGGTCTCAGCGGCGAGGAGATTCCCCTCGGCGCCCGCATCTTTGCCGTTGCCGACGCGCTCGACGCCATCACCTCCGACCGTCCTTATCGCAAGGGCGCCAGCTTCGAGGCCGCCTGCGAGGAGATCGCCCGCTACTCCGGGCAGCAGTTCGACCCCCAGGTTGTAGAGGTCTTTCTTACCATGCCGATCCAGGAATGGACTAACCTGCGCGGCGAGATTGCCCGTTTGCCCAATAATGCGCTCTCCTCTACGCTTTGCAGACCCGCCCTTGTGCCGCGCAGACGATACGCCTAGCTGTCCCTGGCCACCTTTTAGATTGGAGGTAAACAGGCATGAAGAAAGTCCTCACCGAGGCTGAACTCAAAGACTTATTGCAGGCCCAGCCGGAATGGAAGTTGCAGGACGGAAAGCTCGTGCGTGAGTGGACCTTCAGCAACTTTCTGGGCTCGATGGCATTCGTCAACCGGGTCGCCACCGTCGCCGAAGAGGCTGGCCATCATCCCGACATCACCATCCGCTACAACCATGTGGTGCTTGCTCTGGTGTCGCACGATGCAGGCGGCATTACCCGCCGGGACGCGGCCATGGCTGCAAAGATCAGTACCGAGTTGGCTAGCCACACCAGTCCGAAGCACGAATAACTCGCTGGCGGAAGGGAATATCTCTATCTTTCTATCCACAATCTTGTTTTATGAATAAATTTTTTGCCATATTTCCACAGCGATGTATTCTCACCAATCATTGATAATAAGCAACTTAAATGAATGAATCTCTTCGGATCCGGAACCGCTCAACAATAATTTTCTATGATTGAGCATATTTCGTATTTTTCAAATACACATTGTGGTATATTCGTCTCATCGGCAAGCGTGAGTAACCGCCCCGTACAGTTTCTCAGCCGTATCATAAGGATCGGCTGACACAAGTTGCGTCACTGGCCTCCCGGCACGAACAAGTTACCGTTCGTGCCGCCTTTTTTTTGCCTATTCTGCCAGGTCTCGATCCGCCGTAGAATTCTGGACGCTTCACATTCCCCTAAAAACTCAAATTTGGCACTGCTCGGAATGCGATTTATCATACGAAGCATGAAGAGAATGCTTGGCTGTGTAGTGCTGGGTCTTGTGACTATGGTGGCGTCCGCGCAGTGGACCAATCCCGCAGACGATGTGCCTGCCTATAACGCGACCGCTCCCCGGAAGCATCTTCCACCCATTCTGCGTGGCACACAGCTTAGCGGCCCCTACTTCTCCCATCCCTATCAGGTAACGGCATACAAGATGGCAGCCAAGATTCCGGCAGTGCTCCATCAGGAACCATGCTACTGTCACTGCGACCGGGCGATGGGACACAACAGCCTGCATAGCTGCTTCGAAGGCACCCATGGGGCGGTATGTTCGACCTGCATGCAGGAAGCGGTCTATGCCTACGAACAGACGAAAAAAGGCAAGACGCCAGCGCAGATCCGCGCCGGCATCGAGCGCGGAGAGTGGCAGACCGTCGACCTAATGAAGGCGTCTCTCTAAACAACTCTGGAGTAGCTCCCAAGAGGTAGGGGCGTCAGTCAACTCTAGTTGCCAGTCTCTGCAACAACCTGTTTTCCCTTTTCGGAGAAATAGTTGGCCACGGGATCGTGAGGCAGTGCCTTGAGCCCGGCGACAACGCACTGTGCATTCAACTCCGCCCCTTCCCTGCTCGTGTGAGTGTGCGGGTCGGCAAACAAGGGCTCGACTCTCTTCTCTCCCAGAGCGTCGTAATGCCGGGCGATGATGGCGTTGAGGTCGATAAAATCGACGTGCTGCTGCAACGCCACCAGTCGAGCCCACCCTCCATAGTTGTCTGTGTTCCGAACGATCTTTCCGTCCTTCCAGATCTTGCGCGGAATCGGAGAGCAGATGATCGGGATCGCTCCTTTGGCCAGGGTGTCTGCTACGTATTGGCGCATATACCAGCCATAGGTATGGACCGTCTCGTGGCGTTTGAGGATTGGATTTTCGATCTCCCGGGTCTCCTCACCAACACCCGGGATGGTACCGCGGGCGCGAGCCATATCATCGAGAGGGCCGGAGTCGTTGTGACCAAACTGGAAGAGAACGATGTCTCCAGGCTTCATCAGCGCCAGCGTATCGGCCCAATGCCCTTCGGTGATGTAAGTACGACTGCTACGACCGCCGATGGCTCGATTGACTACATTTATCTCTGACGTTTCAAATAACTCGACCAGCGGTTCTCCCCATCCCCATTGTCCGTGTGCTCCGTCGCCATGGCCGTTGCGGACCGTGGAATCGCCAACCAGGAACAGTGTCGGAAGATGGGGGTTGGCAGGCGTCAACAAGCCCAGCTTCGCATGAACCGCCGGATCAGTCGGCGATCCGGGTTCGACCGGCATCTGCTGCGCCCGCGCGGTCAACGCGACCAATAGCGTGGAAATCGCTGCGACAGCCAGCAAGGACAGGAGTTGCAGGGAATCATATTTCTTCATTGAAAATGTTTACGTCAGAACATCTAAAGCGTCAAGACCGCTCCTCGTCGAGAGCTCTTGTGAAGGTATACTAGAGATAGTTCTTTGCAGCCCAACGCAATGTTGGTGCCAGCTCCAGATGGGGGCGTCACGGCTTCGACGGGATTGCTTGTGGCAGAGAGGCATGCCGGGGTGTGGACACCCGTAATCGCTCACAAAACTATAAGTGCCGAACCTCAATTCGCGCTTGCTGCTTAATTAATTAGGTAGCCGATCGCTCAGGCTTCGCCTACGGGCTTGTACCGATCGTCGCACAGTAGGCTGGTCTTCCCTGCTCCGCCTGAGCGGGTCGGACGAGATCGATCAGGCTGGTCGTCGTCGCATCTTCGTCCGTTCTAAGCGCCGATGACGAGACAAAGATGAACCGGAAAAAGCATGAAAGCTCTCTGTTGGAAGTTTTTTCGGACGCGGGTTCGACTCCCGCCGCCTCCACCATCGTAACTGCTTGATTTTACAATACCTACTCCTTTTATGGCACGTTGGCGTGTATTAGGGTGCGTGCTTATGATTTTTAAGATTCTCATAAGTATTTATGATGGCACGCTCTGAAAACCGTTGGAGACACTGCGTCTATCGGTGGTGCAGGTCTGGGCTTATCTCTGTAAGAGAATTGCGACCTTATATGGTGGAAGCCTTGCAGCCCAGGACCTGACGGGAAGCGGTCTTCAGGGTACAACTCCGCCTTCCTGCTGCTCAAAGGCAGATCTCATCTTTTGAGATCCATGATGCTGCCCGGGCCGAAGCCCAACTCTTCTTAGAAGGTAGTGTCGACGGTGTCTTGCACCGTCAACACGCCTTCTGCAAAGAGCTGGTCTTCCAGTTTGGCTGGTCGTTGCCGACCAGAGCGGGGTTATTGAGAAAGCTGCGGTTGGTCCATGTGCCTGCGAAGGAATTACTCATCGGCGTCCTCCGGTGGCTTTCCCGTCAATGGCTATTTGGAATGATTGTCCATGTTGTGATTCATGTGCTTCATGGAGGGCATGCCGAGGCCATCGCCAGGAGCGCCCAGATCGGGGACGATCTCAACATTCGTCATCATGCCGCCGTCCTCGTGGTCAAGAATGTGACAATGAATGACGAATTCGCCAATGTAGCGGACATAGGTAGTGCGGATCTTGACGACGTAGTCGTTCTGGACGAAGACGGTGTCTTTGAAGGTGTGCCACATGCCGCAATACTGGTTTTGCAACCCAAGCTTGTCCGGCTGAGCCAGGCATTTGCCGTGGTCGTCGAAGATACTATGGCCCTTGTAGGTGACGTCCATGACCTCGAATGGATTGACGTGAATGTGAAAGATGTGCGGCTCCCCGTAGGAGGTCAGCTGCCAGTCCTGGGTATCGCCCACTTGAAATTTGAAGTCGATGCGGTTGGGGTCGTACTCCTTGGAGTTGATCCAGAAGCCGAATGGCCCCTTGGGCTTGGTTTGTTTAGCAGGCGGTTCGGGAAGATTGCCGATGTAAAAGGCGACCTTGTTCGGATGGGCTGTGTTGGAGGCGGGGCCTTCCTCGGGCATGCCGCGCCACGGGGTGAGATCGCCGTGAGCCAGGCCGTTGCGGGCGTTTTGCGGCAGGTTCGGATTGTTCTTGACGAGCGTGTCGTTGATGTACTTTGTAAGACCGCTCAGGGGAACGGAGGTGCCCCCTTTGACGATGACCGTCGCCAGCAATTGGGTCTCGTTGGGGCCCTGGCCGCCCCCGTTGGGATTGATGGTGGGGCGTTCGGCAGGCGTGGCCGCCTGGTTCAGAACGCAGTAGGTTCCGGGATGCGGGAACACGACCAGGACATCGCTGCGATAGCCGGGTTGCAGGAAGTTCGTTCCCATGCCGCCGCTGACGCTCTGGAGATTGACGCCAATGGGACGAATCGCTGTCCGTGTGAGACCGTCGGCGGCGATCTCAAACTGCGGAACGAGATTGACGGGACGGGTTGAGTTGGGCTGGGTGACGGGGCAGATCTGGGCGACGATTTTGGCCTGCTGCGTCGGTGTTCCGGAGAGAATTCCGGCCAGCTCTTTTTCTGCATTGGGACCGCTGGCTACCATGGGCACGATCTGCACGTTCACGGTGTCGTGGATGCCGGCGTGGACCATGCGCCAGCGCTGAATCTCGCCGGCCGCGACATTAGTAATGACGGGTTGCACCACGCCGTTGATGCTGGTGAAACGGCCATTGTAGTCCCACACCGTGGCGGAGGAGAGTTGCTCGTCGAAGTTTTCAACGACGCCCGTCTTTCCCTGAGGGCACAACCAGGTCTTGCCGTCGGGGGCGGTGATGATGTGCTGGAAGGTGCCGGGATCGCTGAAGCAGGCGTAAGGAATCTGCTGGAAGAGGAGCATTTGCTCGGTGAAGGGTTTGCCGGAGGCGTTGTGCAGGATGGTATCGATGTCGCCGGGGCCATAGCCGGTGTAGGGACGGTCGCCGCGCACGATCAGCACGCCGGAGGCACCGCTGGCTACCTGCAACGCCGTCGATCCGTGACGATGCGCGTGGTACCAGAAGGTGCCGGATGGATGATCCGCAGGAATGTTGACCTCATACTCAAACTTGGTCTTTGGAGCAATATTCAACAGGACATTGTCGCTGTTGCCGGAAGGAGAGACATGCAGGCCGTGGAAGTGGAGATTGATGATGTTGAAGCAGGACGGGCCGCCGTCGGGACACTTCGGCGCGTTGGGCGGCGGGTTATCCAGATCGTTGTTGAGATGGACGCGGAGCGTGTTGCCCGGCTTGACCTCGATGAGCGGGCCGGTCAGGCAACCGCCGTAGGAGCGAAGAAGGACATCGTCCATGACGCCGGTGCCGGGGTTGTAGATCTTGTTGTGGCGTTTGACGACATTGAGATCGAGCGTGACAAGATTGCCTTCGTGGCTGATGTCTCCAGCCGGATTGCAACCCTGTCTGGGTACAGCAAAGAGCATGGGCTTCGCGCCCGCCGGCGACTTTTCCTGCAACGTGGGTGGAGCGACGAAGGCCTGCGGCGCCGACTGGGCGAAGACAGGTTGACACAACAAAGCAGAAAGAACCGCCAAAAGTTTGATGCCATTTCCGTTCATGGAATTGCTCTCCTATGGACCATGATGGTTGAGTAGTACAAGGGAATTGCTGGTTTGCCTATTTGTGTTTGCCGCGGTCGAGGAAGCGGATGATCTCCGAGAATCGATGCGAAGCTGGGAAAAATGCCCGCATCTATCCCGGACTATCAAAGCCCCAGACTGTCAAGGCATGACGTGCGCGGAAAGTGGCGTCCGGTCGCAGGAGGTTTCGATTCACTATGCCATCGCGGGACGCGAGTGTTGCAATGATCTCTCGGGGACTCGAGACCTGTTGATCCGGAGTATTTATCCGGAGTAGATGTTGCCAGTGCCAGGATGCCGTGCGATTGAGAAAGACTCAGCGCCGCAACGAGCAGCACCAACGTAGATATCTCCGGGTCTCACCTTCATAGAAGCTCCTCGCCAATCGAAGATCTGTAACGGTTGAAAATCTCGGCTGTGTTCAAACGTGAAGCAGTTTCGTAGGTCAGGATGCTGCAACATGCTAACTGTGCCTATCGACCAAACTTCGGCAAGTGAGCGTAAGGCAAAACAGAGCTTTTTTAGAAGTTGAATAATGGGCCGAAGTATACATGCCGCAGGCGTTTTTTTGAAGTATTAGGGAATTGGTAAGCCGTGCATGATAGATCCGGTCCCAAGCCGCAACGTATGAAAATCTTAATCTCTATCGTTCATGTTGACATTGTTCCCGGCACTCTCCCATAATTAGTTCGACCTTTCACCGGGCATACGTATCCGGGATTTAGGCGTCTGTAGTCCACTTGCTTCTTCCGCTGAGTTGTACTGAGCTATGGTCTCTGGCAACCAATAATCCTCGTGCCTTCCTCCTTGGGAAGCCTACGGCAACGTTACCCATCCACAACACAAACGGACTGCACCATAGCTGCTTTTCTGCGGAGCTTCGTCTTTTTGCACCGCTCGGCTGCTCGCCCGTTACAGGTGAAAGAACAATGAGCAAGACCCTTGAAAGTACTCGCCGCCACTTTTTGAAGATCTCTCTCGCCACCGCCGGAGCCGCTGCGTTGCCGCAGGGCTTTGCCCTGGCTCAGGCACCGGCGAGGTACCGCCGCTATAACGTCACCAGCCCCAATGGACAGAAGGCGCTGGCCAGCTATGCAAAGGGCGTGCAGGCGATGTTGAACCTGCCGGCGGATCATGCGCAGAACTGGTTTCGCAATGCGTTCATCCACCTAATGGACTGTCCACACGGTAACTGGTGGTTTTACGTGTGGCACCGTGGTTATTTAGGGTACTTCGAGCAGACCATTCGCAACCTGAGCGGTGATCCTTCCTTTGCCATGCCTTACTGGGATTGGACCCAACTGCCGCAGATCCCGGACTCGATGTTCAACGGCGTGCTGACGCCGACCGATTCGGCATACACGCGCTTCACCAAAGATATCGGTACCTTCACGTCATTCATCCAGCCCTCGCTGAAGCGATACTGGGCGGGCCTCAACAGCGCTCAGCGCGCTCAGTTGAACGCCCGCGGTTACACGAGCTTCGATGCGATGTGGAACGATGTGACGGGCTATACCACCACTCCACCTCCGCCTCACGTCGATCCCACGAATATGGCTTTCGCGCAGACTCCCATCGCGCGTTATCTCACGCGCCAGAATCCCAAGCTGAGCCCGCAGGTCACCTACAACGTTTCACCGTTCATGGTCTATGCCGGGCTGCTGCCAACCGACTTCTACGACCCGATCAATCAGATCAGCTTCAACAGCTCCATGACCACGTCGCACAATACTCCTCCCTCCGGCAGCAATGTCTTCGCTACTCTGGAGGGATTCCCGCACAACAGCACGCATAACTACATCGGCGGCGTGGGGCCGATCCCCAACGGTCCCTGGGGCAATATGACCAACAATCTCTCCCCGGTGGACCCGATCTTCTTCCTGCACCACAGCAACATGGACCGACTGTGGGACGTATGGACACGCAAGCAGCAGGCTCTCAAGCTGCCCTATCTGCCGAACGCAGCGCAGCGGCCCACTTACGACAAAGAGCCCTTCCTCTTTTATGTGAACAGCGACGGTCGGCAGGTCGGCCCCAGCATTGCCAGGGAATTTATCTCTACCGCCCGCTTCCAGTATGACTATGAACCGGGCTTCGGAGAAGCGGTTGTCACGCAGCCCAGTCGTGCCTTGAGGATGAAACATGCGACCGCGACAGTAAAGGGATTGATGAAAGGCAACGCTGCCACGATGACACTCTCTGCGAGCCAGGTCAATACCCATCTTGCCGGTGGCGCCCCAGCTCTGATCGCGCTGGTAACCCTGCCTCGGCCAACCGACGCCTCGCCCAAACGCGATTTCGATGTTCTGGTAGGCGCGCCGGCTGAGGTAACGAATGTAGACGCCAACAGCCCTTACTATGCAGGCACGATCGCCTTCTTTGGCGGCATGAGGCATATGCCTGGAATGTCCGGCGATGCGACCTTCATTGTTCCGCTGCCGCAGCGGAAAGAGGCATTCCCTAACCTGCTCGCGGCCGGCGCGGCAACCAAGGGTGTCGCGGTGACGATCCGGGTTGTACCTTCGGGCGGCGGCGCATCCGTGCTCAAGGCTGCAACCGTGCGAGCGATGTAGTCTAAGGCATGGTTGTCTTCGCCTTGACCATCATCCTCGCGTTCGTTGCGCTGCAAACTGCGCCATCGGCCCCAGTATCGCCGCCGATGGCACAGTCCCGGCAAATCGGCAGCGCTCGCGAGGTGACGCTCGTCTTGCCGCGCGCGCTGCGAAAGGACGAGACGGCCTGGCTGCTGGTGAAGGTCGGCGTGATCGGCCACAACCAGATCCAGCTCATGACGCAGGATGGCCGGCCTCTGGGCACGATCTCTCAATTCGGCATACGCTCCGGTAAATCCGCCGGCACCTACACTGTTCCAGTGCCGGCCGAGGCTCTCAGCAATGGAAGGCTTGCGCTGCGGCTGTCGGTGATTCAGTCAGGCCGCGCATCAAGAGCACCGACGGCAAAAGAGGTAAAGAGTTTGCGCCTTTTGATTCGGCAGTTCAAAGGCGGTAGTTATTTACGGCAGTGAGGGATGCGAGAGTTGAAGGTGTTTGCGGCGCAGTTGAGTATGTGTGGAGACGAGCGGATTCAGGACGAGATGTTTAGTTGTGTGACGCTGGAGCAGCGTGTTCCTTAGGATCATCCTTTGCGCGAGATCCGCAAGTTTGCGAAGCTTGCGGCCGTCATATAGAGCGCTGGCTGCATAGGCGGCACAGAACTGCAGGACTGGAGCGAAGTAGAAGATTTATTTCTCGATTTCTTGAGCTTGAGCCTTGTAATTCGATATCCAATGATACTGGCTATCCACGAAGGCTGACTGGCGGCGGATTAACCTCTGATAGCTCCCTGAAGGCAGCATCTGAAAGCTCCAGTCCGGCCGAGGCAATATTCTCCTCCACATGCATAGGAGAGGAGGTGCCCGGGATCGGCAAGATAGCCTTCGAGCGCCTCAGCAGCCACGCAAGCGACGTCTGCAACCTGGTTGCGCCAATCTCCTTCGCAACCTTTTCTATAGCTTCGTGCGATTTCTTGGCTTGACCGAGCGGCGCCCAGGGCAGGAAGGCAATGCCATGCCGCTCACAGTATTCAACGACATAATCCCACTCGCGGTCAGCAAACCCGTATCGGTTTTGCACCGAGACGATGGGGACGATCTTGCAACCGCGTTCGATATGTTCCTGCGTGACGTTGGAGAGCCCTATGTGGCGAATCTTGCCCTGTTCGCGAAGTCTGGCAAGCGTCTCCATGGACGCATCGTAAGAGACGGCAGGATCGGGGATATGAAGTTGGTAGATGTCGATGCGATCCAGGCGCAACCGCTTGAGACTTCCCTCCAGCGCCTCGGTGAGGTGCTTTGGGCTGGCATTGTGGAGCCACTGGGCGGGGCCGCATCGCTCCCATCCTCCCTTGGTGGCGATGACCAAATCGGCAGGGTACGGATGAAGAGCTTCAGCGATCAACTCTTCGGAGACATTGGGGCCGTAAGAGTCCGCAGTATCGATGAAGTTGACGCCCAGCTCAATGGCGCGACGCAAAGTCGCCAAAGCAGCGGGTCTGTCGGCGGGTGGCCCCCAGATGCCCTGGCCAGTGATGCGCATAGCCCCATAGCCCAGACGATTCACGGTCAAATCGCCTCCAAGGGTGATCGTGCCTGCCGCTGCGGCAGAGACGGCTTCGATCTGACTCATGCAAATGCTCCTTTCAACTCGATGAGAAATATTATGCAATCAATTTTCTCATCCATAGAGACGCCGAGGTACAGGCGCGGCCGCGAAGGCGTTCTTGCAATGGCGTGGGGATATCCCCTCCCGTTTTCAGACAGTCTCTTACATGGCACGGGTGTAGCCCTGGCGCTCGTAAGTTTTCAGAAGATTCGAAAGATGCTCGACAATCTCAGGATGTTTTAGATAGAGGTTATGCATTTCACGAGGATCGGCTGTGAGGTCATACAACTGTCCCATTGGTCCATCCGGTGCCGGTTTAACCCTGATGGGTGCCGTAAAGCCTCCTGACCCCAGCCCCTCTTCAAGCTTCCACTTCCCTTCCCGGATCGTGAGCATTCCATCGAGGGACTGGTCGACGATGGTGTCGCGGATGGGCTTCGCCAGCTTCTCGCCGAGTAGCACCGGAAGCAGGTTGAAGCTGTCTTCTGCCGCATTGCGCGGCAACGGAACGCCGGTGATTGCGGCTGTCGTAGCCATAAAATCAGTGAGGCTAGCCAATTCCTCACTCACGGTACCGGGACGAATGTGGCCCGGCCATCGCGCGATAAACGGAATTCGATGTCCAGCCTCCCAGATATCCGCCTTCTCGCCTCGCCATTCAGCATTTGCTCGATGTCCATAACGATCAATGTCTCCGGGCTTCCAATCAGCGCCGTTATCGCTGGTGAAGATAAGTAATGTATCCTCCGCCAAGCCGGTCTTCTGAAGTGCCTGCATCACTCTGCCCAACATGGCATCGGTCTCGACGGCGTAGTCGCCATAAGTGCCGGCCTTCGATTTGCCCCGATATTCAGACAACGGCAGCCACGGGGTATGAGGCGAAGGAAGAGCAACATATAGAAAAAATGGCTGATCTCGATGGGCCGCACGGTCATGCAGAATACTGACCGCCTTGTCCGTGATCGTCGGCACCACTTGATCGAAGACAAAATGGGGAGCCATGGGGCCCGGTCTGAAGAAGACTCCGCGCGGAAGCTTGCTGCCAGTAGTCGAAGACGTCGGCTGCTCTACAACATGATCGTTCTCAAAATAGAGATACGGAGGCATATCGAGCGACGCAGGAATCCCAAAATAATAATCAAATCCGTGATCAACAGGGCCAGGGTGGAGCGGCTTGGTGTAATCGGTCTCGGCTCCCTTCCCGAGACCGAGATGCCACTTCCCTACGCCGGCGGTATAGTACCCCTCCTCCCTGAGCATGGAAGCGACTGTCAGCCGACCTTCCTCTATCAGATTGGTCGACTCACCCCACAGCACGCCTTTCTTTAACTCCGTGCGCCAGCAATATCGTCCTGTAAGGATGCTGTAACGGCTGGGCGTGCAAACGGCGGAAGACGCATGCATGTCCGTGAAGCGAACTCCTTCCGTCGCCAGCCGATCGGCATTCGCCATGGGGACCACGGAGTAAGGATTGTAGCAACCTAAATCGCCCCACCCTAAATCGTCGGCCAGAACAAATACGATATTGGGCCACTTCTTGCCGGAACCGGCGGCAAATGAAGGCAAGTTCATCGCCGCCGATATTGCCCCGAGCCCCAAACAAAATCCTCTTCGATCCATCGAACAGCCTCCATGCGTGGCGTTGAACCGAGTTGATCTGGAACACAATTTTCGAGACGAACTACAGTTCGGCGCGGCAAAGATAGAAGTGTAGCAAGATTGAATGTCTTCGCGTGAAGACCAATCCTTCGATAGCGATGACTGATCGGCTTATCGTTTGGGGAGCACGTCGCGAACGCAACGGAAGCTCATATTGGTGGTCGCGCTGTCGGGGGTGTTTGAGCTACGAGCTGCCACGCGATATCGATTGCAGTAAGAGCGATGGCATAGATAGGATCCCCCTTTTAGAACCCGGGTAGCGCCTGAAGGCGGACCGACAGGATTATCGAGGGTGGCGAACTCGTGAAACCGGACATCGAACCAGTCGGCACACCACTCCCAGGTGTTGCCGGTCACGGAGTAGAGGCCGAACCCATTTGGCGGAAACGCATCTACTGGGGCGACGCTCGCGAAGCCGTCCTCTGCGGTGTTTTCCAATGGGAAGTTTCCCTGCCAGATGTTGCAGCGGTGCTTCCCTCCCGGTGTGAGATCGTCTCCCCAGGGATAGAGCTTCTGCCCCAGTCCGCCGCGCGCGGCATACTCCCACTCCGCCTCGGTCGGCAGCCGCTTCCCGGCCCACGCAGCATACGCTGTCGCATCGTTCCAGGAGACCTGCACCACGGGATGATCCGGGCGGGCATGAATGTCGCTCCCCGGTCCCTCGGGATGCCGCCAGTCGGCTCCGCGAACTCGCTTCCACCACTCGGCACCATGAACGATGTCCTGAGTTCCAAGAGATTCCCCACGATCGGGAAGATCGCCTTCGAAGACAAAGGACCACCCAAAGCGCTCGGCTTCGGTTACATATTTTTCCGCATCGGCAAAGCGCGCAAATTCACGATTACGAACAGGATAGATATCGATATAAAAGCTATCGACAGTCACCCTGCGCACCGGGCCTTCGCCATCGGCCGGGAAGCCCTCGCGATAATCCGTCCCCATAAGGAACTCTGCACCATCCAGCAACACCATCTCCTCTATGCTGCCGGTGAACGCGCGCTGCCGCTCCTCAGACAAGGAGCGCGATTGAACCAAAATTTCCGCCCGGTGTTTACTGGGAACGCAGCATGGAGCAGGCGCTTTGGTCATCGTCCCTGCCCCTGTGCAACAACAGAAATGACATCTCCGGCAGGTGCAACCTGAATATGGGACTGCCTCATCGCATGCGTCAGCACCCGATCAATCTCGTTCTGCCTGCGACCTTCAAAAAGGCTTAAAGCGAGCGAGTGCCGAATCTCGTCGAGAGGCTGTGCGCCGGCGGCTCTTCTATCGAGCACCGTAGCGATATGCAAGCCGAAGACAGTACGGAAGATAGGACTACGCTCTCCTCTCTTCAACGCGAATACCACATCGTCGAACTCATCGACCATCTCGCCTCGCGTAATCCAGCCCAGATCCCCTCCGGCGCCTTGGCAATCCGAGTAACGGTTGGCCACCTTCGCAAACGGTTTACCTGCCGCCAGTTCCACCTCCGCAGCTTCGAGCGCTGCCCTGGCTTCGCCCTCCGCCTCCGGTCGATCAACATTCCTGATGATGTGCGCCGCATGAACACGATCAGGGCGGTAGAATTTTTCCCGGTTTGCCTGATAAAAACGCTCAACTTCCAGCCGCGTCGGACGAGGGACATGCTTCGTCAGCCTGTCGCACATACGCGCGACGAGCAACTCATCGCGAAACGATTGCTGAACTCCCGTTCCGCAGATTGCATTGGTGGAACTCCCCCAACGTCTCCGGCGCTCCGTTTCCACTTCTACATCGGAGATCTGTATCCCCTCCCGTAATGCCATTTGGCGAAGAAGCACACGATGGATCACCCGCTGCTCTGCGATATGCTGCAACATCTCTGCTTCATGACGAGAAGTTGTCTCGTCCGTAGGAGACGCAGAGGACCCCAGGCGCTGCAACTCCTCAAACAAGAGGCTATCGCTGACATACTCTCCATTAACGATCAATGCCAAAATTGCTCTCCAGGAGAGGCTGCAGAAGCCCCATTCGCGTTCAGTATAAATTGACTGGATTGCTTGCCCATCAAACGTCAAAGCAATATCCACTCTAAAAATTCATAACATTCCATTGATATTCTTACTTCTATGCGAATTTATCACTCATAGGTTGAACGCTTGCTCCCGTCGAAAAAATGATACCTACACCGAAAACCATACAAAAATTGCTCTTACAGACATATACAGAGCTAGGGAGCGAAAGGCTTCAAACTCGTTTTTTCGAAGTCATTGCGTGAGACCGGCAATTAAAGAAACCAGTCGAGGCGGCACTTCGCCTCCTCAACGTCGGCTTTCGCTGCTCGGCGGACTCAGCTTCACCGCCTGAGTAATCCCCTCGCCCTCTGTCACCGTGTAGATCTTATCTGCCGCAACATTGGCAAGTCTTTCGACCAGCCCACTTGGCCATTCAATCGCCACCTGCTTCATCACCGGCTCGGCTCCAAGCCCAAAGTGAAGGCGCTGATCATTGGACGATAGATAGCTGCCACCGCCTCGAACTTCATCCATCTGAACCAGCGTCCCCGCGGTAACTGTGACGCGCGCGCCGAGGGCAGCCCGGTTGCTCTTCTTCCCCACGAGTCGAAAGAGGACACGATGATTCGAATTCTTCGTCTCGTTTAAAAACAGCGATGGCGGACTGCCCACGTTATAGACCACCACATCCACATTGCCATCGTTGTCGATATCTCCGAAGGCCGTGCCGCGCCGAGAATGCAGCGCGCCGTCGTTCAACCCTGACGCATTGGCGACCTCCGCGAACGTTCCATTTTTCTGGTTGCGAAACATGTGAATCGGTTCGCGGTACTTCAAATCATGCGGCAACTTATCCACCATGGAGCTGACATTGCCATCGGCGACGAAGATATCCGGCCATCCGTCGTTATCGAAGTCCGCGAATCCCGCACCCCATGCCACGAGTTGATCCTCCGTCCGCGTCAAACCGGCAATCGGAGCCCGGTCATTGAAGCCTAGCTCTCCCTGATTTTTGTAGAGGCTCATCGGTTGATAGCCATAGCGCGTCACCACAAGGCTGAGCGCTCCGGTCCGATCGTAGTCGCCAAAATCGGCAGCCATATTGCCCATGGATCTCCCCTCGGCGCTCAATGCCGTACCGGAGATAAGGCCAACATCCTCAAACGTCCCATCGTGCTTATTGTGATACAGAAAGTTTGGCCCCATGTCGTTGCTCACGAACAAGTCGGGCCAGCCATCATGGTCGTAGTCTCCCCAGACAACCCCCATTCCCAGCCGCTTATCCGGATTGTTAACACCTGCCTTCTTCCCGACCTCCTCGAATCCCTTGCCCGTATTGCGGAAGAGAAGGTCGGTCTCTCCGTTCAGAACCGGCACCTCCATCGGCAGTCCCTGATATTGAAACGCCTTGTCTCCCTGCTTGGGAAGATGGTTCAAATCGGTGTTCACATAGCGCGATATAAATAGATCGAGTTTGCCATCGCGGTCATAGTCCGCCCACGCCGCGCCAACGCTGAACCCGCCGCCAGCCACCTTCATCGACGCAGTAACATCTTCAAACCTGCACCCGCCGAGGTTGCGGTAGAGCACATTGTGGCCATAGCCAGTTACGTAGATATCAGGAAGGCCGTCGTTGTCGAAGTCGCCTATCGCCACTCCCATCCCCCAACCGCGCGTCGTCAGTCCCGACGCAGTTGTGACGTCGCTGAAATGGATAGGACCACTTGGGCGCGTGTCCTGATGGTAGAGCGTAACCATCAGTTCGCCTCCATGAAGATAAGTATCGACGGTCGAATCGGTAACGGTGACGATATCGAGCCTGCCATCATTGTCACAGTCGAACAGGCCCACTCCACCGCCCATCATCTCGACCAGGTATTGCTTGACCGGCGCGGAGTGTGGCAACGTGGTAAGCCCTACCTCGGGGCCGATATCGCGAAAGCGCAGCGACGGCGCAGACCGATTCTGTGCAAAATCAGAAGCCGAAGCAAGCAGCATTACCGCTGCGCCAATCAGACACATTCGGATGGCAGCTTCACGGCTGAGCATTCGCGCCCTTCTTTGCTACCGGTGCGAGAGTCTGTGCCTGAGCATACATATTCGCCAGTTGCGGAGTGGCGGCAAGCGAGGATGCAATCGGCTCCAGTGTCCGCACCACGGCAGCATAGTCCTTGAGCATGAAGTAGCTGACGCCAAGCACGCGCCGCGCTCCCTGCTCCTGCGGATGCGCCGCGAGATATCGGCTCAAGGGGGGCACCGCCTGCGCATAAAGATTGGCCGAGAACGCCGCCCTGCCCCAGTTATAGTCGAGCCCCTCCAGCGACGGGTTCCACTCCGCCGCTTTCTCAAAGTACCCGGTAGCCGTCGCAAACTCATCGGAGCCGGCAGCAATCGCCCCCAGATTGTTGTAACTGTCTGCAAGCGCCGGCGCGGTACGCGCTGCAAATCCCTCCAGCTCTCGCTTCGCTTTCCCATCCATAGGTGCCTGGCCAAGCGGGCGCTCGAACGGGGCAATGCCAACAGTCTCCCCCATAGCAGTTCCTCTCAGCTTCGCCTGATCGCGCATCATGTTCTGCTTCAACAGGCTCGCCGATATCTGCATCTCCCGCTTCGCCTCATCGGCATGGCCGGTCTGTACCAGCAACCTTCCCAGCAAA
>Ga0207705_10001182_pt1 | contig 21206 bp, 11 predicted proteins | sample KBSC13metaG_FD_184314 | JGI IMG/M metagenome (GOLD analysis project Ga0207705, IMG submission 184314) | Corn rhizosphere microbial communities from Kellogg Biological Station, Michigan, USA - KBS C1-3 metaG (SPAdes) (version 2) | ecosystem: Host-associated > Plants > Roots > Rhizosphere > Soil ... | reverse complement strand
CCCACACAGTTGCGCCTCAGCGCGGGCGAGACGCAACTGAACCGCCCGGTCGTGTTTCGCGCCTTCCGCTCTCCGGAGCCCCAGGCTTTCGTCGAAGCGAAGGAGATGGAGAAGGCGGTGCTGGAGACGCCCCATCTGCATGTGGCGACCTGGCTGCGCGGAGGCCGGTGCGGCCTCTTCTCGGGCAGCGAACTCGATGGGCTGATCATGCATTGGATGGCGGAGTTGGGGCCGCCGTTCGCCTCCTGGCGTGAACGTCCGTTGCTTCTCGAAAATCGCATTGAGCCTGTCGGCGAGTATGGGCTGAGTCTGGTGCAGTCCGTCTCTCCGCCGGAGGTTCCCGGCCTGATCCTGGAGCGCACGGTCTCTCTCTTCGCCGAGGACGTGGTGCGTGTCGCCTATCGCGTGATCAATACGTCCGACCTCCCACAGCCCGCGCAGATCCGCCTGACCAACCACGGAAGTTTGAACGGAGCGACCGTGATTCCGACACTGCAAGGCATCCTCCAGGAACCGAAGAGCGGGCACGGCGACTTTCCCAGCGGCGAACGCGATGCGCTGCCACCGGGACTGCCCCTGGCCGAGGACTGGATCGCGGTGGAAGGGGAGGGGACGGTGGCCGGCCTCCTCTGGGAAGGCGCCCCGCAGCGCGATATGCAGTGGACCAATCTGATGAACTTCAACTACGACCTGGGCGAACTGCCGCCGCACTCCGATAGCGTGGTCCCCGCAATCTATCTGGTGGGTGGGCGCGGGGACTGGAAGACGGTACGGAACTGGTGGAAGCGTCTGCATCGCGCGATGGACGCTCCGGAAACCGCGCCGCCGCAGACGATCCCTGTCCTGGAAGCGGCCTTCGCCCCTTCGCCTGCGCTGCTGACCGGCCCTGAGGGAGAGGCGCAACTCACGCTCGCCAATCGACGGGGCAAGACGCTCAGCGGCACGCTGACATTAACCGGCGTCGGATTTAACCCCGAACCCCATGCATTCACGCTGGCCGAAATCGATCGCGACAATCCGTTTGCCGCCGACGTGCGGTTGACAGGGCCGACCGAGCCGACCGCCGAGATCCTGCGCGCCGCTGTCGATTCCGGCCCGACGACCCGGACCTTCGATCTGCCGGTCATTCAGATGGGCAGCGGAGACACGCTGCGCGTATCGACCCTGGAGGACGGCCTCTTCGTGATCGAGAATGGGCTGCTGACGATGCGTGTCGCGCCGCAGTACCGGGGCGCGATGGCGGGCTTGGAGCGAAACGGCGTGGAGCATCTGTTCTCAGCCTACCCGGAACCGCGGCCCTTTGTCTGGTGGAATGCCTGGCATGGCGGCCTCTATCCCAGCCTCGGCTTCGGCGACGATGACGACGCTCTGCGGACGGGGACTTTTATCGGAGAAACCATGACGCGGATCGGCGAGCGTGGTCTGGAATGGCAGGGAGTGCGCGTCGCCTGCAAGATCACTCACAAAAACTGGCACTGGCTTGGCATGGAGGTCGAGTATCTGACCTTGCCCGGCAGCAATATCGTCGCCATCGTGACTCGCTGGACGAATACCAGTCCGGCACGAATGACGGCCGGGACTACCGTCATGGCATGGCTTCAACCGGGCGGGGCGCGGGAGAACGTGGTCGCGCACTGGTCACACGATGGCGAACGGTTGTCGCGGCGGCGGGGAGGCTTTCAGGAGCATCATCAGTCCGGCTCCTGGGCGGCCGTAGAGAACCCTGCCACCGGAGATACGCTGGCGCTGATCAACTCTATCCCGGACAAGCAGATCCAGGTGGGGGATATGGCGGAGGAGGGCGTGCACCTCCAGGCGCTGCAGGGACATACCTTCGGCCCCCATGAGACAAAGGAGATGCTCACCTGGCTGGTTCTGACGTCCGGCCAGGAATCGTTGGAAGCCTACGCCTCATTGGCGAAGCTCGAACGCCTGCCCTGACTTCGCCTGCGCCCTGTCAAGACACGACGGTACGCCGACACGCGTTCCGCCGGTGCGTTGACAGGGCGTCTTGCTGCGTGTCATACTGTGACAGCGCACAACGCGCTCAGAACCTCACCCCGCCAGACACGCAACCTTATGAAACGTTCACCACTGATCATCCTGTTTATCACGCTCTTTATCGATCTGCTCGGATTCGGCATGATTTTGCCGCTGCTGCCGATCTATATTTCGCACTACGGCGGCGGTCCGCGCGTCGCCGGAGCGTTGATGGCGACCTTCTCGACCATGCAGTTTCTCTTCTCGCCGATCTGGGGGCGCGCCTCGGATCGCTACGGCCGTCGTCCGCTGATCCTGTTGAGTCTGGTCGGTTCCGCAACTTCGTATTTTTTCTTCGGCATGGCCAACAGTCTTGCCGTCCTTTTTGCCGCTCGCGTGGCGTCGGGAATACTGACCGCGGCCAGTATTCCCACAGCCCAGGCCTATATTGCCGATGTGACCACACCGGAGAAGCGGGCAGGGGGTATGGCGATGATCGGGGCGGCATTCGGTCTCGGCTTCGCGTTCGGCCCGATGATCGGCGGTGTGTTGGGACAGTACTCGGTCTTTGGCCTGACGAAACTCGCCACCCCCGCACTATTCGCGGCCTCGTTGGCTCTTGTCAATTTCGTACTGGCCTACTTCCTGCTGCCGGAAAGTCTTCCGAATCGCAATCGCACAGGCGCTCCGGAACCCGGCCAACGCCGTGGACCGCTGGACGGGATACGCAGCATCGGCACGACGCTCCATAATCCGTCGATCAACCCTCCGATGATCGTCTTCGCGTTTACCACGTTCGCGTTCACAGCGGTGGAGACGGTCTTCTCGTGGCTGATCATCCTGCGCTTTCGTGCCACCCTGCTTCAGAATGTCCACCACACCTGGCAACTGGCGCATGGAGCCGCGGTGATGCCCGCAGCGCTCGAAAAGACCGCGCTGGAAGCCGCGCAGACCAGCGCTACCACGGTCGTCTTCGGGATCGTCGGGATCACGGTCCTGGTCACGCAACTGATGATGATGGGTGGTCTGGCGCGCAGATTCGGCGAGAATCGCCTGGTCATGTTCGGTACGCTGATGTTGACTGTCTGTCTGCTTGGTATCGCTTTCGCGCCCTCGCTGCCGCTGCTGTGGGTCGCCTCCTGTTTTCTCGCAGTAGGCAACGGCGTCCTCAATCCCTCGTTGAGCGCCCTCATCATGCAGGGAGTCCGGCCGAACGAGCGCGGCACGGTCAGTGGAGCGCAGCAGAGCCTGGGCAGCCTCGCGCGTATCATCGCACCGCCGATCAATACCTCCCTGGTTGCCATGAACACCGCGATCCCGTTCGTCTCTTCGGCGGTTCTGATGAGCATGGGATTTCTGCTGGCGCTGCGCCTGCATCCTCTGCAGCCCTCGACGATTCCTTCCGAGTTGAAATCCGGCTCCGCACAACCGGATCCCGAATAAGTTCGCGATGTGATAGCGAGTGTGGGAACAATCCAGGAAGCAATTACGTCATCTGTAGGTAGGGAGAGATTATCCTCTCTCGTATGGTTAGCGTGTTACTATTCGACAGGTTCGGCTATCCGCACACATCGTCCGAGGCTGAGGATAGGACGATGACCTATCACAAAACTGTAGGCGACTATTTCCTGAAGAACAGTCGCGGATCTACCAGGAGACGAAACACAATGGCACGAAACAATACGGCTGCGAAGCCTACCGTAAATGAGACAATCGCGAGTGACAACGACACCCAGCATATCAGCGGGCGTGGCTGGCACGGAGATCCTGAGGGCCATGCAGCCGCAGGGCGCAAGGGTGGACGCAAAGTGTCCGAAAATCGCGAGCATATGGCGAGCATCGGTAAAAAGGGCGGCTCTAAAGTCGCGCAGGATCGGGAGCACATGGCGGAGATCGGTCGAAGAGGCGGCTCTAAAGTCGCGCAGAACCGTGAGCACATGGCGACCATCGGCAAAAAAGGCGGCGAGAGCCGCGAGAGCAAAGACAAGTAGATTTTCCGCATAATTCGATTATGCAATACGGTGGGCGGAGCAGATATCTGCTCCGCCCTTCTTTCATACGTCCGCCTGTCTCCTTCTTGTGCTTCTCTTCCAAGTCAGGGACGACCCCACCTCTGTCCGCGTGGTTTATGGAGAGAACGCCGCCTTTTCGCCCGGCAGCAGGATCCGGAGCGTAACGCCTGCCGTACCTAAAAGCGCTCCCTGTTGGCGGACAGGCTTTGCGATGCGCATCAGTACGACCTGTCCGCTTGCCACCTTAAGGACGTTGCCCTGGAGAGTGACCCACGCGCCCTCATCCAGGCCGATGCCCCAACACTTCGGATGATCCAGAACCGCCGCCAGCAGACGCTGCATGCGGTTGCGCGCGAGAAAGTGCTGGTCTATAATGGTGTTGGGCAGAATGCGGAGTCCGGCCTGTACCGGGCAGCTTCCACTCTGCAGGCCGAGGCTGTCCGGCTTTGCGCCGGTAGGCATCAGGTCGCCCATCAGAGAGGCTCCCGCGCTGGTGCCGCCGACGACACCTCCCCTTCGGTAGACGGCTCGAATAGCCGCCGGAACACCGGACGACTCCGGAAAGAGCGTCATAAATCGATTCTGGTCGCCGCCGGGTATCCAGACGCCCCGTGCTTTTTCGAGCAGCGACAGCACCTGTGCCGTGGGCAGATCGACCGGAGCCTCGACGGCAGTCGCGCCCTGCGCCCGAAACAGCTCCACAGACTCGGGAGCGCCTTCGCGGGGATTCTCCTCGGTCTGCGCCAGGACGACGATCCGGGCATCCGGGCCGCCTGCGGCCTGAATAAACGCCCTGGTCGCGGCAGGCGGCGTTTTCCCTCCGCCGATGAGAAGCACGCTGGCCGTTGCACGGTCTGCCCGTGCTGCCTCCCTACCCAATAGCCGCGTATCGCCCTGCACGCCTCCGGTCGAGAACACAACGATCATGAAAACGAGAAGAGTACGGATGGAGTTCATGCGGAAATATTTCTCCCCGACGGCATGCCCCGTCCGTCTAAATCATGGAGTGGCTTGCGAATTTACGCGAGAAGGCGTTCTTTGGCATACGTGATCCGGCGCGATCCGTTCGCTCCAAGGAACCTCTACACAGGAAAGATATCAACATGTTGCAAGCCTTTCAACGGTCGATTGTTTTTCAATGATTTCCTAAGGATTGGACCTCTAGTGGCGAACGGCAGAATGGGAAGAGGTAAACGATGATGAAGATGATGCCTCTAAAGCAGTTGGTGCGTTGGAAGGAGTATCTGTTGGCGTGCCTGTTGCTTATCGGGTCGGGCGGATGTCGCTCTCATAAGCGCCCGAACGCACCCCCTCTCCCTGTTGCCACCAACGGCGTTTCTGTGTGGGAGCAGCCTTTTCATGAGTCGCCGGAGGTGCCTCTGGCCGTAATGCAGCAGCGATACGCTACAGCCCTGCATCACTCCGGTTTTGAACTGCATTCTCACTATCCTTTTCAGGAAGTCGAGATCCCACTCGTGATCCGTAAGAATGAGGCTTTTGTACAGGTGAACTGGGCAGGACGGCAGATCGAATGTCTGCTGGACACGGGAGCCAGTTCGATTATGTGGCCCCAATGGATGCATCTGGATTCCCAACAGCTTGGATTTGGGTACCAGCAGATTGGCCCGTCTGGCCCGGCGGTACACGGAGAGTGGATGCTGTCTCCGCAGATCAGTATTGGAGATCTTCACCTGACAAATGTGCCGACTGAGGCGATGGGCGTTCCGCGTCCATCGAACGCTGTCCCCGACCAGCCTGGACTCCTGTACGCGCTGGAACAGCCGATCATTGGAATGTTCGCTTTTGTACCCGCCGTGATGACCATCGACTACGCGCAGAAGAGACTCGTTTTGCGCAATAAAAATTACGATGTCACGCTCTATCCACATGTGCCGAATACGCTTCTGCTTCACTACGAAAAGACCCAATCCGGTCGGATCGTGTTATTGGGGACGTTGGGAGGGCACAAGGCACGCTTCATGCTCGATACGGGAGATGGATGGGCGGATGTCTCCGCTGCCTTCGCCCACGACCACCTCGCTGCGTTTCCCCTCCAGCATACCCGTAGGTCCATGCCGGTGGACCAAAAGTCGCTCCCGTTTATCGGCCCACTTGCCGTGAATATTGGTGGCCTGAAGTATAAAGCTCTGGATTTCTACGTTGCTGATCGGGTGGGAGAGGCGGATGTCTATTTGGGGGCGGCGCTCTTCCGCGCCTGCCGCGTCACTATCGACCCCTTCCGCAAAGTCGTGCTGCTGGAGTCGAGCCGTTAATATTCGTTATTCGCGGCGACGTGAGATTGGTTCGGGGACCGGGACGGCTTATCGAAACCGTCCCGGTCCCCGAAGAGATTCTTCTACTCCAGTGAGAGCAGATAGAGGGTGAGGGCGTCAATGTCCGCCTCGGACAGATGTGAGGTCTTGCCGTGCGTGTCCTTGATGACCGAGATATGATTGGCTGCCAGCGCAGGATTGATCTGACCGTTCAGCAGGAGCGGAGCGAGATTGCTCGTGCCCAACCGATCGATCTGCAGGGAGCCGTCCGGCAGTTTCACGAATGGACTGTCGAGGCTGACGTAGAGCGGTCCCTTGCCATCGCCCATCAGGGCGCCCAGACTGTCTCCGAACGTGACCGGGACTTCGGTCGGCAGGACGATCCGCGTTCCGCCCAGGAAGTCGTCCGCGACGGCACGCTGATGATCGGTGCGCACCGTACGGAAATTGAAGCCGCGTTCGCCGGGGCGCAGCAGCGGTGAGTCGGGCGTGAGCAGGATCTCCCGCAGGCTGTGCGCGTCGCCATGATGCAGCCAGCGCGGCACGCTATCCCAGAACGAGCGCAGATGCTTGGTGTTGCGGCTGCTGATGTTCTGGCGGCCTCCCTCATCCTGCGGCGGGCCGAAGGGGATGAAGAAGTAGTCGCTTGCCGGACGCAGGAATGGCCCATTGTTGTCTACGGTCGTCTCGCTGATGACGCCCGGTTCGTGGATGTTGTAGTCCTGGAAGGTGTCGTCCAGTGCACCGTTCGTGAACTTGTTGCCGTTGTGGTGACAGTCCGCGCATCCCGAGCCGCCCTGCGCCACTTTGGTGCTGAACAGCCATTTGCCCCGCACCACCTGCGCCGCCTCGGGATCCGAAGGAAACTGCGTCAGCGGGTTGGGCATCCGCCGTGTCTCGTTCTGGCTCCAGAGGATCTGGAGGAAAGCCAGGTCGTAGAAGCCGATCTTGAACGCCTTGCCGTTCAGGTCCGGGCGTCCGATCGCCTCTGAGTTCGCCTGAGTCATCTTCAGAACGTAGGCGTCGCGCGCCTTCAGACGGTCCGTCAGATTCGGCTGTGGGAACAGCGCGGTCAGCCGCTCCGCATTGACGAGTTCCCCGAGGCAACTGGAGGCGTAGCCTGTCATATCGTTGCTCAGTCCCTCAAACCATTCGGGCCAGTTGTCGGAGATGTCCTTATTCTGCGGGCAGACCTTCACGCCGCCGATGGCGTTGGCTCCCACATTCCACTGACAGCCGTCATGGCGGGACTGCCAGTGGCAGAAGCCGCACGACTTCTGGCCGTCATCCGAGAAGGATTGGGTGAAGAACCAGCGCAGGCCGTTCTCCTCGTCGGTTGCAAACAGTCCCTGTCCATTGTGCCCCGAGGTCGGGTCGGGGGTCTTGTCCGTCACTCCTACGGCGAGATAGCCCTGCCGCCCGAGGTTTCCCTTGGTGTCCACGCTGAGGAAGGAGATATCTTCCGTCTGCATGTTGGAGGCGTAGACCGTTTTGCCATCCGGGGAGACGGCGACGCCCTGCGGCGTGATGCCTCCGGTGAACTGGATGCCGACTTCCGTCAATATTCCAGACGCATCCGCCGGATTCTGGTTGATGCGGAACACTTCGACCTTATCCGAATGCAGCATGCTGACGAACAGGAGATTCCCGCGTACGAACATCTGCTCCGGCCCGCTGCCCTGAATGATCTTCTGCCCGGCTTGATGGTCGTGCAGATCGACGATCTGTCCCGGCGTCACCACCATGGAGAGATCGCGCTGGTAATCGACGTAGCGATAGACGAACCGATTCGTCGTCGTGTCGAAGACGTTCAGTTCGCTGCCGATGTCGTCAAAGGTCGTCGCCTTCGTGGCGTCCGTCATAACGGGCGTGTAGCCGAGGGGCTGGCCGTTATTGCGGATCGGCGTTCCGTTGGCGTCTATCGTCGGCAGTCCGTGGCCCGATTCCGGCCGGTTAAGCGCGGTATTGGTCTCCTGGCCGCAGACGATCCCCCATCGGCCCGCGATCTTCACGTCGGTCGCCAGGCCGCCGACGGGCATATTTCCGATCAGGGTGTTGGCGTCGTTGGCGACATCGATGACTGCGATCGTATGTCCGAGCGTGTTCGCGACATACAGCGTGCGTCCATCCGCACTCAAGGAGAGGTCGCGCGGATTGGTCCGCTCCAGATCGTTGGCGCCCGTGGGCACGGTGGCGATCTGCGTGAAGAACGGGCCGGGATCGATGCGAAACACGCGCACCTGATCCTTGAAGCGGTCGCTGATATAGAGCCGGGTGCCCGCCGCATTGAACAGGGGCTTTTCGCCGTAGAATCCGACCTGAAACTCCCCCAGTACGCTGTCGTTCGCGGTGTCGATCACGCTGGCGAAGTTGCCGTACTGGTTCAGCACCACGGCATAGGGAGTGGAGGAGATGGCGGTGTTGGCCGGGGCGACCGCGATACCCACCGGGTGCGTGCCCGCGCTAACACCCGCAGGGCGGAGATCGAGCCACTTCATGACAAACTTGCTTGCTGTGTTCACGACCGCGATACGCCAGTCGGGGTAGCCCTCGCGTCCCGGCAGGGTCACGTACAGTTTGCTGCCGTCGGCATTCAGTGCCAGGGCATTCGGCCAACTGCGGAACGGCTGGTCGCGAAACGGCCAGTACTGGCTTCCGCTGTTGACTTTCTGGTTGTTGGGATCGAGACGCGTGCCCGGATCCGGACGCCCATTGAAGTAGTCTGCGCCGAACATGATCTTGGTATAGCGCTGCATTCCGCCGCGCTCCCCGGCCGGTTCCGCTCCGACCAGTCGCTTTACGGGATCGCTGGTGGGGCCGGTAATGATCTTGCCCTTCGAATCCGTCTTGACGGCGGTGCTGAAAAAACGCAGGTTCAGTGGCGCTTCTCCGGGCGGAGTCAGAACCTGGCGCTCAAACGCGGCGGAGAGGGTCGCACGTCCCTGTCCGCCTGGCTGGGTGAAGCCGGTCAGCACAAGCAGCCCAAGCGTGAGCGCACTCATGGCGCCGGCAAGCTTTACCACACCTCTCCTGGGCCTCATGCGCCTCTGCTTCGAGGGGTCCGTCTGGCTCGGCGGCGCTGCGGGGATGCGTTCGCCGTTCTCTCGTGGTTGTCTGTTTTGCATACGATCAGTCCCTCCTTCGGGATAGAAGGCCGCTTTGCCTTCCCTGTGCAGGCACACTGCACATCGCTGGAAATGGAGTAGGATCGGGTAACAGCCTCCCCTGCGTACACGGCGCTTGCAGGCTTCAAGCACCGTGTACCGCAGGGGAGGGCATGTATGGAAGAAGAGAGGAACGGAAGGCACATAAAAATACGTCCTGTGAAGAGAATTCCATAATAGAGGTCTCCCATCACAGGTCGATCAAGAAAGAGTCTGGTAGAACGGGCAAATACGAAACGATCGATACGTTGGTTGGGGGGCGGCTCGTCCAGAATGTAGGTTAGGAGTTCATGGCGTCTAGCATATACCCATCACTATTATCGCGTGCGCCACAAAACTATGCCATGATCGATGGCAGGAGATACGCCATGACCAAGTACATAACACGGAATCTGCACGTTCCTTTGCCGGACAATCTATATCGGCAGCTCAGGATCGAGGCGCAACGATCCAATCGTCCGGCGACGGAGATTGCAAGAGAGGCAATCGACCGGTGGCTTGCGGAGCAGCGCCGACTATCGATACATGAGTCTGTTATGGAATATGCGCTGGATTTAGCGGGATCTTCGGCAGATTTAGACGAACCGCTGGAAGCGGCCGGAATAGAGAGCCTTCTTGCTATTGACCCAGGCGCTCGAACGTACCAGGATAGATGAAGCGCGGCGAGGTCTATTGGGCGTCACTCTCACCGCACTCCGCTTCTGAGCAGCAAGGCACACGACCCGTGATTATCGTGTCTCATGACGGGTTCAACCGGGCGCCAGTTTGGAAATCGGTGATTGTCGTTCCTGTATCTACGTCTCTTGCCCAGGCTAGACGTGTGCCTACTGTTGTGTTATTACCGGCCGGCGTGGGCGGCGTTCCACAGGACAGCGTCGCGCTCTGTCATCAGGTGACAACACCGGATCGCAGCAAACTGACTTCGCAGTTAGGAGAACTGTCAGAGTCTCTGCTAAACGATATTGGTGAAGCCCTCAAGACCGCACAGAGCCTGCAATAAGACCTTCCCATGCATCCGTTTTTGATTTGAAGGGAATGTGGTCCCATCTGCCATCGTAGTATACTATTATCGGAAGGAGCGATCCTATGGCACTGGATATTATCAATCGGGAAGAGTTTGATCGACGCTTAGAGCAGTCTACTGCCTGTATGCGTCAGCAACGCCTCGCTCTGGAGACACGGGCAGCGGAATTAGAAGATCTCATCGGTCGTTACGCTTCGGTATTGGAACGGATGGAGGCGGAAAGTGAGCAAGGCGCTGACCCCTCTCTGAAGCAACGAGATGAGTTGCGCAATATACTCACGGAACTTGCGGAGCGTACGTCGGCGGTTGCGGCAGCTCTGTGATCCGTGTTCAGACAAAACGGATCGTGCGTGCCGTCTTTTCGTTTCGTTGTGGTTATTGCGGTGTTCCGGAAGCGCAGTGCGGAGCGGAATTGACCTGCGATCACTCTCGTCTTCTCCACATCGACGAAGTGTAGGCCGGTGGTCGTTGAGGGAGGCTGGACCTGTTGTTGCCCTCAGGGTACAATTAAAATATAGTATGCGGCAACCTGCAAATGTGATGGAAAGAAGGAGCGGAGCGATGAGCAGTCTCGTCGAAATCAAAGACAGTCAATCTGAACGACTACAGAGAATTGCTGCCGAGACAGGCGTGATGCCTGATGTGCTTCTTGAAGAAGCCTTAGAACTCTTGTTTCAGCAGACGGACAGGGAAAAAGCCAGACAGGAAGAACAAGATTTTCTGAGACAACTGGAAGCGGAAGACGATGGCTCATTAAAGGTGAAAACAAGGCCACCGTTTAGGAAGGAAGACTTCACGATTACCCATGAGGTACCCGCGGAGACTCCAATTCTGCGCCGATTTTAACGATGAAACTACCTCCACGCAACACGTTGTCCGGAACGCGCGCAGCACATTTGCTGCGCCGAGATTTTTACGGGGTTTACCTTCAATCCCGTAATGTAGCCGGAGAAGACCGAGAATTGCCCGATGCCTCCTCTGTTTTCACTCCAGACGGAATGCAACAACTTCGGGAGCACCTCACGGAAGAGGCACTGAAAGCGCCAGTCGTCCTTACCGAGCACTTGAGTAATCGCGTCCTGGCTGTGCATCTCCTTCAAAACTCAGGAGAACGGTTTGTTGTCTTCAACATGCGTTTCAAAGTTGACCCCGATGTCCTCGCCCACGCTCTGGTAGAAGAGTATGTGCATTCCCATCAAGTTCTCAATGGGATCGATTTTGCGCTACAAAGAGCGCAGTTTGCTTATGCAGAACGACCCTATGAACGGGAAGCAAAGCGCATTGCAACAACAATCCTCGGTTATGATCCGGACATCTACGAAACCTACCTGATACGAGAGGAGCACTCGGATGTCTATTACGACATCCTCTGAAATATCGAGTGGAACAGGCTCTCGATGTGCGTCAGAGGTTGATGAGGAGCAGAAGGCTCCAGAGATGGATGTGGAGTGAGAAGCAGACCATGAGCGAGAAACCAGAGAAACGGTTGGTGAGCAAACGGGAATATGTTGAGCTTCTAACGGAAGACACTGCCCGTTTCGCTGGCACTGCAATGTTTCTGGGTGGGGGAGCGTTCTTTCTCTGGATGGCGTGGGGAATGGTTTCCAGTTTTCGTGTGCTGCAATGGCCATGGTACGCTTATCTATTGCCTGTTCTGTGTGTTGGTCTTTCTCTCTTCCCATTATACTGCGGACTGATTTGTCTTTCAGTATCAATGGACACACAAGTTAAAACGGTGACCTTAATCACGCCTAAAACCGCGCCACTGCTGCCTCCCGAAGAGACGCTTGTCCGTGCTTCTGCCGCTCCACCTTCTCACCAACAAGCCGAACTCCTCCGGGGAGTGGTGTCACCCACCAGCGAGACACCACCGGAGGAACTATTGAGAGCCACTACGACCAGGCAACAGGGCGGTGTCTAGCGCTTGTTCAGGACTTTGCGCAGGTACTGGCCGGTGTGGCTTTCGGGAATGGCGGCGACCTGTTCGGGGGTGCCGGTGGCGACGACTCTGCCGCCGCCGTCTCCACCTTCGGGACCCATGTCGATCAGCCAGTCGGCGGTCTTGATGACGTCCAGGTTGTGCTCGATCACCAGGACGGTATTGCCGGAGGTGACGAGGCGGTTCAGGACGGCGATCAGCTTCTCGACATCGGCGAAGTGCAGGCCGGTGGTCGGCTCGTCCAGGATGTAGATGGTGCGGCCCGTGCTGCGCTTGGCGAGTTCCGACGCGAGTTTGACGCGCTGGGCTTCGCCGCCGGAGAGGGTGGTGGCGGGCTGACCGAGGCGCAGATAGTCGAGACCGACATCGTGCAGGGTCTGGAACTTGCGCGCGATGTTGGGCATCTGCGAGAAGAACTCCACCGCCTCCGACACGGTCATGTCCAGCACATCGGCGATCGACTTGCCTTTGTATTTCACCTCCAGCGTCTCCCGGTTGTAGCGCTTGCCCTTGCAGACTTCGCAGGGCACATAGACATCGGGCAGGAAGTGCATCTCGATCTTCAGGATGCCGTCGCCCTTGCAGCTTTCGCAGCGTCCGCCCTTGACATTGAAGGAGAAGCGGCCCGGTTCGTAGCCGCGTACACGGGCGTCCTGGGTCTTGCTGAACAGGTCGCGGATCAGGTCGAAGACGCCGGTGTAGGTCGCCGGGTTGGAGCGCGGCGTGCGGCCGATAGGCGACTGGTCGATGTCGATCACCTTGTCGATATGCTCGATGCCCCGCAGTTCGTCGTGCGCGCCCCAGACCGCGTGCGAGCCGTAGATCCGGTTCATCAGGAGCGGGAAGAGCGTCTCCTGGATCAGGGTCGATTTGCCGGAGCCGGAGACGCCGGTGACCGCCACAAAGAGTCCGAGCGGAATGCTGACGGAGACGTTCTGAAGGTTGTGCGACTTCGCGCCGATGAGTTCAAGCGCTCGCTCGCCGGGAGCGCGCCGGGCCGCCGGAGTCTCGATCTGCTTCGTTCCGCTCAGGTACTGGCCGGTGATGCTCTTGGGATTGGCTTTGACTTCGTCCGGCGTGCCCTGCGCGACGACATGGCCGCCGTGCTCGCCTGCGCCCGGCCCGATGTCGATCAGCCAGTCCGCGGCCTCCATCGTCTCCTCGTCGTGCTCCACCACCAGGATCGTGTTGCCCAGATCGCGCAGGCGCTCCATCGTGCGGATCAGGCGCGTGTTGTCGCGCTGGTGCAGGCCGATGCTCGGCTCGTCCAGGATATAGAGCACGCCCATCAGGCCGCTGCCGATCTGGGTAGCGAGGCGAATACGCTGCGCCTCACCGCCTGCAAGCGTTGCCGCTCCCCGGTTCAGGTTCAGGTAGTTCAGGCCCACATTCAACAGGAATCCGAGGCGGGAGCGGATCTCCTTCACGATCTGGCGCGCGATGATCGTCTCCCGCTCCGTCAGCGTCAGGTTCTCGAAGAAGCTGAACAGCTTCTCCAGTGACAGTTCGCACAGCGCCGCGATATTCTTGTCGCCGACCGTGACTGCGAGCGACTCCGGCTTCAGCCGTTGCCCTTTGCATGCCGGACAGGGCCGCGCACTTTGGTACTGTTCCAGATCCTCTTTGACATAGGCGCTGTCGGTTTCGCGGTACTTCTCTTCCATTTCGCGCAGGACGCCGCCGAACTCGCTGTCGAAGGAGCGTACGCGACCCCAGCGGTTGCGGAACTCCACCGTGACGTTGCCGTTGATACCGTACATCAACTTATGGAACTGGTCCTCGGAGAGATCTTTGAGCGGCGTGTTGATGGTGAAGCCCAGCTTCTTCGCGACCGCCTTGAACTGGCTCTCCCGATGGTCCGTCAGGAGTTTCTTACCCGTCTTCAGCACATAGTAGCGCAGACCGCCCTCCGCGAGGCTCAGGTTGCGGTTCGGGGCGATCAGGCCGGGATCGAACTCCGTCTTGGTGCCGAGGCCATGACAGTCCGGGCAGGCGCCATACGGGGAGTTGAAGGAGAAGAGCCGCGGCTCGATCTCTTCGTAGTTGAAGCCGCCGTCAGTCGTGGCGTAGTTCTCCGAGAAGACGATCTCCTGGGCCGGAATATCGCCGCTGGCCTGCACCGAGACGATTGCAACCCCCTTCGCCCGCTTCAGCGCCTGCTCCAGCGAATCGGCGATACGGGAGCGGTTCATGTCCGGCTTCTGGATCAGGCGATCCATGACGATCTCGATGGTGTGCTGCTTGTAGCGCTCCAGGTCGGGGATCTGTTCGCTCAGATCGACCATCTCGCCATCGATCCGGGCGCGCACAAAGCCCTCCTTCAGGATCTCTTCCAGCTCTTTTTTATACTCGCCCTTACGACCGCGCACGATCGGGGAGAGCACCAGATAGCGCGCTCCGTCCGGCAGCACCAGGACCTTATCGACCATCTCTTCGATGCTCTGTTTGACCATCGGCAACCCGGTTTCCGGATCGTGCGGAATGCCGATGCGGGCGTAGAGCAGGCGGAGATAGTCGTAGATCTCCGTAACGGTGCCGACGGTCGAGCGCGGGTTGCGGCTGGTGGACTTCTGATCGATCGAGACGGCCGGACTTAAGCCGTCGATCTGATCGACATCCGGCTTGTCGTGCTGGCCCAGGAATTGGCGGGCGTAGGCGGAGAGGCTCTCCACGTAGCGTCGTTGGCCCTCGGCATAGAGGGTATCGAAGGCGAGGGACGACTTTCCCGATCCGCTCAGGCCCGTGATGACCACCAGACGATCGCGCGGAATGTCGATATCGACATTCTTCAGGTTGTTCTGCCGCGCCCCCCGGATACGGATGACGTTGCGATCCGGCATCTCGCCCATCTTCTCCGCCCTGGCGAGAATCGCCTGGAGACGCTCCTCTTCCTGAAGGTCTTCGACAGGAATCGCGTTCTCTTCCTGACTCTGCGTCGACTTGCGACCGGTCGTTTTTTTGCTCGTCTGTGTCCGTGCCTGTGCCATGCGTGTTCGCTCGCCTTCCTGCGCTCTCAGTTCGATACGTTGACGGGATTCTACCCAAATCTCCGAGGCTAAAACTAGTAGACACGTCCCAAATCACCACGACTCTGTTATTTATGACAAACTGAGGAAACGACACGCGTTTCCCGCCGTCTAACTCAAGGAAATGCTGCAACTACTCGCACCAGGGGAGGCCAACAATTTTGACAGGCAGATTCGGCAGAGCAGGGATCGTACAGGCGGGACTCGCCCTGGTCTTAGGGACGGGCTACGCGCACGCCCAGACGGTGACGAGTGCGCCGCCTACGGTCGGCGCGGCGCAGAAGGTGGTCGGTCATATCGCGGCGGACAGTGCGCCGTATCGTATCGAATGGACGGGGACAGGCGGCTTCTTCGTGCAGCACGCCTACGGCACAGAACCCGCCAAACGGGTGCAGATGGACTATCTGCACACGCAGAACGGGCCTTCCGGGTATTCCAAACATCTCGCCTGGTTTATCGCGCGGGATCGAGACACCTTCGATATCCTCTGGCTCTATCTCGATGATGCCGGCACCGATTTCGGCTGCTGGCTCTATCAGTATCCCTCCAACCGATTGACGTACCAGCGCTTTACCGGCAACTACCGCTTTACTCCTCCTACTGCTACGCCTGCGGGCATATTATTTGATGGGATGGCGATCGCACGCCCGCCGCGCTATGTCGGGCCGGACTTCTCTTTCCGGGACTGGACCCGTGAGACCGGCACTCTGGACCGCCTCGACCTGTTCGCCGCCCCTTCCGTGGGATCCGCCGTAGGCACACCGGTGGTTCCGCCCGGCCGGCAGAACGCCCCGACTCCACAAAAGACGCCGACAGGTCCTCTGGTCGGAGGCACCGGGGTCGCCGCCTCCGGCACGCCGAAAGTCGCGGATCGGACGCTCTCGGCGCTGCGCGTCGCGCCTCTGCATCAGATCAAAGTGGGAGATGCCAACGGCTGGAGCAACGGCGGCTGGCAGGAACTGCACTGTCTCGCCTACGACACCTCCGACAACCCTTACTACCTCATTCTCTACTCCAACGAGACGATGGGGTTTGTGGTAGACATCAAACACGCGCAGACCTACACGGCCAACTTCGGGACGAAGGTGCAGTTCGGCCCTGAGAATTCGGTCACGCAGCAGAACAACTCGCTCGCGGTAGTAGATCTGCATGTGCGTCGCTACGACTGGCACGACTTCGCGGTACGCTCCACCCAGAAACACGCCAATCCCTTTGTCGATGTCAATGTGCTCGGTGAATTCGTCGGCCCTGACAACAAAAAGATTCAGGTGCCCGGCTACTGGGACGGCGGCGATCGCTGGAAAATGCGCTTCTCACCGCATCTTGTGGGAGACTGGGTCTGGCATATGCGCTCCAACGATCCGGACCTGAACGGGCTGGGCGGCAGTTTCGAGTGTGTGGCGGTGGACGGCAAGGAGCGCGCCTTCTTCGGAGTCCATCCGGATCGCTCCTATAAGCGTCATTTCGCCACCCGAGAAGGCAAACCGGTCTTTCCCCTGGCGGTGCACGACCCGGTGTTTAACGTCTCACCCGACGCGCTCAAAGCCAACGGTCCGCGCCCGGTCACGGTGTCCGCTCAGGACGAAACCACGCCTGCCTCCTTCACGGCATTTCAGAAGCGTGTCGAAGCCTGGGCGGCGCAGGGCGTCAACCGTTTCGTAGGCGGCTTTCTGCTCGATCATGACGCCTTCGCCGCGAAGACGCAGGCCAACGAAGGCGGAGCGCCGTTTATCGGCTACGATCTCGACCATCCCAATCCGGACTTCTTCTACTGGATGGATCGGCGCATCGCCTACTGCAACGCCCACGGAATCGTCCCCGACATCGGTTTCGGGTGGCCCTCCAGCGGAATGTTCGAGAAGTATACCGATGTGCAGTTGCGGCGTTTCTGGCTCTCGATCGTGGCCCGTTATTCCGCGATGGACGTCTCCTGGAATCTCTTCGGAGACGATGGACAGCCGCTTCCGGCCGGCGCCGATTCCCGGATCAGCGCTTTCGCCGAACTGACGCACCTGTACGATCCCGGCCATCACGCGCTGACGATCATGCGGCCCGGTCCCGTGGTTCCGGAATACAAGATCGTCGAGGATTCAGCGGCTCTCGGCGACGCCGGCAGGAAGCTGCCGACTGTGCCTGCTCCCACGGCCCCAACGACAGCCGGTCTGCCGGACTATCCCTGGCTCGACTACACGACGCTGGTCGGCGGCTCGGTACGGACCCTGGATCTGTTCACAGACCTGAACAAACCGATCGTGGTGTGGCAGGGGAGTGGACTTCCTTCCAAAGGTGAAGCGGTCTCTCCGGACATCACGCGACACTGGATGTGGGAGACACGGATGCGCGACGGCTACTGGGTCGGCAACGCCGATAGCAGCATGGCCGTGGACAGCCCGAATTTCAAGATGGCGGCGGACTGCGCGGCGTTCTTCCGGCAGACGAAATGGTGGCGACTGGATCCCCACCCGGAGATGCTGACGGGCAAGGAAGAGTCCCCGGCTGAGCGACGGCGGCGTCAAAAAGTCGAGGCGGACGCTTTCAAAGAGAGGCAGGGAGGAGACGCTGCGCCTTCCGGCGAGTCTGCATTCTCTGGTCGGAACGGCCAATCGCCCTTTCCGAATCAGCCTCCGTTTCCTGGGCAGGGACCGGGTCGCAACCGCCGACCTCCTGCACCGCAGTTTCTGCTGGCAGATCCTGGGAAAGAGTATGTCGCCTATCTGGAGCGCGGCGGCCATATCACCCTCGACCTGATCGATGCGCCCGGTCGCGTGAAGTTTGTCTGGTTCAATCCACGCACGGGCAAATCGCTCCAACAGCCCGATCAGGAAGGCGGAGACTATACCGTCTTCACCGCTCCCGACAACGAAGACTGGGTCCTTTACCTCTCTCGCCGCTAAACGTGAGCAGGTTCGATAACTGCCCAAACGAACGGTCCTGCCTTTTGTGAGGGCAGGACCGTTTCGGTCGGTGGTATGGTCAAAACGTGCGATTTGTGATATGATAGATTGTTGATATCAGCCGTGACGCGGAGATGACAGGGGCAATATGGCGAGGAGCGCGGAACAACTCAAACCTGGGACACTGCTTAACGGACGCTATCAGATCACGCGCCCTCTGGGACGCGGCGGTATGGGCACCGTGTTTCTGGCGGAACATCTCCAGTTGCAGTCGATTCTGGCGATCAAAGAGGTCTGTAGTCCGGGCGAGTCGGAGGAGGAGCGGCAGGCGACCCTGGAGCAGTACCAGCGGGAAGCCCGTTTTCTGGTCCAGCTCAACCATATCAATCTGCCCAAAGTGACGGATGCGTTCGTCGAGAACGATCGCTTCTATCTGGTCATGGAGTATATCGAAGGCGTCACCCTGGAGACGCGGCTCAAAGAGCGCGGCGGGCGTCCGCTGCCGGTGGTGCAGGTGGTCGAGTGGGCCTTGCAGATCGCCGACGTGTTGTCCTACCTCCATAACCAGAATCCGCCGATCATTTTCCGGGATCTCAAGCCTGCCAATGTGATGGTGAAGCCGGACAACACCATACGCCTGATCGATTTCGGGATTGCCCGGCGTTTCCAGCAGGGGGCGGTCCACGACACCTCGCTTTTCGGCAGCGTCGGCTATTCACCGCCCGAGCAGTTCGGGCGGCAGCAGACGGACGCCCGCTCCGACATCTATGCGTTTGGCGTCACCCTCCACCAGATGCTCACCGGGATCGACCCTTCTATTCAGCCTTTCAAGTTTGTTCCCGTCTCCAATATCAATCTCTCAGTGCCGAAACTGCTTTCGGACCTCATCCAGCAGTGCCTGGCGATGGAGCCTGAGGCGCGTCCTGCCGATATTCATCAGGTGGCGATGGGCCTGGTCGCCTCCCGCGAGCTGATGACGACCCTGGAACCCGAGGTTCTGGAAGAGGCGAACCGCCCCGCGCCGCTGGATGCCATGAATGCACCGACCGCGTCGGGACGCACCGGCTCCGGTCCGTCAGGAACCGGCAGCGGACCCCGCATCATCTCTGCGAAACTGGCGGAAGCGGAGGCGGAGCGCCGCCGCAGCGGCAGCCAGGAGATGCCTCGCCCCGGTTCCGGCAAGGTAGCGACGCAGGTCCCACCTTCCGCGCCGACCCCGCTGCCGCCGCAAAGCGCGCCGTCACGGGCGCCGGCGCTTCTGGCAGGCGCGCTGTTTCTGATCCTGGCCGGCGGTGGAACCGCCTATGTCGTCACCCGCCCGCACCACGTGACAGGGCCGGTCATTCACAATCCTGCACCGCCGGTAACGCCGCCCACAACGCAGCCGGGGTCGGAACCACCGCCGCCCGTAACGCCGACTGTGAACCCTCCCACCACGGACGGCGGCAGCGAGAACGATGACAGCCACGTCGCAATCAACAATTTCCAGGTGACGTCGGCGAACCTGGTGGTTCTGCCCGATAAGTCGATGGCGTTGCGGCTGGCGATCCGGGGAGAGATCACGGGCCATCATGCCGCCAGAATCCATCTCAGCGGACAGTTCACCGATAGCAACAACACGCCCATCGTGGCCAATCGCGGCTCCTCGGTCTTCAATGCAGGGGGCGCGCTTGTTCTCCCGGATACGATCGTTGCAGAGGACGTTTTTGAAAAACAGGTGGATGTTCCTCTCACCGAATTTCCCCCGATGGCGCTGGTCAATCCGGTAACTTTCAACGTCGAGGCCAAAATCGGGGGACGTCTACTGAAGGAGGCCGATCCGTTTACGGTTCCGGCGGCTCTCTTCTCCCCCTTTACCACGAAACTCCCGGAAGGAACCGTGCCCTCCAGCGGCGCGGCGCCGGGAACGAACGAAGTTCCCAAAAACGGCAAGCACGGCGGCGGTTTTGGATTCGACAATTTTCATGGCACCGGCAACCAGTAGTCCCGCACATATAGGCCCTGAGTGCCGCTTTTTCGGGACTTTCGGCCCTGGCAACGCGCGCCCGATCGCGTTATCATGAGAGGAACATACTAATTTGAACGGTCGGAACGCGCTGGACGACCGGTGGCGATAAGGAGCATTCGATGAGTCGGCGTACCCTGTATCAGATGTTTGAAGAGACAGCGCGGCAGCATGGCGGTCAGGCGGCGGTCGGGTTTCGGGTCGGCAAGGCAGCCGATATTACGAAGTGGACCTATGACGAACTGGCGCAGAGGGTGAAACAGTTTCGGCGCGGCCTGGATGCGATGGGGCTGCGCAAAGGCGACCGGATCGCGATCCTGGCCGAAAACCGGGTGGAGTGGGCGATCACCGATCTGGCGGCGCAGGCGCTCGGCCTCATCAATGTCGCGCCCTACTCCTCGCTTCCCGCGGCGCAGGTGGCCTTTATCGTGCGGGATTCCGGCGCGAAGATGCTGGTGCTCTCCGATTCCAAGCAGTTGAAGAAATTGAAGGAGTTTCGCGGAGAGTGCCCGGAACTTCAGTACGTCGTGGCGATGGATGGCGAAGCAGAGGCCCTCGCGACGGAGAGTGTGCTGCCGTTCGCCGCCGTCGCGGAGCGCGGGGAGGCGGACGGGCGCGACGAGGCGACCCTGGACCAGATCGCGCGCGAAGTCGATCCGGATGCGCCCGCCATGTTCATCTACACCTCCGGCACGACCGGCGATCCCAAAGGCGCGATGCTGTCGCACATGGCGATGCTTCAGACGCCGGACGCGGTCATGGAAGAGCCGATCGCCCAGGTCGGTCCCGGCGACCAGTTCCTCTCCTTCCTGCCCTTGAGCCATATCACCGAGCGCGTCGGCGGCCACTATCTGCCCCTGCGGGCGGGCGCCTGCATCGTCTACTCGCA
>Ga0207705_10001181_pt1 | contig 21213 bp, 16 predicted proteins | sample KBSC13metaG_FD_184314 | JGI IMG/M metagenome (GOLD analysis project Ga0207705, IMG submission 184314) | Corn rhizosphere microbial communities from Kellogg Biological Station, Michigan, USA - KBS C1-3 metaG (SPAdes) (version 2) | ecosystem: Host-associated > Plants > Roots > Rhizosphere > Soil ... | reverse complement strand
CCAGGTTGTAGGCCGGCAGTTGCGATCCCAGCACCGAGAGCGCAGCCGCACGCAGGAGCGGACCCACCGCCCATGCGGGGAAAATCCCGACCGCAAGGCAGGCCAGCGCCAATATCCCGATCGGGAAGCGCATCCAGCGCGGCGGCTCGTGCGGCTCGCGCGGATAGTCATGCCGCAACGGCCCGAAGAACGCGCCGCCCACCAGCCGCAGCGAATACGTCACGCCGAGCGCCGCCGCGGCCAGCGCGACCAACACTGTCAGCGCGTCCAGTGCCAGGCCATGGTTGGCGCCGAGCGCCACCGCAAAAAACATTTCCTTGGACAGGAACCCGTTGAGCAACGGGACGCCGGCCATCGCCGCGCCCGCGATCACCGCCAGCGTCGCGGTGATCGGCATCACGTGGCGCAGTCCGCCCAGCCGCCGCAAATCGCGCGTGCCGGTTTCGTGGTCCACCGCGCCCGCGGCCATGAACAGCGACGCCTTGAAGGTGGCGTGGTTGACGGTGTGGAAGATCGCCGCCACCACGCCCAGCGTGCTGCCGAGTCCGGCCAGCATTGTGATCAGGCCGAGATGGCTGATCGTGGAATACGCCAGCACCGCTTTCATGTCGTGCTGGAACGTTGCGGCCCAGGCGCCCACCAGCATCGTCGTCAGGCCCACGCCACCCACGATCCAGAACCATTGTTCGGTGCCGGCCAGCACCGGCCAGAACCGCAGCAACAGGAACACGCCGGCTTTGACCATCGTCGCCGAGTGCAGGTACGCCGACACCGGCGTGGGCGCCGACATCGCCTGCGGCAGCCAGAAATGGAACGGGACCTGCGCGCTCTTGGTGAACGCACCGAGCAGGATCAACAGCAACGCCGGCAGGTACAACGGGCTTTCACGGATGCGATCGCCCGCGGCGAGGATCGCATCGAGATCGTAGCTGCCCGCGATGTGCGCCAGCACCAGCACGCCGGCCAGCAGACACAATCCGCCGGTGACGGTAACGATCAACGCCGTGCGCGCGGCGTCGCGCGCCGACTTGCCGTGGTGCCAGTAGCCGATCAGCAGGAACGAGAACAGGCTGGTCAGTTCCCAGAAGAACACCAGCTGGATCACGTTGCCGGACGCCACGATGCCCAGCATCGCGCCCATGAAACCCAGCAGCAGCGAGAAGAACCGGACCAGCGGATACTCGCGCGGCATGTAATAGGTCGCGTAGATGCCGACCAGCAGGCCGATGCCACTGACCAGGATCAGGAACAGCCACGTGAGTCCATCCACGCGCAGCGTGAAATCGAGACCGAGCCCCGGCGCCCAGGCAAACGTCTGGCGCAGCACGTCGCCCTCGGCGATGGCGGGGAACAGCAGTGCCGACAAAATCAGGCACACGCCGGCGGTGCCAGTCATCAACCACGTCGTCCGCTTGCGATTGCCGTGGCCGATCAACGGCGTGGCCAGCGCCGCCGCGAACGGCAGCAACAGGACGACGGTTGAGATCAAGCCGTACGGCATCGTCGGGAAAGTCCGGATCGGTGGCCCCGCGCCCACGATCAAACCGTGATGGCGTCAGGGCTTCGAGTCTACACGGCAGGTGCGGCCATCAGCGCCGGTGCGCGAGCTCGCAGACGCGTTTCTCATCGCCCCTCACGCGCCTGACCTCGCCCGTCAAGCGGGCGAGGTCAGGAATCCAAGCCGCGTGACAATGGGCGGATTGACAAGCGTCCGCCGGGGAGCCCCGTCTTTTGATTATCATCCCGGAATACTCGCGCCATGCGCCGCCTTCGGCGTTCGCGTTTGCAATCTTGCAAACGCAGTCCACCGGTATCGTGTCTCCGTTCGAAGACTGGCTGCTCCCGCACTTGGACAGCGGTGCACCTTGGAATCGCCAGTCGGTCAGCACTGTCAGATGCCGCGCAAGTGCTTTCAACATTGCTCATGCGACACCTCGGGCCATGGCTCGGATCAAGTCACGTGGAGCGGTTGCAAGGGCGCCACCGCGTGATGGTCTTGGTACTGCTGGGTCCGCTGGTTTGGTCGAAACCGTTGTGTTGCTTGGCTTGTCCCCGGTGTAACTGTTTGAGGTGAAATATGGACAAAAACAACTTTGTTGCGCGGCGTGTGCGCCGGGCGGCGTTGGCAATTCTGATCGTGGCATTCGCGCTGCAGGCATGGGGTGCGCCAAGCGGGCAAGTGGGCGACCTGCCGGTACAGCCTCAACCTGATTCGGCTCTAGGGCACCTTTTGGCACGAGCGCAAGCAACGTTCTCGAGCGGCCAAGCCGTTGTGGTGCAGGCCGCGGCCGCGGACAACTCTCATGCTCTTCTTGGGCGCTATGAAAAGACTGGAGACGGTTGGCGCAGGATTGGAAATTCCGTACCGGCGGTGCTCGGCGTCAACGGCATCACCCTTGAAAAGCGGGAAGGAGACGGTAAATCTCCTGCAGGCATCTTTCCGTTGGGGAGGGCATTTGGCAGCGAGCAAGCGCCATCGGATTTTCGCATGCCTTATACCCGTACCACCCGCTACGACTACTGGGTGGATGACCCGAAGTCTGCCGATTACAACCGGTGGGTAACAACGTTTCAAGATCCGCGCCGGTACTGGCAGTCATTCGAAAAACTGGACATCCCGGAGTATAGATACGCGGCCGTCATTGACTACAACAGGCAGCCCATCGTACCGGGACGTGGCAGCGCCATCTTCCTTCACATCTGGCCAGGACCAAATGGCCATACGGTTGGTTGCACGGCGATTGCGGAACGGCACCTAGTCGTTCTGCTACGTTGGCTGAATCCAGCAGAACGCCCCGTAATAATTCAAGGCACAACAACACAACTCAATCAGCTCGCCGCCAATGGCAAGTAGCCTGTGGCTTTCGCGATCCGCCAAGGATGGAGTGTTTGCGGTTCCATCCAGTTTTCGCGGGCGGTCAGGCCAAGGCTTCGAACTTCAGATTTTTGATCAACTCCCTCGGACCCTTGAGGCTGCGAAATACCCATCAAACGCAGCGATGATCGTGTCCACGTCGCCGGCAGAAACATCCAGGTGTGTGACAAGACGCAGCGGCTTGCCGCTGCCGATCAGGATTCCGTTCGCTTTCAGATGCGCGTGCAGAGGGCGCATGTCACTGGCCGCGACCGTGCAGAACACCATGTTCGTCTGCACGGACGATGGGTCGACCCCCAGCGCCGGAATCCCAGCCAAACCTTCGGCAAGACGTCGCGCGCTCGCGTGATCTTCCGCCAGCCGTGCCACGTGCTGCTTCAGCGCGAAGATACCGGCAGCGGCGAGGATGCCGGCCTGGCGCATGCCGCCGCCGACCACCTTGCGCCAGCGGCGCGCCCGCGTGATGAGGTCACGCTTCCCGCACAGCACCGAACCGACCGGTGCACCGAGTCCCTTCGAGAGGCACAACGACACCGTGTCGAAGTGGCGACTGATCGCGTCGATCGGTATCCCGAGTTTCACGGCGGCATTGAATGCCCGTGCGCCATCGAGGTGCAAACCCAGCTTGTGCGCGTCGGCGAACTCCCGCGCGCGTTTCAGATATTCGAGCGGCAACACCTTGCCGCCCATTGTGTTCTCCAGGCACAGCAACCGGGTGCGCGCGAAATGGTTGTCGTCGGGCTTGATCGCAGTGGCCACTTGCCGGAGATCGAGGGTGCCGTCCGCGCAGAATTCCAGCGGCTGCGGCTGGATGCCGCCCAATACCGCGGCGCCACCGCCCTCGTATTTGTAGGTGTGCGCCTGTTGGCCGACGATGTATTCGTCCCCGCGCTGGCAGTGGCTCAGCAGCGCGATGAGATTGCTCTGGGTGCCGCTGCAGACGAACACCGCGGCTTCCATGCCGAGCATTTCGGCGGCAAGGGTTTCGAGTTCGTTGACGGTCGGATCTTCGCCATAGACATCGTCGCCCACCTCGGCGGCAGCCATGGCGTTGCGCATCGCGAGGGTCGGGCGGGTGACGGTATCGCTTCTCAGATCGATCATGGCCTGTTCCCCGCAAGAAATTCCGCCAATTTAGCTGAGTGACGGCGGCAGTGCGTCAGGACCGAGCCGCATCGGGTGATCGTGCAGTCGAAGACGAGCGCTCATCTTTGCCGTCTCAAACGTTGAGAACGGGGATCGCGACGCTCCGGACATGAATGCCGCCCTTCCGCTTCCAAGTCCCCACGAGACCCGCAACGGCGCGACACTCGCCGTCCGGCTCGAACGCAAGTACGCGGACCGGATCACCGGCTCCTTGGTGGTGCCGGCAACCGCAGGTCGCTATGCGCCATGTCCGTCTGGCCTGCCCGAAGCGCTGGCGCAGGCACAGCCGATTACGCGCCGTTCGCCGGTGCCGTAGGCCCAGAAAAATGGCCCCGGAGTTCGGGGCCATTTTTGATGATTTCAGCACCAGTATGCGAAAGCTTATGCGCTATGGGACAGACACGGCGCGTGCGTCCGTTCGCCATGTCAATCAACCGCACTTCGAATAGCCGCAATTCAGGCACGTCTGGCAACCATCCAGCAGCACCAGCGCCTGGGTGTTGCATTTGCCGCACATCGCGGCGCCGGGCGGGAAGGTGCCGGCGGATTCATCGGAAGGCGGGTTGGCTTGCGCGGCGGGCACGGCGTATTTGCCGGTGTCTTCACCAACCATCGCCCCGCCCATTTCGCCGGCGGTGCTTACTTCAGAGTTTTTTTTTGCGCTCTTGCGCTCGAAGGCGGCGCGCTTTTCGGCGATCAACGCCTTCTGTGCATCGGAAAGTTCGGCGCCCTTGAGCAGGCCGATCGCGGTCAGGTGGGTTTCGATGATGTCGCCGAGTTCGGCCACGATCGAGGGCATGTACACGCCGCCGGCCTTGAAGTAGCCGCCGCGCGGATCGAATACGACCTTCAATTCCTCGACGAGGAAGGTGACGTCGCCGCCCTTGCGGAACACGGCGCTCATGACGCGGGTGAGCGCCACGATCCACTGGAAATGGTCCATGTTCTTCGAGTTGATGAAAATCTCGAAGGGGCGGCGCATTTCAAATTCGGTGCCGGCGTTCAGCACGATGTCGTTGATGGTGACGTACAGCGCGTGCTCGAACAGCGGTGACTTGATCTTGTAGGTGCAGCCCTCGAGCTCTTCCGGCCGCTCGAGCTTTTCGTGCATCTGGATGACCTTGAACCCGGTCGTGGCGGACGCTTCGGCCTGCGTGGTCTCGGGTTGTGTTTCCGGCGCGGCCTTGGCCTCGTTGCCGAGGACCTGATAGCCCTTGATCTTCTTGTTGATGCGTACGGTCATGGTGTGCGTTCCTGCGCCGGATCCAAAGAAACTTGATTCAAAACGGGTGATTCAAAAACGTGGCTCAAAAACGACGCCGGCCCGACTGGGCCGGCGTCTCGTGCGGCCTGTTACTTTTTGCGGCGGGCGCTTTTCTTGGCGGCCTTCTTCGCGCCGCCCTTCCTGGCAGCCTTCTTCGTGGTCTTCTTGGCGGCTTTCCGGGCGCCGCCCTTCTTCACGGCCTTGCGCGCGCCTTTCTTGGCGGCCTTCTTCGCACCGCCCTTCTTGACGGCCTTGCGTGCGCCCTTCTTGGCCGCTTTCCGGGCGCCGCCCTTCTTGGCAGCCTTGCGCGCGCCCTTCTTGGCGGCCTTTTTCGCGCCGCCTTTCTTCGCGGCTTTTTTTGCAGCCTTCTTGGCCGGCTTCTTCGCGGCCTTGGCAGCCTTCTTCGCCGCCGGTTTCTTGGCGGCTTTCTTCTTCGCCGGTTTCCTGGCAGCCGGTTTGGCAGCAGCGGCCGGGGCCGGCGCGGCAGGCGCCGCGGGTTCTTCGGTGATGCTCCACGGGAACGTGGTTTCGTTGCTCATCGGATGCTCCTCCGGATGGATCGTTGACAGTGGACCACTGGATGCAACATTGAACGGCGACGCGCGTCGCCGTGGACGCATTCTCACACAAAAATTATCTTGCGATCATCCTTGATCGCTGCTTTCGAATGCTCCGAGTTGATCAGGTGTCGCAATATGGGCCGGATGCAGCTTGTCGATCACTCGGCTCAAAACTTCCCGTAGTAACCCTCTTTCAAGGCGTCGAAGAGGTTGGCGGCGGTGTGGGTTTCGCCGTCGTATTCGATTTCCTCGTTGCCCTTGACCTCGACCACGCTGCCGTCCTCGAGCTCGAAGCGGTAGGTGGTGTTGGCAAGATCGGCGTCCTTCACCAGCACGCCCTGGAAGGCGGCCGGGTTGAAGCGGAAGGTGGTGCAACCTTTCAGGCCCTTCTTGTAGGCGTGGAAGTAGATGTCCTTGAAGTCTTCGTAGGGATAATCCGTCGGCACGTTGGCGGTCTTGGAGATCGAGGAATCCACCCACTTCTGCGCGGCGGCCTGCATGTCCACGTGCTGCATGGGACTGATGTCGTCGGCGGCCGCGAAGTAGTCCGGCAGTTTTTCGCTGGGCTCGTCGGAGCCGGGTTTGGCATCGGCGTTGATCAGCGCGCGGTAGGCCAGGAGTTCGTAGCTCATCACCTCGACCTTTTCCTTGGTCTTGCGGCCCGGCCGGATCACGTTGCGCGAATAGCTGTGCGCGAACGAAGGTTCGATGCCGTTGGACGCATTGTTGGCCAGCGACAGCGAAATCGTGCCGGTGGGCGCGATCGAGGTGTGATGGGTGAAGCGGGCACCGGTTTCGGCGAGCGCATCGACCAATTCCGGCGCAACGTCGGCGACCCGCTGCATGTAGCGCGAATACTTCGCGTGCAGCACGCGGCCGGGAATCGAATCCCCGGCCTTGTAGCCGTCGCGCGCCATCTCCGGACGCTTGCGCAGCATGTCGCCGGTGACGGTGTAGTCCTGCTGCAGCACCGGCGCCGAACCCTTTTCCTTCGCGAGTTCCAATGCCACTTCCCAGCCGGCCAGCGCCATTTCGCGCGAGACGTCTTCGGTGAACTTCACCGCTTCGTCCGAGCCGTAGCGCAGCTTCAGCATCGCCAGCGTGGAACCGAGGCCGAGGAACCCCATGCCGTGGCGGCGCTTGGACATGATTTCGTTGCGCTGCTGTTCGAGCGGCAGGCCATTCACCTCGACCACGTTGTCGAGCATGCGGGTGAACACGCGCACGACTTCCTTGTACTCGTCCATGTCGAACTGCGCCTTGGGCCCGAACGGATCGCGCACGAAACGCGTGAGGTTCACCGAACCCAGCAGGCAGGAACCGTACGGCGGAAGTGGCTGTTCGCCGCAAGGGTTGGTCGCGCGAATGTGCTCGCACCACCAGTTGTTGTTCATTTCGTTGACGCGGTCGATCAGGATGAAGCCGGGCTCGGCGTAGTCGTACGTCGAAACCATGATCATGTCCCACAGGTGCCGCGCGCGCAGGTGTCCGTAGATCTTGCAGGCCACCAGGCCGTCGTCGCGCACGATGTAGTTGTCGTGGCTGGGCCACTCGCGCCATATCACTTTGGCTTCGTCCGTGAGATCGATTTCGTCCTTTTCCTTGACATGCACCGGGAACACCAGCGGCCAGTCGGCGTCGGTTTCCACCGCCAGCATGAAGCCGTCGGTGACGAGCAGCGACAGGTTGAACTGGCGCAGCCGTCCGTCCTCGCGCTTGGCCCGGATGAATTCCTTGACGTCGGGATGCGCGACGTCGAACGTGCCCATCTGCGCGCCGCGGCGGCCGCCGGCACTGGACACCGTGAAACACATCTTGTCGTAGATGTCCATGAACGACAGTGGGCCCGACGTGTACGCGCCGGCGCCGGACACGTACGCGTTGCGCGGGCGCAGGGTCGAGAATTCGTAACCGATGCCGCAGCCGGCCTTGAGGGTCAGGCCGGCCTCGTGGACCTTTTCGAGGATGTCATCCATCGAGTCGGTAATGGTGCCCGACACCGTGCAGTTGATCGTGGAGGTGGCCGGTTTGTGCTCGCGCGCGCCGGCGTTGGAGGTGATGCGCCCAGCCGGGATCGCGCCGTGGCGCAGCGCCCACAGGAAACGTTCATGCCATTTGGCGCGGAGCTCCGGCGTGGTCTCGACGTCGGCCAACGCCCGCGCGACCCGCGACCAGGTGTCGTCCACGGTCGCATCGACCGGTTCGCCCTGCTTGGTCTTCAGGCGATATTTCTTGTCCCAGATGTCCAGGGATGCCGGTTGCAGGGGAACCTCCGTGACCGCCCGCGCTATCTGTTGTGCCCGCGCCGTACCCATCTTGTCATGTGCCTCCGTGTCTTCCGGGTTCTTGTTGGATGCCCGGATGCCGACGAATATCCCCCGTGCGCCACGCCGTTCAGGCGCCGCGCTTCAAGGGTCCGATTTCACCGAGAGGGCCGCGCCGCATCGATCTTCGACGCCTTGGGCTTGCCCCGCTCAACCACCCGATCACCATATGATTGTCCCCCGACGCGAAGCTGCCTCGAAGCCAAAACCTTGGGCCCTGCGACAGCCCAGGACACAAGATGTTGTGATCACGAGCGGGAGTCAACCCTACGCTGACGGGTCTCGCCTGTAAAGGGGCCAACGCAAAAAAAATTGCAGGCTGGGCGCGGAGCGCACGGTGGCGCGGAAAACCCGAAGGCGCCGGGCCTGCCGCTTGTCCGATAATGGGCCGGTTCGAACCTCCAAGGAGCCGCCATGTCGCCCGTCACGCGCACCCGCCGTTCGTCGTCCCTGATCGCCGCCATCGCCCTGGCGCTGGTCTGCGCGCTGCCCGCCGCGGCCGGCACGCTCCCGGTCGCGGTGAACGGGCGGGCGCTGCCGTCGCTCGCGCCGATGCTGGCCAAGGTGTCGCCGGCGGTGGTGAACATTTCCTCGACCAGCCACCGGCGGGTCGCGGTGAATCCGTTCTTCAGCGATCCGATCATGCGCCAGTTCTTCGGCTTGCCGGCCGAGCCGCCTTCGCGCGAACTGGTGCAGCAATCGCTGGGTTCCGGCGTGATCGTGAACGCGAAGGATGGCTACATCCTCACCAACAACCACGTGATCGCCGGCGCCGACGACGTCAAGGTCACGCTCACCGATGGCAAGTCGTACAAGGCCAAGGTGATCGGCGCGGATTCGACCACCGATCTCGCGGTGATCCGGATCCAGGCGCCGAACCTGGTCGCGCTGCCGATGGCCGACTCCACGAAATTGCGGGTCGGTGATTTCGTGGTGGCGATCGGCGATCCGTTCGGGCTGGGCCAATCGGCGACCTCGGGCATCGTGTCCGGCCTGCAGCGCCAGGACCTGCGCCAGAACGGCGTCCAGAATTACATCCAGACCGACGCCTCGATCAATCCCGGCAATTCCGGTGGCGCGCTGGTGAATCTCGCCGGCGAGCTGGTCGGCATCAATTCGATGATCTATTCGCCGTCGGGCGCGAGCGCGGGGCTGGGCTTCGCGATCCCGTCGGATCTTGCCGCCGAGGTGATGAAACAACTGATCGCGCACGGCAAGGTGGAGCGCGGCACGTTGGGCGTGGACGCGCAAGACCTGTCGCCGCGCGTGGCGCAGGCGCTCGGCATCAAGGCGTCCAGCGGCGCGCTGATCACCAACGTGCTGCCCGATTCGCCAGCCGCCAAGGCCGGATTGAAACCTGGCGATCTCGTCATCCGCGTCAATGGCAAACCCGTCACCGATGCGCAGGATCTTCGCAATGCGCAGGGTCTCGCGACGGTGGGCAGCACGCTTGCGCTCGGGGTCGAACGCAGTGGCAAGCCACTCACGATCGATGCGAAGCTCACCGCAGTCAGCAATCAGGCCGACGGTGCGTCGCTGGATCCGCGGCTCGCCGGCGCCAGCTTCGCCGATGCGCCATCCGGCAACGGCGTGGAAGGCGTAACCGTCGCGGACGTGGCGCCGGGCAGCCGCGCGGCGCGCAACGGATTGGCCAGCGGCGATGTCGTGGTCGGCGTCAACAACGTGGCGACGCCGGATCTTGCGCAACTGCGCCGCGTGTTCGCGCTGCATCCGCGCGTACTGTTGCTGTCGCTGGTGCGCGACGGGCAGCTGGTGCAGATCCAGATGTGATGCGGTTGTCCGTGGTCGCTGCCTGCCCGCGGCGCTCGGCCATCGAGCGATAAACTCCGTGGCCTCAAGTTTCGCGATGGCCGCTCTGCGCGACACGGAGTGGCTGCCGGAAACGTGAGCGGCGTCGTCAAACGTAGCGCGCGAAGCTGAACAGCGTTGTCGCAAGCGCGATCGATTCCGCCATAATCCGTGGCGTTTCCCCCTCGCACCATCCACACGGTATTTCGTACATGTCCGCACGTTCACTGGGTCTTTTCGCCGCTTCGTTCTCGCTCGTCTTCACCCTCGCCGCCACCGCGGCGCCCGCCAAGCACAGCAGTCATCACAAGCAATCCGGTCCTGCGCTGGTCGTGCGTGGCGACCAGGTCAGCACCGAAGGTCTGGTGGAAGCGGTCGCGAATGCGTTCGCGGAGACCGGCGACGGCCACCTCGAAATCCAGCCCTTCAACACCGTGGACGGCATCGACCAGGCGCTGGCCGGCACGGTGGACATCGCCGCCAGTGCACGCCCGGGTTATTTCAAGCGCGTGCAGGAAGCCGGGCTGGTGTTCGCGCCAGTGGCGTGGGACGCGCTGGTGATGATCACCAACGTGTCGAACCCGGTGAACAATCTCACGCTGAGGCAGGTGCACGACATCTACTACGGCAAGATCACCAACTGGTCGCAGGTCGGCGGACGCGACGAGAAGATCGACCTTGATGGCGTGGCCTCGCCGCTGGATGGCGTGCAGTTCAGTTTTCGCCGGCTGATGTTCGGCAACGGCGACAATCCGGTCGCGGTGCCGCGCCTGTTCATCAATATCGATTCGCTGCAACAGGAAGTCTCGCTGGACGGCAAGGCGTTGGCGCTGTCGACGTTGGTGCACGCGCGTCGCGAGAAGGGCATCAAGGTCATCCCGATCGAGGGCGTGGCGCCGACGCTGGCGTCGCTGGAAAACGCGACCTATCCGCTGCCGCTGACCATTTACCTCGCGTACAAGGCGGACAGCCCCAAGGCCGACACCATCCAGAAGTTCCTGACGTTCCTGGGGGGCGACAAGGCCGCGGGCATCCTGCGCGGCCACGACTTGTTGCCGTACGCGCAGGCCGTGGTGCTGAATTCCAGGACCGAGAAGGATCGCATCAACCTGCTCGGGGCGCAGATGGTGGCCGAAGGCCTGCCGGCCGAATATGCGCCGGGCGCGGAATTCGAGCGGCTGTCCAGCCAGTCCGCGGATCTCGCCCATGCGATGAAGTTGCAGGAAGCCGCGGCCAAGCAGGTTGCCGCGGCCAACCAGGAACGCATCGCCATGGCCACCGCCGCAGGAGTCGACCCATCACCGCAGGCCGCCGCGGATACGCCCGCCGCATCGTCCACCTACGAGGTCGTCAGCGGCGACACGCTGTCCAAGATCGCGCGCGCGCATTCGGTGAGCGTCGAGGATCTTCGCAAGTGGAACGACTTGCATGGCGACATGTTGAAGGTCGGGCAGGAACTGAAGCTTTCTTCTTCGCACGCGCGCGCGGGTACCGCGGGCTGCGCGGCGAGTTCCGCAGCGTGCTGATCCGGGTTTCGGCATGATGCGATCCCGCCGCTTCCGCAGGTGCGCCGCGTGCTTGGCCTGAGCGCCGACCGGCGCGGGCGCCGCGCGCTGCCGCTGACACCCGTCACGCGCGCGAACTGGGCGGGTTACGCGAAAACCCTGGGTGCGCGCCAGCGGCGCTGGGCGGAAGCCAGCGGGTTCGCCGGGCAGCCCGGCGCATTCTGCCTGTTGCCCGACGCGCAAGGCGCTACCGCACGCGTCGTGTGCGGCTTCGATCCTGCATCACCCCCGCTTGCACTGGGTGCATTGCCCTACCACCTGCCGGCCGGCGACTACCGCCTCGATGGCGATGCGTTGTCGTCGCATGATGCCGCGCTCGGCTGGGCACTCGGCAGTTACCGCTTCGCGCGCTACCGCGAACCGCATGCCGAACCTGCGCGGCTGGTGCTGCCACGCGCGGTGCTGGACGAAGTGGCGCCGACCGTGGAAGCCATCGCGCGCGTGCGCGACCTGATCAACACGCCCGCGCAGGATCTGGGCCCCGCTGAAGTGTGCGCCGCGGTCCGCGAAGTCGCCGCACGATTCGGCGCGAAGTGCCGCGAATGGAGCGGCGACGGTTTGCTGAAAGCGGGCTTCCCGACCGTGCACGCGGTGGGCCGCGCCAGTCCGCGCGCGCCGCGCGTGATCGAACTGACCTGGGGCGATCCAAAACATCCGTTGCTGGCACTCGTAGGCAAGGGCGTGTGTTTCGACACCGGTGGCTTGAACATCAAGACCGGCGACGGCATGCGCTGGATGAAGAAGGACATGGGCGGCGCCGCGCACGCGCTGTCGCTGGCGCACCTGGTGATGGCATCCCACCTGCCGGTGCGCCTGTTGCTGGTGATCCCGACCGTGGACAACGCGGTGGCGGGCGATGCGATGCGTCCGGGCGACATCATCCGCACCCGCGCCGGCGTCACGGTGGAAGTGGACAACACCGATGCCGAGGGCCGGCTGATCCTGTGTGACGCGCTGGCGCGGGCGGTCGAGAGCAAGCCCGACCTGCTGATCGATTTCGCGACGCTGACCGGCGCCGCGCGGGTGGCGTTGGGGCCGGACCTGCCGGCGGTGTTCGCCAACCGCGACGACGTGGCCGGCTCGCTGCTCGATGCGGCGCGCACGCAATACGATCCGGTGTGGCGATTGCCGTTGTGGCAACCGTATCGCGCGCTGCTGGTTTCGTCGTTCGCCGATACCTGCAACACCGGTGCCTCGCGCCACGCCGGCGCGATCACCGCCGCGCTCTACCTGCAGCACTTCGTGCCGGGCACCGTGCCGTGGCTGCACGTTGATGTGTACGCATGGAACGATGCCGACCGGCCGGGCCGCCCGCGCGGCGGCGACGCGCAGTCGCTGCGCGCGTTTCATGCGTTCCTGCAGCAGCGTTATCCGTCTGCCTGAAACTGCGCGCGGTCGATGGCCGCGATCGCCTCGATGCGCGCGCGCCGGATCGCCTCGCCGATCGCGGTGCCGGTGAGTCCCTGTTCCACGAATGGCTGTGCGGTGACCGCGCGCGCGGCATCGCACGCGGCGCGCAGGAAATCGGCCTGCGGATAAGGATCGTGTTCGTGCTGCAGGCGGCCGCGCTTGTCGGCGGTGCAGGCGATGAGGAACGGCTCCAGGCGTTCGGGACGGCGGAACGCATCGAAGGCTTCCAGCAGCGTCAGCACCGTGGCGGGTTTCAGTTCCAGCGCGCGGTGCGCATCCAGGTGGTGGCGACAGGTGAGCGCCGACAGGTGCGCGTATTCGGTCGGTACCTTCAGGCGTTCGCACAATGCGGCCAGCGGTTTCAAGCCGCGATGCTCGTGCGCGATGTGGCGCGGCAGCACGTCCTGTGGCGTCAATGCCTTGCCGAGGTCGTGGGTGAGCGCGCAGAAACCCGCGAGGTCGTCGCCCGGCGCGAGTTTCGCGCATTGGTCGAGAACCAGTTCCAGGTGCGCGCCGCAATCGACTTCCGGGTGGTGTTGCGGCGGCTGCGGCACGCCGTACAGCGCGTCGATTTCCGGAAACAAAACTTTCAGCGCGCCGCATTCGCGCAAGGTGCGCACGAATGCGGACGGTTCGGGTTCGGCAAGCGCCTTGCGGGTTTCCGCCCATACGCGCTCGGGCACCAGGTGCGCGGCTTCGCCGGCGTCGACCATCGCGCGCATCAGCGCCATGGTTTCGTCGGCGATCCGGAAACCGAGCGACGCGTAGCGTGCGAGGAACCGCGCGACGCGCAGGATGCGTACCGGGTCTTCCGCGAACGCGGGCGAGACGTGCCGCAATGTTTTTTCGCGAAGATCCTCCGCCCCCCGATACGGATCGACCAGCGCGCCCGACTCGTCGCGCGCCATCGCGTTGATCGTCAGGTCGCGGCGTGCGAGGTCCTGTTCCAGCGTCACATCAGGCGCGGCATGGAACGCAAAGCCGTGGTAGCCCGGACCGGTCTTGCGCTCGGTGCGCGCCAGCGCGTATTCCTCGCCGGTGTCCGGGTGCAGGAACACCGGGAAGTCTTTGCCGACCGGTCGATAGCCCTCGGCCAGCATGTCCTCGGGCGCCGCACCGACCACCACGTAATCGCGATCGAAATGCGCGCGGCCGAGCAGCTCGTCGCGCACCGCGCCGCCGACCAGGTACACGCGGTGATCGCGCCCGGGCATCGCGTCAGCCTTGCGTCAGGCGCGCCCGCTCGAAGCGGCGTTCGCGCGAAAATGCGCCCATCGCCACCGGCAGCATCGCCGCGAACCGGCGTGGCGTGATGCCGAGTTCGGCGAAGCCGTCGCGGCTGCCGACGGCGTCGACCTTCAGCGAATTGAAGTTGTCGCGCGAAAAGGGCTTTCCCGGAATCAGTTCGGCGACGATCGCCTGCAGCCAGCCGAGCGCGCCCGGCAACGGCAGCACCGCGCGGCGCAGGCCCGCGGTGTCGGCGATCATCCGCACCATCTGCACCAGCTCGAACGTGTCGGGGCCGTACAATTCGAAGATCTTGCCGGTGCAGCCGCGGCCGGTCACGCATCGCTTGATCGCCTGGGCGACGTCGCCGACGTACGCGGGCGCGAACTTCGCATGCGGTTGCGCCAGCGGCAGCACCGGACTCATCTGCAGCAGCTTGAGGAAGCGGAACACGAAACCGTCGTGGTTGCCGTACACGACGCTGGGTCGGTAGATCGTCCAGTCCATCCCGGAATTGCGCACCTGCGCCTCGGCTTCGCCGCGCGTCTTCAGGTATTTCGAGGCGCGCTCGCCGGCATTCAGCGAGCTCATCTGGTGGATGCGGCGAATGCCCACTTGCCGGCAGGCCGCGATCAGTGTCGCGGTGAGGTCGACATGCGCGTGGGTGAACGTGTCGCGGCCGGACTCGTTGAGGATGCCGACCAGGTTGATGACCGCGTCGTGACCGGCCAGTTGTCTCTCCAGCGCCGCGCGATCGTAGACGTCGGTGCTGACGGTGTGCACGTAGGGGAGCACGCTGATCGCGCGCCCCTGTTCGCGATTGCGGCTGAGCACCGTGATCTTGCATCCGGTATCGGCCAACGCCGCAAGCAGATGGCGGCCGATGAAACCGGTGCCGCCGAGGACCGCGTAATGTTTCGGATTCATGGCGAAGCACTCCCAGCGGAGGCGGGGGAAATCGGTGCGGTGGCCGGCACCGCGCGTTCGGGCGCGCGGCACACGACCTGCTTGCGCACCGGGTCCGCCGACGGATCATACGGCGTGCCGATCGCGGGCAGGCGCGAGGAGACTGGCACCGGATCGCCCTCGAGCCGCCAGCCGTAGATCGTCGCGAACGACATCACTCGCGTCACGTAGTCACGCGTTTCGTTGAACGGGATGGTGAGGATGAACACTTCCGGATCGAGGTTGCCGCGCGCGTCCACCCAGCGCTGCGCGTTGCCCGGCCCGGCGTTGTACGCGGCCGAGGCCAGCCACGGACTGCCATTGAAGCGCATCGCCAGGTTGGCGAGGTATTGCGTGCCCAGCGGAATGTTGATGGCCGGATCGTAGAGGCTCGCCGGCCCGTCGTACGGCAGGTCGCTGCGGCGCGAGACCAGTTTCGCGGTACCGGGCAGCAACTGCATCAGGCCACGCGCGTCGGCGCCCGAGTGCGCGTCGGGTTGCCACGCGGTTTCGGCGCGGATGATCGCGAACGCCCAGGCCGGATCGATGCCCGCGCGTTGCGCAGAGGTGACCACGCGATCCTTGTCGGCGAGCGGAAAACGCAACGCGTAATACTGCACGTCGCCCGATTTCCCGAATGCGAACACCGCGCGGTCGTACCAGCCCTTGCGCGATGCCAGCGCCGCGGCCTGCTTCTGCTGGTCGGGCGTCAGGTCGGGAAACACGCGATTCCACTCGCGGCGCGCCGGCCGCAACATGTCCAGCGCGAAGAACTCGAACGCGCGCGCAAGACCTGGCATCGCTTCGAGTTGTCGATCGGCGGCCGGATCGATCGCGATCGTCGCAGGGCAAATCGAATAATCGAGGTTGGCGCGGTCGGCGGCGAGGAATCCGTAGAACGTAGCCTGCTGCGCCAGCGCGGTGTAATCGTCCAGTGCGGCGGCGGACCGCCCGAGCTTCTGCGCGATGCGCGCCCGCCAGTAGCGCCATTCGTCGCGCTGCATTTGCTCCGGCGTCAGCGCCTCGATCGCGACCGCGGCGGCTTTCCAGTCGCCCTGCGCCACCGCCGCGCGCACGCGCCATTCGCGGGTCGCATCGGTTTGCGCGGCGGGCGGCAAGTCCGCAAGCCGCGTGATCGCGTCCGGGCCGGCATCCACCGCGTTGTACAGCGCCAGCGTGCCGCGCAGGCGATGGCGTTGGTCCTGATCGAACGCGAAGCGCTTCGACAGCGCTTCCCAATACGTTTGCGCCTGCGCGCTGTCGCGGCGCGCCAGCCGCATCAGCGCGCGCATGACGGCTTCGCGATCGTGCTTGGTGTCGGCGAAGGTCGAGGCCTGCTTGAGCACTGTCGCGGGCGAACGCAGCGCGTCGGCGATGCGCATCGCGACTGCACCCTGGTTGTCCGGTAGCCAACTCGCGGATTGGTCGATGGTGGAAGCGTTGCCTGCATCGGCCGCGCGTTCGATCCGGTCCCACACCCGCGTCGGCGTCAGCAAACCTTGCGCGGCGGCGGCTTGCAGCACCGGCGTGCAGGCGGACGGCAGATGCGTTTGCTGCCACAGCTCCGCGAGGTCGCGATCGAAATCGAGTCGTTGGCCATCGGCCAAATTCGCCTGCAGCGCGTTACAGGTGAAGGTGTCGCCGAGTCCCGGCTGGTAGAAATGCCGAAACGTCGCCCAGTCCTTCTGCTGCGCGGTCCAGCGCAGTTCCGCGTTGCGCAAATCGCTGGCGGGAATCATGCCCGGGTAGCGCTTGAGGTAAGCGTCGATCGCGGCCGGCGTCGCGGTCTTGATGTCGTGCTGCAACGCCGCGGCTTCGAGGTACGGGTACAGCGGGTAATCCTGAAGCCCCTTCGCGAGCGTGCGCCAATCCTGTCCCTCTTGCGCGGCGGCGTAGGCGCTGCGGAATGCATCGCGTTGCTGCTGCAGCGTGGGCGCAGGCGCGGGAGCTTGCGCGGTGGCGACCGCCGCGATCGTCGAGAGCGCCACCACTGCGAGTCGACGCGTCCATGCGCGCCGCGGCGCGTTCTTCAACAAGACCATTTGCATCCGGACGATTCTAGACGAACCGTCCCGACGAATCGTTTGATGAATGTTTCACGCGCGTACGTATGCTGCCGCGCACGTCCGCGCGTGAGCTTTGTCGCGGGATTCGATGATGCAGGCGCAGCGCTGGGTCGATGCAGGGACGGTCGACTCACGCCGCCGCTTGCAACGCGGCCACCGGCACCCGTATCTCGGCGGCGAGCGGCAGATGATCGGAAAACGCGGCGGGCAGCGTCCACATTCGATCGACCTCGATGTGCGAGGTCACCAGGATGTGATCGATCGCGCGCTGCGGGCGCCAGCTCGGAAACGTCGGTTGCGGATGGGCCGGCGGCGCCAGCGAGGTGTGCGCGAACAGGCTGCGCAGTTCCGGGCAGTCGGGCGGGCAGTTGAAGTCGCCCATCAGCACCGCGGTGGGGCGGTCGTGCAACAGGTCGGCGATGAAATCGATCTGGCGCTGCCGCGACTGCACGCCCAGCGACAGATGCGCCACCGCCACCGTCAGGGCTTCGCGGCCCGCGCCATAGCGCGCCAGCAGTACCCCGCGACCGCGCAAGCGACCGGGCAGGGGATAGTCCAGTACTTCGACCGGCTGGCTGCGGCTGATCAGGCCATTGGCGGTGTGCGAAAGATTGGAAAGATTGCGGTTGGGCTGGTGGCTCCAGTACGGCAATCCGGATGTTTCCGCGAGGTAGCGCGTCTGGTTGAGAAAGCCGGAACGCATGCTCCCGGCATCGGCTTCCTGCAGGCCGATCACGTCGAAGTCGGCGATCGAACGCGCGAGGGTGTCGAGATTGCCGAGCTTGTATTTGCCGGGCAGCACCGCGCCCCAGCTGCGGGTGAAGTACTCGTGGTAACGCTTCACGCTCGCGCCGGCGAGGATGTTGCAGCTGAGGATGCGCAGGGTGTTGTCGGCCGGCGCTGCGGCGGGCTGGGAATTCATGACCGGATCAGCCTAGCACTTTGTCGGCGTACGCCGCGTGACGGCGCGCGCGTCTCAGTGTTGCCCGGCCTGCCGGGCCATCCACAGGCCGACCTGTTGCAATTGCGCGTAGCTCTTGATTTCGGCGCTGCGCATCAACGCGACGAACGGCGCGTCCTGCGCGTCGCTGGCACGACGCCCGACCACCAGCGTGGGCGTGGCATCGATGCCCCAGCCGATTTCGGTGTGCTGGTCATCGGTCATCTGCTTGGTGGTTTCCGCGCTGGTGGCCGCGGCCATGAACTTCTGCGGGTCCACGCCGTGGCGGCCGTACCAGGTCGCCATGTCCTGCAGTGAATTGAGCGGGTAGTGTTCCAGCATCGCCCGGAACATCGCGTCGTGGGTCTGCTCCAACGCGCCGAGTTGCTTGGCCGCATAGAACGCCTGCGCGTAGGGCATCCAGGCAGCGCTGAACACCGCCGGCATGTAGCGCACCTCGACGCCCTTCGGCAGCTCGGCGCGCAGCTTGTCCATGTAAGGCGCGAATTCCGCGCAATGCGAACAGCCGTAGGAAAACACTTCGACCATTTCCACCGGGCCGGTGGGTTGCGCCTGCCCGGCCGGAAGCTTCAGGGCGACGTATTCCTTGCCTTCGCTGAATTGCGTGGAAGCCGCGGGAACCGGGGTCTCCGGGCTGGCCGCGGCTTGCGCGGAGGCCGCCACTGCACTCGCCGTCGGACTTCCCTCGTTATGCGCCGAACACGCGGCGGTGAGCAGCAAGCCGCATGCGAGCAATACACCACGGATCATGCGCGCCGTGCTCATCTCACTTGGCCTTCTTCGCGGCCAATTCCTTGTTCGCCAGATACAGCGTCAGGTCCACGGCCTGCTGCGCACCACCCGCCGAAACGGGCGTCAGGCGCCACTTGCCGTCGATCACCATGGTCGGCGTGCTGTCCACGCCCCACGCCATGATCTGCTGGTCGGCGCGCTTCATTTCCAGGTTCACCGAAAACGAATTGGCGGTCGCGACGAACTCGTCCGGCTTGGCGCCGAACTTGCCGTAGAACTTGGCGACGTCCTCGATCTTGGGCAGGCTGGCCTCGGCCTTGGGACGCTGGGTGGCCGGATCGTAGGTGGCGAGCGGACCGTTCGGGCCCCAGATCGCCTTGAACATCGCGTCGTGCGATTGCTGATTGTCCAGTCCCAGCGCCTTGGCGGTGAAATACGTGCGCTGGAACACCGGCCAGTCTTCGTTGGGGTGCCAGCTTGCCGGCACGAACTGCAGCACCGTGCCCGCGGGCAGTTCGGCACGCAACTTGTCGAGGTAGGGCTCGAACTGGTTGCAGGCGGGGCAGCCGAACGAGAACACCTCGGTCACCACGACCTTGTCGGGCTGGCCGGTCGGCTGCGGATTCTGGATCGCGAAATACTGCTTGCCTTCGGTCCACTGCTGCGGCGTCTGCGCGAACGCGACGCCGGCGACGGTGGCAAGCAACAAGAACACAGCGGTGCGTTTGATCATGCTCGGATCCCCACGTTTCGGAACACGACCGGCGAGTGTGCCGGCCCCTTCCTGAATTCGACCGCGCACAGGCGCGGCGGGTTCAATCGATGGCGTTGGGCTTGGTCGTGGCCTTGGTTTCCGGCGCGGCGTGCAGGCCTTCGACGTAGCTCGATACCGCGGAAATATCCTGTTCCGTCAGGTGCTGGGCGATCGCCGGCATGATCTTGGCATGCGCATCGCTGCCCCAGCTCGCGCCGTCGTGCCATGCCTTCAGTTGCGCCTGCAGGTAATCGGCGTGCTGGCCGCCGATGTTCGGCACGCGCCAGCCGGGATTGCCGGCGCCGTCGGGGCCGTGGCAGGCCATGCAGGCCGGGATGCCGCGGCTGGCATCGCCGTCGCGGTAAAGCTTTCCGCCGTCGCTGGCCAGCTTCTCGTCGGCCACGCCCGGCAGGCGCTTCTGCGCGGCGAAGTAGGCGCCGACGTCGTGCATGTCCTGCGGCGCAAGCGTGGACGCCATGCCCTGCATGATCGCGTTCTGGCGGGTGCCGCTCTTGAAACGCATCAACTGGCTGACGATGTATTGCTCGTTCTGGCCAGCGAGCTTGGGATACTGCGGGTCGGTGGAGTTGCCGTCCATGCCGTGGCAGGCGCCGCACGCGGCGGCCTTGGTCTGGCCCGCCTTGGCGTCGCCGGGCTGGGTCTTCACCGATTGAAGCTGCGCGAGCGCGGCTTCCGCGGCCTTGGATGCGTTTTCCGCGCTGGATGGTGCGGCGGCGCTGGATGCACTGGCGGGCCCGCTCGTGGCGGATGCGGGCGCCGAGGTGGCCACGTTCGACTCGGCCTTGGTCTGCGGCGCGGACAGCGCCACCGCGACCGGCGCCGAGGCGGCGAGCATGACAATGACAGCTGCTGAGCGCCGGAAACCCATAGAATCCTCTCTCCCGTAAGGCATGAGCACCGGCGCTGAAGGCCGGCGCGAACCGCGGGATTATCGCCGCGGCAGGAAAGGTGGTCAAACGTGCAGGCATCCGATAACCCCCTCCGCGGCGCGGCGTTCCTGCTGGCGGCGCACAGGCCCGACCAGTTGCCGTCGGACACCGGTGCGGAAATCGCATTCGCCGGGCGCTCCAACGCCGGCAAGTCCAGCGCGTTGAATACGTTGGTTGGACAAACCGCTTTGGCGCGCACCAGCAAGACCCCGGGGCGCACCCAGCAACTGGTGGTGTTCGCGCTGCCGGACGGGCGCCGGCTGGTTGACTTGCCGGGTTATGGATACGCCAAGGTGCCGCCCAGCTTGCGCGATCACTGGCGGCAGGCGATCGATCATTACCTGCGCAAGCGCCAGTCGCTGCGCGGGCTGGTGCTGATCGCCGACATCCGTCACGCACTCACGCCGTTCGATCGCCAGATGCTGGCCTACTGCGCCGAGATCGAGCTGCCTTGCGTGGTGCTGCTCAGCAAGGCCGACAAGCTTTCGCGCGCCCAGGTGCGCACGCGCCAGCGCGAGGTCGACGCCGAAATCGCCAAGCAACACTGGCGCGCGCAGACCATCGCGTTCTCGGCGCCGGCCGGAACGGGGCTCGACGAAGCGCGCACTGCGGCGGCGGGGTTGCT
>Ga0207705_10001180_pt1 | contig 21214 bp, 26 predicted proteins | sample KBSC13metaG_FD_184314 | JGI IMG/M metagenome (GOLD analysis project Ga0207705, IMG submission 184314) | Corn rhizosphere microbial communities from Kellogg Biological Station, Michigan, USA - KBS C1-3 metaG (SPAdes) (version 2) | ecosystem: Host-associated > Plants > Roots > Rhizosphere > Soil ... | reverse complement strand
ACCTGCGCGTGGATGCGGTCGCGGAGCTCACGCCACTCGTCGATCGGGCCGTCGACACCCTGCGTCTCCACCGAGCGGACGGCACGGTCGAAGGCGACCCACGCCATCACCTTCGAGTGCACGAAGTGGCGGGGGCCGCCGCGAACCTCCCAGATGCCCTCGTCCGGCTCCTCCCACTTGCGCTCGAGTGCCTCGAGCAGCTTCAGCTGCAGCGCCCACGCGTCCGCCTCGAACCGGAGGCCGTGAGCGCGCGCCTGGTAAAGCGCGTCCATCACCTCGCCGTACACGTCGACCTGCAGCTGCTCGCTCGCCGCGTTGCCCACACGCACCGGCTGCGAGCCCTCGTAGCCCGGAAGCCACGGCAGCTCGTACTCCGTCAGCCGCCGCTCGCCGCCGACGCCGTACATGATCTGCAGGTCGGCCGGATCGCCGGCAACGGCGCGCAGGAGCCAGCGGCGCCACGCCGTAGCCTCGTCGGCGTGCTCGGCCTGCAGGAGCGCGAGCAGCGTCAGGGTCGCATCGCGGAGCCAGCAGTAGCGGTAGTCCCAGTTGCGCACGCCGCCGATCGACTCCGGCAACGACGTCGTCGGCGCGGCGACGATCCCGCCGGTCGGCTCGTACGTCAGCGTCTTCAGGACCATGAGCGAACGGTGCAGCAGGTCGCGCTGCTCGCCGCTGAGCGGCACGGTGCAACGAGCGTTCCACTCCCGCCAGAACGATTCCGTCTCGGCGAGCGCGGTCTCCGGCTCGATGCGCGCCGGCGGTTCCTCGTGCGACGGGAACCAGGTGAGGGCGAAGGGGATGCGCTCGCCCTCGTCGACGGCGATCTCGGAGACCGTTCGCATGTTCTCGCCAAACGTGTGAGCCGGCGTGCGGAAGCAGAGTGCGTCGGGGCCGGCGACGATCGTCCGCGTGTCCTCCTCGATGCGGCGGACCCACGGCACGATGCGCCCGTAGTCGAAGCGGACGACGAGCTCGGAGCGCATCTGCACCGTGCCTCGGATCCCTTCGACGATGCGGACCACGTCCGGCGCCTTGCCGCGCGGCGGCATGAAGTCGAGGACGCGCACCGCGCCGCCGTCGGTCTCCCAGATCGTCTCGAGCACCATCGTGTCGTGCAGGTAGCGGCGGGACGTCGTGCCGCCCTCGCTCGGCGCGAGCAGCCAGCGGCCGTTGTCCGACGTGCCGAGCAGCGCGGCGAAACAGGCGCCGGAGTCGAAGCGGGGGAAACAGAGCCAGTCGATCGAGCCGCTCCGGTCGACGAGCGCCGCGCTCTGCAGGTCGCCGATGAGCCCGTAGTCCTCGATGCGCGACGTCATCGGAGATCGATCTCCAGCCCGAACATCGGCCAGCGCTTCTTGACGGCGCGGTTGAACTCCTGCTCGTACTCCTCGCCGGCGTCTTCGTCGAGCGTCTGCTTGAAGCGGTCGCGCATGTCGGCGAGCGCTTCCGTTCCGGTCTCGACCGCATCGATGTAGTCGCCGTACATCTCTTCCGCCTCGTCGCGGTCGGCCGCGTCGTACAGCGCCTTCCGATCTCGTATCTCCGCGAAGATGTTGTGCGCCTCATCCTCCGCGAAGACGTCGAGCTGCCGCTTGATCAGATCCGCGAAGCGGCGTCTGCGCAGCATCACGCGATCTCGCCGTAGAGCTCGAGGTGGGCTTTCGCCGATGCGTCCCACGTCAGTGCGTCGCGCGCGCGCATCGCGCCGGCGCGTGCCGGTTCCGGATCGGCGAGAACGGCGGCGAGCGCTTCGGCGAGTGCCTCGACGTCGCCTGCGGGAACGACGCGGCCCGCGTCGTAACGGCGCACCGGCTCTGCGATGCCGCCGACGTCGTACGCGACGACGGGGACGCCGGCGCCCAATGCGCGCAGCATCGCGCCGCTCTGGTCGAGCTCGGGCTTGTAGGGGAAGACCGCGACCGTCGCATCGCCGAGCGCACGGTCGAGCTCGGAATCGGGTAGATAGCCGAGACGCCACGCGATGTGGTCGCCGCTGTACGCGTCGAGCGGCTCCGCGGCGTCGCCGGCGACGAGCAACCGCGCGCCGATGCGCCGTGTCGCCTCGATCGCATCGCCGAGGCCCTTGTACGGCCGGATGACGCCGAGCGCGAGCACTGTCCGCCCGTCGTCGGTCCGCGGCGGGTCGCTGCGGAAGACCGGATGCGGGATGACGCGTGCATCGACACCGAGCGGCGCGAGCGTCTCGCGCCCGTGCTCGCTGTGCACGACGACGCGGTCGAAGCGTCCGAGCAGCCGTCGCCACAGGTCGGTCTTCGCCGCCGTCCGCCGCGGCAGCAGGTCGTGCGCGGTGAAGACCGACGGCACGTGCGGGCGAAAGAGGCGAAGGTCGATCTCCGGGACGAGCCACTGCACGTGGAGGACATCGGCGCGCAGCGCACGGACCGCGGCGACGCCGAACGGGTGCTCGAGCACCTTCAGCGGCACGCGCAGCCGCGAGCGCCCGAACAACCGGGACGAGAGCGGATAGAACGCCTCGCGCCGGCGGTAGCCGTCGGCCGCAGGGACCTCGCCGAAGCGGAAGCGCGACGTGACGAGCGTCACGTCGGCGCCCGCCCGCGCGAGCGCGCTCGCGAGCTCGTGGTCGTACGGCGGCGTGAAGGCCGGCGGGTCTGCCAGAACGATCCGCATCGGTTCGTAGGCTACGCGGCGTGCTCGTACGGACCTGGAACCTCTTCCACGGCAACTCGCACCCACCACAGCGGCGGGGCTTCCTCCGCGAGATGGTCGAGCTCGTCGCCCGCGACGATCCGGACGTCCTGTGCCTGCAGGAGCTGCCGGTGTGGGCGCTCCCGCACCTCGAGCGCTGGAGCGGCATGCAGCGAGTGGGCGCGGTCGCGCGGCGTCGCCGGCCGCTCGGGCGTTGGGTGACCGAGCTGCATCACGGCGTGCTCCGGTCGGCGCTGACGGGCGAGGCGGATGCGATCCTGCTCGCGCCGCGCTTCCGGCTGTCGGACGAGCGCCAAGCGGTCGTCAGCACGCACGGTCTCCGCCGCATCGTCCACGGTGTCCGCATCGACGGCGGCGTCTACGTCGCGAACGTCCACATCACCGGCGACGAGGAGCAGCTCGGGCGGGTCGCCGAGTTCGTGTCGGGCGAGCCGCAGGCGATCGTCGCCGGCGACCTCAATCTCCGCGGGGCAGGACTGCCGGGGTTCTCGCCGCCGCTGCCGGACCGGATCGACCAGGTGCTCGTCCGCGGCCTGCCGTGCGGGCCGCCGAGCGCCTGGCCGGAAGACCGGCGCAGGCTCGGTCGGACGCTCCTCTCGGATCACGCACCGGTAGAACTCCACGTCGAATGACGTACGAAGAGGCGCGTGCGCAGTTCCCGGTGCTCGAGCGCCTGGCGTACCTGAATGCGGGCACGAACGGCCCGCTCGCCCGGGCGACCGTCGCGGCGATGAACGAGCAGAACGAGCGCGACCTCGCTGACGGGCGGAGTGGGATGGACTACTTCCACGGGATGCTCGACCTGCGCGAGGAGGTTCGCGCGGGCATCGCCGCCGTGATCGGCGTCGAGCCTGCGTCGGTTGCGCTGACGGATTCGACGACGCGCGGGTGCGCGGTCGTGCTCGCCGGTCTCGGGCTGAGCGACCAGGACGAGGTCGTCACGACGGACCAGGAGCACTTCGGTCTCACCGGCCCGCTCTATGCGACGGGCGCGCGCGTCGTCATCGTCGACGCGGACGAAGAGGCGATCGCCCGCGCCGTGACTCCGCGCACGCGGCTGGTCGCGACGTCGCACGTCCTCTGGACGACGGGGCGCAAGCTCGACCTGCACCGTCTACGCGAGGAGACGGGGATCCCGATCCTCGTCGACGGCGCGCAGTCGGCAGGCGCAATTGCGCCCGACGTCGGCGAGCTCGACTTCTACACCGTGTCCGCGCAGAAGTGGCTGTGCGGCCCGGAGTCGACGGGTGCGCTCTACGTCGCCGATCCCGAGCGGCTGCGCGTTAAGGCGCCCTCGTACATGTCGCAGGACTCGTACGAGACGAGCGGCGCATTCGTGCCGAAGGAAGGTGCGAAGCGCTTCGACTCCGGCTGGATCCCGGTGCCGGCGCTCCGCGGTCTCCAAGCCGCGCTCGCAACGCACCCGGAGTGGCGGTACGAGCGGGCCGCGGAGATGGCCGCGCGCTGCGCGGAGCTGCTGTCACCACACGTGGACGTCGTCACACCGCCCGGGCATTCGACGCTCGTCTCGTTCCGCCCGAACGGCGATCCGGCCGAGCTCGTCGCGTCGCTGCACGAGGGGGGCGTGATCGTGCGCGAGCTCCCCGGCCGCAACCTCGTGCGCGCGTCGTGCGGCTGGTGGACGAACGAGGACGACCTGCAGCGGCTAGCCGGGCAGACCCAGCTCTGACGCGATCGGCTTGAGCGCGTCGACGACGGTCGTGATGTGTTCGTCGAGCTCGACGCCGAGCTCCTCCGCGCCCTTGTAGACGTCCTCGCGGTGCACGCCCGATGCGAATGACGGCTGCTTCAGCTTCTTCTTGACGGACTTCGGCTCGAGCCCCTCGAGCCCGGTCGGCCGGACGAGCGCGCATGCGTGCACGAACCCGCTCAACTCGTCGCACGCGAACAGCGCCTTCTTCAGGGGCGTGTCGCGCGGCAAGCCGAGGTGCTCCGCGTGTGAGAGGACGGTGTCGATCACCTCTTCGGGATAGCCCTCCTCGCGCAGGATCGGCGCCCCGTCCTGCGGGTGCTTGTCGAGCGTCGGGTGCATCTCGTAGTCGAAATCGTGGAGCAGGGCGGCGACGCGCCACAGCTCTTCGTCTCCGCCGAGCTTCCGCGCATAGGCCGCGGTCGAGGCCTCGACGGCGAGTGCATGGCGAAGGAGCGACTCGCTCTTCGTGTACCTGGTCAAGGTTTCCCAGGCCTGTTCGCGAGTCGGCGTCACGGGCTGGCTAGCATAGCCCGCCATGGCAGTCGCTCCCGCGCTCGCGGACGCCTTCGTCATCGAGGGCGCGCACCCGCTCAGCGGTCGCATTCGCGCCGCAGGAAACAAGAACGGCGCGCTGCCGATCCTCGCCGCGTGCCTGCTCACCGACGAGGCCGTCGTGCTCTCCAACGTGCCGCGCATCCGCGACGTCGACACGATGCTCGAGCTGCTCGGCGATCTCGGCGCCGACGCGCGCTGGACCGGAGCGAACGAGGTGTACGTCGACACGGGCGGCGTCCACAAGCACGCGCCCGACGTCGCGCTCTGCTCGAAGATCCGGGCGTCGTTCCTGCTGGCCGGCCCGTTGCTCGCGCGCTTCGGCAAGGCGACGATGCCGCCGCCGGGCGGAGACGTGATCGGGCGACGCCGCCTCGACCCGCACATCCATGCCTTCGCCGAGCTCGGTGCGACCATCGACATGGGCGGCCCGGTCTACGAGATGGCGACCGACGGGTTGCGCGGCGCGCACGTCTTCCTCGACGAGGCGAGCGTGATGGCGACGGAGAACGCGGTGATGGCGGCCGTCACCACGCCCGGCGAGACCGTGATCGGCAACGCCGCGTGCGAGCCGCACGTGCAGGACCTGTGTCGCTTCCTCGTCTCCCTCGGCGCGCACATCGAAGGCATCGAGTCGAACGTGCTGCGCATCACGGGCGTGCGCGAGCTGCACGGCGGCGAGTGGGCGATCGGCTGCGATCACATCGAGGTCGGCAGCTTCATCGGCATGGCCGCGATCACCGGCGGCGACGTGACGATCGAGGCGGTGCGCACGAAAGACCTGATGTCGATCGTGCCGGCCTTCCAGAAGCTTGGCGTTCGCGTCGAGGTGGGGGAGGACACGGTGCACGTCCCCGCCCGGCAGCAGCTGATCGTGCAGGACGACCTCGGTGGCGCGATCCCGAAGATCGAGGACGGCCCGTGGCCCGCATTCCCGTCCGACCTGACGTCGATCGCCGTCACCGTGGCGACGCAGGCGTTCGGCACGGTGCTGATGTTCGAGAAGATGTTCGAGAACCGCCTGTTCTTCACCGACAAGCTCGTCTCGATGGGCGCGCGGATCATCCTCTGCGACCCGCACCGCGCCGTCGTCACGGGCCCGGCGAGCCTCGTCGGCCAGCGGATGGAGAGCCCGGACATCCGCGCAGGCATGGCGATGCTGCTCGCCGGGCTCTGCGCGCAGGGCCAGTCGACGATCGGCGCCGCGCATCAGATCGACAAGGGCTACGAGCGGATCGACGAGCGGCTGCGCGCGCTCGGCGCGCACATCGAGCGCATCGACGACCGCTAGCGCTAGCGCACGACGAACGTCGCCGGCGACGAGATGGCGGTCGCCGAGCCGTTCGCGTCGAGTGCGACGACCGTGAAGCTGTACGAGTGGCCCTTCGTGACCGCCACGGTGGCGGTCGTCTGCGCCGTGTTGGGAATCACCGTGCGCGAGGTGCGGCCGTCCGTCGTGACGGCAAGTGTGTAGGCGCTCGCCTGGCCGCTCCAGTTCAGCTTGACGCGGCTCTTCACACGCTCACCGGTGAGCAGGACACCCTGGAGGCCGCCCTGCTGCGCACGCGTGACGGCTGCGGCGACGTCGATGACGCCGAAGCCGAGCTCGGAGGTCCACCGACCGCCGCCGGTCGCCGTCTCCTTGAGGATCAGCGCGACCTGCTGCGCGGTCAACGTGGGGTTCGCCCCCCACACGAGGGCGGCGGCGCCCGCGACCTGCGGGGCCGCGAACGAGGTGCCGCTGCCGTAGCCGTAGAGCCCCGACTTCGATCCGACGAGCGGCGAACGCGGATAGGCGAGCGGCGTCGATGCCGACGACACCGCGCCGAGGACGTGCTCGCCGGGCGCGGCGAGCGAGACCCACGACCCGGTGTTCGCGAACGACGCCCGGCGTCCGTCGGCCGTCGATGCGGTGACGGCCAGGCCCGCGCCGCCGACGCCGTTCGAGCCGACCGGCTGGAGGAGCGCGGCGGGGTACTCGACGGGGTTGCCTGCCTGGAACTCGTTGCCGACGGCCGCGATGACGAGCGCGCCGTGGTCGATCGCGTACTGGATGGCGCGCCTCTCCGTCGCCGACGTCGTCGGGCCGCCGACGCTGAGATTGACGATGCGCGCGCCGTGGTCGACGGCGTAGGTGATCCCGGCGGCCTCGTCCATGTCGGTGAACGAGCCGCCGTCGCTGCCCGACTTGACGACCATCAGCTTCGCGTCGCCGCCGGATCCGGACATCCCGTCGCCGTTCGTCACGGAGCCGGCCGCGAGTGAGGCGACGAACGTGCCGTGACCGTTGACGTCGCGAACGTCGCCGCTGCCGCTGCGTGTGTTCCAGAGGAGCGGGGACTTCGCCGCGATGTCGGGTGCCGTGACGTCGGCGCCCGTGTCGATGACCGCGATCTCGACGTTGGCGGCCGAGCGCAGGGCGGCGTCGGGGACGATGTCGGTGTGCGTCGCGCGCAGCTGCCATTCCGCCAGCGCCGCCGGCGCGTACGTCGCTGCCGGCTCGGCTGCCGACGCGCGAGGCGCGACACGCTGGACGAAGCGGATGCCCGGCTGCAGCCGCAGGGCGCGCGCGTCGCCTCTGACCTGCGCGACGCGGAGCGCGGCGAGATCACGGACGAGGGTCGCGTGGCTCGCCGTCAGGGCGTGCGTCAACGCCGGACGACTCGCGTACCCGACCGCAAGCTCTGTCCCCATGGCCCCGCGTCCCGATGCACCCACCGCAGCGACTGCAACGAGAGCTCCGGCACCCACCGCAGCTGCCCTCGCCCCCGACATGTGTCCTGTTTCGCAACCTAGGGCGGTGCGCCCTGGAAGGGGATGGGCCGTTCGGCCCATCTTTTGAACGCTGGCTCAACCTCGTTGCAAGGCTCATGAAGGGCTGCGGTAGCCTCCGCACCGACCATGGCGGCGGCTGGACGGAGCGGGATTCGCCTCGAATTGCGGGGCAGCGGCGTCGCAAACGTCGCCTCCGGCCTGCCCGTGCTCGATCACCTGCTCGAGCAACTCGCGCACTACGCGCAGTGGGACCTCGCGCTCGAGGTCGAGCCGGGGACGGGGGAAGCGGAGGTTGCAGAGGCGGGCCGCGCGCTGGGCGCCGCGCTCGCAGAGAGCGTCCGTGCGGGCCGCGGCTACGGGTTCGCGTCGATGACGTCGGCCGAGGCCCTGGCGAGCGTCGTCCTCGAGACGTCGGACGAGCCGCTCGTCGTCACGAACGTCGACCTGACGCAGGCGCGCATCGGCGGTCTCGGCACCGACGTCGCGCGCCGCTTCCTCGACCGCTTCGCCGAGGGGGCGTGCGTGACGCTGCACGTCCGGCTGCTCAACGGAACGGACACCCAGCACGTGCTCGAGGCGATCTTCAAGGCGCTCGGCGTCGCCCTCGCGCAGGCGTGCACGACTGAAGGAGGACGAGAGTGAGCAAGACCGTCGTGCGCACCGAATCGGCGCCCGCGCCGTTCCAGGGCGCGCCGTACTCGCAGGCGATCCGCAACGGCGACCTCGTGTTCGTCTCCGGCCAGCTCGCGCTGCGCCCCGGCGACAAGGAGTTGTCGGGCGGCACGATCGAGGAGCAGACCGAGCAGGTGTTCGCGAACCTGCGCGCGATCCTCGAGGAGGCCGGCACGAGCCTCGACAGGCTCGTGAAGACGACCGTCTTCCTGCAGAACCTCGACGACTTCCAGGGGATGAACTCCGTGTACGCGAAGCACGTCGGCGATCAGCCGCCTGCGCGCTCGACCGTCGAGGTCGCGAAGCTCCCGTCAGGCGCGCTCGTGGAGATCGAGGCGATCGCGGCTGTCGGGTAAGAGATCGAACCGGGATGACGCTCGTCGACCGGGCGCGATAGGCGAGTGCAGCGCAAGGACGCAGGGAGCGCCGATAGTTCAACTATCGGCGCGACTGAGGACGCGGCGATGCGCCGCGTAGCGCGGCCGGGCGGCACAGTCGCTCATCCCGGTTCGATCTCTCGGCTCGAGGAGTACGTCCGTTCCCTCGATCTCGACGCGTACGTCGTCGGCGGCGCCGTCCGCGACGACCTGCTCGGCATCGAGTCGAAGGATGCGGACTTTCTCGTCCCCGGCGTCGACACCGAGGAGCTGAAGCGCCGCCTCGCACCGCACGGCCGCGTCGAAGACCTCGTCGTCGCAGGACGCCTCGTCGGCGTGCGACTGCATCCGTCCGACAAGACTGTGCGCTCGCTCGCGCGCGCGGGCATCGAGTTCGCGCCGCCCCGCAAGGAGGTCAGCACCGGCCCCGGCCGGCACGACTTCGAGATCGTCGCCGACGCGTCGCTGTCGGTGGAGGACGACATGCGCCGGCGCGACTTCACCGTGAACGCGATCGCGAAGCGGCTCGCGACAGGCGAGCTCGTCGACCCGCTCGACGGGCAGGCCGACCTGCGGCGGCGCGTGCTGCGCACCGTCTCGCCGACGAGCTTCGCGGAGGATCCGCTGCGACTCGTGCGCGCTCTGCGCTTCGTCTCGCAGCTCGACTTCGAGCTCGACGAGACGACGGTGCGGCAGATGCGCGCGGAGGCCCGCACCGTCGAGCTCGTGTCGGCGGAGCGGATCGGCGGCGGCCTCGCGGCGGACGGCATGGGGGAGCTGTCGAAGCTGCTGCTCGGCGCACAGCCGGCGAAGGCGCTGCGGATCGCGCGCGACACCGGTGTGCTCGTGCACGTCCTGCCGGAGTTCGAGCCGGCGATCGGCTTCGACCAGGAGTCCCGCTATCACGATCTCACCGTCGACGAGCACACGTTCGCGGTCGTGCAGGCGACCGCCGATCGTGAACGCGCGCTGCCCGTGCGCCTGGCCGCGGTGTTCCACGACCTCGGCAAGCCCGTGGTCGCGTGGCGCGGCACCGACGGGCGCTTGCACTACTACGCGAAGCCAGGCTACGCCGACCACAGCCACGAGCAGATCGGCGCCGAGCTCGCCCGCACCGCGCTGAGGCGGCTCCGGTATCCGAACGCGCTCCGCGATCGCGTGTGCCGGATCGTGCGCCACCACATGTTCCAGTTCGGGAAGGGCGAAGCGGTGCGCGCGCGGCGCTTCCTCGCGAAGCACGGGGACGAGCTCGCGTTCCAGCTCGTCGATCACAAGGAGGCCGACTTCCTCGGCAAGCGCGGGACGGATGGCCCGCCGCCGCTCGAGGACATCGAGAAGCTCGACCGGTTCCGGAAGACGCTGCAGCGCGAGCGCAAGCAACCGCATCGCCTCGCCGACCTCGCCGTCAACGGCAGCGACCTGATCGAGCTCGGCTATCGGCCCGGCCCGGATCTCGGCCGCACGCTGCACGAGCTCCTGCGCGCAGTCGTCGACGATCCCGAGCTCAACACGCGCGAGGTGCTCTTGGAGCGGGCGAGGCGGACGCGATGAGCGACGCGTGGTACCTCGTCGTCAACGGCAGCTTCTGGCTCAGGCACACGTCGGAGCCCCGCGCGGTGTGGTTCGCCGACTTCACGGGCTCACCGACCGCGCGCCGCGAGCCCTTCAGCGGCACGCTTCCCTTCGGCGAGCGGCTGGTGGGCACGTGTGCCGACGCATCCTGGGAGCTGTCGCTGCGCGGCAGCGCTGCGCCGTTCCACTATTTCCCCGTCTGGCTTCGGCCGGTCGCGGCGACGAACGTCACGGTCGAGCGTCCCGCAGTGCGCGTCGACGGCTGGTTCGAGGCCGGCGGTGTCCGGCACGAGCTGGACGAGGCGCCCGGAGAGGTCGCGCACGTGCGGACACGCCGGCATGCGGACGAGTGGGGCTGGTTCCACGCGGCGCTGCCCGACGGCGGCTGGCTCGACGGGCTGGTCGGCAAGGCGAAGGGCCTTCCGCAGATCGCGCTCCACGCCCGCAACGGGCACCGGCGCTGGGCGCGGGGCAGTGCGGCGCCCGGGCGCATGCGCGTCGGCCCCTACCGGGTCGAGGCGCCGCCCGAGTCGTTCGTCGGCGTCACGTACGTCGACCCCGACGGCAGCGAGGTCTACTGCTGGCACAGCGAGCACGCGCGACTGACCGGCGACGGGCTCGCCGTCGAGCGGGTTGCTCTCGAATACGGATCGCGTGCAAAAGTGGACGGGTGGCCGATCTCGATCTGATCCATTGGGATGCGCCCGGCCCGTATCGCGTCGCGTTCTCGACGCGCTGCGGCGGCACGAGCGAAGGCGCGTTCTCGTCGCTGAACCTCGGCATCCTCACGGAGGACGATCCGGCGCGCGTCGTCCAGAACCGGTCGCTGCTCTGCGACGCGGTCGGCGCCGATCCAAACGAGGCGACGATGGCGTGGCAGCGGCACGGTGCGAACGTCGCGCGCGCCGACGCGCGCGGCATCGTCCTTCCCGGCACGGTCTACGACCACTGCGACGGCCTGTGGAGCGACGAGCCGGGCCGCGCGATGCTGCTGCTCACGGCCGACTGCATGCCGATCGCGCTCGCGCGAGGCAACGGCGAGCCTCCGGCCGTCGCGATCCTGCACGCGGGATGGCGCGGGTTGCTGGCGGGGATCGTCGGCGCCGGCGTGCGCGTGCTCGGCACACGTAGCATCGCGGCCGCAATCGGGCCGAGCATCGGGCCGTGTTGTTACGAGGTGGGCGAGGAGGTGGCAGGCCCGTTCCGCGAGGCGTTCGGCGAAGACGTCGTGCGCAGTGACTCGCACCTCGATCTCTGGACCGCCGCCGAGCGCGCGCTCCGCGCAGCGGGTGTCGAGGAGGTCGAGCGCGCAGACATCTGCACCTCGTGCAACGCCGACCGGTTCTTCTCCCATCGCCGCGATCACGGCAAGACCGGGCGGCAGGGGGTCATCGCCTACGTCGCCTGAGGAGATCCGCGAGCGGTACGAGCGCGTGCGGGCAGAAGCAGGGGAGGGCGTGACCGTCGTCGTCGCGACGAAGTACGTCTCGGTGGAGGATCTCGGCGCGCTCGCCGATGCCGGCGTCGACGTCGTCGGCGAGAACCGCGCGCAGGATCTCGCCGAGAAGCACGCGCGCTGGGGCGACCGCTTCCGCTGGCACTTCATCGGCCACCTGCAGAGCCGGAAGGCGACGACGGTCAACGAGCTCTGCGAGCTGTGCCACTCGTTGAGCAGCGAGTCCGCTGCGGCGAAGCTGACGATCCCGGCGCTCGTCGAGGTGAACCTCAGCGGCGAGGAGTCGAAGTCCGGCGTGACGCCCGAGCAGCTGCCGGCGCTCCTCGCTGCCTACGCCGACGTGCGGGGACTGATGACGATGCCGCCGTTCACCGACGACCCGGAGCAGTCGCGGCCGTACTTCCGCCGCCTGCGGGAGCTCGCACAGGAGCACGGGTTGCGGGAGCTGTCGATGGGGACGAGCCAGGACTGGCGCGTCGCGGTCGAGGAGGGTGCGACCTACATCCGGGTCGGAGCAGGGATTTTCCGGCCCGCTGAGTAACATCTGAAGCGAGATGGGCTTCGCGGACGTTTGGAACAAGACCCTCGTCTACTTCGGCATCGCCGAGGAAGAGGACTGGGACGAGGACGGCTACCTCACCGACGAGGAGCTGCAGCGTGCGTACGCGGACCGGCCGAACGTCCGCCGGCTCGCGCCCCGGCGCCGCGGCCGCGACGAGTACTCGGACGACTGGACCGATCCCGAGCCTGCGACCGCCCGCACGAGTGTCCTGCGGCCGCCGGCTCAGCAGCGCGAGGCCCCGCGCCGGCTGCGCGGAGTCGAGAGCCTCGCGTCGCCGAACGTCAAGGTGCATCTCGTGCTGCCGCGCAGCTTCAACGACGCGCAGCAGATCGCCGACCGCTTCAAGGACGGCGTCCCGGTGATCCTCAATCTCCAGGGGAGCGACCAGGAGCTCTCGAAGCGGCTGATCGACTTCGCGAGCGGCCTGACGTACGCGCTCGACGGCGGCATGCAGCAGATCGCCGACCGCTTCAAGGACGGCGTGCCGGTGATCCTCAATCTCCAGGGGAGCGACCAGGAGCTCTCGAAGCGGCTGATCGACTTCGCGAGCGGCCTGACGTACGCGCTCGACGGCGGCATGCAGCGGATCGCCGACAAGGTCTTCCTCCTGACGCCGCGAAACGTCGAGGTTTCCGCCGAGGAGCGCGCGCGGATGATCGAGCGCGGCGGCTTCTTCAACCAGGCGTAGGAGAACCCGGCAGGGCGACGAACCGCCCATTGATGGGCTTGCTTGCGGACGCCGTCACCTCGGCGCAGAGATTCGTGTGGGTCTTTGCGACCGTCTACACGCTCGTGATCTTCGCGTACATCATCACGAGCTGGCTCCGCCTGCCCTACTCGCCCTGGCTGAACAGGATCCAGCGGTTTCTCTACGACGTCTCCGAGCCCTACCTGCGGCTGTTCCGGCGGCTGCTGCCGTCGATGGGCGCGATCGATCTGTCGCCGTGGGTCGCGACGATCGTGCTCTGGGTGTTCGCGGAGGCGCTGATCAGGATCCTCGACCAATTCCATTAGGAGGAGAGGACATGGCACTCACCCCAGTCGAGATCAGACATCTGTCGCCGCCCATTGCGTTCCGCGGCTACCAGAAGGGACATACCGATCGGTTGCTCGCGGAGATCGCAGTCAGCTTCGAGGACGTGTGGCGCGAACGCGCCGACCTCGCCGACAAGGTCGAGGCGCTCGAGGCGGATCTCGTTCGCTACAAGGAGCTCGAGTCGCTCCTGCGCACGACGCTCGTGTCGGCGGAGCGCGCGGCGTCCGATCTCAAGGAGCAGGCGCGGCGCGAAGCCGACGTCATCCTCGCCGAGGCACACAGCGAGGCGCGTGCGGTCAAGCGGCGCGCGATGGCGGAGAACGAGCGGCTCGTGCTCGAGACGAGCCTGCTCAAGGAGCGGCTGCGCTCCGTGCTGACGATCGTCGAGCAGGCGGAGGACACGCTGCACGGCGTCAAGCTCGACACGACGGACGCAGAAGCCGCCTAGGGGTACCTTTCGTCCATGGGCGTTGCGACGACGCGGCTGCGACTTCGGGTCAGCCCCGGCTCCGGGCGCGCTGCGATCGTCGGCCGGCACGGCGACGCGTGGAAGGTCCGTGTCACCGAGCCGCCGGAGAATGGACGTGCGAACGACGCCGTCGTGCGGTTGCTCGCCACCGCCCTCGCGCTGCCGCGCGAGGCGGTCGCGATCGTTTCGGGCCACAGCGGCCGGGACAAGATCGTTGAGTTGACCGGGGTCGGTCCCGCGCTGATCGAGCGCCGACTCAGCTCCGCGTCGGCGCCCTCCCGCACGAGAAAGGACAGACGCTGATGAGCATCGACACCGAGCACTTCCGCACCATGCTCGAGGAGGAGCGCGGCCGCGTGCAGAGCGCGATCAAGAACCTCAGTGACGAGCATCCGGGCTCGGTCGAAGACGAGACCGACGAGCTTGCGACCGCGAGCGACAACCACATGGGCGATCTCGCGAGCGTGACCGTCAATCGGGAGATCGACTATTCGCTCGGCGAGAACTCGGAGCAGGTGCTCGCCGACATCGACGCCGCGCTGAAGCGCATCGAGGACGGCAGCTACGGCACGTGCACGAGGTGCGGCAAGGAGATCGGGGAAGAGCGGCTCGAAGCGATGCCCTGGGCCGCCCTGTGCATCGACGACGCGCGGGACGCCGAGCGCGGTTGATCGATCGCGACGTCCGCGTCGGCTCGTCGCCCGATGCGCTCTCGCCGGAGCTGGTGGGCGAGCGCAGCCTCGGTGCAAGGGCGAGCAACTGGCTCGCGCTCGTCGCGCTTGCGCTCTCCGCCGTTGCCGCCGACCAGCTGACGAAGCACATCGTCGCGGGCCAGTTGCAGCTCGACGACGGAGTCCACGTCCTCGGCCCGCTGTGGATCCGCCACGTGCAGAACTCCGGCATCGCGTTCGGCCTCTTCTCCCAGGCCACCGCCGTGGTGATCGTGCTCACCGGAATCGCGATCGCGTGGATGCTCTTCTACTTCGCGCGCAGCGGCGCGCGGCATCCGGTGCTGCCGGTGGCGCTCGGCCTCGTGATCGGCGGCAGCATGTCGAACCTCGTCGACCGGGTCCGGCTCGGCTACGTCACCGACTTCATCGACTTGCGCTGGTGGCCGGCGTTCAATCTCGCGGACAGCTTCATCGTGATCGGCGTGCTCGTCCTGCTCGTCGCACTCATGCTCGCGGAGCGCGAGCCGCGACAGAAGTTGCGTGATGCGCCTCCGCGTCCCTCCTGAGTCGAGCGGCACCAGGCTCGACCGCTTTCTGGCGGAGCTGCCCGAGATCGGGTCGCGCACGGTTGCGGAGCGGCTCGTCCGCGACGGCGCAGTCCTCGTCGACGGCCGCGCCCGCGCGAAGAGCCACCGGCTCGAGGGCGGCGAGGAGCTCGACTTCGAGCCGCCCGCCCCGCGGCCGAGCGGGCTGGAGCCGGAGGAGATGGACCTCGTCGTCCCGTACGAGGACGAGCACCTGCTCGTCGTCGACAAGCCGGCGGGAATCGTCGTGCATCCGGCGGCAGGGCATCACACCGGCACGCTCGTGCACGGCCTGCTCGCGTACGACGTCGAAGGTGGGGACGAGGCGGAGCGGCCCGGCATCGTCCACCGTCTCGACCGCGACACGTCCGGCCTGCTCGTCGTCGCACGCTCGCCCGAGGCGCACCGCCGGCTCGAGCAGATGGTGCGGGGACGCGAGCTGACGCGTGAGTACGTCGCGCTCGTCGTCGGCCGGCCGCGGTCCTGGCGCGGGACGATCGACGCCGCGATCGGACGTGACCGGCACGACGCGCTGCGCCACTCGCTCGACACCGACGCGCCGCGCGACGCCGTCACGCACTTCGAGGTCGAGCAGCTGCTCGACGGCTACGCCCTCCTGCGCGTGACGCTCGAGACCGGCCGGACGCACCAGATCCGCGTCCACCTCGCCGCGATCGACCTCCCCGTCGCCGGCGACCCGACCTACGGTAGGGCCGGGGAGCTCGGGCTCGGGCGGCAGTTCCTCCACGCAGCGCGCCTCGCGTTCCGGCATCCGTTCAGCGGCGAGCAGGTGGACGTCTCGTCGGCGCTGCCCGCCGACCTGGAAGCGGCCCTCGCTACACTGCGGGCGTCCTAGAAAGCCATCTCCCCGGCGGATCAGCCGTGGCGCGGGTGCCGGTCTCTGCGATCGGTGCGCCTCGGGCCCCGACCGGCGCACCACCGATCAAACCTAAGGAGCACAGACATGGCAGTCGCCTCGATGCGCGACCTGCTGGAGGCCGGGGTGCACTTCGGCCACCAGACACGTCGCTGGAACCCCAAGATGCGCCGCTTCATCTTCACCGAGCGGTCCGGCATCTACATCATCGATTTGACGCAGACGAGCGAGCGCCTCGACGAGGCCGCGCAGTTCGTCCGCAACCTCGCCGAGCGCAACGGCACGGTGCTGTTCGTCGGCACGAAGAAGCAGGCGCAGGACGCCATCGAGAACGAGGCGAAGCGCGTCGGCATGCCGTACGTCAACCACCGCTGGCTCGGCGGCCTGCTCACGAACTGGCGCACGATGTCGTCCCGGATCGAGCGGCTGCACGAGTTCCGGCGGCTGCGCGACGAGGGCCAGATGGAGCTGTTGCCGGCCAAGGAGCGCATTGCGATGGCGGCCGAGCTCGAGAAGCTCGAGGCGAACCTCGGCGGCGTCGCCGACATGCGCCGCCAGCCCGATGCGGTCTTCATCGTCGACCTGAAGAAGGAAGCGCTCGCCGTGCGCGAGGCGCGTCGCCTCAACATGCCGGTGATCGCGCTCGTCGACACGAACGCCGATCCGGACGAGGCGGAGTACGTCATCCCGGGCAACGACGACGCGATTCGCTCGTGCTCGCTCGTGACACGCGTCATCGCGGACGCGATCGAGGCCGGCAAGCAGAAGGTGACGGCGCAGGAGATGGCACGCAAGCCGGAGCCCGAGGCCGCAGCGGCGGAGCCCGAGGCGGCGGAGGAGTCGAACGCCCCGACCGAGGAACCGGCCAATGGCTGAGATCTCGGCAGCGCTCGTCAAGGAGCTCCGTGAGCGGACCGGCGCGGGGATGATGGACTGCAAGCGCGCGCTGCAGGACACGAACGGCGACATGGAGCAGGCGATCGTCCTGCTGCGCGAGAAGGGCATGGCGCAGGCTGCGAAGCGCGCCGACCGTGCGACGTCCGAGGGCAAGGTCGGCTACCGCGTCGCCGAGGACGGGTCGCGCGGCACGATGGTGGCCGTCGGCTGCGAGACCGAGCCGGTGTCGAACAACGACGAGTTCCTCGCGTATGCGAAGAAGGTGCTGGAAGCCGTCGAGCAGGACGGCCCCGGTGCGGAGTCGTCGTTCGAGGATGAGCGTGTCGCGCTCACCGCGAAGCTCGGCGAGAACATCGCAGTCGCGGGCGCTGCACGCTTCGAGGCAGTCGACGGCGCGACGATCGCGGCCTATGCACATCCGCCGGCGAACAAGCTCGGCGTGCTGCTGCAGTTGCGCGGCGGCGACGCCGACCTCGGCCGCAAGCTCGCGATGCACATCGCCGCGTCGAACCCTCAGTGGATCTCACGCGAAGACGTCCCCGAGGACGCAGTGAGCGCGGAGCGCGAGATCTATGCGAACTCCGACGAGGTGCAGTCGAAGCCCGAGCAGGCACGCGAGAAGATCGTCGAGGGGATGCTGAACAAGCGGTTCTTCGGCGCGAACGTGCTCGTCGACCAGGAGTGGATCCACGACTCCTCGAAGACGGTCGGCCAGGCCCTCGAGGAGGCCGGTGCCGACGTGCTCGAGTTCGAGCGCTTCTCGCTGAGCTGATGGAGGAGTCAAGCTTCAGGCGAGTCCTGCTGAAGCTCTCCGGCGAAGCGCTCATGGGATCGCGCGACTTCGGGATCGACGTCCCGGTCGCGCGCGCGATCGCGCACGAGCTCGCCGGCGTGCGGGAGCACTGCCCGGAGATCGCGATCGTCGTCGGCGGCGGCAACTTCTTCCGCGGCCTCGAGGGCGCAGCCGAGGGGATGGACCGCGCGACCGCCGACTACGCGGGGATGCTGGCGACCGTCCTGAACGCGCTCGCGCTCCAGGACATCCTCGAGCACGAGGGTGTGGCTGCCCGCGTGCAGTCGGCGCTCGCGTCGGAGGAGGTCGCCGAGCCGTACATTCGGCGGAAGGCGATCGACCACCTCGAGAAGGGCCGGATCGTCATCTTCGCCGCGGGCACCGGCAACCCGTACTTCACGACCGACACGGCGGCCGCGCTCCGCGCGCTCGAGATCGGCGCGGATGCGATCCTTATGGCCAAGAACGGCGTGGAGGGCGTCTACGACGGCGACCCGAGAACCGACCCCGACGCGACGTTCCTGCCGCGGCTGACGCACCTCGAGGCGATCGAGCGCGGGCTGAAGGTCATGGACACGACAGCACTCTCGCTCTGCATGGACAACAAGCTCACCATCCACGTGTTCGAGCTCGCCGAGGGCAACATCGCCAAGGTGCTCGCGGGCGAACGAATCGGCACGGTCATCGAGACACCGTAGGAGGCACGAAATGGCAACCGTCGACGAGCTGATCAGCGATGCGCAGACCCGCATGGGGAAGTCGGTCGACCATGCACGGAACGAGTTCAACACTGTGCGGACCGGCCGCGCGTCGGCGTCGCTGCTCGACCGCGTCGAGGTCGACTACTACGGCACCCCGACGCCGCTCAAGCAGCTGGCGACGATCGGCGTGCCCGAAGCGCGGATGCTGACGATCCAACCGTTCGACCCGAGCTCGATCCGCAACATCGAGAAGGCGATTCAGGAATCCGATCTCGGCCTGACGCCGTCGAACGACGGCAAGATCATCCGCCTGCCGATCCCGCAGCTGACCGAGGAGCGGCGGAAGGATCTCGTCAAGATCGTGCGCAACCTCGCGGAAGAGGGCCGCGTCGCCGTGCGCGAGATCCGGCGTGACGCGATGAAGCACCTGAAGGATCTCGTCGACAAGGGTGACGTCGGCGCCGACGAGGAGCGTCGCGCGGAGGAGCGCGTGCAGAAGCTCACCGACGACCACACGAAGCAGATCGACGACCTGCTGAAGCACAAGGAAGCCGAGGTCATGGAGGTCTAGTGACGTCCACGCTGCCGTCCATCGAGATTCCGCGCGCCGTCGCGATCGTCATGGACGGCAACGGCCGCTGGGCGGAGAGCCGTGGCCTCGACGTCGCCGAGGGCCACCGCGCGGGCTCGCGTGCGCTACGGCCGATCGTCGAGACGGCGATCGACGTCGGCGTGGGCTCCCTCGCCGTGTATGCGTTCTCGACCGAGAACTGGACGCGGTCGCAGGACGAGGTCACCGCGTTGATGGACATCTTCGGCGAGACGATCGACCGGGAGCTGCACGACCTCGCGAAGGAGGGCGTGCACACGAAGTTCGTCGGCCGGCGCGACCGTGCGCCGGATTGGCTGCGCGACAAGATGGCCCAGCTCGAGCGGGAGACCGAGAACGAGCGCCGTCTGCATCTCTGGATCGCGTTCGACTACGGCGGGCGCGCAGAGATCGTCGAGGCCGCTCGTCGTGCCGCAGCGAGCGGCGAGGAGCTCGACGAGGAGAGCTTCGCGCAGTTCCTCTACGCGCCGGAGATGCCGGATCCCGATCTCGTCATCCGCACGTCGGGCGAGCTGCGCGTGTCGAACTTCCTGCTCTGGCAGAGCGCGTACTCCGAGTTCGTGTTCACGGACACGCTGTGGCCGGACTTCGGCCCGGATGAGTTCCGGTCGGCAATCGAGGACTACGCAGGCCGCCGCCGTAGATTCGGCGGCAGATGAGCGTAGGCTTGACGGAGCTCACCAAAGAGCGGAGGCGCCGGCTTTGCCGGCGCCGGGAGCGGGAATGACCAACTTCGTCAACCGGGTCCTGGTCGCTGTCGTCGGCCTGCCGGTCGTGCTCGGTGCGGTCTGGGCCGGCGGCTGGTGGCTGTTCGCGCTCGTCGCGATCGCGGGTGCGATCGCAGTGCACGAGTTCGTCGTGATGGCGCGCCCACTCGCGCCGCTCGCGCCCGCCGCATACCTCGGCGTGCTGCTCGCGCTGCTCGGGGCGGAGCGGGGCGGCGTCGTCTGGATGGTCGGCGGCTTCCTCACGTGCTTCCTGCTCTCGTTCGTCCTCAACACGCTCGCGAAGACGCGGCCGCCGGCAACGGCGGCGATCGGAGCGACCGTTCTCGCGGCGGCCTGGATCGGCTTCGGCCTCGGGCATCTCGTCCTGCTGCGGCGGATGCACGAGCAGCCGCGCCTCATCGCGTTCACCGTGCTGCTCGTCGTCTTCGCCGCCGACACGTTCGCGTACTTCGGCGGCCGGCTGATGGGACGGCACAAGATGGCGCCGACGCTGTCGCCGGGCAAGACGTGGGAGGGCTTCGTCGTCGGCTGCCTCGTCGGGGTCTTCGTCGCGTTCGTCGCGCTCTACCAGGACCGCGACCACTACCTCGTGATCTGGGAGGCACTCGTCCTCGGCGTCGCGGTCGTCCTCGTCGCGGTGGCGGGCGACCTCTTCGAGTCGATGCTGAAGCGCGACATGCAGGTGAAGGACACGGGACGCCTGCTCGGCGGCCACGGCGGCGTGCTCGACCGTGTCGACGCGCTGCTCTTCGCGGCACCGACGGCGTACTACCTCGTGCGCGCGTTCGGCTATCTGTAGGGCGTGACTCCGTTCGCAGAGCTCGACGGGGTGCTCGACGACCTCGTCGTGAGCGCCCGCTCGATCCTCGGCGACAACTTCGTCGGCGCCTATCTGACGGGTTCGTTCGCGTTGGGCGCCGCCGACGCGCACAGCGACTGCGATTTCCAGATCGTGATTCGCGAGCCGCTGTCGTCGGAGCAGGAGCGGGCACTGCGTGCGCTCCACGACGAGATCCCGACGCGCCCGGGCTACTGGCCTCGCAACATCGAAGGGTCGTATGCGCTCCAGAGCGACCTCGCGAGTCTCGATGCGCTGCACCGCGACTGGCTGTTCGTGGACCGCGGCCATCGCGAGATGGAGTGGTCGACGCACTGCAACCGCGAGGAGCACCGCTGGACGCTGCGCGAGCGGGGAATTGCCCTTGCCGGTCCCGAGCCTCGGACCTTCGTGAGCGAGGTGCCCGCCGACGTGCTCCGCGCGCGAATGGTCGAGTACATCGACTCCTACATCCCCGAGTTCCTGGAGTGGACGTCCTTCGACATCGTGTGGGGTCAGTGCTACGCCGTCTCGTCGCTCTGCCGGATGCTCTACACGCTGCGAACCGGCGAGATCACCTCGAAGCCGGCGGCGCTCGAATGGGCAAAGGGCGCGCTCGATCCGGAGTGGCGTGGGCTGTTCGAGCAGGTGATCGAGGAC
>Ga0207705_10001178_pt1 | contig 21244 bp, 15 predicted proteins | sample KBSC13metaG_FD_184314 | JGI IMG/M metagenome (GOLD analysis project Ga0207705, IMG submission 184314) | Corn rhizosphere microbial communities from Kellogg Biological Station, Michigan, USA - KBS C1-3 metaG (SPAdes) (version 2) | ecosystem: Host-associated > Plants > Roots > Rhizosphere > Soil ... | reverse complement strand
CCACCGGCATGACTGCCGTTGGCACGTGCCCGGCCGCCGTTGCCGCCGTCACCGCCGCGTGCGCCGGCCGCTATGCCGCCGAGGCCCGCGCCGCCATCACCACCCTTGCCACCATTGGCGTTGCCCCAGTTGCTGGCGACGTTGCCGATGTCATGGATGCGGATGTCGGTGACTTCGCCACTCAAGCTGCTGGTGGCGATCGCGTTTGACGTATTGAATGCGTCCGAAGCATTCGAGGTGGCGGTACCACCATTGTTGGCCGAGGCTGCGCCAAGGCCGCTGGCCGATGCACGGCCACGGTTATTGCGGTTGTCACCCGTCGACGAATTGGAGTCGTCGCGGAAATGCGTGCTGGAGTTGTTGTCGTGATTGCTCGAGTTGTCGTTTCCCGAGTCCTGTACTGCCAGCGAGTGACGCTGTGCACTGGCACCGGCGCCGCCCGTCAGGGTGTCGTCGGCCAGGGCCGGCAGGGTGAAGCCGATGCCAACGACGATAGCCGTGGCGAGGAGAGTCTTGCGCATGATGAAACCTCCGGAGAATGTAGCGGATGCGAACCCCCTGTTCTCGACGGTCACCGAACGCAAGGCAACCGCTGACGGAAGCAAAAGGAGCAACAACCGTGCCCGGGCCCGGAGGGCGCCCGGATAATTCTTAAAAATGCTTGTTTTTCAATGGATTATGGTTTTGCCCAGTACATAGTTGAGCGTACTTCCATCACGTCCACATCATCGAACCGATTCACAGCTGTTACAGGTCGTGAGAATGCGGCTCAAGCATCCACGAGAATTTCACGCGCTTGAAATCCATCGGCAAGCCAGGCGCGGCATTTTGTGTGAAAACGCCGGCGAAGGGTGTATCAAGTGCGTTACAACACCGGGCCGTCGCGACCAAGCACGCGTTGCGCGCACCAGTCCACCAGTACCAGGCCCCACGCCTGCGGCAACAGGTTGAGCGCACTGAATAAGGCCGCATCGTCGGCCAAGTCGCCAGGGAGCAATCCCAGCACGGGCACGTGATGCCCGGTGACGTAGCCATAAAGCGTGGCCTGCGGGTGCACGGGAAAACTGAACCCACCGGTGAGCCGCCCGGCCACACCTTGCCTGGCAAACAAAGTGGGCGTGACACCGGCACGTAGCTTCAGTGTTTTTTCGAGCAAGCGCAGTGGTTCAGGACCTGCCACTACCACGCCACGCTGCAGCCGCCTCGGGTGCGGCGTAGACCATCCACCGTCCACCGCGTTCACGCCCGCCGCGACACGCACGGCAGCCAGGTGCCGGCGGATCTCGGGCAGGCGAGTGGTGGGAAGCAGTTCGAGCTGGGCCCATTCGTGCTCGTGCATCAGCACGTCGTTGTCGGAGGGCGGATGCGAGACGGGTTCGAGGGGCAGTTCGTCCGCGGCGATGGTCGGCACCCGGAAGGCCGCATTGGCATCGCCGCCGATGCCACGCCGCGCGACGAAGGAAGCCAGGAATCGTTTCATCGCCAAGCGGTTACCTCCTGCCGGCGTTTGCACGGCTGGTCGAATGCTAGCCCAATCGGCGGGGCTTCGGTGGTAATCTTCCAGGTCATGAAAACAATGCCTCTGGCTGCTGCGATGGCGTTTTCCCTGGCTATCCTGCCGGTAGGGATCGGCAATGCGCAGAGTGTTGGGGGTCCGAGCAATTACTCTGACCCCGGGCATCCGGACACCGCTACCGTATCCAGGCTCATCGACGAAACCACGAAGGATTCCAAAGCCCAGGCGCACGCCGTCGAGGCGTTGGTCGGCATGGGCAAGGCGGCCGTGCCGGCCCTGGTGCCGCACCTGGGCGACGGCCGGCCGCTGGCCGAACGATCGATCATCCTGCCCAATCGCCCGGGACACATCCACGACCGCCAGTATCAGCCCTGGACGGTGCACGACGCGGTGGTCGTGCTGCTACGCGAGATCGCCCCCCAGGGACCTGTCATCGGTAGCCACAACCCGCACACGGTGGATCCGGGCCAGCGCGCCCAGGTGAAGCGCAAGTGGGTGAACTGGTGCGTCGGGCAGTTCCCAGCACAGGCCGACACCTGCCGCTCGTAAGCTTCGCGCCTGGATCAAATACCCCCACCCCAAACTGGAGCCTTCCATGCCTATCGCCCGCATCGAACTTGCCCGCGGCAAATCCCCCGAACACGTCAAAGCCATTGGCCAGGCCGTCTACGACGCCATGCTCGCCATCGGCGTACCGCAGAACGACCGCTTCCAGGTGATCACCGAGCATGATCCGGCGCGCCTGGTGTTCGATCGCACTTACCTGGGCATCGAGCGCACGGATGACTTCATCCTGGTGCAGATCACCATGAACGAAGGGCGCACCCTGGAATTGAAGAAGAAGCTCTACCAGGGCATCGCCGACGGTATCCATGCGGCGACTGGCGTGCGCAAGCAGGATGTCATGATCAACCTGGTGGAAGTGAAGAAGGAAAACTGGTCGTTCGGCAACGGCGAAGCGCAGTACGCCTGACCATCGGCAAAAGGGGAGGGGGCAGGAACATCGTGGGCATGGGAATCGGAATCCGGTGGCGGCTTGTCACCTTTTCCGCCCGGCAGCCACTTATGTCTTGCCATGACCATGATCGCACCATCCCCAATCGCTGCCGACGACGCCGACCTGGTTGCCCAGAGCGTCGCCGGTAGCCACGCGGCCTTTGCCCGCATCGTCTACCGGTACCAGTCGCTGGTGTGTTCCATTGGCTACAGCGCTACCGGGAATATCAGCCAGAGCGAAGACCTCGCGCAGGAAACCTTCCTGGCAGCGTGGCGGAGCCTGCGCGAATTGCGCGAACCCGAACGTCTTCGCGCGTGGCTATGCGGTATCGCGCGAAATATCGCGCATGGCAGCCTGCGACAGGCCGGCCGTGAGCCGGCGCATGCAGCATCCGCACTGGACGATGCGGCCCAGGCCATCGATACCGGTCCGTTGCCGGTGGACAGTGCGATCAGCGACGAGGAACAGACCCTGCTATGGCGTGCCATCGGCGAGATCCCTCCGATCTACCGCGAGCCGCTGGTGCTGTACTACCGGGAACACCAATCCGTCGATGCGGTAGCCGATGCCCTGGGCATCAGCTTCGATACCGCCAAACAGCGGTTGTCCCGCGGCCGCAAATTGCTGCATGAGCATATCGCCGGCTTCGTCGAAGGTGCGCTGGCGCGTAGCGTGCCCAGGGCGGACTTCACCCGCGCGGTGATCGCCGCATTGCCGATCGGACCGGCGGCTGTCGCGACCGCGACGTCCACCGCCGCGACGAAGGCTGGCGCCATGGCCAAGTCCATGAGCCTGGTGTCGACCTTGCAGTGGTTCGCGGGGCCAGCCATTGGCGCCGTGGGTGCTTACTTCGGCGCGAGGGCAAGCCTGGATGCAGCGGTGACGCCGCGCGAGCGGTCCCGGGTGTGGGGTCAGTTGCGCGTGATCGCCACGGGTCTGCTTGTCTTCATTCCCTTGCTGCTGGCCTTTACGTTTGCCGGCGGTTTCTGGTTGCAGCACCCCATGCTGTTCGCGCTGGCTGGCATAGGCCTGCCTTTGCTGTTCGCTGTCTGGCTGTGCCTGGTGGTGTTGCGCTTTACCCGGGAATTGCGCGTGCTTCGCGCCGCCGAACAACGTGCGCATCCGCAGAGCTTCCTGCCCGAAGCCGGCAAGCCTGCGGCCTTCGGCGAATATCGCAGTGCCTGGACGTTGCTCGGTCTGCCGTTGGTGCATATCCAGTTTGGTACGCCTCCGGTCGACGGTGGTTGGGCGCGCGGCTGGATTGCGGCAGGTGACCGTGCCTTCGGCGTGCTGTTCGCTTTCGGTGCTGTCTCGGTAGGCGGCATCAGCGTTGGCGCCGTATCGGTAGGCCTGGTGTCGGTGGGCTCGGTAGCCGTGGGTGCGGTTGCGGCAGGCACGCTCGGCGTCGGAATGCTTGGATTCGGCGCGATGGCCATCGGCAAGCTCGCCATGGGCGCTTACGCGGTGGGCTGGACCGCCGCGGCCGGGGCCGTCGCCGTCGCCCACGATTACGCCTGGGGCCAGCACGCGGTTGCCTGGCATGCCAACGATCTGCAGGCTGGCACTTTCATGCTTCGACATCACGCGCAGGAGGCCTTCAATGGCCTGCTTGCGATGACGGCAGCCCTCGTCGTACTGCCTTCGCTGGCCTATGCTGCCTTGCTGCGGCGGCGCCGGCGTACTTCAAAACCGCCCACGGGGAATTGACATGTCCGCTACTGGCAACACCGCGCCGCGTTTCACGGCGCTAGGGTACCTGCGCGCCTTTATCACGCTGCTGGTGGTGGCCCACCATGCGGTATTGGCCTACCACCCTTTTGCACCACCGCCCATGGCGATGGATGCACCCGGTTGGCTGTGGACGGCCTTTCCCGTGGTCGACGCACATCGTTTCGCCGGCGTGGATCTTTTCGTGGGTTTCAACGATGCCTTCTTCATGGCCTTGATGTTTCTTCTGTCGGGCCTGTTTACCTGGCCTTCGTTGCGACGGAAGGCAGCAGTGCCTTATGTACGAAGCCGCTTGCTGCGATTGGGCGTGCCCTTTCTTTGGGCAGCCGCGCTGGTCGCGCCGTTGGCGTACTACCCGACGTACCTGCAGGGCGGTGGGGTGGGTGTGGCGGGATTTATCCATGCATGGTTGGGCCTGGGGGCATGGCCGGCAGGACCGGCGTGGTTCCTTTGGGTGCTGCTTGTTTTCGACGCGATCGCAGCGCTGGCGTATCGCCTTGTACCCCACGGCCCGGACTCCATCGGCAGCTGGTTGTCATCGCGTGCACCGCTGGCCTGCTTCGGCGTGCTCGCGGTGGTGGCATCGATCGCTTATCTCGCGCTGGCGCTGGCGGTCGATCCGTTTCAGTGGGCACATGTCGGCCCGTTCTTCGTACAGACATCGCGGGTGTTGTTGTACGCCTGCTACTTCGCGGTGGGCGTGATGCTGGGCGCCGCTGGCGTGACGTGTGGATGGCTTGCCGAGGGCGGCCGCCTGGCGCGGCGCTGGATCGGCTGGACGGTGGCGACGCCGGTGGCGTACCTGGTGCTGGTGGTGGCGTTCGTGATGGTGGTGTCCAACCCGCATCCTTCACGTGCGCTGGTCGTGTTCACCGACATGGCGTTCGTGGTTTCAGGTCTGGTTTCGTCGTTCGCGGCGTTGGCCATCTTCCTGCGCTTCGCCACGCGGCCGGTCCGGGTGTTCGACACGCTCAGCCGTGACGCGTTCGGCATCTACCTGCTGCACTATCCATTCGTTACCTGGCTTCAGTTCGCGCTCCTCGGGTTGGCGTGGCCGGGTGCGGTGAAGGGGGCGCTGGTGTTCGTGGGCGCGATGTTGCTTAGCTGGGGAACGGTGGTCGTATACCGGCGCGTGCGGGCCGCGCATGTGCGGGTAGCGGCGTACGGCTAGATCAGTGCGTGGGTCAGAACAGATCTCCCTGCGGTGACGGGATTCTGGGCGGCACGAATTGCGACGTATCGAGCACTGTATCCCAGGCACGATGCAATCCCGCTTTGCGCGAAGCCACTTGCACGCGCTTGCGAATGATGTCCGCGAACACGCCTTGCCCGCGCATGCGTGTCGCAAAGTTGGAGTCGTAGTCCTTGCCGCCATTCATCTGCTGGATAAGGCTGATGATGTGCGAGGCCCGATCCGGGTAATGGAGCTCCAGCCATTCCCGGAACAACTGCTTCAACTCATGGGGCAGGCGAACGCACGTATACCCAGCTGACTTCGCACCCGCAGCGCCTGCCTGCTCGATGATCGCTTCCAGGTCACGTTCGTTGAGGGCCGGGATGATCGGCGCGACCAGAACGCCAACCGGCACACCTGCACTTGCCAACGTCTCCACCGCCTTCATGCGCCGGTGCGGCGCGCTCGCGCGTGGCTCCAGTTTCGATGCCAGCTTATTGTCCAGCGAGTTGATCGAGATGAAGACCTGCACGAGATTGCGCTCAGCCATGGGCACGAGGATGTCCAGGTCTCGTTCGATCAGTGCGTTCTTCGTCACGATCGTGCACGGATGGTTGCACTCATTGAGTAACGCCAGGGCGGCGCGCGTGAGGCGCCACTTCTTCTCGATGGGCTGATACGGGTCCGTGTTGCTGCCGATGTTGATCGGCTTGCAGGTGTAGCTTCGTTTGGCCAGCTCCCCGCGGAGAATTTCTTCCAGGTTGGTCTTGGCGGACAGCTTGGTTTCGAAGTCCAGCCCGGGCGACAAGTTCAGATAGGCGTGGGAGGGGCGGGCATAGCAATAGATACAGCCATGTTCGCAGCCGCGATAGGGATTGACCGCCTGGTCGAAGCCGACGTCGGGGGAATCGTTATGGCTGATGACGCTGCGGGCGCGTTCCTCGCGTACCTCGGTGGCGGGCCTGGGGGCTTCTTCGACTTCGCGCTGCCAGCCATCATCCTGGGCCTGATGCCGCGTATGCTCGAAGCGGCCCTCCGGATTGGACACGGCGCCGCGTCCTTTGTGGACACGCAGGGTGGGCAAGGGGTCGGACATGGCTTTATCGTAGGCGGAGCATGTCTCAGCGCATGCGACATGAGGGCGTGCGCCGTAGAACAGCGGGTGACGCCGGGAAGTTAACCTGTTATATGTAATTTGTAGTACAAATAGGGAATATGCGAATGGTCAAGCCCATAGTCGTGCGCAGCCTGCACAATCAGGTGATACAGGAGTTGGGGCAACAGATTGTCAGCGGCGAACTCGAGGCAGGCCAGAGCCTGCCGCGGGAAGAATTACTGGCCGAAAGCATGAGCGTAAGCCGTACGGCGCTGCGCGAAGCCATGAAAGTGCTATCGGCCAAGGGCCTGATCGAGTCGCGCCAGAAGACAGGCACCCGGGTGCGCGAGGCGATCCATTGGAACCAGCTCGATGCCGACGTCCTTGCCTGGCGCTGCGCCGCGATGCCGACGGATACCTTCGTCGAGGAGCTGGTGGAGATGCGCGAGATCATCGAGCCGGCCGCCGCGGCTGCGGCGGCACGCCGGCACACGCCCGAACAGCTGACCGTGATCAAGGACGCCTACGAAGCCATGGCAGCCGCGGAAGATCTCGATGCCTGGGCGACCGCCGACCTGGCTTTCCATGAAGCCCTGCTGCGGGCCACCAACAACGGATTGCTGACCTCGCTGTTCTCGGTGATCGAGACGGCGCTGGGCACCTATTTCGTGATGTCGGCCCGCAACTCCGCCAATTTCAAGCTGGCGCTGCCACAACACTTCAAGGTGTACGACGCGGTCCGCCGGCGCCAGCCGGAGGTCGCGCGCCAGGGGATGCTGAAGCTGGTGGCCGACTCGCGCAGCAACGTCCACCACCGGCCTGGGAAATCCAGAACCTCATGACGGTGACGGCGGCCGATCAGCGGCCGCCGTTCACGCGATCGAACACCACGGCGGCGGCGTCGAAGTCGCCACGCAGGCCTAGATCGATACCGTGGCTCATCCAGTACGCCCCGCTGGCAACGGCGGGTGTATCGGCCGCGACCTTGCCGTGGATCACCCGGTAGCGATAGCGCGCCGCGCCGTCGAGGCCTTGCAGATGGATCGTGGGATAGGCGTGGGCCTCTTGGCCCTGGCGCAGGAAGGCGAACAGCACCGCCTGGCTGCCATCGGTCGCTACCGACTCGGTCGCCGAATACGGCGCCCGTTCCTGCGGTGACAGCAGTCGATAAAGCAGGCCCTGCTGTACGGTGGCGCGGATGCCCTTGTACGCCTCGACATAGCCACGCGCTGTGGCGTCCTCGGCCGGCGTCCATTCCAGGATGTTGGCGCCGATGCCCAGGCCGCCCTGCATGGAGGAAAGGAAGCGGAAGTCCAGGGAGGTGCTGCGTTTGTTGACCCAGTTCGGCGAACCGGTCACCCACGCCATCATCACGGCCGGGGCGTAGGCCTGGGAGAAGCCGTCTTGGATGGAGAGGCGGTCGGAAGGATCGGTGTTGTCCGAAGGCCAGACCTCGTCGGTCAGGCCCATGACGCCGAGGTCCACGCGGGCACCGCCCCCCGAGCACGACTCGATCTCGACACCGGGATGACGTTCGCGCAGCCGGCGCATGATGTCGTAGAGGTTCTGCACATAGGTCACGTAGACCTTCTGCTGGTCTTCCTGCGCGACCTGCGGCCAGCCTGGCTCCGACCAATTGCGGTTGTAATCCCACTTCAGGAACTGGATATCGTTCTCGGTAAGCAGCTTGTCCAGCGCGTTGAAGACATAGTCGCGGACATCCTGCCGGGCAAGGTTCAGCACCAGCTGGTTGCGGCCGAGACTGCGCTGGCGGTCCGGGAAGTTCAATACCCAGTCCGGGTGCTGGCGATACAGGTCGCTGTCGGGGTTGACCATCTCCGGTTCCACCCACAGGCCGAAGCTCATCTTCAGCCCATGGACCTTGTCGATCAGCGGCTTCAGGCCGTTGGGGAATTTCTCGCGGTTGACCACCCAGTCGCCTAGGCCCGCCTTGTCGCTGTTGCGCGCGCCGAACCAGCCGTCGTCGATGACGAAGCGTTCCACGCCGAGCGAGGCGGCCTTTTCAGCCAGGCGTTCCTGTTCGGGCTCGTTGACTTTGAACTCGGTGGCCTCCCAGGAGTTGTAGAGCACCGGGCGCAACTTCGGCTTGGGACCTTGAGGCAGGATGCGGGTGATTTCGAACCGGTGCATCAGGCGCGAAGCCTCGCCGATGCCATCATCGGTATAACCGGCATAGAACACCGGCGTATCCAGGCCCTCGCCTGGTTGCAGCCGGTAGCTGAAATCGAAGGGATTGAAGCCGCCGGTGACGCGCACCTGGTTCAGCACGTCCTGGTCGATGTGGATATTCCACGAACCGCTCCAGCCCAGCGCACCGAACCACACGTGGCCGTGTGACTCGTTCCAGTTGCCACCGCGCTCGATGGCGAACCAGGGATTGTTCTCGTCACCCGTGGAACCACGGCGGCTTTCAAGGTCGGTGGCGCCTGGCGTCAGCGGCCGTGTGCGCACATGCCATTCGGCGGCCCAGGTGCCGGTGAGGTAGCGCAGCGAGTAATCGGTGGCCGCCGGCAGGTTCCAGCTGGCCGCGGCGACGCGGTCGAGGGTGACCACCTGGGTCGCGTGGTTCTCGATACGGGCCGAACGGCCGATGATGCCGGTGGCGGGGTCCGCCACGTAGCGCAGGATCACGCTGACCTTGGCGGCCTTGTCACTCAAGGCGACCTGCAGGCTGCCGTCGTCGATCTTGTAATTCTCGTAGCGAAGGATCAGGTCGCGGTTGCCGTCGGCGAAATGCGCCTTCAGGTCCGGCATGACGGTGATCGGACCGCCCCAGCCGGCATACTCCTGGGGCGTGTTGGCGCCGATGGCATCGAAGGAGGATCGGGAGGGCGGCGGCGTGGCCTTGCCGACCGTATCGTCCGGAGCAAGCCGTGCGCCCCAGTAGAGCGTCTGCAGGATACCGTCGTCGTTCACGCCGAAGGCATAGGTAATCTTGCCGGCGTCGATGCGGAAGGTTTTATGGTCCGCGTCGTAGTGGATGGGGGCGGTGCTCGGTGTCGCCGGCTTCGCGGCAACGGCCGCCGTGCCCAGGAACGCCAGCATGGCCGCGGCGATGGAGATCTTCGTTTGCTTCACTGGTTTCCCCGAATCCCTTGATCCAATCCTAGGATCATATAATATTATTTTTTCGCAAGCCTCACGCTGCGATGCAACAAGCATCCCAAGGAGTACCGAGTCGATGCAGGTGCAAACCGAAGCCGTTGAACCCTCGGTGGCGAACCCACTTTACCTCTGGTTGATCTGCCTGGTCGCCGCGTTGGGCGGGCTGCTGTTCGGTTACGACTGGGTGGTGATTGGCGGCGCCAAGCTCTTTTACGAAGCGTACTTCGCCGTGCACGATCCGGCCATGTCCGGCTGGCTGATGAGTTCGGCCCTGGTTGGCTGCGTTGGCGGCGCGGTGGTGGCTGGCACGCTCGCCGACCGCCTTGGCCGTCGGCCGACGCTGGTGATCGCGGCCATCCTCTTCGTGGCCTGTGCCGTTGGCACGGCCATGGCGAACGATGTCACGGTCTTCGCCATCTTTCGCATCGTCGGTGGTGTCGGCATTGGCCTGGCCTCGGGAATTTCGCCGCTGTATATCGCCGAGGTCAGCCCGGCGAAGAGCCGCGGCCTGTTCGTGGCGATCAACCAGCTGACGATCGTGATCGGGGTGCTGCTTGCCCAGCTGGTGAATATGTGGATCGCGCGGCCGGTGCCGCCCGGGCTGGATGCGGTGGCGCTGCTGCAGAGCTGGAATGTGCAGAGTGGGTGGCGCTGGATGTTTGCCGGCGAAGGCGTGCCCGCGATCCTTTTCCTGCTGCTGGTATTAATCATTCCCGAATCGCCGCGCTGGCTGAGCAAGGCCGGGCGTGATGGTGATGCGCGAAGGGTGCTGGAGCGAATCGGCGGTGTTGCCTATGCCAGCGAAGTACTCACCGCGATGCATGACAACCGCACCGAGCATGAGGCGACGCCGATGCGCGCGCTACTGGCGAAGAAGGTGCGCCCGGTGCTGGTGATCGGCATCGTGCTGGCGGTGTTCCAGCAGTGGTGCGGTATCAATGTGATCTTCAACTACGCGCAGGATATCTTTGCCTCCGCGGGCTTCGATATCAACGACACACTGAAGTCGATCGTTGCCACGGGTTCGGTCAACCTGGTGTTTACCCTGGTTGCGCTGCGACTGGTCGACAGCTGGGGGCGGCGCAAGTTGATGCTGTTGGGCGCCGGCGCGTTGACGGTGATCTATGCGCTGATCGGTGCCGCTTATGCGATGCACATCCTCGGCCTGCCGGTACTGGTCCTGGTGCTTTCGGCCATCGCGGTGTACGCGACCACGCTGGCACCGGTGACCTGGGTGCTGCTGTCGGAGATTTTCCCCGAGCACATCCGCGCGCAGGCGGTGGCGCTAGGTGTGTTCGCGCTATGGATCGCGTGCTTCGTGCTGACGTATACCTTTCCGTGGCTCAACGCGCACCTGGGGCCGGCCGGGAGTTTCTGGTTCTATGGGGTGATCTGCGCGGCGGGGTTCGTGTTTATCTTGCGGCGCGTACCGGAGACTTCCGGCGTGTCGCTGGAGGAGATCGAGCGGCGGCTGGGCTCAACGGGGTCAGAGTTATAACTCTGACCCCCAACCGGCTAATCCCCAACCGGCAGGCGTCTTAAGCGTGATAGAGCTGGCTGCGGCCGCCATCGATGAGGATGTCGGTAGCATTGATGAAACGGGCCTCATCGCTAGCCAGAAATAGCGCGGTATAGGCAACCTCCGAAGGTTCACCGATGCGCCTGCTGGGCAGTAGGTCCGCTTGGCGTTGCCGCTCCGCCTCCGGATCAGGGCAGGAAGCCAGCCAGCGTTCCGCGGCGGGCGTCATGATCAGTCCTGGCGAAATCGAGTTCACGCGAATGCCTCGGCTGGCGTACTCGATGCCCAGCGAGCGGGTCAGGCCGATCAAGCCGTGCTTGGCCACCGGATACGGGAAGCTGCCCGGGATGATCTTGTGGCCGTGGACCGAGGCGATATTCACCACATGACCGTAGCCATTGGCCAGCATCGACGGCAACGCCGCGCTGATGCAATGCCAGGCGCCACGCAGGTTGACGTCGAAGCAACGGTCCCAGTCGGCGGCTTCGAGCGTCAGTGGATCACGAAAGACATTCACGCCCGCGCAATTGATCAGGATATCGATGCGACCGAGCGTATCGACAGCCTCGGCGAAGCACGCGTTGATCCGCGCCGCATCAGTGACATCCGCATGCAAGGGCAGGCAGCGACGGCCGGTCTGGGCGTGAAGTTCCTGGCTGAGCCGGACCACTGGTTCGGCGTCCATGTCGAGCAGGGCAAGGTCGGCGCCTTCGCGCGCGAAAAGTTCGGCGATGGCGCCACCGATGCCGCTACCCGCGCCTGTGATCAGCGCCTTCTTGCCTTCCAGTCGTCGGGTCATGCCTTGGTGTCCTGATCGGGCCTTGCGCTTGCGGCAAGGGTATCGTCCACCACGCGGAAGACGAAGTGGCGGGCGAAACCAGCCTGCGGCGCCAGCATGGTCATGCCATTGGCGACCGCACCGCCCGGCAGATGGACGGCGTTGATCGCATGGTCGACGGGCTCGAAACAGAAGAAGTCCTCGCCGGCGGGCGTGTACATCACGAAGGCGTCGACATCGGTCTCCACGTGCAGGTGCAAGCCAAGACGCGGCCAGGAAATGACCGCGTTGCTGTTCCATGCGCGAAAGCCATGGTTCACGCCTTCGGGCAATGCTTTGTCGTGGCGGAAATCCCAGGCGGGCGGCACTTCGACGAAAGCCACGGGCAGCGGGGAATCGCCTTCGGTGATACCTACCTCGGATGCTGGCGCGTACAGGGTCGCTCCGCCGTGGCTCGGAAAGAACGGATGCAGGCCGAGGCCGAAGGGCAGGGTCGTCTTGCCGGTATTGGTGACCTGCAGTTCCACATGCAACGCGTCGTCGCGCAGTTGGTAGTGCAGGCTTGCGTGGTAGGCCCAGCCATCGGGCGTTGTTTCGTCGAGGACGAGCAGGGCTTCATGCTCGCTGACAGTCTGCGGTTGCCATGGGCGCTGCCAGCCGCTGCCGTGGATGGGGAAAGGCTCGTCATGCCGGTTCGCCGACAAGGCAATGCGATGGCCATCGACAGTGAAGCCGCCATTGGCGATGCGGTTGCTCCACGGTATCAGCGGATAGCAGGCGAGCTGGTTCGGATCTGTGCCGCCGTCGGGTACCTTGAGCGTGAGATCGCCCGTGCGCATTAAGGCCAAGGGCTCGCCGCGGCCATGCCACTCGAAACCGGCCAGCCCTCCGCCTACGTCGGGCAGGATCTCAACGCTGAGGCGGGGGTTCTTCAACTGCAGCTTGTTCATCGACTTACCTTTTGGCAGAGCGAGAATACCCACGAAAAAGTACGGTCGTTGACTCCGGCATCGAACTCTCCATACCAGTAAAAATAGTATTTTACTATAAAATAAGTTGACCTCCGACCTACCCCTCGGCAACCGCTGTCCTAGGAAAAAAGTCCTATAGACGACCTCGGTGGCCATGCGCAAATAATTACGCATCGTAAGAATTTGCATAGCCCGCGGGCTAACACACTCAGGGGAAATCAATGCGCAAGGAAGGGCTACTCGCCTACATGGCGATGGTGGTGGCTGTGTGTTCGGTCGGCAAGGCATTTGCCGATGTCACCCCGGAAGATGAATACAAGAAGAAGATTCGCGTCTCCGAGGAAATCTCGCCTCTGGGCGAGCACCCCTTCGGCGAACAAATCAGCACGTATAACGGCGGCCTCTCGTTTCTGCAGGCGGATGTAACGGTCGCTGGCACTGGCCCCACCATTTCACTGGCCCGCAGTTTTCGCATCCCGGATCTCACTCCATCCTACGAGTACCAGCAGTTCATCACCAATGCGATGGTGGACTGGGAGCTGGAGACGCCGCGCATCGAGACATACGCCGCGCCGCTGACAAGCTCCACATGGACGTTCCTGGATGCCGCTCAGCGGTGCAGTTCGTTCTCGGCGATGCCGGATATTACGATCAACGGACCACACGGCACGCTTGCTACGTACGAGAGCAGCGAATGGTGGCATGGCTACCAGTTGCATATCGATGGGAACTCGCAGGATCTTCTCTTCAGGGACGCATCGAATACGAACTCGCCACAGTCGGTGCCGGCGGGAATGCCCACCAGTTATCCGATTGTCACCAAGGACAACTGGGTCGTCGGGTGCACCGCGCAGACGGCAAATGGTGCTCCCGGCCAGGGTTTTGTGGCGCTTTCGCCGGACGGAACGCGCTATTGGCTAGATTGGCTAGCCTATAAGAACGCCCCGACGATGAATCGTGACGGTGGCGGTGCATTGCGTCGCAGGATCGCGATGATGCTGGCATCGAAGATTGAAGACCGCTTCGGCAATTCAATCTCGTTCACGTATGACAGTGTTGGCAATCCGACGTCAGTCACGGGCACGGACGGTCGCGCCGTCTCTCTGGCCTACGATACTTGGCAACGTCCGGAGAAGGACACTTTCGGCAATTACATCAGCCCGCCATCAACCCGTCTTCGTTCGATCACCGTGCAGCCAGCACTGGGCGCGACACGCAAATGGTCGTACGACTACAGCAGTGATCCCAGCATTCCGCGACTCACCAGCGTCACTCAGCCCGATGGGTCGAAATGGATGTTCGACATGGGCGGCCTGCAATCGCCCGTGATCGGTGCCCAGGAGGACTACCCTGGTTGTGAGTATCCGGGCCCGATCTCGCCCTCAGGGATATCTAGCGCCACCATCACGCATCCGTCCGGACTTGTCGGTACGTTCAACGTCCGTACCCGTACGCGTGGTTTTTCCAACGTAACGAAGATATGTGACGCCAGTAGCGGGCAAATGGTCATCAAGGTGCCGCATGCTTATCGCCAGGCGTCGATCGATAGCGAGGTCCTTTCTGGAGCGGGAATCACTACCCCGAGAACGTGGACGTACGCGTATTCCGCTCCCAATCAGAGTTGGGCTGAAGATTGCACCGCTGGCTGCGCAAACAGAGTGTGGACGGAGGTCACCGATCCCGAAGGGCACACTACCCGCTATACCTTCAGCAATGTTTACGACGCCTCCAACAGCCTGCTTTACCAAGTCGATGCCTATACAGGGGCCTCGGGTTCGGCAGTTGCTCGTTCGGAGGTGATGACCTACAGCCTCCCCGGTGCTGGCCCGTGGCCGACGAGATATGGCAGTACCCAGGTACAGAGGGTCAACAAGGAGCAGATGGAGCGCGTGATGCCGATGGCCTCCAAGGTCATCTCGGTGAGCGGCGATACGTATACCTGGCAAGCGAATGCCTTCAATGCGTTTGTCCAACCAACATCCACCACTCGTTCTTCGTCAGCTAACAGCAGCCAATCACTGGTCGAACAAGCCAGCTACCTCAACGACCTGCCGCACTGGGTGCTTGGCCTGCCCACGACAATGGTGGCCACCGGTAGTGGTTTGGCTGCGCCAGTGACGGTCAGCCAGATGGATTACGACCTGGCCTCGGTGACGCCGCTGCGCCGTTACCACTTCGGCCAGCTACTGATGACCTATGCGTTCAATGCCGCGGGCCAATTGGCCAGCTTCACTGACGGCAACAGTAAGACCACGACGCTTTCCAGCTATAAGCGTGGTATTCCGCAGGCGATTGGCTTCCCCGACAGTACCTCGATGTCGCTGGCGGTTGACGACTACGGCCAGATCAGTTCGATCACCAACCAGGCCGGGAACACCACGTCGTACCTGTACGACGCCATCGGGCGCGTCGCTGAGATCAACTACCCTGCGGGCGATTCCGTGGCCTGGGCCAAGCGGACCTTCAGCTACACCTACGAGACGTGGGTATCGCATGGCATCGAAGCCGGCCACTGGCTGCTTGGTGTCACCCAGGGTCCGAAAGCGACCTACACCTATTTCGACGCGATGATGCGGCCCCGGGTGGTCATGACGCGGCGGACCAGCGATAGCGGACTGCCGATGTCCAGCCGCACGGACTACGACTTCCGGGGCAACAAGATATTCACGTCCTATCCCGCCGATGGCAACCTGGATTTGTCGGCGATGTCGGCCGGTATCACCACCACCTACGACGCCCTGGGCCGGATCAGCAGCATCGTCCAGCCCTCGGAGTTGGGGAATCTCACCACGACGACGAATTATCTATCCGGCGCTCGCAAACAAGTCATCGATCCGAAGGGCAACAGCACCATCACCAGTTTCCAGGTGTTCGACCAGCCTTCGTATGAGGCGGCGACCCAGGTGCAGGCGCCCGAGGGCGTGGTGCAGACCATCGTTCGTGACGTCTTCGGTAACCCGCAATCGATCACCCAAGGTGGCGGTGGAGTAACGCCGGTGATCAAGTCCATGATCTATGACAGCTACTATCGCCTGTGCCGTACCACCGAGCCGGAATCCGGCTCCGAGGTCATGGCCTACGATGGGGCGAATAACCTGGCGTGGAGTGCATCAGGTCAGGCTATCACCGGTACCGGCTGCGGCCAGGAGCAGGTGGCGGCGGGGGCGCGCACGACGCGCGGCTACGACGCCATGAACCGGGTGACCGGCATTACGTATCCGGCAGGGACGGCCGCCACGTCGATGACCTACACCGCCACCGGTAAGCCGCTGACGGCGGTCTCCGGTACCGTCGGCTGGACCTACGGCTACAACAAGCTGGATCTGCCGACCAGCCAGACGCTGTCGGTCGATGGCTACAACTGGTCCATCGGCTACGGATACGACATCAATGGCGTGCTGGCGAGTACGGTGTATCCCGACGGCAACGCGGTGAACTATTTACCCGACGCTCATGGCCGGCCGACAGCAGCCGGGAGCTACGCTATCGGTGCCGCCTATTTCCCCGACGGCGATCTGAAGTCCTTCACCTTGGGTAGTGGTGCCAGTTACTTGGCCGACAAGAACAACACCAGCCGGAACCTGCTGTTGAACTTCGCCTACGGCATCGGCGGCACACTCGCAGTGAGCGAGGATCTCGCCTATGACGGCAATGCCAACATCACCCAGATCACCGACCTCACCAACGCCGGCCAGCGGACCAAGGTGCTGAGCTACGACGGCCTGAACCGGCTAACCAGTGCCGCATCGAACCTGTGGGGTGGGACGGAAAGCTACACCTACGACACCCTCAACAACATCCGTACGCTCACCACGGCCGGCGTCACCAATACCTACAAGTACGACGACGGTAGTAACCGCTTGACCTCGATCACCAGCGGAGCCAGCACGATTTCTAGCTTCGGTTACGACGCCCGCGGCAATGTCATCCTGCGCAATAACGTACCGATGGTCTTTGACGAGGCCAACAGGCTGACCCAGATCACTGGGTTGGACAACTATTTGTACGATGCGGAAGGACGCCGGGTGAAGAAGGCGCCAACATCGGGTACGCCGACCTACTACGCGTACAGCCAATCCGGTCAGCTGCTCTGGCAGTACGACCCCGCCACCGTCACGGGGACCGACTATATCTACCTCGGCAAGAAGATGGTGGCCAGTACGGTCAACGCGACTATTCCGACGGTAGCGCCAAGCTTGTCCGGCCCGGCCACTGCCCAGGTCAACGTTGGGTATACCCTGACTTGGACAGCGGTACCGGGCGGTGCCACGTACCAGCTCCAGGAGCAGGTGAACGGCGCGGCCTTCAACCTGGTCAGCAATCTCAACGAGCTAAGTCACGGCACCGCGCATACCGGCCCAGCGACGTTTGGGTACAGGGTGGCGGCCTGCAATGCTGCCGGTTGTGGTCCGTGGAGCAGTACGGTGAACGTGGTGGTGCAGCCACCACCCTCGGCGCCGTCGCCGCCCGCGTCCATCAACGCGGTGCTGGCCGGTGATCTGTCCAGCATTTCCGTTAGCTGGAGCGCAACCAGCGACACCACCAGCTACGTCGCACAGGTTCAGGTGAATGGTGGCAGTTGGGGCGCGTTCTATAGCGGCACGGGCACCAGTAGCGTTTTGAGCGCACCGGCCGATGGCACGTACAAGTTCCAGGTGCACAGCTGCAATGCCAACGGATGCAGTGCATGGACGGGCCCGACGACTACTATCACCCTGGCGCATATCCCCACGGTTCCAGCCGCCATTAGTGTCCCGGCGACCAGTGCCGGCCCGATTGCCATCGGCTGGTCAACCAGCACGTACCAGACCTATTACTCACTGGAGCAAAGTTTCAACGGCGGCGCGTACGGGGCCATCTACAACGGCGCTGGCAACTCATATAGCTACACTGCCACCAGCACCGGCACCTATACCTATCGCGTACGTGCCTGCAACGCGAATGGCTGCAGCGGCTATGGGCCTACCGGCAGCTCTACCATCACCATCCCCCCAGCTTCCGCCCCGGGCATCACTGCGCCCGGCACTAGCAACAACGGTACTTACACGGTGAGCTGGACCGGTGTCGGAGGTGCGGCAACGTACAACCTGCAGGAGCAGGTTAACGGTGGCGGTTTCGCCACGCTGCAGAACATCGCCGCAACGAGCCGGGCGATTTCGGGCAAGGGCAACGGGTCGTACGGTTACCGCGTGCAGGCCTGCAATGCAGGCGGATGTGGGTCATTCAGTGGTACTGCAAGCACGACCGTCACCCTCATACCCGCCGTACCGGCGAACCTCACAACCACCTATCAATTGCCCACCTCGAAGGGCAAATACACGATCAGTTGGTCGGCATCGAGCGGTGCAACGAGCTACCAGCTCCAGGAGTCGACCGATGGCAGCACGTATACGGTGATCTGGACGGGTCCGGGGACGTCACAGCTCTACACCAAGGCCGCCACGCAGCAGATGTTTTATTACCAGGTCAGGGCGTGCAATGCGAGTGGTTGTTCGGCGTGGAGTGCTCGGACAAGCATCTACATCGATTCCATTTGATGCATCTCGTTTTGCTTGTGCTGTGCAAAACGTATTCAGGATGATAGCGACATGCGAATGAAAAACCTGTTGTCGGTTCTCTTCGGTAATGCAATCGCGCTATGCGCGATATTCGGGTCGCCTTGCGTCTCTGGGGCCGAGACCGTTACTTATTACTACACAAATGAACAGGGGACGCCGTTAGCAACGACAGATGCGGCTGGCAATATCATCGCCTCGGCGGACTATCGGCCCTACGGTTCGCAGACACTGGGATCACCGACGCAGGGGCCTGGATATACGGGACACGTAAATGACGCCGGAACCGGTCTGGTGTACATGCAGGCTCGCTACTACGATCCAGCCGCTTCCAGGTTTTTAAGTGTTGATCCAGCACCGGTCGTATCGGGAGATATCTACAAATACTCACGATTTGTCTATGCAAACAATAATCCTCTAAATCGAATTGACCCTGATGGCCGAGACAGCGTTGGGGAAATCATCGACAAGAATGCACAGGCGGCGTCCGATCAAGGCGACGGCGCGCGCACCTACGCATGGGCGTTTGCAGGTGCTGCCTGGAATTTCCTTGGTGCAGAGGGTGTAAGTCAGACGTTTGACAAAGGTAGTAATGCTGGAGGCGGCAATTACCTTATGGCCGCTATTGAAGTGGCTACGCTCGGAAAGGGTTCGGCCGTTGCCAAGTCTATTGCCGCCGTGGAGCGGCAACTGGTCAAGGATGGTGTCAAACTGACTGCTGAGCAAGCAAAAAACATAGGGCGATTTGTTAAGAAGGCGCCTGCCAATGCTCGTGATTCTATAGTTGCCAAGAAATTGCCCAATGGAGGAGTTGCGGTCCAAGCAACATCACCAGGACGTGTGCCAGGATCGGCCGCCATCTATGAGAAGCAGATCGACGGAGAGGGGAAAACGATCAATATGACTAAGACGACATATGATCCCGAGGGGAACATAGTCCACGTCAAGGATAAATAGGACTGCCAATGTCTGACCTACAGAGATCTGAACTCATTCGAGCATTGATTGCTCTTGATCGCCCGCTGGACGTAATCGTTGCTGCACTTCGGTCCTTCGAATGGGACTATGTCGGGCCGCCAGTGCTAGTCCAGAAAAGCGATCTAATCTCCATACTTAAGCGTTATATCAATGGTCAGCTGGACGGGGCGACAGTATCGAACTGGGCAGAAGCGCTTGAATTCAGGGACGATGTAGAAGTTGACGAAAGAGAACCTCATAAGGGTGTGATTGAAAGCGGTCTACACGATCTGGCGAATCCTGACATTCAGGGGTCTTTGACCAAGAAATATGCGCTAGATTTACTTTGCGTACTCGAAGCTGAAGCATAGACCGTCGGACGTACCAATTGAAGGGATGAAAATTTCTACAAATGCATCAACGGTTCCAGATGCGATGCCTTCGCCGGATTCGCGGAGGGTGTTTCTGCTGGTCGATCGGCGATGAAAGTGTATGGATACGACAACTTGGTCATGCGTGGCGGCGTGTCAGGTAAATACGCGCACAAGTCAGACAAAGGCCTCTTTCGACGGGGCGGCACTCGCCAAGCGATGAAGCGGTGAATATGGGTCATGACAGATAGGGGCTTGGCTTGACAAGAATTAGCGGAAGAACTCAGTTGTCTTGTCGGGCACTTCTTGCTCTTGCGATGGTTTCAGGTGGGGCTGCATGCGCTTCTGACGATACTGCTGTGATGGGAACAGTGCAGTCGGAACAACTTAGCCCGGACGGTAGCGTTAAAGCACTGGTATCCGTGGTTGGTACTGGGGCAACGGACGTCGACGTCGCGTATGTCTATTTGCGAAAGGCGGAAGGCGGCGCCGTTCACGAAATTATGCGTACCAATGGGTCGGGGATGCGCATTAGTTGGGTAAGCAAGGACGAGCTAAGGATCGTGGTGCCTTGTGGTGCCGTGCTGAATTTCAACAATCAATACTACGTGATTAGGCCAGAAGAGCGTAAGGTGGATCATATCGTCAGGATTGTTCTGACTGCGGATGGCCCCACGAGATGTGACGCTTGAGTCAGTGGACAAGGGCTTCGCTAAAAAGTCCTGTTGTATGTTTGGTCTTGGTCGCCGTCCTAGTCGGCTGTCACTCGGTGCGCAACGAGAAAAATGTTGATTTTTGTCGTATAGCTGAAGGCCCGACTAATTACACGGGGGAGGTGGTAACAGTCAGGTTGCGAGTATTGGTTTCACTTGAGGGAAGTGTTGTCTACGATGAGACTTGCCCAAAAGTGAACGTTTCTGTAGTACCTGGGTCGACAGGTGTGCGAGTTTGGGACGAGGTTGCTCAGGCACTAAATTATGGCATGGCAGATGCCACCGCCCACGCAAGCTTCACCGGTGTCTATATGTACCTACCAACCGAGCGGATAAGGCACCGTATTGTCGTGCGCACAATCAGCCATATCGAAGTTCACAAAGGAGTCGACCCTTAGAGTTAGCAACGTCGAAAGTCTGCAGAGGGACGCATCCAGACGTGTGGTCAAACTTGTTATTCGTATCGTTTTTGATGTTAGCGTTAGCGCCAACGTGCAGCAATGCCTCTTCGAGCTGTGTTGATCTACCCAGTACGCAAAGAGTGGCTGCCGAAACCGCGAAGAACTATATCTTTCGCACATATCCCGACTTCAAGGCGGATGGCCTCTGCCTGCAGGTGACCGATAGTCAGGAGAAATGGGAAGTCACTTATCGACTACCTGCCGATAGGATTGGAGGAGCGCCCGTAGTGCTGATAGACAAGCAGGCCGGGAAAGTATTGCGCTCCTACCGGACTCAATGAC
>Ga0207705_10001177_pt1 | contig 21250 bp, 19 predicted proteins | sample KBSC13metaG_FD_184314 | JGI IMG/M metagenome (GOLD analysis project Ga0207705, IMG submission 184314) | Corn rhizosphere microbial communities from Kellogg Biological Station, Michigan, USA - KBS C1-3 metaG (SPAdes) (version 2) | ecosystem: Host-associated > Plants > Roots > Rhizosphere > Soil ... | reverse complement strand
TGCCACGGTGAGCGTTGCCGGCTGATCGGTGGCGTAGGCAAAGCCGGCGACGAGGTTGAATTCGTTGGTAATCTGCTGGCTCGGCCGATGGGTGAGATAGAGATAAGCCTGGGTGTAGCCGTCGGGCGAGGGGGAGACCTCGGTGGGCTTGGCCATGGCAAAGCAGATCTGGCCGTTGCCGCTCGCCGCCGAATAGGCCGACCAGTCGTGAAAGCTGCCGATCGACTTGACCGATTGCGCCAGGGCCGGGGCGCCGCAGAGCATGGCGCCGGCCACGACGCCAAACAGGGCGCCGAGCCCGATGCCGGATTGCTTCATGGTCAGCTACAGGCCTTGTCGATGGCTTCCAGCGCCGCCGTGACGCCGGCCAGCGAGTAGGTGTCGGTGGTCAGGGTGCCGCGCTGCGAGGTGCCGGTTACGGTAAGGGTCGACCCCTTCTTCAGCGCCGCAACGAAGCCGGATTCGTCGGCGGTGCTGGCGAGCCAGGCGCCGCTGCCCTCGGCGATCATCGGATAGGTCTTGCCGTCGATATTGGAGGCCGGCTTGCTGTCCTTCTTGATCGGATAGCCGATCAGCGTCTGCACCTCGTTCTTGATGCCGAGGGCCTTGCGATGCACGACGAGGAAATGCACCGGGTCGCGATTGAGGCCGGTCGGCTTGCTGGCGGAGGGCTCGGCCGAGACATAGCAGATCAGGCCGCTGCTGTCCTTGCCGGTCCAGGCGGTCCACGCCTTGAAGGTACCGATGCTGGTCGGGCCGGCGGCGGCCGCTGCCGCCGGTTTTGCTGCCGCGGCAAGGGCGGGTGTGCATGTCAGCAACCCTCCGACGAGCAGCGCTGCGAACAATCCCTTTGGCATCGATTTCATGGGTAACCATCCTGTTTTGGAGGACCCGTCAGCGGACAGGTCCGAGGCGATCCCGCCGCCACAGGTCGGACAAGGTGGTTCGACGCGAACCGTAGGAGCTAAACGGGCCGTATTTGAGCCAAATTGCGACCTAGGCGGCAAACATGTCGGCAATTTGTCGCGAGCAGTCACGACTGTTTCTGTTTGCGCCCCGATGGTGAAGTTTTCGTTAATGGCCCGGTCAGGCGGCCAGCGGGTAGGTCTGCTCGATCAGGTACGGTCCCCCGCCCACCGAGTCCCGGCTGGAGAACAGCACAAACCGCCCGACGGCAAATTCGAGCGGCGTGAAACGGCCGGAGAGGGCGATGAAGCGGGCGATTTCCTGGGCGCTGGTGCCGCGCAACCGGGCCAGCGAAACGTGTGGGGTGAACTTGCGCCCCTCGGGGGGCAGGCCCAGCATCTGCAGCACCCGCTCCTGCGCCGCCTGCAGGCGGATGAGGGTCGAATTCACCTCGAGCCCGGCGTACAGGGCCCGCGGCTTGTCGCCGCCGAACGAGCCGAGATGGCTGAGCCGCAGGCTGAACGCCTCGCCATTGGCCAGCCGGTCGAGGGCGTCGGTCACCTCGTTGGCGGTAACATGATCGACATCGCCGATGAAGCGCAGGGTGATGTGATAGTTCTCGGGGTCCATCCAGCGCGCGCCGTAAAGGCCGCCACGCTTCAGCGACAGGGCCAGCGCCACTTCGGGTGGCACTTCGAGGCCGGTGAAGAGCCTGGGCAAAACCACTCTCCTCGTATGGGCCGCCGGCAGATCGCGCCCGCGGCGATGGTCTTTGGAGCGACATCCAGTTCCGCTCGCAACGGACTGCACGCCGCAAAGTTCTCCCGATACCTCCGCCGTCCGGGCCTTGCGGCCCCCGGGGATCGGTCGTCGCCCGCGACCAGCGATTCGGCCCGGGCGCAGGCAAGCCTAACAAGCCCGCGCGCCGCCGCACAGTGCCTTGGCACAAGGGCTCGCGCGGCAGTTCACCTTACCGAATGGTATCTTGTATTGGATCGCGGCCACCGCCATATTGCCTCTCAAAGCGGGATTGCGTTCCGACGTCCGGAGACCCCGCCGACGAAAGGGAATTTGAACCATGGCCGAATTCGACCGTCCGACCGTTACCGCGGGGGCCGGCTCCGCTGCGGTAGTCGATCAGGGGCTGCGCAGCTACCTGCTGCGCGTCTACAACTACATGGGGCTTGGCCTTGTGGTAACGGGCCTCGTCGCGTGGTTTGCCTTCAACGCGGCGACCACGGGTAACGCCGCTTCGGCGGCGACGGATGCGACCGGGGCGACGCTGGCCTTTGCGCCGGGCCTCTATCTCACCAGCTTCGGCGCGGCGATCTATACCAGCCCGCTGATGTGGCTGATCGTTTTCGCCCCGCTGGCCTTCGTGCTGGTGCTGAGCTTCGGCATCAACAAGATGAGCGTCGCGGCGGCGCAGCTCAGCTTCTGGGCGTTTGCGGCGGTGATGGGGCTGTCCCTCAGCTCGATCTTCCTGCAGTACACCAGCACGTCGATCGCCCGGGTGTTCTTCATCTCGGCCGCGACCTTCGGGGCGATGAGCCTTTACGGCTACACCACCAAGCGCGACCTCACCGGGATGGGCTCGTTCCTGTTCATGGGCCTGATCGGGGTGGTGATCGCCTCGGTGGTCAACATGTTCATCGCCTCGAGCGCCCTCACCTTCGGGATCTCGATCCTCGGTGTGCTGGTGTTCGTCGGCCTCACCGCCTACGACACGCAGCGCATCAAGATGAGCTACTCGGAGAGCTACGGCGCCACGGCGCTGGCCAAGAGCGCCATCATGGGCGCCCTGTCGCTCTATCTCGACTTCATCAACCTGTTCCTGATGCTGCTGCGCCTGTTCGGCGGCAACCGCAACTAAGCGACGCCGGACGCCAAGCCGGATTGGAATGCGTGGGGCCGCGGTCTAGAAGGATCGCGGCCCCACTGTTTTCCGAAAGGCAATGCCGTGCCCGCTGCCGACTGCACGCTCAGGGATTTTGACTGGCGGGACGTGCCCGCGCTCACCTCGATCTACCGGCACTATGTCGAAACGTCCGTCGCCACTTTCGACCTCGAAGCGCCGGGTGAAACGTTCATGGCGGAAAAATTCGGCCACATGATCGATATCGGCCACCCGGTGGTGATCGCCGAGCGGGCGGGGCAGGTGGCCGGCTATGCCTATGCCTCGGTCTACCGCACCCGGCCGGCCTATCGCTTCACCTGCGAGGATACGGTCTACCTGGCGCCGGACGCGGTAGGGCGGGGAATCGGCAGCGCGCTGCTCGGAGAGACGATCGCCCGGTCGCAGCGTTTCGGCTTCAGGCAGATGCTGGCGGTAATCTCGGAAGGCGGGGATGCATCGGTCCGGCTGCATGAAAAGCACGGCTTTTCGGTCATCGGCCGGTATCCCGGGCTCGGCTTCAAGTTCGACCGCTGGATCGGCATCATCCACATGCAGCGGGGGCTATAATTCTCGATATGCTTTACGTATTGCGTAACGATTGATAGGATCACCTGGTGATCATCAGCTTCCGAGACAGCCGGACGGCACGATTTGCCGCAGGCGAAAGGGTCAAGGAGTTTTCCGGGTTTGCTCGACAGGCTGAGATTAGGCTGGATCGTCTGGAAGCCGCGATCAATCTCACCGACCTCGCGGCGCTAGCGGGCAACAGGCTGGAATTGCTCCGCGGCGATCGTGCGGGGCAACACAGCATCCGGGTGAACGACCAATGGCGGATATGCTTTCGCTGGCCGGCGGGTTCGCCGGGGCCGCTCGATGTAGAAATTATCGATTACCACTGAGGTAGGCACCATGGCCCGCGCTGCAATTCATCCCGGCGAACATCTGGCGGAGGAACTCAACGTGCTGGGCCTGTCGGCCGCCGAACTGGCGCGGCAGCTCCATGTTCCCACCAATCGCATCACGGCCATCCTCAATGGTGAGCGGGGTATTTCGGCCGATACGGCGCTGCGCCTCGGGCACTGGTTCGGAACCAGTCCGGAGTTCTGGCTCAATCTGCAGGCGATGTACGAGTTGCGCTCGGCCCAGGCGGCCATGGGGGCGGTTCTCGAGACGCTGCCGCGCCGGGTCGTCCCTGCGGCGGAGTGAAACTGCCGGCCAAAAATTCGGGGCCTCAGCCCCGGACCAGCGCCAGCTTCGGTTCCAGCACGCGCAGCACCGTGGCGAGGTCGTGGCCGCGCTTCAGCACGCGGCCGTCCTGGGCGATGACCAGATACTGGCCCTGCCGGTCGCGCAGCTTCGGATTCTTCTCGACGACGTAGAGCGGACGCTCCGAGTGCTGGCGATAGACCGAGAACAGCGCCCGGTCGCGCAGGAAGTCGATGGCGTAGTCGCGCCAGTCGCCGCTCACCACCTTGCGGCCATAGACATCGAGGATGGTCTGCAGTTCATGGCGGTTGAAGCGGGTGGTGACTGGCAGCCGCGAGCCGGCTCTGGGCGCGGGCGCCTCATTTACCGCCACCAGGTCGAAGCGCAGTTTCTGCTCAGGCTCTTCGGCCACCGCACACTCCCATGACGCGCCCGACCATAGCGAGACGGCAGCGGGCGTCATCAGGCATTCATGATTGCGGTGATTGGGGCGGCTGGCAATAGGGGGGATGAAAACTTCCCATTTCTGTCACATTGTTTCCCTGCTCGCGCCACATCGGGTGGGTAGACAATAGGAATTGCCTCCAGTGGTCGGTGCCGGGGTGGATCGAGCCCCCAAACCATGAAGCCGCGGTGCCGACCGCCCCAAACCCAGTCATCACCTTCACTCCCGCCTTCCCCTGAGGGCGGGAGTTTTGTTTGTGGGGGGCGGGATTTGCCGGGGCGCAACCGCCGCCGCGACCCCTCGCGTCAAGCCGGCTGCAGCGCAGTCGGCCTGTCGTTGCGCTGGGGCTTTGGAAAGGCGAGGGCCATGCACGCGGCGGCGAGGCCGATGGCGGCCGAGGCGATGTAGAGCCAGTGATAGGTACCAAAGGTATCGAACAGCCAGCCGCCACCCACCGGGCCGAAGGCCATGCCGATGCTCGAGGTCATCGTGGCGGCGCCCAGCACCGTCCCCATGACGTTCTGGCTGAAGTACTCGCGGGCGAGGATGGCGTAGAGCGGCATGACGCCGCCATAGGCCATGCCGAGCACCAGTGCCCGCGCGTAAAAATCGCCCAGGCCATTGACGAAGATGTAGCTGTAGATGCCGACGGCCTGCAGCAGCAGGCCGCCGATGATGACGCGCTTGACGCCGATCCGGTCGCCGAGCACGCCGAAGATGACCCGGCCGAAGAGGCCAGCGACGCCCTCGACGCTATAGATGCTCGCGGCGGCGAGCGCCGAGGCGCCGCAGATCTCGGCGTAGCTCACGGTATGGAAGATCGGCCCGGAATGCGCCGCGCAGCAGAGAAAGAAGGTGGCCGCCAGGACAATGAACTGCGGTGTCCGCAGCGCGGCCCAAGCGGATGAGCCGGAGGACGCGCCGTTGCCCGGCGCCGCGGTCGGCGCCCCGGCGGCAGCGGGCGGGCGGCGGATGAGCAGAGCGGTTGGCAGCACGACGATTGCCACCCCGATGGCGATCATCAACATGGCGCTGCGCCAGCCATAGGCGCCGATGAGCACGGTCGCCAGCGGCGTCATGACCATTGGCGCGACGCCGCCGCCGATGGAGACCAGCGACACCGCGAGGCTGCGGTGCTTGTCGAACCAGCCGACGGTCGCCGCGATAATGGGAGCAAAGAAGGCGCCGACCGAGGCGCTGGCAATGCCGCCATAGGCGATCTGGAACACCAGCAGGCTGGTGGCCCGGCTGGCGACGACGAGGCCGACGCCGAGCAGGACGGCGGCCATCACCACCACCGGGCGCGGGCCGATGCGGTCGCTGAGCGTGCCCCAGAGGAAGCCGGCGACGCCCATGACGACGAAGCCGAGGGTCATCGCCCCGGCGATGCCGGCGCGGCTCCAGCCGGTCTCGTCGGCAATGGGCTGCAGATAAACGGGCAAGGCGAAGATGGCGCCCATCGCCAGACAGGTGATGAGGGCGCCGGCGGCGACGATGACCCAGCCATAACGGCTTTCCATTTTCCTTGGCTCCTGCAACGGATTCTCACCTCCTAGACGAATGGGAGGCGAGGGAATCGACAGCGGCAGGTCAAAATCGTCGCCGCCAGCACAAGTTAACCGATGAGTTATTTGTCCGTTCGGTTAATTACAACTGGCGTGAGTGGCTGTCAATTCCCGGCCGATCTAGCGGTGCATCTTGGTGCCGTGAATGACCAAGGCGCGTCGCGGCAGCCACCATGTGGGCGGCGACGTGCTTCGCCATCAGACTTCCGGAAGGCGCGGCGTAGGGTGCCAAGGCCCCCTCACCCGCCGCTTCGCGTCGACCTCTCCCCCGAGGGAGAGGTAGGGATGTGGCGTGGCCTTGCCCTCCTTTACATCTCCCTTTGGGAGAGAGGTCGGATTGCGCCAGCAAGCCGGGTGAGGGGGCCTTTCTCGGACTCCCGATCTCGCTCTGATCTAGCGAACGAAGGAGGCGGCGCCCATGATGGGGCCGGGGAGGCCGTTATGCTCGCCCTGCACCAGGATCACCGCGCCATTGCTGGGGGCGGTCAGCACTTCATCGAGGGGCAGCTTCAGGTGGGCGCCCGATTGCGGGTCCCACATGCCGAGAATGTGCCGGCCCGTCACCACCTGCGAATAATTCAGCGTGCGGCCGGCATTCTCGCCCCGGCTGACGTCGACGGCAGCCTTGTTGATGAAGGTCACCAGCCAGACGCCGGACTGGCGCTGGCCGGGCTGGCCGCTGATCGATACGTCGAGCATGCCGTCATCGTCGGCGGTCAGCGCCACGGGGATGGAAAGGCCGGTCTGGTCGATGGCGCCATCGACGTCGGGCTTGCGGGAGCCCACCACGTCCTTGGCGCCGTTCACCACCAGTTCGGGCGTGTAGATATTGTTGCTGTTCCACGCCTTGGCATAGGCCTGCTGGCGATCGGTATTGGCCTTGGTGCCAAACGTGTCGGTCCAGCCGGTGTAGTCCCAATAGTCGACGTGATAGGCGAGGGTGATGATATCGGCGCGTTGCTGAAAGCTGTCGAGCAGCGCATCGGCTGGCGGGCACGACGAACAGCCCTGGCTGGTGAACAGTTCGAGCACTGCCTTGGGGTTGGTCTTGACCTCCCCGGCGTGGACGGGGAGCACGCAGGCCGCAACAAGCAGGGCAGGAGCAAGGGCAGGAAGTCTCATGGGCTGTGAGTCATAGTCGCGGCCTTCTACAACTGCCAGTCACTTCGATGCGACCGGTCGGCGCAGTGCAAAGCGGCGACCGGGGCCTGAGGCCATGCCGTGATGGCGACCGGCCTCCCCGCTCCCGGCAGCTCTCCGGGCCCTATTTCCCCTCGTAGATGCTCATCACTTCGCCCAGCATTTTCAGCGCATCCTTGCGCTGGCGCTGGAACGAGTTGCGGCCGATGATCGAACCGAATCCGCCGCCTTCCTTGATGGCGCGGATTTCGTCCAGCAGCTTGTTGTCGTCGAACACGGCCGCGCCGCCCGAAAAGATCACGATGCGGCGGCCGGCGAAGGCGCAGTCGGTGATGTGGCGCACGCGCTCGGCCTGGGTGCCGATCGGGATCTTCTGCTCGAGATAGACCTTCTTGGCGGCCGCTTCCTCGAGAAAGGCGGTGGGCAGCTTCACCTTGATGATGTGGGCGCCTAGCTGGGCGGCGATCTGGGCGGCATAGCCCACCACGTCGACGGCGCTTTCCCCCTCCTTGGAGAGCGCCGAGCCGCGCGGATAGCTCCAGATCACGACCGCGAGGCCGGCCCGCTTGGCTTCCTCGGCATATTGGCGGACCTGGGAGAACATCTCGAACTGGTGCGCCGAACCCGGATAGATGGTGAAGCCGATCGCCGCGCAGCCGAGGCGCAGCGCCTCCCCGACGCTCGAGGTCACCGCTTCGTTCGGCTCGCGCTCGCTGGTGAGGGAATCCGAGTTGTTGACCTTGAGGATGAGGGGGATTTCCCCCGCATAGTCCCGCGCGCCCGCTTCCAGCAGGCCGAGCGGGGCGGCGTAGGCGTTGCAGCCCGCCTCGATCGCGAGCTCGAAATGATAGCGCGGGTCGTAGGCCGGCGGATTGACCGCGAAGGAGCGGGCCGGGCCATGCTCGAAGCCCTGGTCGACCGGCAGGATGACCAGCTTGCCGGTGCCCCCGAGCCGCCCGTGGTTCAACAGGCGCGCCAGGTTGGAAAGCGTGCCGGGATTATCGGCGCCATACCAACCGAGGATTTCCTTGACGCGGGGTGTCATGCTGTTTGCTCCGGAGATTTGTGGGAAAGGAACGGCCGTGGGGCGCGACAGGCATTTGATGTGCCTCAGCCCTTCTTGTTGTCACCCCCAACCGTCCGCCACCGGCGTTCGCTGTCGCGACCGATCAGCTCGTCGGCGGCCTTCGGGCCATCCTCGCCGGAAGCGTAGTTGGGAAATTTCGCTTTGTCCTTGCTCCATTGGTCGAGTACCGGCTCGACGATGCGCCAGGCCTGCTCGACCATGTCGGCCCGCATGAACAGCGTCTGGTCGCCCTGCATGACGTCGTGGATCAGCGTTTCGTAGCCGACATTCGACAGCTTCGGGAAATAGTCGTCGTAGCGGAAGTCCATCTTCACCGCGGCGAGGTCCATCTCGGCGCCGCGCTGCTTCACCTCGAACTGCAGCGAAATGCCGTCGTCCGGCGCGATCCTGAGGACCAGCCAGTTGGGTGGCAGGGTGTCGACCGGCGTGTTCTGGAAGGCCGCGTATGGGGCCGACTTGAAGCGGATGGCGATCTCGGTCTCGCGCAACGACATATGCTTGCCAGTCCGGAGATAGAACGGCACGCCGGCCCAGCGCCAATTGTCGATCCTGAGCTCCAGCGCCACATAGGTTTCGATATTGGAAGCCGGCGACACGTTCGGCTCGTCGCGATAGGCGTTGACCTTCTTGCCGAGCACCTTGCCCGGCCCGTACTGCCCGCGCACCGCCCGTGTCGGGTCGATCGCCTCGATAGCACGATAGAGTTCCTGTTTCTTGTCGCGGATGGCCTCGGCATCGAAGCCGACCGGCGGCTCGATGGCGACCATCGACAACAGGGTGAACAGGTGGTTCGGCACCATGTCGCGGAGCGCGCCCGTCACCTCGTAGAACTTGCCGCGCAGCTCGACCCCGACGGTTTCGGCGGCGGTGATCTGCACGTGGTCGATGCGGTCGCGGTTCCAGATCGGCTCGAACAGCCCGTTGGCGAAGCGGAACGCCATGATCGACTGCACCGCGTCCTTGCCTAGGAAGTGGTCGATGCGGAAAATCTGGTCCTCGTTGAGCACCCGCAGGATCTGCTTGTTCAGCGCCTGCGCCGACGGCAGATCGTGGCCGAACGGCTTTTCGATCACCACGCGACGCCAATAGTTGAGCTTGCCGTCGCCGTCCTCATCCTCGTTGGCGAGTCCCGACTTGCCGAGATTTTCCACCACCGTGCCGAAGAAGCGATCCGACACCGCGAGGTAGAAAATGGCGTTGCCGCCGGTCTTGTAGGTCTTCTCGGTCTTGGCGAGCGCCGTTTCGAGCTCGGCATAAAGGTCCGGCTTGGTCAGGTCGCCCTGCACATAGCTCATGCGCTTGGCGAGCCATTTCCACGCCTTCTCGTCGATCTCGCCGATCGACAGCTCGGCGGTCGAGCTGCCGACGAAGCTCTGCAGCATGTCGCGCAGCGATTTCTGCCAGCTCTCGGTAGTGCCGGCGGCAAGGTCGACGCCGATCAGGGCGAAATTCTCCGGCAGCTTGCTGGTGCGGCTGAGATTATAGAGCGCCGGCACCACCAGCCGTTTGGTCAGGTCACCCCCCGCCCCGAAGATGACGATGGTGCAGGGCGCCGGCTGTTCGAGGTCGTGCGGCTTGCCCGCCGCGGCGGCGGTGGAGGGTTTTACCTTCAGCGGATCGGCCATGTCACTTCCCCTTGCCGGTCGCAGCATGACTGGCGGCGGCCGGCTGTGGGGTTGTTGGCGCGCCCGGTTCCTTCAGCTCGATATGGCCGCCAAAGCCGAGCCGCATGGCGGACAGCAGCTTTTCCGCGAAATTGTGCTCCTGGCGTGAACGGAAGCGGGTGAACAGCGCGGTGGCCAGCACGTCGACCGGCACCGCCTCCTCGATTGCCGCCTCGACCGTCCAGCGGCCCTCGCCCGAATCCTCGACGAAGCCGGTAAAGTTCTCGAGTTGCGGGTCCTTGGCCAGCGCCATGGCGCTGAGGTCGAGCAGCCAGGACGAAATCACGCTGCCGCGGCGCCAGACTTCGGCGACGTCAGCCATGTTGAGGGTGTAGCGCTCGTCGGCCGGCAGATCGGTCGAGGTCTTGTTCTTGAGGATGTCGAAGCCTTCGGCATAGGCCTGCATCAGGCCGTATTCGATGCCGTTGTGCACCATCTTGACGAAATGGCCGGCGCCGGTCGGACCGGCATGGATGTAGCCCTGCTCCGCGCGGGCATCGTGGGCATCGCGGCCCGGGGTGCGCGGAATGTCGCCAAGGCCGGGGGCCAGCGCGGCAAAGATCGGATCGAGCCGGTCGACCGCCGCCTTCGGCCCGCCGATCATCATGCAATAGCCGCGATCGAGGCCCCAAACGCCGCCCGAAGTGCCGACGTCGACATAGCCGATGCCCGTCGCCTCGACGCTCCTGGCGCGCCGGATGTCGTCCTTGTAGTAGCTGTTGCCGCCATCGATGATGACGTCGCCGGATTTGAGCAGGGTGGCGAGCTGCTTGACCGTCGCCTCGGTGATCGGCCCGGAGGGCAGCATCACCCACACGGCGCGGGGCGCCGCCAGCGTCTTGACCAGTTCGGCAAGCGATGCGACCGGGGTGGCGCCTTCCTTGCCAAGCGCCTCGCGGGGGGCGGCGTTGATGTCATAGACCACCGTCTGGTGGCCGGCGCGCATCAGGCGGCGCGAAATGTTGGCGCCCATCCGGCCCAGGCCCACGATGCCGATCTGCATGATGTTGAAACCTCATTTTATTGATGCGAGCGCCGCGATCGGCGCCGCTTACCCTAACACCCGCCTATAACGATCTCACGGGCGGATTTGCCTGCCTTGCGCTGATCCGCCGCAGGCGAGGCAGGGCAGCACCCTCCGGGGCCTGCCGCGCCATGCCGCCTCTGGAACAAATATTCCAGTCTTGCGGAAAATGGAATTCCAGCTTGCCCGGGGAAACCAACACGCCTAAGTTCGCCAGCGGCGTCAACGCGTAATCCCGTCATAAATCTGTCGCAGAAGCGTCACGGGGTCGTAGAAGCGAGCGTCTAGCCTGCCTCGAACCTTGATCAAGGCGAGGCAACACCTTGGTGTCTTCGCGCCGAGGTCCTTTGCTGAGGAGAGACATGCATGAACCGTCGTGAACTGCTGCTTTCGGCTTCGGCGCTGGCCGCCGGCGCCACCCTGTTGCCGCGCGCCGCCTTCGCCGATCCCAACCGCATCGACTGGATTACCAGCTCGGACCAGAATGTCATCGACTTCTGGACCAATGTGGTGAAGCCGAAATTCGAGGCCGCCAATGCCGGCCTGACCATCAACCTCGTCGACGGCGGCGACAATGCCGGCCTGCTGGCGCTGGCCAGCCGCGCGCTCGCGGCGCTGCAGAGCAAGACCGATCCGCAGGTCGACTTCTTCGAGGGCTTCGATTCGCGCCTGCCGTCGGGCGGGCTCGAGGCGGGGCTCTGGGTGGACTTCTCCAAGGCGAACCTGTCGAACTATTCCAAAATCAATCCGCTGGCGAAGGACATCCCGACCAACATCCAGTACCGCGGTTCGCAGGTGCTGCTGGCCTATGACACCACCAAGCTGCCCAAGGACAAGGTGCCCAAGACCTGGCCCGACCTGGTGGCCTGGATCAAGGCCAATCCGGGCCAGTTCATCTACAACCGTCCCGACAAGGGCGGCGCCGGCGGCAATTTCGTGCGCCGCGCCATCTACGAGGCGAACGGCAAGGATCCGAGCATCTTCAAGGTCGACAACTACAAGGCCGACACTGGCGAGGCGATGCTCGCCAAGGGCTGGGCCATCCTCAAGGATCTGGCGCCCTACATGATGGACAAGGGCGCCTATACCTCGGGCAACACCCAGTCGATCCAGTTGCTCAGCCAGAACGCCGTCACCATGGTACCGGCATGGTCCGACCAGTCGCTGTCGGCGATCAAGCAGGGCGTGCTGCCGGACACCACCGGGCTGGTGCAATTGTCCGATCTCGGCTTCCCGGGCGGCTTCACCAACAGCACGGTCCCGACCAACGGCGCCAACAAGGAAGCGGCGCTGAAACTTGCCGACTTCCTGCTCACCGAGGAAATCCAGTCGGCAGTGCTGACCGAACTCGGCGGCTTCCCGGGGGTCTCGTGGGACAATATTTCCCCGGATCTCGCGGCCAAGTACAAGGACATCGTGCCGACCTCGATCCCGGTGTTCCCATCGGGCGATTGGGAAAAGGCGGTGAACGACGGCTGGTATCGCAACGTCGCGCCGAACGTCGACCGCAACGCCAAGTGAGGACGGCGCGCCATTTGAGCTTCGACGCCAAGTGACATCGATCGCCGCCGCGGCGCTCCCGGCGCCGCCCGTGCACCCGAAAGGCAGGGGGCCGCTTGGCCTCCTGCTCGTCGCCATGCCGGTGCTGCTGGTGGTGTGGCTGGTGATCTGGCCGATCGCCTCGGCCATCATCGGCACGCTCTGGCTGAAGACCGATAGCGGCTATGCGTTCTCGATCCGCACCTACCAGTTCTTCTTTTCCGACCAGTACAGCATCAACAATCTGCTGCTGACGCTGTGGACCACCGCCGTCGTCGCGGTGCTGCTGCTGGCCTTCTGCCTGCCGGTCGCGCTCTATCTGCGCTTCGCCCGGGGCCGGCTCGGCGCCTATGTCCAGGCGCTGGCGATCTTTCCGATGTTCGTGCCCTCGATCATCCTGAGCTACGCCTTCATCCGCGTGCTCGGGCCCAACGGCGCGCTCGACCTGCTGCTCAATGCCGTCCATCTGCCGAAGATCCGCACCCCTTACCTCACCCCGTGGGGACCGGTGATCGGGCTGCTCTGGGACAATATCCCGCTTACCGTGCTGATCCTGGTCTCGGGGCTGGGGTCGGTTTCCAACGCTTCGGTGGAGGCGGCGCGCGACGTCGGGGCGGGGCGGCTCGCGGTGCTCTGGTACATCATCCTGCCGCGCCTCGGAAACACCCTGCTGGTGGCGCTGAGCTTTACCGTGCTCGGCATCTTCTCGGCCTTCACCCTGCCCTATGTGCTGGGGCCGGCGGCGCCCGAAATGCTGGGGCCGTTCATGCAGCGCACCTTCAAGGACCTCAACGATCCGCTCAACGCCATCACCCAGGCGGTAGTGGCGTTCGCCTTCTGCCTGTTCTTCGGGCTGTTCTATGTCCGCTCCGTCGCCAAGAACCGGCCGGGTCGCTGAGATGACCGCAACCCTTGCCGCCAAGCCCCGCCCGGACGTCACCGGCATCGCCTTTTCGGTGCTGCTGACCATCGTCATCATCTTCCCCCTGCTGGTGGTGTGCACCTGGGCCTTCGCCGACGTCTGGCGCTTCCCCAGCGTCATTCCGCAGCAATTCGGCATGCGCTACTGGTACGCGACGCTGGCGCGGGTGGATGTGTGGAATGCGCTGTGGATGAGCATCCGCCTGTCGGTGACCGTTACGCTGCTGTCGGCGGTGATCTGCCTGCCCGCCGCCTATGCCTTTGCCCGACTCGATTTCCCCTTCCGCAACCTGCTGTTCTTCTCGTTCCTCGCCGGCCACGCCTTCCCGAAATTCGGCCTGCTCGTCGCCATTGCCGCCATTTTCCTGCAGCTTCACCTGATCGGTACGTTCTGGGGCGTGGTGCTGATCCAGCTCGTCGGCACGCTCTTGTTCATGATCTGGATTCCGGTCTCCGCCTTCCAGGCCGTCGACAAGCGCATGGAGGAAGCGGCGCGCGATGTCGGCGCACGGCCGTTGCGGGTGTTCTGGTCGATCACCCTGCCGCAGGCCGGCCCGACCATCGCCGCGGCGATCCTCTTGAGCTTTGTCGGCACCTTCTACGAAACCGAAGGCGCCTGGCTGATCGGCGCGCCACGCATCAGCACCACGCCGGTGCTGATGATTTCGTTCATCAACAACCAGCCGGTGATCCAGTATGGCGCCGTGCTGTCGATGATCTTGTGGATTCCCTCCATCGTGGCGCTGATCTTTGCCCGCCGGGTCATTGGCTCGGGCGCCTTCGCCCGTGGTTTTGGCGGTTAGGAGGACCCTGGTGATCCCATTTGCGCGGTCGGGCACCGGGTCATTCCCGCGCAAGCGGGAATCGCCGTTTCTGCCCCACATGGGCAATCGCCTGAACCGGGATTCCCGCGTGCGCGGGAATGACCCGGGCATGGCAACATCCTGCACCAGACGCACCGCGCACTAGGAGTTTCATTTGGCCAGGCTCGACATCAAAGGCGTCAGCAAGCTGTTCTCGACCGTCAAGGCGGTCGATGACATCACCTTGTCGGTCGCCGATGGCGAACTGGTGTGCCTGCTCGGTCCGTCCGGCTCCGGCAAATCCACCCTGCTGCGGATGATCGGCGGCTTCGAGATTCCGAGCGGTGGTTCGATCGCCATCGACGGGGAGGAGGTGATCCACCTGCCACCGGAGAAGCGCCCGACCGGCATGGTATTCCAGAGCCACGCGCTGTGGAGCCACATGACGGTGTTCGGCAACATCGCCTTCGGCCTCAAGCTTAGGCGCCTGCCGAAAGCCGAGATCGCCGACAAGGTCAACGCGGTGCTTGATCTGGTCGGGCTCGGCGGCTATGGGGCGCGCCGGCCCAACCAGCTCTCGGGCGGCCAGCAGCAGCGCGTGGCGCTCGCCCGTTCGCTGGTGCTGGAGCCGAAGATCCTGCTGCTCGACGAGCCCTTCGCCAGCCTCGACCAGCATTTGCGCGAGCGGCTGCGCGAGGAGGTGCGGGACATCCAGCAGCGTGTCGGTATCACCACGCTGTTCGTGACGCACGGGCAGGACGAGGCCTTGGCGCTGGCCGACCGCATCGTCGTAATGCGCGACGGCCGGGTGGAGCAGGCCGACCGGCCCGACATGGTCTATCGCGAGCCGCGCACCCCGTTCGTCGCCGGCTTCATCGGCACCATGAACCTGATCGACGGCGAGGTGCAGAACGGGCGCCTGAAGCTCGCCGGCATCGACGTCTCAGCGCCCATCGCCGATGGCCCGGCGACCCTTGCGGTGCGGCCGGAATTCGTCCGGTTGACCCAGGCAAACGATGCCGCCCGCGATGCGGCGCGCGTGCACCGGGTCATCGACTACGGCACGCACCTGATGGTCGATCTCGAACTGCCGGGCGGCGAACGCCTCAAGGCCATGACCGCCCCTGCCGCCGGCTGGAAGGCGGGCGCGCGGGTGCAGCTCGAACCGCAGGAACTGGCGCTCTATCGCGACGGTGTCATTGCGCACCGGTCGGCCACCGCCGCCCCGGGGCGAGGCGATGGCTGACGGCATTGCCGTCGTCCGCGACGGCCACCGGACGATGCTGAAATGGCACCGTGCCCGCAAGCAGGCGGGCGATCTGCCGTTCACCGGCGAGCGCATTCTCGAAGGCCTGCGGCTGGGCGCCAGCGTCGAGGTCGACCTGGTGCGCCACGCCGAAGGCGGCTTTGCGGTGCTGCATGATTTCAGGCTCGACCGCGATACGACGGGCACCGGGCGTGTCGCGGACACCGCGGCGGCGACCATCCGGAAGCTGAACCTGCGCGATCCGGCCGGAAACGCGACGGCGCATCGGCCGATGCTCCTCGAGGACCTCTGCGCGCTCATCGCCAATGGCGGCGCCATCGCACCCGGTGCCGTGCTGCAGCTCGACCTCAAGGAGGACGCGCCGGCGATCGATGCGGCGGTGATCAAGACCTTCGCCGCCTCGGTGACGCCGGTGGCGCGGCACTTCATTCTTTCCGGCGGCGACGCCATTGCCATCGGCCGGCTGGCCGAAGCCGTGCCGGTCCTGCCGATGGGCTACGATCCCTGCCATGCGGGGGCCATCGATCGCCTCCGCGCCAGTCGGGATTTTGCGGGCTTCGTCGCGACGGCCCTCAACGCCTTCCCGCGGGCCGGGATGATCTATCTCGACTACCGGCTGGTGCTGTTCGCCGCCGAACACGGCTTCGATCTCATTGCCGCCTTGCACGCCGCCGGAAAAACCATCGACGCCTACACCCTTACGCGCGCCGACGCCGCGACTGCGGCCATCGCAAAACAATTGCTGGCGCTGAAAGTCGACCAGATCACTACCGACGATCCCGTCGGGCTGGAGCAGCTACTGGGTTGAACCCGGCGGACAGGGACTGTCGGCAGCAAGATTGCCGCGCAAGGCCCCCTCACCCGGATTGCGAAGGCAATCCCACCTCTCCCCCAGGGAGAGGTAAAGGCGCGGCAAGGCCGTGCCGCAACCTCACCTCTCCCTCGGGGGGAGAGGTCGACGCAAAGCGGCGGGTGAGGGGCCTTGGCGGCAGAATTTTCCGGGGCGATGGAGCCGCGCGCGCCGAGACTGGTCCGGGACCCGCCGCCCTTAGGCCGCGACGAGGTTACGCAGCACGTAGTGCAGGATGCCGCCGTGGCGGTAGTATTCGAGCTCGTCGAGAGTATCGATGCGGACCAGCACCGGCACGCTTTCCTTGCGGCCATCGGCATAGGCGATCTCCAGCGGAATGGTTTTCCGCGGGGTGAGGTCGGTAATGCCGTGGATGGAGATGGTCTCGTCGCCCTTGATGCCGAGCGACTGCCAGGAGGCGCCGTCGGTGAAGACCAGCGGCAGCACGCCCATGCCGACGAGGTTGGAGCGGTGGATACGCTCGAAGGACTGGGCGATGACGGCGCGGACGCCGAGCAGCGTCGTGCCCTTGGCGGCCCAGTCGCGCGAGGAGCCGGTGCCGTATTCCTTGCCGGCAAATACCACGAGCGGGGTGCCCTTGGCCTTGTAGGCCATGGCCGCGTCGTAGATCGGCACGGTCTGGCCGTCCGGGCCGAGGGTGTAGCCGCCTTCGACGCCGGGGACCATCTGGTTCTTGATGCGGATATTGGCGAAGGTGCCGCGCATCATCACTTCGTGGTTGCCGCGGCGCGAGCCGTAGGAGTTGAAGTCGATCGGCTTGACCTGCCGCTCGACCAGATATTCGCCGGCCGGGGTCGAGGACTTGAACGAGCCGGCCGGCGAGATGTGGTCGGTAGTGATCGAGTCGAGGAACAGTGCCAGGATCTTGGCGTCCTCGATATCGGTCACCGGGCTCGGGGTCAGTGTCATGTCCTCGAAATAGGGCGGGTTCTGCACGTAAGTCGAGGAAGAGTTCCAGCGATAGGTCTCCCCGCCCTCGACCTTGATGCCCTGCCAGTTGGCGTCGCCCTTGAACACGTCGCCGTAGCGCGAGCGGAACATCCCCACATTGATAGACGAGCGGACAAGCGCGGCGATTTCCTGCGAGGTCGGCCAGATGTCCTTGAGATAGACGGGGTTGCCGTCCTGGTCGTTGCCAAGCGACTCGGTGGTGAGGTTCCTGGTCATCTTGCCGAGCAGGGCGTAGGCGACGACGAGCGGCGGGGAGGCCAGGTAGTTGGCGCGGGTGTCCGGATTGACGCGGCCCTCGAAATTGCGGTTGCCCGACAGCACCGAGACGGCCACGAGGTCGTTGTCGGCGATGCACTTCGAGATGTTCTCGTCGAGCGGGCCGGAATTGCCGATGCAGGTGGTGCAGCCATAGCCGACGGTGTTGAAGCCGATGGCGTCGAGGTCCTCGGAGAGCTTCGACTTGTCGAGATATTCGGTCACCACCTGGGAGCCGGGCGCCAGCGAGGTCTTCACCCACGGTTTTGGCTTCAGTCCCTTGGCCCGCGCCTTGCGGGCGAGCAGGCCGGCGGCGATCAGCACCGAGGGATTGGAGGTGTTGGTGCACGAGGTGATGGCGGCGATCACCACGTCGCCGTCCTCGAGATCGTAATCCTTGCCGTTGACGTGGTGGTGGGAGCGCTTGGGCACGTCGCCGACGCCGGTCGCCCCCTCGTCGATATAGCGCGACTCGCCGACCGATTTCGGCAGCTCCTTGGTGTCCTTGCGGCCGCCGCGAAGGCCGTCGAGCGCCGCCGCGAAGGCGGTGTCGGCGGTGGCGAGGGCGACGCGGTCCTGCGGGCGCTTCGGGCCGGCGAGCGAGGGCACGACGGTGGCGAGATCGAGTTCCAGCGTGTCGGTGAAGACCGGGTCGGGTGAGGAATCCTCGCGGAACATGCCCTGCGCCTTGGCGTAGGCCTCGACCAGGGCGACGCGGTCGTCGTCGCGGCCGGTGGCCTTGAGGTAGGTCAGCGTCTCGCGATCGATCGGGAAGAAGCCGCAGGTGGCGCCGTATTCGGGCGCCATGTTGGCGATGGTCGCCTTGTCCTCGAGCGAGAGGTTCGAGAGGCCGGCGCCGTAGAATTCGACGAACTTGCCGACGACGCCCTTCTTGCGCAGCATTTCGGTGACGGTCAGCACCAGGTCGGTGGCGGTGGTGCCCTCGGTCAGCTTGCCGTGGAACTTGAAGCCGATGACTTCCGGAATCAGCATGGAGATGGGCTGGCCGAGCATGGCCGCCTCCGCCTCGATGCCGCCGACGCCCCAGCCGAGCACGGCGAGGCCGTTGATCATGGTGGTGTGGCTGTCGGTGCCGACGAGGGTATCGGGATAGGCGATCGTCTCGCCGTTCTCGTCCTTGGTCCACACCGTCTGGCCGAGATATTCGAGGTTGACCTGGTGGCAGATGCCGGTGCCGGGCGGCACGACGCGAAAATTGTCGAACGCCGACTGGCCCCAGCGCAGGAATTCATAGCGCTCGCCATTGCGCTGGTATTCGCGCTCGACGTTCTGGGCGAAGGCGGTGGCGGTGCCGAAATAGTCGACCATCACGGAGTGATCGATGACCAGGTCGACGGGCACCAGGGGATTGACCTTCTGCGGGTCGGCCTTGAGCTTCTGGGTCGCGTCGCGCATGGCGGCGAGGTCGACGACGGCGGGCACCCCGGTAAAGTCCTGCATCAGCACGCGGGCCGGGCGGAAGGAGATTTCGTGCTCGTCCTTGCCGTGGCCGGTGAGCCATTTGCCGACGGCGCGGATGTCGTCGGCCTTGACCGAGCGGCCGTCCTCGAAGCGCAGCAGGTTTTCGAGCACGACCTTCAGCGAATTGGGCAGGCGAGAAATGCCGGCAAGGCCGGCCTTCTCGGCGGCGGGAAGGGAGAAGTAGGTATAGGTCTTGCCCCCTGCCGAGAGCGTTGCTTTCGACTTGAAGGTATTGGTCGTGTCTGCCACTGGAACCGCCTGTCGCTCGGAGTTACGCGTCGCCCGGGCGCGACCGGAGGACCGGGGAACGGGGGCATCGCCTATTGACTGGAATGACTCTAGTCTTGGGGCTCGATATAGCGAAATGCCTTCACCCTTGCCAGCACCGACTTTGGGGCCCGAGCTGACTGTCCTTCAACCCTTGTCGCCCCTGCCGCCGCGCACCCTCGCGCTCGACGCCCTCGCCGGCGGACGTGGCGAAAAACGGCTGTTCGAGGGCGTGTCGCTGAGCCTTGGGCCGGGCGCGGCCGTCCAGTTGCGCGGCCCGAACGGGTCCGGCAAGACGACGCTGCTGCTGGTCGTGGCGGGGGTGCTGAGCCCCGCCGCCGGGCGGGTGCGCCTCCTCGGTGGCGATCCGGAAGGGCGGTCCTCGGTCGAGATCGGCTATCTTGGGCATCGGGCGGGGATCAAGGCACGGCTGACGGTCACGGAGAATTTACAGTTCTGGGCAGCGCTCAACGGCGGGGCGCCCGCCGGCATCGCGGCGGCGCTGGAGCTGGTCGGGCTGGCGCCGATCGCGACCCTCGATGCGGGGCTGCTGTCGGCGGGGCAGACGCGCCGGCTGGCGCTGGCGCGGCTGATCCTTGCCGAGCGGCCGGTGTGGCTGCTCGACGAGCCCACCGCGGCCCTCGATGCGGCCGGGGAAGCGCTGGTAGCGCGGCTGATCGACACCCAGCTCGACCGCGGCGGGGTGGTGCTGGCCGCAACGCACCACGATCTCGGGCTGCGGCACGAGCTGGCGACGATCGAACTGGGCCAGCCGGTGAGTCGCGCATGAGTGGCAGCGATTTCATGGCGAGGCGCGAACCCAAGGGTGGTGGTCGACCGCGGGTCCTTCGAGGCCCGGCCGTTGGCCGGGCACCTCAGGATGAGGGTAGGGGGAGGTCGAGAAGGATACCTGCTGAGGGTGGGTGTGTTGGAAGAGACCCCCACCCCATCCCTCCCCGCAGGGGGGAGGGAGAGCGGGCGGCTGGGCGGTGCTTTCTTCCTTCTCCCGCTGCGGGAGAAGGGAAGGCGCACCCATGAGCGCTTTTCTTGCGGTGGTCGGCCGCGACCTCCGGCTCGCGATGCGGGTGGGCGGCGACGCGCTGACGCTGGTGCTGTTCTTCGTCATGGTCGGGGTGATCGTGCCGTTCGCCATCGGGCCGGATAGCGCCGTATTGTCGCGGCTGGCGCCGGGGATCGTCTGGATCGCGGCGTTCCTCTCGATGCTGCTCGGGCTGGATCGGCTGTTCCGGGCCGATGACGACGACGGCTCGCTGCTCTACTTCCGCCATGCGGCGCTGCCGCTCGAGGCGATAATTGCCGCCAAGATGCTGGCGCACTGGCTGCTGACGGCGCTGCCGCTGCTCATCGCCTCGCCGCTGCTGGCGATCCTGTTGGCGATGCGCCTTGCGGACTGGCAGCAGACGGTGCTGGCGCTGCTGGTGGGAACGCCGGGACTGGTGGCGCTCGGCACCATCGGGGCGGCCGTGACGGTGTCGCTGAAACGCGGCGGGCTGCTGGCGCCGGTGCTGATCTTGCCGCTGTCGATCCCCATCCTGATCTTCGGCACCGGCGCCATCACAATCGCGAGCCCGGATGGCACGGCCCGCGTCGCGCTGCTATTGCTGACGGCCATCAGCCTCGTCACGGTGGTACTGACCCCCTTCGCCGCCGCGCTTGCCTTGCGATTGGCCGAGGACTAGAGCATTTCTCGTTCCGATCGGGTCGGAACGAGAGCTAATTTCTTGTCTTGTCGCGTTTCCGAGCCGGAAAACCGCTGCGCACTTTTCCTGGAAACGCTCTGAGGACGCCTGATGACCGTCGACGTCACCCTCAAGAAACCGAACTGGTTCAGCCGGCTGGCCAATCCCGGGCAGTTCCTCGGCTGGAGCCGCTTCGTGTTGTGGCCGCTCGGGGTGGCGACATTCGTGCTGTTTGCCATCGGCCTCTATTTCGCGCTCTT
>Ga0207705_10001175_pt1 | contig 21261 bp, 11 predicted proteins | sample KBSC13metaG_FD_184314 | JGI IMG/M metagenome (GOLD analysis project Ga0207705, IMG submission 184314) | Corn rhizosphere microbial communities from Kellogg Biological Station, Michigan, USA - KBS C1-3 metaG (SPAdes) (version 2) | ecosystem: Host-associated > Plants > Roots > Rhizosphere > Soil ... | reverse complement strand
ATTGCAATCAGGGACGTCGTTTCCCGCTATGCCGGCGATTGCCTTGAGCTCATCGAACTCGCGATCGGCGAGGCGTGCGCCAACGCCGTCGAGCACGGATCGCCCCATGGTTCCGACAACTACTTCACCCTTCGTTGCGGGGTCGCCCCGGATCGCGGCGAGATCGTGTTCGAAGTCGAGGACGAAGGCTACGAAGTCAGCCTCCCTCGCTCAGCGATGTTCAACCTTCCCGACGACGAGTGCGAAGGCGGACGCGGTCTGTACATGATCAATCAGATCATGGACGACGTCGCCGTGCTAACATCCGCGCGTGGCCTGATCGTCCGCATGACCAAGCGCATCCCGCGTACGTCGTTCTCCTAGGCCTCGTCTGGGTGCCATGTTCATGGCTTTGGATAACTCCGACGCCACACCGTTTACGCTAATTGGTGCCATGCCCAGAGCCTCTGGATGGGCATGCTGTACCAGACCGGCTGCTCATAGGGTGCAAAACGCCCGGTATCAGTTCCTCCATCTCCCTGTTTCTACCGTCCGCTCGAAATCACGCACCAGGTATAATATTGTCAGCGCCGGCCTCGTAATTCTACCGGCGTTGGAATATCTATGAGTGCACAGAATCCCGCTCTGGAGGAGAAGCTCGCCAGCCTTCCGACACAGCCCGGGTGTTATATTTACAAAGATGACAGCGGCGTCATCATCTACGTCGGTAAAGCCGTTAATCTGCGAAATCGCGTCCGCTCTTACTTTCAGAAGGGCGCGAAGCATTCGCTGAAGACACGCAAGCTTGTCAGCCGCACCGTCGACCTGGAAATAGTAATCGTCGACAGTGAGCTTGAGGCGCTAATCCTCGAGTGCAACCTCATCAAGCAGCATCGTCCGCAGTACAACATCCGCCTCCGCGACGACAAGCAGTATCCCTACCTGATGATGACAACGAGCGAGCCGTTCCCGCGGCTGCTTGTGACCCGAAAGGTTAAGAAGGACGGCAATCGCTACTGGGGACCGTTCACGAATTCCGGGGCTGTGTGGGAGAGCATGCGGCTGATCTACAAGCTTTTCCCGCTCGTGACGTGCCGTAAGAAGTGGACGAACGCAGTTCAGCAGCGTCCCTGCCTCTACCATCACATGGGCCGCTGTCCGCATGCGCCCTGCGCCGGAATCGCGGTTCCGGCCGAGTATCAAGCCGTGGTCGACGACGTCTCGCTTTTCCTCGACGGTAAGCAGGACAAGCTGGTCAAGCAGCTCAAGGCTCAGATGGAACAGGCGTCGGAGGAACTCGAGTTCGAGAAGGCCGCTCGCCTGCGTGATCAGATCATCGCCGTCGAAACCCTTATCGAGCGTCAGAAGATCGTATCCACCACCGGCACGGCCGATCAGGACATCGTCGCAATCGTCAACGAACAGGGTGAGTCGGCAGTCCAGCTCTTCTTCATCCGCGGTGGAAAGCTCGTCGGTCAGGATCAATTCATTCTCGACGGTGTCGACGCGGAAGCAGGTATTGAAGAGGCCACTGCCGAATTCATCAAGCAGTACTATCAGGACGCTTCCTACGTTCCGAGTGAGATCATCCTCCCGGCCCAGGTCGAGGAGGCGAAGATCATCGAGCAGTGGCTGCGGACTAAGCGCGGTAAGAAGGTGAGCCTCACCGTACCCGAGCGCGGCGAGAAGAAGCACCTGCTCGAAATGGCGTCGAATAATGCCAAGCTGGCCCTCGAACAGCTGAGGTCCAACACCGCCAACGAGTTCGACCGGACGATGGGCGCGCTGATGGAGTTGCAGGAGACGCTCGATCTCGACACGCCGCTCGAACGGATCGAGGCGTACGACATCTCGACCATTCAGGGCAGCTTTTCGGTTGGCGGGATGGTAGTATTCGAGCAGGGAAAGCCGGCCAAGGCCGAGTATAGACGCTTTAAGATACGCCTGCCCACCAACACGGGCGAGCCCAACGACTTTGCCATGATGCGCGAGGTATTGACGCGTCGGCTGACGGCGGCGAAAGAAGGCCGCAGCAAGTTCTCCAAGCTGCCGGACCTGATGGTCATCGACGGTGGCAAGGGCCAGCTCGGCGTGGCGGTCGAGGTCGCAAGAGAACTGGGCGTCGAGGTCAACCTGATCGGCCTGGCCAAGCAGTTTGAGTTGGTCTACAAGCCGGGGATAGCCATGCCGGTGGCGATGCCCAGAAACTCGAAGGCGCTGCACTTGCTCCAACGCGTTCGCGATGAAGTCCACCGGTACAGCGTGACCTACCACCGTACCCTGCGCGGGAAGAATGCCACAGTGTCGGTCCTCGACGGAGTACGCGGCATTGGACCGAGTAGACGACGTGAGCTCCTGAAGTTCTTTGGCAGCGTGTCGAGGATGAAGGAGGCTAGCGTCGACCAGATCGCCAATGCGCCGGGCATGACCAAGCGGCTAGCGGCTTCGGTTCATCGAATGCTGCACAGCCCGGGAAGCTAGAGGATTTGTGTTACATCGAATGAATCGCACCGCTTTGCCGGTCGATAGCGGAGGATCGTGACCCTTGCAGATACTCGTCCGTTGGGCTGTTAGCGCCATCGCGCTCTACATTACTGTGCTGATCGCGGAGCACCTCAAGCTGCACCTCGCCGTCGACCCCGGCGTGCCCGGTGTCGTCGCGTCGGTGATTGCGGTGGCCGTACTCGCCGTCGTCAATGCGGTCATTCGTCCGATCGTAAAGTTACTGGCGCTTCCGATCACGTGTCTTACTCTTGGTCTCTTTTCGTTCGTGATCAATGCTGCGATGTTCTGGCTGGTGTTCGAACTGGTGCCGGGCTTCCACGTTAAGGGGTTTCTCGCCCCGTTATTCGCATCGGTCGTCATGAGCGTCATCAACGGCATTTTGAGTTCCGTCATCGTATCCGACAAGGAAAAGGAGAAGCGCAAATAGGCGAACGGTCGAAAACCGAGGCTGTGGCTAAAGGTGAGAAGGCGCACGTAAAGTGCACCCTGAAACTCGTCCTGATAACCGGCATGTCCGGAGCGGGCAAGGCGACGGCCGCGAAGGCGTTCGAGGACATGGCCTACACCGTGGTGGACAACCTGCCGCCGGTTCTGCTTCCTGAGCTTGTGGAGAAGTGTCTGGCTGTAGGGCCGCAGCCGCCCGCGGAGTGCCTCGCGGTGGTTGTCGACCTCCGGTCGGGTTCGTTCTTTGCGGGACTTGAGGCCGCCATCGACCTGGTGCGAGGGCAGGGGGTCAAGCCAACGCTGCTGTTCCTCGACGCCAGCGATCCAGTTCTCGTCCAGCGCTTTAAGGAGACCCGCAGGCATCACCCGCGGTTCGACGAGCATGGCGGAATCCTGGGGAGTCTGCGCGCTGAACGTGAGATCCTGGAGCCATTGCGCGAGGACGCCGACAAGATCATTGACACGTCGGACCTCGACGCGGCCGGCCTTCGCGCGCATCTTATGAAGGAGTTCGCGCCCGACAGGGACAGCCGCCACGCGCTGTCGGTCACGGTCGCGTCGTTTGGCTTCAAGCACGGCATGCCCCTTGACGCCGACCTCGTTTTCGACGTGCGATTTCTCATCAATCCGCACTATGTCGACGATCTGCGGCCCTATGACGGTCGTGATCGACAGGTCGAGGAGTACGTCATGCGCGATCCGAACGCGACGATCTTCCTCGACAAGCTTTACGATCTGATGGAGTTCAGCGTTCCACAGTACATCCGAGAGGGTAAGGCCTATCTGACGGTGGCTATAGGTTGTACCGGCGGCCACCACAGGTCCGTTCTCGTGGCCGAAAAGCTCGGCGCTTTCTTAAGCGCGAAGGGGTATCGAGTCCTTGTCCAGCACAGAGATGTTGAAAAGTGAGACCGCTGTTTTGAAGACGCTTATCTGGTGGTATCCGGGCGTGGGCGTCAAACGCTGGGCTACACTTGGTGTTTTGGGTTCGTTATTGGCGACACATGGTGGCGGTTTTGTGACGACTGTGTCTGGCGTGGTGCTTGCCGCATGTGGCATTTGGCGTTGTGCTCGGTCGATTCACACGGCCGAGACGAAGCTCGGCGCTTTCTTGAGCGCGAAGGGGTATCGAGTCCTTGTCCAGCACAGAGATGTTGACAAATAGCATGGCAAAACCACGCTCAATCAAACGGCTGCGCTCCTGGGTCAAGTGGCTCTATCCCGGTATGGGTGTGAAGCGATGGCTCGGCCTACTTGTCTTCGGGCTGGTGCTGTCGATTGTCGGCACGGTCTTCTTCACCAACATCAAGATTATCGACCTGCAGCAATGGCTGAACACTCTGTCTTCGTCAACATTTCAACGGTTCGGCCGGTCGCTCAACCAAGTAGACCTGATCTACATCGGCGTCGTCATTCTCGTGCTCGGGCTATGGGCGATCCTGTACGCCCTCGTTCGCTGCGTGCGGTCGGTCCTCGAAGCCGTCGCCCCCGACGTCCACGAGGACCTCGCCGACCGCATCTTCACCCGTCGATCCCTCGCGCAGGGGCAGCGGATCGTCGTCGTCGGCGGTGGCACGGGACTGTCGACCATGCTGCGCGGTCTCAAGGAAAATACCAGCAATATCGTGGCGGTCGTGACTGTCACCGACAACGGCGGCTCGTCGGGACGACTCACTCAGCAGATGGGCGTGCTTCCACCTGGCGACCTTCGCAACTGTCTTGTGGCCCTCGCCGACGCCGAGCCGACGCTTTCCCGCCTGTTCCAGTACCGGTTCGAGGAGAAGCAGGAGGGGCTCGGCGGTCACAGCTTCGGCAACCTGTTTATCGCGGCGATGACCAGCATCTACAACGGCAACTACGAAGAGGCGATTGCGGCGACGTCGAAGGTTCTGGCGATTCGCGGGCGTGTGTATCCGTCGACGACGCAGAATGTCACCTTGCTCGGCGAGATGGAAGATGGGACCCTCGTCGAGGGCGAGACCGAAATAGCGTCGCACCCGGAAGCCATCCGTCGAATGTACCTGCGGCCCGAGAATGCGCGGCCACTCCCGGAGGTTCTCCACGCCATCCGTGAGGCCGATGCGATCATCCTGGGACCGGGGAGCGTCTTCACGAGTATTGTGCCGAACCTACTGGTCGACGGCGTTGTCGATGCCATCGTACGCAGCAAGGCGATCAAGGTCTATGTCTGCAACGTCATGACACAGCCCGGCGAGACCGACGGCTTCAGCGCGTCTGACCACGTCCGCGCCATCGCCCGTCACACACCCGGCAAGCAGATCTTCACCCACGTCCTCGTCAACACCCAGAAGCCGTCTCCCGACCGGCTGCAGCAGTACGAGAAGTACGGCCAGCACTTTGTCGAGCCGGACCTCGACAATATCCGGTCGATGGGATTCACCCCCGTCGCCGGCAGCTTCATATCCGAGACCGACGTCGTCCGCCACGATCCCACTCGACTGGCCGAGGCGATGTACAAAATCATCCTGTAGGTCAAGCATAACAAACTGGGTATATATCTCCGAAGGCTAGGCTTTTGGAGGCTATATTCATGCGACAAACAGGGCGGTTGTTCGGCGCTACGCTGATGCTGGGGATGGCGCTCACCTTTTGCGCCAGCAGGGTGCGTGCTGCGTCGACACTGACGAACGTCCATACATTCGTGGGAACAGACGGCGGCTGGCCAAGCAGTATAGTCGTTGGTGTCGATGGGAACTTCTACGGGACGACCGAGGGAGGCGGCGCCGATTTTCACGACTACACCGTCAATGGCGGCTTCGGTTCCGGGACCGTGTTCAAGATGACGCCCGACGGAAGCGTCACCGTACTACACAGCTTTTTGCAGTCCGATGGAGCTGGCAGCTCGCCAACATCGTTGATTCAAGCCAGTGACGGCAACTTTTACGGCCTCACAACGTCCGTTGTTTTCAAGATCACCCCGAGCGGTACGTTTAGTATTTTGCATGCGTTCGGCCAGGGCGATCTAACGCAGCCAAAAAGCCTGATGCAGGGAGCGGACGGTAATCTGTACGGAACGACCTTAAGCAGTCCAGACACCTCGGGAGCCGGCGGCTTCTATCGGTTGACGCTGTCTGGCACTTACACAATCGTCACCGAGTTCGGAACGCAACCGGGAGTTCTTGGCGGCAACGGTCCGATAATCCAGGCGAGCAATGGGGACTTTTTTGGAGTCTGTTATGGCCTGTCTCAGCAAAGCGCTGTTGGTCAGGTCTATAAAATTGATTCGCTAGGACAGGCCACTGGACTCCATTCCTTCAGCGCCGCGGAAAATCGAGGCCCGCGAGGCGGTCTAATCCAATTGACCGATGGTACGTTTATAGGAACGACCACCACAGATAACTTCCCCGGCAGCGGTAGCATCTTTTCGATGGATTCGTCAGGCTCTCTTATGACGTTGCATACGTTTACCGGCCGGGATGGAATTGCTCCCGAGTCAGCCTTGACGCCTGGAGCAGATGGCTTGCTATATGGAGCAACCGCGAAGGGTGGTCCCGCGTATGTCGCCAACAATTCGCTCGGAAACGGCGTCGTATACGTCATTTCCAGTGACGGAAGCGACTTCGTCAAGATCGGCGATTTCGACGCGTCGTACGGCCAGGATGTCCAATGGCCTCTGGTGCAGGCCCCGAGCGGCGATTTCTACGGCGTCGCGATGCACGGTGGTCCTGGAGCAAGCTCGCGACTTCCATACTACGGCCCCGGTTGCGTCTTTAAGGTCTCGCCAGTCGTGCATATATTTCCCGCCGGACTTCAATTAATTGCTACCCCATACGACTACACCGGTACGCCGGTCGCTAGTTTGGTGTCCGGAACGGCGCCGAAACTCGCTGTGTGGAAGCCGTCGACGTTCAGCTATGTCGTAACGCCGACAGCGCCGGCGGATACCTTCCACCAGGGCGGTGCGGCCTGGGTAAGATTTAGCCAACCTACGGCATTGCTGACGCGCGGGAGCGATATTACGGTGGGCAACAATGTAGCGGTACCGCTAAAAGTGGGGTGGAACATGGTCGGCGACCCGGCCACAATATCGGTGCCGATAGCCAACCTCACGGTGGATTCCGGCGGGAATAATTTCACATTCGCTCAAGCGGTGTCGAATGGGTTGGTGTCGTCGACGTTCTACAGTTACAACACGACATCCAATGCCTACACAGCGCATACGAGCGGCGACTCTCTTGAGGCGTATACAGGGTACTGGCTGTTCGCCCCAACGGCCTGTACGTTGGAGATTCCAAACATCCCACCGCCGTAAGCGACTGGGCACGAGAAACTACAAAGCCTGCCTCATTGTCGAGGCAGGCTTTTTAACATTGTGCGCTAAATTAGCGAGCGTAGATGGTGGACATCGCCGCTTGCCCCGTCGACATCAACATCGACGGTGGCATAAGGCCTTCGGATAATGTGACTGGAATGGCTAGCCGGCTCACTTGGGGCGCTTCAGCCACCGTCAACGGTGGCGAGATGTCGAGTTCGTCACCCGCGTGCATCTCCGCGGAAACCCTTCGTAGCCAATCTCCCCGTCGAACATTCTGGCTCATATGTCGCACCGTCCTATCTCAACGATATTGTCGTCCCATGAATCATTCCACCAAATGCGGCGATTTAAACAAGATTCGCAATCGACATGAACTCAGTCCTCAGATCAGTCCCGGTGCTTCAATTTGGGCCGCATTATATCTTACACAAGAATCAGGCAGCCGCGGTTAACATCGCCTCGGTCAGGGAACAATGCAATTCTGAAAGAAGCTCGGTCGACGCGCTCAGCGGACGTCGGAAGTTGAGCTGCCGTCGTCAACAGACGTGCGATAGTTATGGACTCGCACCGCGGAGTACGCCCCAATCTAAAGGCTAGGGAGGTACGGACCATGGTAGAAGACCCTGTTTGCGGCATGTACTTCATGCCGGAAGACGCCGTCGCCGAAACGGACTATGGTGGGCAGACGTTCTATTTCTGCTCCGAAGAGTGCCAGGCTGAGTTCGAGATGGACCCCGAACGTTACGCCGTCACTATTACCCAACCTGCTTTCTGATCTGAGCATGGGAGTTAACCGAGACCGCTTCGGTTAACTCCCATTCCCTTTATCCCCACCAAAAACCCGCGGCGATAATCACGTACAAACCGATCAAAGCCAGGCCCTCAAGCCAGATGGACTCGCCGTCGTAAACGATCACCAGACCGATCAGTGTGGACAGCAGCAGCGCGGCGACAAGCAGCGGCGGCATCACGAGCGTCAGGTGGACCGGTGCGCCGATGACGAAGCTGAGCAGAACCAGCACCGGCGTCAATCCAAGGGCCACCTGTAGGCCACTGTTGAGGATGACGCTGACCGCATAGTCGGCCTGATTCTTTATGGCGAGCTGGATGCCCACGACATTCTCAACGGCATTCCCCGCAATCGCGACGATCACCAAACCGGTGAAGGTTTCGGAGATGTGAAGTGTCGTGATAGCCGGTTTCATGGCCTCGACAAACCAGTCGGAGACGAGGGCCGACGCAACGCCGGCGACGACCAGGATTGCGGCGGCCATCCACGTCGGCCATGCCGGGCCGTGGTCTTCCTCCTCCAATACCTCGCAGTTGACCGGATCGCTTCCCTTGAGGGAAACCGGGATGCTCGCGATGAACACGATCAAAAGCACCACCGACACCGCGATCGACAGGTCGCCGATATGCGCGGAAGCGGCGGTGTGCAGCTTCGCGGCCAATGTCGGCATGATGATGGCGGACACGGCGAGGAGCATCAACGTCGCAATCATCCGCGGCTGTTCCTTGCTGAACCGCTGCGTGCCGTTCTTCAACCCTCCGGCCAGGAACGCGAGGCCCAGAACCAGGAGGGCGTTCGCCAGGATCGACCCGACGAGGGCCGACTGCACAACTGTTACCAAACCCGCCCGTAGGCTAAAGATCCCCACCATCAGCTCAGGCAGGTTGCCCAGTGCGCTCTGAAGTACTCCAGTTGCACCGGCGCTCATTCGCTTGCCGAGCTGTTCTGTCGCCATGCCGACCATGCTTGCCAGAGTAGCGAGGGAGATGGCGCTGACGATGAACGTCAATACCGGTGTCACATGCGCGGCAGTCATTATGGCCGTAACGATCGCCGTCAACAAGGCAATCGCGATGATGGCTCGCTCTTTGGCTGCGAGCAGTTTCATTCTGTAATCCTTTCAGGGGAGCTTTTTAAAGTGCTGTCGGACTGTGAACTTCCACACCACACCCTTCATATCCTTTGTCCAATTGGACTATTACAGAGTAGGCGCTTCAACGTCCAAGTCTATAGGACATGACGATCTCCGATAAGTTGCGAATAGGCCCTGATATGAACCGGCTCGGGGTATTATGGTCCACGTAAATCCGCTCCAACGGATCGGATAACCGAGCTCTTAAGACGATGGAGGATATAATGGCAATTCGCAAGGCAAATGCCGAATGGAAGGGCGATCTTTTCGCCGGATCGGGCACACTGTCCCTGGGAAGCGGGGCGTATACCGGCGCGTACACGTTCAAGTCACGCATGGAGGACGGCGCCGGCACCAATCCCGAGGAACTGATCGGCGCCGCCCACGCGGGCTGCTACTCGATGGCCCTCTCCGCCGGCCTGGCCGCCGCGGGTCACACGCCCGAGAGTGTCAAGACGCAGGCGTTCGTGCACTTTGACAAGGTCGGCGAGGGCTTTGCCATCACCAAGATCGACCTCAACGTCGAAGCCTCGATCCCCGGCATCGACGAGATCACATTCCAGCGCTTTGCCGCCGATGCCAAAGCCAACTGCCCCGTCTCCCGCGCCCTCTCGGCGACTACCATCGAGCTGACCGCTAAGCTCGTGTAATTGTCACGCGAACGTCGATATCGACGGCGACGCGGTTCGGACCAAGCTCCGGACTGTGTCGCCGTTTTTGTCTTTTGGGGGTTAACCCAGCAACTCCGCTACATCCTGTGCCGTCAGCGACTTGAAGAAGCCTTCTTCAGTCGAAATCAGCGTGTCCGCGAGGGCACGCTTTTTGTCTTGGAGTTCGAGGATCTTCTCCTCGACCGTTCCTCGTGTAATCAACTTGTAGACAAAGACCGGCTTGTCCTGACCGATCCGGTGCGTTCGATCCGTCGCCTGGCGTTCGACGGCGGGGTTCCACCAGGGGTCGATATGGATGACGTAATCGGCCGCCGTGAGGTTGAGGCCCACGCCCCCGGCTTTGAGGCTGATGAGGAAGAGGGGGAGATCGCTACGGTTTTGGAACTCGTCGACCTTCTCCTGTCGATTACGCGTGCGGCCGTCGAGGTAGGAGTAGGCGATCTGCGTCTTGTCGAGCTCGGTGCGGACGAGGCTAAGCATCGAGACGAACTGGGAGAAGACGAGGGCTTTGTGGTTCTCACTCGTGACAGTCGACAGGGTTTCGATGAGCAGGTCAAACTTGGACGAGCCGGCCTTGCTGGTGGGGTCGACCAGCTTGGGATGGTTGGCGATCTGGCGCAGGCGCAGGAGGGCTTCGAGGATGCGCATGCGGGCGTTGTTCATGCCGAGGTTTTCGATGACGCCCAGGAGCTCGGCCTTGTACTCGGCCTTTGTCTTGTCGTAGAACGCCTGCTGCTCAGGCTCCATCTCGGCGTAGAGGATCCGCTCGGTGCGCGGCGGCAGTTCGGGCGCGACCTGGTCCTTGGTGCGTCGCAGGATGAACGGATGGACCATCTTCCTGAGAAGCTTGGCGGATTCGGGGTCGTTGCCCTTCTCGATGGCGGCGGCGAACTCGTCACGGAAATAGTCGAGGCCGCCGAGCATACCGGGGTTGACGAACGCGAACTGCGACCATAGCTCGATGGTGCTATTCTCGACGGGTGTACCGGTGAGTGTGAGCCGGTGGTCGGCATTGAGCAGCCGGGCCGCGCGGCCGGTTTGCGAGAGCGGGTTCTTGATGGCCTGACTTTCGTCGAGGATGGCGTAGTGGAACTTGTGCTTGCGGAGCATCTCAATGTCGCGGAGAAGGACCCCGTAAGTGGTGAGGACGAGGTCGTACCGCTCGAAGTGCCTGGCGACCTTGGTGCGGTTGTCGGAATGGACAAGCACCTTGAGGCCCGGCGTGAACTTCGACGCCTCACGCTCCCAGTTGAAGAGAAGCGAGCGTGGCATGACGATGAGATTGCTGCCGGTCGCCTCGCCATTCTCTTTCAGCGAGAGCAGGAAGGTGAGGGTTTGGACGGTTTTGCCGATACCCATGTCGTCGGCCAGGATACCGCCGAATTCGTAGTCGTGCAGGAAGTGCAGCCAGTCGAATCCCGCCTTCTGATAGGGACGAAGCTCGCCGACGAAGCCCGCCGGCAACGTTCGATGGTTGTCGATACTGTCGAAGGTGCGCAGGCGTTCTCGACGCTCGGCGAACTCGGCGTCGACGTCCGCCTGATCGGCCTGGGCGAGGGCGTCTTCGATGAGGATTTGCTGACGTGCCGCCACCCGCAAGCTATCGCCCTTCTTCTCGGCAAGGGCAAAGAGGTGCCGGTAGCGTTCGATCCATTCCGGCGGGATCGCGCCGATGCTGCCGTCCGCCAGCTTGACGAACTTCTCGCGCTTCTTGATGGCGTCGTACAGGCTGGCCAGTGGCAGGTCGATATCGCCAAAGGTTGCAGCGGCGTCGAGGTCGAACCAGTCGATGCCGGAGCTGACGGTCAACCTCAGCGACGGCTTATTCCGGTTGACGCGGATCGACTTCAGCTCGTCCTGGCCGTAGACTTCGAAGCCCGCTTCCAGAAGTCGCGGAACATGGTGGATGAGAAAATCCAGCGGCGTCACCCGGGCGCGGAGGGCGAATGTGTTATTGTCGCCGCCCGTTTTGAGACCGTGCTGGAGGAGGTTCGACCAGAGGGTTTGCTCGGCATTTGGCTTGCGGCGAATGCGGATGAAGGTATCGGTCTCTTGTCCCCCAGCAGCCTTGACGATGGAGACGGCGTCGCCGGGCATGATGTCGCTGACTTCATGTTCCCCGTAGACGTAGCGAAGACGAATGCGGAGCTCGGTTTGGTGATCGTTTTTGGGGCCGGCGACGGGAACTTCCGTCAAATAGAGATGACCGGTCGGGTCGACATCGACGTCGACCCAGTTGACGCTGCGGAGCTCGACGGGCGCTTGTTCGGACAGTCGAGGCAAGAAGTCACTATAGAACTTCTCGACGCCGTCGGAGGGAATGGTGATGTAATCAGGCGCGGTTGCCATCAACTTGGCGACAGCGGGCGATGGCTTCTGCAGTTCAAAAAGCGTTGACCCGCCGATCAGCCACGTCGGCTGGTCCCATATGGGCTCGTACCGGGCGATCTCAGGCGAGCTGCCATCGGCGGTGATGAGGTTGGGATACAGGTGGAGGCCGTCGACACTTTTCTCGACACGGATACCGGCCGCGACTGGTTTGTCGAGGACCGTGAGGACGTCGGTTAGCACGCCGTGACCACCGCCAAGGAACGTCAGGCAGTGGCGAAGGAGAGGGAGGATGTCGCCAAGACTCGGACCGCGGCGCGACTGGGACGTGTGCTTGAGCGTATCGGCGATCGCAAGCATGCGGCAAACCGTGGCGGAGGCGTCGGTGGTGTTGACATACACGGATGCGTCGTTCGTGTTCGGGTAGAACCTCGCGCGTTTGTCGAGGCGCTGTCGATGCATCAGGTCGCGGATGCCGTCGCGGTCGCCGGGGTCGATGCCGTCGAGGGTGTCGACCGGGATCGACACCGGCGCCACCGACCATCGACCACGCCATGGGGTGACGCTGAAGGCGATCACCTGGTTGGCAACGGATTTGCGGATTGGGCGGGCGTCGATGAGGTCATTGATGGTGGCGTGCCAATCGGTCGACGCTTCCTCGGGAAACTGGCCCGCGAGCTCGATGGCCGCGGCGACCTTATGCTTGCAGATGTTGCGCGCGTAGTTGCGGCCCTCGGCGCAGGTGCATTCGAAATAGGTGAGGCCGTTGCTGAGCCAGACATTGACGAGCCAGTTCCCCTCGACATCCCATACCTCGACAGCGGCCTCGTCGATGGTGAGGGAGGTGATGGTGACGGCGCGCGAGGTCCAGAGCTTCTGACCGGCGGCCAGGGCCTGTGCGTCCGGCTTCCCAACGATGCGCTCCTCTTCGAAGCTCCAAGGGCCGAATTGGTCGAGTTGGTGGTCAGGCATGGGTGTCGCCGGGTACTTGTGCGGTAGTAACTGCTTCTCTTTGATCTTTAGCCCGGAGGCCGGTTATTCGTAGCCATGCCGTTCAGGGCATGGGGCGATTGGAAACGGTACCTAAGAGAACAGAACGGAGACATCGTCCTTGGTCAGGGACTTAAGGAAGCTCTCCTCACCGGCGACGAGCTGGTCGACAAGCTTGCGTTTGCGTTCCTGTAGGTCCAGGATCTTCTCCTCGACAGTGCCGCGTGAGATAAGCTTGTAGACGAATACCGGCTTGTCCTGGCCGATCCGATGGGTGCGGTCCGTGGCCTGTCGCTCGACGGCGGGGTTCCACCAGGGATCGATATGGACGACATAGTCCGCCGCCGTAAGGTTGAGGCCCACGCCGCCGGCCTTGAGGCTGATCAGAAAGAACGGGATGTTGGGATCGGCCTGGAATGAGTCGACGGCTGCCTGGCGGTTCTTCGTCTGGCCGTCGAGATATTGGTACGGGACACCGTCAGCGTCGAGGCGGTTGCGCACGATGGTCAACATACGGACAAACTGGGAGAAGACGAGCGCTTTGTGACCTTCGGCGCGCAGAGTCTCAAGTGTCTCCGTCAGCAGTTCGAACTTGCCGGAGTTGAGGGTGCTCTCGTCATCCATGAGTTTGGGATGGTTCGCGATTTGGCGCAGGCGCAGGAGGGCTTCGAGCATTTTCATGCGTGCGTTGCCCATGCCTTCTTTGTTGATGATGCCCAGCAATTCGTCCCGGTACTTGTCGCGCACCGAATTGTACAGCTTCTCCTGATCCGGCTCCATTTCGGCGAGAAGTATCTTCTCCGTCCGCGGTGGCAGGTCTGTTGCGACCTGATCCTTGGTACGGCGCAGGATGAACGGAAAGACCATCCGGCGCAGGAGGCTTGCGCTGGCGTCGTTCTGCTTTTTCTCGATCGCGGCGGAGAACTCAGTGCGGAAGTATTCCAGGCCGCCCAGGAGGCCGGGGTTAAGGAATTCAAACTGCGACCAGAGGTCGATCGTGCTGTTCTCGACGGGGGTGCCTGTAAGCACCAGGCGGTGATCGGATTGCAACAGGCGCGCGGATCGCCCGGTCAACGAGAGCGGGTTCTTGATGACCTGGGCCTCGTCCAGGATGACGTAGTGGAAGCGATACTTGCGCAGGACGTTGATGTCGCGCAGCATCACGCCGTACGTCGTCAGGACGAGGTCGTAGTCGTCGAGGTGCGCGATGTCCTTCGACCGCTTGTTCTCGGCATGGACCAGCACGCTCAGTCCGGGTGTGAACTTCTTGACCTCTCGCTCCCAGTTGAAGATGAGCGAACGCGGAAGGACGACCAGGTTAGCGGACTTGGATTCACCCGTCGCCTTGAGTGAAAGAAGGAAGGCGAGAGCTTGGACGGTCTTGCCGACGCCCATGTCGTCGGCGAGGCAGCCGCCAAAGTCGTACTCGTGAAGGAAGTGAAGCCAGTCGAAGCCGGCCTTCTGATAGGGTCGAAGTTCTGCGGTGAGACCGGCGGGAAGCGGATGCTCGGTGATTTTCGAGAACGAACGCAGTCGATCGCGACGCACCTCGAATTCGCCGTCGGCCTGGGCAGCGTCGGCGAGTTCCATGGCATCTTCGATCAGGACGGCGTGCCGGTTCGATAGGCGTAGGCCGTCGTCGGTGAGTTCGCCGAAGGAAAACAGATGCTTGTAGCGTTCAATCCACTCCGGCGGGATAGCGCCGATGGATCCGTCGGCGAGCTTGACGTACCGCTCGCGGCGCTTGATCGCCTTGCTGAAGTCGGCAAGGGACACCGGTAGGTCGCCGAAGGTGACAACAGCGTTGAGGTCCAGCCAGTCGATGCCGCTCGACACCTTGAATTCAAGCCGCGGCTGATTTCGGTTGACACGGACGGACCTGAGGTTCTCTTCACCGTAGACTTCAAATCCACCGGCGACGAGCTTCGGGACCGAATGCAGAAGAAAGTCAACGGGCGAAAGGCTGGCCTTGAGGACCAGCTTTTCGTAGCCGGCCCCGCGCTTGAATCCGGCTGGAGCCAGCTGGCGATAGAACTCTGCCTCGCTTTCGACTTTGCGGTGGACCCTGGTGAGCGGTATCGAGTCGCGGTCGGCCGTTTGCATGGCTCGGATGGCGACGGATGCGGGCACTCGTTCCGCCGGGAGTTCGACGGTATCGTAGGCAAAGCGGACGTCGGCGACGAGGTCGCCTTCGCTTTCGGAGAGGTAGAGACGGGGAACGACCTCGGCTTCGATATCGTGCCAAGTCACCATATCCGAACTGACATCGTACCGCTCGACAAAGCGCGGGAGATAGTCAGAAAGGAAACGCGCTTGCTCCTGCGTAGGAACACGCACGGATCTCGAACCCCAGGCGGCAAACGACGAACCCGCATCCGGGATCCGAAACAATCGCTTTCCGGACAGCACCCACACGGGGCGGTCCGTGACGATCAGCGCTTCCGACCCGATCGCAAGTTTGACGCCGCGGTGCATGATCGACGTCGCGACCTTCAGCGCGCGTCGTTCTCGGCTAATGTCTACGACGGCTCGACCAGGCTCATCGTCGATTTCGATCAGGGCCTTGAGAGGATCGCCATAGGTCCCCACAAAAAAGGGCTGATCGGCCAGGGCGCGGAATGCGTGGTCGAGTGAGAGCTTGGAATCTCGGTAGAGCTTTTCGGCAAGCAGCGCCGCCTGACCAAGCCACGCCGTGGTTTCCGTGAGATTGACATAGCGGTTGGGATCGAATTTCGAGTTGATCTGCTTGACTTCGTCAGACAAGTCTTTACGGGCCGCCGCGTTGCGGATAGCGATGGGGTCGTCGAGATCGACGTCGCGGAAGTGTGATAGCGATACTCCGTAGGGCACGATGCCCCAACCGTAGTGATTGTTTTGTAGGCTGAAGAGAAGCACCTGCTTGGCCGTTGTGGACTTCCCGGCATCGGGCTCGAGGAGACCGTCGACGACGTGGTCCCAGCGTGGCGGACGCGCATGCCAGCTGGGCCTCAACGTGTCGATGAGGTGAAGGTAGCTCGCCTGCTTATGCTCGCAGACGAGCTTGGGATTTTCCTGGCAGGGAGGGCAGGTGCAGGAGAAATAGATGGACTGCTTGTCGGTCCAAAGATGGACCCGGCAGACCTGGTCGAGCTCGGAGTCGTCGATGAGGTAGTACGCCTCGTTCGCCTTCGACGACTCGACTGTGACGCAGCCGTCCTCGAAAATGGCTTTGCCGATCTCCCTGAGTTCCGGGTCGGTGCGGCCGGCGATTGTCAGGTAGAGGGACCGGTTGAGCGGCACGGGGCGTGTCGGTTCCGGATAGGCGGGTTCGTTCCAGCCATATTCTTCGAGACCGTGCAATCCAACTTGACGTACAGTGGAGGGCTTGTTCATCGACGCGTCGGCGCTCCTATTTCGCTTACGAGGAACGAAAGACATATCGTCCGCCCCCTTAAAAAAGGAGACGGACGACATCATTTCATTTATGACTGATACAACTCTCACCGCGGGGCCAACCGCCGCGCGCTAGCCTTGCTTGGCGGGTTTCTGCTTTATTGTCAGGCCGAGTTCCCGCAGCGCCTTCTCGTCGACAGTCGACGGAGCGTCCATCATAGGGTCGTAGCCGTTGCCGCCCTTGGGGAAGGCGATGACCTCTCGGATGTTGTCGTCGTCGGTCAGCAGCATGACCATGCGGTCGAGGCCAGGGGCGATGCCGCCGTGTGGCGGTGCGCCGAAGTCGAAGGCGTCGAGCATGTGGCCGAACTTCGCGGTGATCTGCTCGTCCGTGTTGCCGAGCATCTTGAAGATGCGCTCCTGGATGTCCCGCTTGTGGATCCGGATGCTGCCTGAGGCGCACTCGATGCCGTTACAGACGAGGTCGTAGGTGTACGCGCGGCAGACGGCCGGATCGCTTTCGAGTTTGTCGATGTGCTCCTCGTGCGGCATGGCGAACGGGTTGTGCGCGAAGCTCCACTTCTTCTCGTCCTCGTCCCATTCGAAGACGGGGAAGTCGGTGACCCAACAGTACGAGAGCGTGTCCTTCGACGTCAGGTTCAGGCGCGAGGCGATCTCGCGGCGGACGCGGTCGAGGACCTTGGCGACGACGTCGGGCTTGTCGGCGACGAAGCCGACGAGGTCACCGGGGACCGCCTCGGCCAGCGCGACGACGGCATCGAGTTCGGCCTGCGTCATGAACCTGGCGATGGGCGACTTGACGCCTTCCTCGGTGATGAGGAGGTACGCGAAGCCCTTGGCCCCGAAGTCCTTGGCGAGAAGCGTGAGGTCATCGATCTGCTTGCGGGAGAGCGAGGCGCCACCAGGATACCGAATAAGTTTGACCTGACCGCCGCCGTCGATGGTGTTGCGGAAGACGGTAAACTCGGTCTCCTTAAAGATCGGCGCGGCGTCCTTGAGCTCCAGGCCGTACCGAAGGTCCGGCTTGTCCGTGCCGTAGCGAGCCATCGCCTCATCGTAGGTAAGGCGCGGAAACTTGTCGTTGATAGTCTTAGTCGACAGCTTGCGGATCACCCGGATCGTCAGCTCCTCGACCAGGTTGAGGATGTCGTCCTGGGTGACGAAGGACATCTCCAGGTCGAGTTGGGTGAACTCGGGCTGTCGGTCCGCACGCTGGGCTTCGTCGCGGAAGCACTTGGCGATCTGGAAATAGCGCTCGATTCCGCCCACCATCAGGAGTTGCTTGAACTGCTGGGGCGCCTGGGGTAGGGCGTAGAAGAGGCCAGGCTCCAGGCGATAAGGCACCAGGTAGTCGCGCGCGCCTTCGGGCGACGACTTGGTCATGATCGGCGTCTCGATCTCGAGGAAGTTCTGCTCGTACATGAACGCGCGGATCTCGCGGATGAGCTCGTGGCGCAGGCGCATCTTCTCGTACATGCTCGGCCGGCGAAGGTCGAGGTAGCGATACTTGAGGCGAACGCCCTCGTCGACATCCTTGTCCTCGTAGATGGGGAACGGGGGCGTCTTGGCGGCGTTCAGGATCTCGATCTCATTGGCGACAATCTCGACGGTTCCGGTCTTGAGGTTCGCGTTCTCGGTGCCCTCGGGGCGCCTGCGTACCGGGCCAGTGACGGCGACACAGTACTCCGACCGCAATTTTTCGGCGACGGAGAGGGCGTCGGCGTTGAGGCTCGAGTCGGCGGTCACCTGTACGATACCGGTGCGGTCACGGATGTCGAGGAAGGCGATGCCTCCCTGATCCCGGTTGCGATTCACCCAGCCGTTCAGGGTGACCGTCTGTCCAATCAGTTCTTCCGACACTTCGCCGCACGCGACCGTTCGCTTTGAAAACGCCAAACTCTTCCTCCTGCGCCCTTTCTTCGTTGTAGGCGCGTCCGCACGGTGCGGACGCCCGTCTTTGGGCCTTATCAACTTTCCCGACGTGGAAATCGTGTACTAGTATACCTGATAGGGCGGTGTCAGCCGGGGCATAAATGGAACGCGACAGGAAAAATACGAGAGGATAGAGTGTGACCAGTCGTCACAGACGGCATAAAGAGAGGGGACGGGTGTGATGCCCGTCCCCTCTGTGCTTGTCAGGCCTGCGACGGATCAGCTGATGCTGATGCCGTTAATCTGGGCGTTGTCTATCACTGTGTTAAAGTTGATGACAATCTGCCCGCTGGCATTGGCCGTTGCGGTGAAGCTGCGCTGGACAGCTTTGTTCTGGGCTCCCGCCGTGGCGAAGATGTCGAAGTTCGTCAGCACGGTGGTGCTGTTGATGACGACGTTGAAGGTTCGCTTGCCGGCGGCCGTCCAGTAGCCTTCGGAGAAGTACAGCGTCACCGTGTGTGAGCTGCCGGCGGTGAAGCCGGGGACTGTGTAAGTAGACGTCCCGAACCGATTGCTGAGCAGCACAGCTTGCGGCGGGATCGTGCCCGTCAACAGCGAGGTGTTGACGGCGGTCGTAGTCGTGGTCGCGGTGCCGCCGGTGAAGTTGACGTCGGCGACCCACGAGCCGGAGGCCGCGCCGCCGCTGTTGATCATCTTCGGTGTGCTGACCGCGGTGAACACGAGGTTGTTCAAGTTCCATCCGGCGGCGAGCTCGTTGACGCGGAGGATCTGCTGACCCGCCGGAAGCGTGACGGTGGCGTTGACGGTCTGCCAGGTCTGGTAGCCGCCGGTGGCCGGAACGTTGACGTTGCCGCTCAGGTTGGTGCCGGCGGCGTTGCTGAGGTTGAGAGCCCCGGTGACAGCAGCAGGAGCCGCCACCCGGAAACCGACCGTGTAGGTGCCGGCCGTGGCGACGTTCACCGTGTACTTCATGTACTCGCTGGCGGCTGTCCAGCCGATGTTGTAGCCGGTGCCGGTGTCTGTGGTGGCCTCGATGTCGACGCCGTCGGTGGTGCGATATTGACCGCCGTTGTTTGCTGCGTCGGCGTCGTGGTAGGCCACGCCCTCACCGCCGGTGTCGAAGTTCTCCGCCTGCACGGTTCCGGGGATCGCCCACGCCGTGCCGAGGTACGGACCTTCCGAACCGCTGCCCGCCGGGGTTGTCACGTTGACGCCCGCGCTCTGCGGGCCGGTGCCGGCGGAGTCGATGGCGGCGACGGTGAATGTGTACGCCGTCGACGGGGACAGGCCGGTGACCGCGAAGGTCGTCGAGCCCGAGGTGCCGATCGACGTGCCGTTCTTGTAGACGGCATAGCCCGTGATAGAGCAGTTGGCTGGTGCGCCGACCGAGTTCCAGTTGAGATTGGTGCCCGTCGATGTCGTGCCGGACGCCGCGAGGCCGCCGGGAGCGCCCGGTGTCGCGGTGCACGTCCCGCCGGTACCGGTCGGTGTTCCCTGAGTCTGGACGGAGAAGGCGGAGGTGCCCGATCCGTTCACAGCCGCCACGGCATAGTAGTACGTGGTGCCGTTCGCCAGACCGGTGTCGGTATACGACGTTCCCGAGATGTTCGACACCGACGCAGGCGCGGCTTCGGTGTAGGGGACGGTGGTGCGGTAGAGGTTATAGGTAACCGCGCCGCTCGACGCCACCCAGGATATCGTGTTCTGCGCGTTGCCTGCGACGGTGGCTGTGTTAGTGGGGGTGAGCGGAGGAACGTTGCGCGCGTCCGATACGATGGTCACCTGGCAGATCTGGTGATCCCAGGCGTTCACGGTCGGCGTCTCCTGCAGCTTGATGTCGGTGACGCCGGCGGGTAGGGTGCCTGTCGTCGACAGCGTATAGAGACCCCATCCACTTGCCGTCGGCGTGATGGCGGTCACCGACGTGGCGGCCTGCGTATAGGTGGACCCGTTGTTGGTCGAGTACCAGATGGTCGCGGCGGCTGTATCGGTGGTATTGGTTCCGATCTTGGCGCTCATCGACTTGATGTTCGTGTACTTCCAGTTGACGAACTGCGTGGTGTTGACCACGCGCGAGATGCGGCCGTCATCGTTGCCGAAGAACGTCGGATTGCTGCGGTCGATCACCCAGTTGCCGCTCGTATTGTAAGGGACGGCGAAGCTGTCGCACTGGTCCGTGATCGTCCCGGAGCCGGGGGAGTAGTCCTGCGGACCGTTGTAAACGCGGATATAGTCGATATCGTACGTCTGCGGGAAGACTGTCGACGCATCAGGTGTTCCGGGCGGGCCGCCGCCAACCGCGAGGTTCAGCAAAAAGTAGAATGGATGGTTGAAGATCCAGCCCGGGCTGCTCGCATTGCTGTGGTTCTCGAACTGGACGCCGTCGACATACGCGACCAGTTGCGTCTGGCTCCACAGGATGGAGTAGGTATGATACGTACCGCCGAAGGTGCCACCGCCGGGCTGCTTGTACGTGCCGGTCCAGTCGGCTTCACTGCCTAGATAGCTCATGTGCCAACTAGTAGCGTTAACCGTTGGGTCGCCGAACATCTCCAGGATGTCCTGCTCGCCGCAACCCGGCCAGCCCAGGGTCTGCGAGTCGCCGCCGAGCATCCAGAATGCCGGCCAAATTCCCTTGCCGCCCTGGGGAGCCTTGGCCCGCATCTCGATGTAGCCGTACTGAATACCAACCTTGGCGCCGGTGTAGATGCGCGCGGAGTTGTAAATGCCGGCGGTTCCAATGCCACCGTTGTTGTCGGTTGCGGTGATGCGCAGCGCCTTGCCGTCGGTCGCGGCGGAGTCGGAGATGATGCTGCTGTGCGCGGTGTCCGTCACATAGGTTTCGAGTTCGCCGCGACCG
>Ga0207705_10001174_pt1 | contig 21285 bp, 16 predicted proteins | sample KBSC13metaG_FD_184314 | JGI IMG/M metagenome (GOLD analysis project Ga0207705, IMG submission 184314) | Corn rhizosphere microbial communities from Kellogg Biological Station, Michigan, USA - KBS C1-3 metaG (SPAdes) (version 2) | ecosystem: Host-associated > Plants > Roots > Rhizosphere > Soil ... | reverse complement strand
ATTCAGGGGCCAGCGTAGCCTGAAGATACGCCTTCTTGAGATAAACCAGCGTGTCCTTGCTGGTGCCATTCGTGCCGTAGCGGAAATCCGTCGTCGCACTCGCCGAGAAGATCGGGCTGAACTTGTGATCGACGGAAAGATAGAAGCGCTTCAGCTCCGCCTCAGTGCCGCTCGCCGGACTTTTCGAGGTCAGACCTGCGAGGTCGGTCGACTTCTGGTCGATGTTGCTCACGTTGAAATAGGCCTTGCCGCTGATCTTCGTGTTGGCGGCCCACGCCATGTCTTTGGTGACCTTGAGAGCGGTCTGCGCGGCAGCCGCCTGGGTCTGGGCTGCGGCTGCTGATTGGGCCGTCGCTGTTTCCGCACCCTGGAGGGCGTCGACCTTCTCCTGGAGCGCCTGGATCTGCGCTGCCGCTTGCGTGTCCTGAGCCGGCCGGGCGTTGTTTGCCTGGGCAGCCTTCAACTGGTCAATCTCGTCCTGCATCGCCTGCATCTTCGACATGATTCCGTCGAGCTGCGCCTTCGACATCGTGACGGTCCCGGACGATTGGGACCGGTGAGCATGCGACGTCTTCGCAAAAGCGGGACTCGCGACCAGGGCAGTCGATGCGAGCAGGATAGGCAGAATCTTGTTCATCGTTATCGAACCTCGATGTTGTCCGGCAGCCGCCGAGCGACAGCTGCCGAAAGGAGTGCCTGCGGTGGTTGCTTGACTAACGACGCCGATCCCGGCCCAGTCCTTACCGGGAGGATCCACTGGCACTCGGAGCCAGCGCTAGCGTGCGGCGATGTTGAACCACATCAGTTTGCCAGGTGCACCGCTGTCGCCCGGCGACGCTGCCACCCAGAGGCGCTTTCGAGCGGGATCGAGGATCGCGGTCTTGGCGCCCGGCAGGGTCTTGATGCGCTCCACCTCGCGATAATGGTCAGGATCTTCCTGCTGGTACACCGCCAGAGTGCCGTCGCCGCCGGGTACATAGACCCGCCGGTTCGCGGCATCCCACACCACCTCGTCCGACTTGTTGGGCGCGTCGAACGCCGCGACCGTCGAACCGTTTTCGGTATTGAGGACGATCAGCTTTCCAGGCGCGCGAGTTACCACGAACAGGCGGTGGTTGGCTTCATCGAGCGCGAGCGGCGCATTTTGCTGCGCCTCATGGATCGGCCATTCGGCAACGACCTTCGCTTCCTTGCGGTTTACCACCGCAACCTTGTTCTTGTCCGTCAAGCTGATGAAAAGCAGCGGTCCGTGGTGCTCGATCGCCATTGCCTCGACATGGTTCGAGTCGAAATGCACGTTGCGGTACGTCTTGCCCGTCGCGGGGTCGACTTCGGTGAGGTTGCAATCGGGTTGGGGTACATCCTTGCCGCCGCTGACGATCCAGATGTGCCTGGTCATCGGATCCCAACCGATCGAGTCCGAACCTTTGGCGAGTTTGTAGGTGGTGTCCACCTTCAGGCTTGATGCAGTCAGCACCGGTGACGGCTTGTCGCCGCTGACGACGAGCAACCTGTCGGTTGCCGGCATGAACCAGGGGCTGTGCGGCGTTCCAAGGCCGCCCAACCGCTTGATCAGCGCACCGGTCGTGCGATTGAAAACTTCCAGCTCATTTCCGTCCTCGCCGGCGAGGAAGACTCGATTGTCGCGCGTATCGATCGCGAAATGATCGAAGTCGCCTTTGTAACCGGCGAGTGTCGTGGTGCCGCCAAGCGTCAAGGGGGCGCTAATGGCCGTTCCCGCCAGTAGAGCGGCGGCGGCAGCGGCGAATAGAATACGGCAAGTCTTCATCATTTTCTCCGTTAGGGGCGCGAGGGCTTGAAGAGGGCGGCACTGCCTGGAATCCGCTTGGCCAACTCGTCGCGGATTGCGATCCCGTGGGCGTGGAGCGCGTTCTTGTTCGCGCCCGGATTCAGCTTGAAAACCAGCCCCAGCGCCCCGATCCGCTGGCCTTTCGCATCCAGAAGCGGAAGCTCGGTCTCGTAACGGTCGCCGGTGTCCGCGACTTCAAGATTGGTCGACCCTTTCTCGATGACGCGCAGGTCGTCGTCGTCGGCAATCTTGCCGATCCGCCCGATGTTGGATCCGATGATCGCGTTCGCGGTCGCGGGTTTCCCGGGCGGCGTCGCGTGGATCATCATTACCAGCAGGTCCGGGTGTTCGCGAGTGAACGCGTCCACCAGCTTCTGTGCATAGCTGTCGTCGCGATAAGCAGCGGAATAAGGATAGGGGTCGGCCGCGTTCTTCGCCGACAGCATGTTGCGCGCGACTTCATGCTGCACCTGGTCGGCGATGGCTTCGTTGTGGGGGCTTGCCTTGCCAAAAGCGATCGCCAGGGTTCCGAGGCGGTGGCCCGAATTACTAAGGAAGGGTTCGCGGATTACCTCCAGCCGGCCCTCATGCGATGTGCCAAGCCCGGTATCCGGATGCGTGACCGGCTTCAGCACTGATCCGATAGCGTTAGTGGCGCCGAACAGGACAACCTCCTTGCCTTTGTCAGGAACGCCTTCGGCGCGAATCCAGGCGATCCCCGGGTGCCTGGCTTTCGCGAGTTCGAGCTGGTGCTCGGTCCAGGTGTGTCCGCCAACAACGGGCGGGATCGCGTCATCGGCAACAGCCGGCGATGCAGCAACGGCTGCGAGGAGCAAGAGCGGCAGATGTCGCATGGCAATTCTCCGATTGGTGAGGAGGGGCTGATAACGGCGGTTCATGACGAGAAGTGGCTGAAGGCGATCAGTGCCAGGGTAACGGTGATCGCTCCGCCGATACGGGTGGAAACTTGCGCGAACGGCATCAGCTGCATTCGGTTGGCCGCGCTCAGGATCGCCACGTCGCCGGTCCCGCCCTGGCCGGAATGGCAGGCGTTCACGATGGCCGCTTCGATTGGGTAGAGCCGGACAAATCGAGCAACGGCAAAGCCGGTTGCGATGAGCGTCAGCACCGTCGCGATGACCGTGAGGATGGTGGGAGCATTGAAAGCGCTCACCAATTTGTCCCACGGGGTCATTGCAACGCCGATCGCAAACAGCAGCGGGTAAGTGACGTTGACAGCGAAGAAGCGGTAATTGCGGTAGGCACCGCTCTCGAGCGCGGGCGAGACGATCCGGCCTAGCTTGATCGCGACCGCCAGGAACAGCATCGTCACGGGGGCCGGGAAACCCGTATACTTCTGAATGACGGCACCGATCGTGTAGAGCGTCATCGCGAGGATCACGGCGGCGCCGACGGTCGTGACATCCGGCACGATCGATGGCCCCGCTGGAGCAGAATCGAGCTCGACGTCATGCTCGCCCGGCTGGAGCACGCCTTCCCCGGTCCACTCCGGTTTCTTCTTGCCGAGCAGGTTGAGGCTTCCGGCCACGAGGATCGCCGTGAGGCTTCCGAACATGACAGAGGGGAGGACCTGCGCGAGCAGGTCTCCCTGCGCTCCTCCACCGAGCGAGGCATAGCCGATGGAGAGCGGAATGGCGCCCTCACCGACGCCGCCGGCCATGATCGGCACGACGACCTTGAACAAGGCGTAATGCCAGTCCAGCCCAAGCGCGGTGCCGACCGCCAGACCGGCCGCGAGCGCCGCCAGCGAGCCGGCGAACAGCGGAACGAAAATTTTTACGAAGCCGCCGATCAGCATTCGCCGATCCATTCCGAGGATCGAGCCGACGATGATCGAGCCGATGAAGAGATAGAGGAAGTTGCTGTCCTTCGTGAACGTGGAGATGGACTCCTTCAGCGGCGCGGGAATCGCGTGCACGTAGACGAGGTAGGAGGGCAGGAAGGTCGCGAGGATCGCCGGAGCGCCAATCTTCGATAGCCCGGGAATCCACTTTCCGATTTGCGCGCAGGCGAAGCCGCCGGCGGCGAGAATGAGGATGTTCGTCGTCAGATCGTTGGGGACCGACCCTTTCTTGAGGTAGAGCGCGATCACCGCAACGATCGCCAGGAGCAGCGGCAGAGGAACGATTCCAACGCCCAAGTCCCACACCCGGCGCCAGGCCGGCGCAGCGGTTTCCGCTTGTTCGGCGGTCGGCTCCGGAGCCGGCGACGGCGAAGTCATCATCTCCACCGTCAAATCCTCCTTTGGCTCTCGCTCAATGTTGTTCATCGTAGGTCAGCACTGTCAGCGTGTTGTCGAAGTAGACGTTTGGATAGAACGGCCCCGGGCCGAAGTTTCGTTTCTTGTCGGGATCCACCATTCCCTGAGCTGTGACCGTGAACAGCCGCCGTCCCTCGGGGTCGTAGGCCAAAGTCCGGGCAATCGGACGCGTGGTGAAGGCAGCGGCGAATTTGTAGCTGTCGGGCCCAGCCCGATCGATCGCGACGATATTCCCGTCGATTCCGTTCGAAGTGAAAATGCGGTGCCGAGCGGCATCGTAGACGACACCGTCGTTGCCGCGCCCGATCCCGATCGTCGTCACTTCCCGCCCGTCGGTCGAATCAACGACCGCAAGAACCGGTTTGTCGCCCCTGCAGCCGATAAAGAGCCGCTTGTCCGCGATGTCGGCCGCGATGCCGGTGGGCATCGTGCAGCCTGGCAGATCATGCTCGCCAAGCAGTTGGTGAGTGCGCGCGTCGACCTGGGCTATTCTGTTCACGTCGCGCTCGTTGACCCAGATCGTCCCGTCACCTGCCGCGGCAGAGGCCTCGAGCTCGGTTGAGGACATCGGCACCCGCGCTGTGACCTTGGCCGTCCGGGGATCGAGGAACACGAGTTCCTTCGAATCCCCCAGCGTAAAAGCGACCTGCTTCGTCTCCGGTTCGTAAAAGGCGGAGTCCATCGCTTCGCCGAGCTTGATCCGGTCGAGGGTTTTCAGGGTTGAAAGCTGGAAGACGGTTGTTGAGCCGTCTTCGTTGGCAGTGAATCCGCGGTCGAACTGCGGAACCAGAAGGGCCATGTTCGCGCCAGCCGAATTCGCGATGCCGGCGACGATTCTGTTGGCCTTGGTATCGACGACGCTTACGCCGGCTGCGCGCCGGCCCACGAACAGGTAGGCGCGCCCCGCATCGTAACTGAGATAGTCCCAGCCCGGCACCGGTCCCGGCAGCACCAGCTGTGAAGACAATTTGAAAATCGGGCCGTCGGCCAAAGTCGCAGCGGTCGCTCGCGGCGCGAGCGCCGCCAGAACTCCGATGGTAGCGAGAATTCGCTTCACTCAATCCCTCTCCCTTTCGCACTTGCTGGCGCACTTTCCTGAATTGAGCCTGATAGGACGCGCAATTGACGCCGCATCCAATTGGCGCGAGTTTCGAAGGACTTCGGTCGCGAAGCGGCGAAGCTGCTCGGGGAGAACAAGATGAAGATTCTCGTCGTCGAGGACGAGGAGAGACTGGGCCGCTCGCTTCGGACCAACCTTCTCGAGCACGCCCATATCGTCAACTGGGTGCAATCCTGTGAAGCTGCCAGCGATGCATTGGCGGAGACCGGTTACGACGTGATCGTCCTCGATCTCGGGCTCCCCGACGGCGACGGGCTCAATCTCGTGCAGGAATGGCGCGAGTCCGGCTTTGTCGAGCCGGTGCTTATCCTTTCCGCACGCGACAAGCGCGAAGACCGGATCGCCGGCCTCGATATGGGCGCCGATGATTATTTGCCCAAACCCTTCGGAATGGATGAGCTGCTGGCGAGGATCCGGGCTTTGGTCCGCCGGCAGGCTGTAAGGAAGCAGTCAGTTTACCAGCATAAGGACATCACGCTTGATCTGATCGGGAACACTGTGAAAATTGGCGGCAATCCGGTTGACCTGACGGCGCGCGAATTCTCGCTCCTTTCCTATTTTGTCCAGAATGCGGGCCGGGTGTTGCCGCGGTCCCTGCTCGCCGAAAAAATCTGGGAAGCGCATTTCGACGTCGATGCCAATCTGCTCGATGTCTACATGAGCCGGCTTCGGGCAAAAGTGGCCGCGCATACCGACCGGCCAGTGTTCAAGACAGTCCGCGGAATCGGGTACCAATTGCTGTGAGAAGCATCCGAACGAGGATCACCATTTGGTATGCGATCGGGGCGACGCTCAGCTTTGCGGTGCTGATGATCGTCGGAGCGATGTTTCTTGAAAGCGCGCTGACCAGGAGCCTCGACCAGCTGAATGCCGCCGAGTTCCGGCAATTGCTGGTGCAGATCGGCGATGACTATGCGCGCGTGGATCGCAAAGTGCTCGCCGGCCGTCTTTCGAATGTCGACCAATATCAGTCGGTGCTCTTCTACATCACGATCAACGAGCCGAAGACCGGGGATACGGTCTTCAGCTCCGCCAATCTCAAAGGGAATTCGATTCCCGACATCAAGGGCGAACGGCGCTATACGGCCGATGCACCCGGCCTTGGCCCTTTGCGGGTGGGCGAATTTCTTCTTCCGCCTTACGATGTGACGGTGGCGACCTCGGCGCGCAGCCTTCACGACGGCATCCGCGCCTTTTCAATCATCGGCGGCGCTCTCATCATCGTGATGCTGGTCATGAGCATCTTCATAGGACGGGGCTTCAGCAGGCTGGTCCTCTCGCCCCTGCGGCGAATTCGCGACACGGCAGAACGGATCGGAACCGACAATCTGCGCGAGCGGATTCCATCGGGGCGGGTCCGCGACGAACTGGGCGAGCTGGTGAGCCTCTTGAACCGGATGTTCGACCGCATCGAAAGCGGCTTCAATCATGTGCGGCAGTTCAGCAGGGACGTAAGCCACGAACTGAAGACTCCTCTTGCGCTCATTCGCCTGCACGCGGAATCGATTGCGAAAGACGGCGGCGAGCATACCGACATCGCGATCGAGCAGATCGACGAGATCGACCGTCTGGACACGCTGATCGACCAGATGCTTTTCCTCTCGCGCGCCGATGCCCAGGCAATTCGGCTTGAGCTTGCCGAGCAGGATCCGCGGGCGTTTCTGGAGTCCTTTGCCCAGGATGCCAGCGCTCTGGCCGAGCATTCCAACCGGAATTTTACGATGGAGGCCACGGGCGGTGGTACGGTCGCCTTCGAGGCGAGCTGGATGCGGCAATTGCTGTTCAACATCGTCAGCAATGCGCTCCGGGCCGTTCCTGAGGGCGGCATCGTAACGCTGACGTCCAGCTTCGATGAGACAAGAGGGCAATGGCGGGTCGTAGTGGCCGATAACGGTCCGGGCCTTACCGTGGATGAATGTTCCCGAATCTTCGAACCGTTCGTAAGATTGGCTGCGAGACAGTCCGACCGGGGGGCGGGGCTCGGCCTGACAATCGCCCGGAGCATCGCCATCCTGCATCAGGGTCAGATACACGCTGAGCCGAATCGCCCGCAGGGTCTGCGCGTATCGGTGGAATTGCCGGCCTGCGAAATCTGCCAGCCGAAGGACAAGCGGCAGCGTCCTCGGCGCGCCAGGGTGCGAGCCTGACAGGTTCGTGAAAGGAATCTCCCCCAGCTTTCGCTAACAGGGGAGAAAGCTATGTCGAAAAGACGAACAGCACGCGGAGCTTTGCTGGCACGCACTTGCTCGATTGCACTCGCAGTCGCAGCGATCGCGATAGCCGCGCAAGCCGACGCGAAATCGCATCGATCCGCTCAACCGGCACCCGCGCCCGAAGGTCCTTCCGCTCAATCGGCCGCAGGGCCCAACGCTCCGCAGGCAAGCCCGAAGCAAGCGTCCACCGGCGTGCCCGCAAAGCAGGCGGAGCAGATCATCGTCACCGGGTTCGTCAATACGGGCGCGACCAGCGCAACGAAGTTGCCGGTCTCGGTCATGGACACTCCGTTCAGTGTCGATGCCTACAATCAGAAGTTTCTGAAGGCGATCGACGTTCAGCAGGTCGCAGACCTTTACCGGTACATGACCGGTATTCAGCGCGCCGGAAATACCGGCTACGACATCAGCTTTCGCGGCTTCAAGACCTCCGGTAACGACCGCAACGCGATCCTGGTGGACGGCCTTCCAGGGCTGACGGTCAGGTTCGGCTCGCCGCCAACGGCCGGCACCGATCACGTCGAGTTGGTCAAGGGCGCGACGTCCGTTCTGTACGGAAAGGCGCAGCCCGGCGGCTTCATCAACATCATCACCAAGAAACCGCTGTACACTCCATTTTACGAGATGGAATTCGAGGGCACGTCCGGGCTTGGTCCGTTCCACCGCCGGCTTGGGGCGACGATCGACCTCGACGCCACGGGCCCGATCGATTCCGGCGGCAGGATAGCCTACCGAGTCATTGGGGAGACCGGCCACACACGCGGCTTCCGTAGAAATTCATACGAATATCCAATTTTCCTCGCGCCCAGCATCCGCTGGAAGCTCGACGACCGGACACAACTCACCCTTCAGGCCGAATACCGGCGCGACAAGAGCCACGAAGACACCTATCTCGTCGCTCCCAATCGCGATGCGAGTCTGATCGCGAAGATCGACACGACCTATCAGGAACCCAACGATTACCTGTTGGAGAAAGGCCTCACAGAAAGTGCCTTTCTGGAGCATGAGTTCCGTTCGAATGTGAAGCTGAACGTCAGCTACCGCCATGTCTGGCACAAGGATACGCAGAAGAATTACGATGTGGTCGGGTTCGATCCGAAGAACCCGCTGACGACGATTACCCGGCGCGCGCGCGGGCAGATCAACTGGCGCACCTACAGCTTCGGCGACGCGAACATCAGCGCCAAGTTCAACACATTCGGCATTCACCACACGCTTCTGATGGGCGTTGGGGGCGGCGAAGAGACGGCAAGTCTCGACCGAACGCAATTTTACAATTGCACCGGCAAGTGCACGGTCCTCAACCTCAATATCTACGATCCGGTGCTCGGTGTCGCGCCGCCGCTGAGCAGCTTTCCGCTCTATAACAAGCCGAGCGACCTGAGCTGGCGCTACACGACCGACAGTTCGTTCGCCCCTTACGCTTCCGATCTCCTCGATCTGGGCATCGTAAAGTTCATGGCCGGCGGCCGCTACACCATAGACCGGCAGTCCATTCAGGATCTTCGCACTCCGGACGGCATCACCCGCAAGCGGGATTCGAAGTTCCTCCCGCTCGCCGGCGTGATTGTGCGGCCGATCAAGGACATCAGCCTCTATGCGAGCTACAGCACATCCTACGTGCCGCAGACTCCGTCGGTGCAGGACGTATTCGGACTCAATCCTTTCGTTCCGACTTTCGCAAAATCCTATGAAGGCGGAATAAAGGCCGAGCTGTTCGAACATCGGTTGATGTTCACCGGCGCGATTTTCCGGATCGACAAGACGGACGTGCTCGACACGTTCAACTGCCCGACCCTTGCGCAACTGAATGCCGGCATCGCCAACGGTACCTACACGCTGCCAGCGAACGCGCCACGCGATTTGAGCGGGAATCTTATCCCGGCGACGGGGACCTGTTCGGAGCAGATTGGAGCAGAGCGGTCGCGCGGCTTCGAACTGGAGGCGCACGCAACTCCGCTACCGGGTTGGACGATTACCGGCGGATACGCGCACACGATCGCTCGCATCGTAAAATCAAACCTCGCGTACCAGGTCGGCGCACGGGAGCAGGATTCGCCCGACGACTCAGCGAGCCTGTGGTCGCGCTACGACATTCTGCACGGTCCCTTGACCAAGCTCGGGTTCGGCGTGGGGATCTCGTATGTCGGCAAGCGGGCGGGCTTGCTCCCGACTGAGTTCAACGACCCGCGTCCCGAGAACGGAACTCTTCCACTCCACGCCTACACGACCGTGGATGCGGGAATTTACTACCAGGCCAGCCGCAATCTCGACATGACCTTGAAGGTTACCAACCTGTTCGACGAACGCTACATCGAAAGCGCAGGTTTCAGTGGCGACATTCAGCTGTTCCCGGGGGAACCGCGCTACATCTCCTTTACCAGCACCTTGCACTTCTAGGTTTCGCCGCCCCCGGCTGGAAGGCAGCAGCGCAGGCCCCACTGCGCTGCTGTTTCTTTTCGGTTGCCTCCTCGCTGCCTCACCACAAGGAAACGGCCGGTCCCCAGGGAGAGACCGGCCGTACCGCGCCTGGGGAGGAGCCGTTCAGGTGACGGCGTCCAGCGCGGATTACATGCGCGCGAGTTTCGCGCGCTCTTCCTCGACAACCGACGGCAGAAGCGGCATGAAAACGCCGTCGGCTGCGACCTGCTGCTGGCCCTGGTAACTGAGCACCGCTTTCAAAAATTCCCGCACCTTGGGTTCGAGCGGAACCCCAGGCTTCTTGTTCACGTAGATGTAGACGTAACGGCTCAGCGGATAGGTGTGATTGTAGACCGTCGGGACGGTCGGAGCGATACAGCGCCCGCCCGGCTCCTGAGACAGCGGCACAGCCTTGGTATTGGGCGTGAGGTTCGCGAGCATGGCATAGACAAGTCCGCCCGGGTGACTGGCCATATCCTCGGCAGCAACCGTGAAGGCGTGCGTGAAGCCGCGGCCCTTTACGAATTCGATGTCCGAACGATAGTCGCCGCCCTCCATCACAGCCTTCTTGAAATATTGCTCGATCCCGTTCGGCGCCTTCAGGCCATAAAGGTGGATCGGACGGTCTGCCCATGCTCCCCCAACGCCGAGCTGCCCCCAGCGCGTGATATCAGGACCGCCGCGCTTGCGCGTTATGGAATAAATGGAATCGAGCTGCTGTAGGCTGAGGCATTTGATGGGATTGGCCTTGTCCACGAGCATCACCGTCGCCGCGGTCTTGCCGAGCGAACCGGCGCTTCCGGTCGCCACGCGAAAGGCTGTCGGCGCATAGCCGAACTTATCGACAAAGGCCTTCTCCTCCGCCGGGAGCAGCTCGCGTGCGACCGGCGCCAGATCGGCGGTGCCGTTCACCAGGGCCGGCGCACCGGAGCCCGAGGCGCGCGCCTCCATTGTAACGCTAAGCCGCGGATAGGCCTGGCGCATCATCTTCACCCATCCAAGCGTCATCTCGTCCATCGTGTCGGCGCCGACGACGTGAAGCTCTTCCTCTGGCTGCACGTTCACCGGGCCCGGGGTCCAGCGTGGGATCCGGGGATCGGCCGGAATATTGTGCTCGCGCGGCGCATATTTCAGTGCCAGCGCCGGGTTCACCGCCAGCGCAAGCAGCGCGGCTCCCGAAATCAGGGTTCGTTTGTTCAGCTTCAATGGACTTCTCCCCTCGCTAATTGGTCTTCGTTTCCGAGCTTCTTCTGTCGGGGCCGTTCCCGGGCGGGCGCGGCGGCGGCGCTGTTCTTTCCTGGCGGCGCCTTTGGCTTGTTCTTCCGCTTGAGGCTCCGGTCCATCCACGTCTTGATCCCCGTATATCCGAGCAACAGGGCCCCCGATGCACCGCAAAACAGGATGAGCTGGCCAAGAATGCCGCCGACCTCGCCGGTGTGGACGGAGAGCATCCAGTAATAGAGCTTCGCGCCCCATCCCATTTGGGCATAGGGCGTGTAGCTGAGAATTCGTCCGCTGCGCGGATCGAGATAGAGGTACGTGCGCGCATTCGTGTGTGGCGCATCCTTCGCGATGATGAAAATCTCCATCGCGCTCGTCGGCTTAAGCGGAAGGTGGATCAGCACTTGCCGCGGGTTCGGCGACAACCGGTTGATCGTTGCCCAGGCGCGTGCGAGCGGCGCCATCGGCCCGATAGCGCTTACATGGGGAGTTTTCGTCTTCGCGGCGCCGGTCGCGATCATGGCGTCCTGAATCGACGGAAACGCGTTGGGTAGTGCGGTCGTCGCACTGATCGCCAGTGGTATCGCTACCCACGCGCCGACAGTCCGGTGGAGCCCCATGTCAAAGGCGGCGCCGCGCCTGAGCTTTCGATTGAGCTTCAGCGCGTCGACGAAGCGGCGCGATTTGCGCGGCCACCACAGATAGATGCCGAGGCTCGCGAGGAGGAGGAGAAGACAAATTGCGCCCGCTCCCATGATGTTGCCGCCGAAGCTCAGCCATTGGCCGCGATGAAGCCATTCTAGCGTTCCGAAGAAACCGCCGTAGCGATTCTGCGATGCCAGCAGCTGTCCGGTGCAGCGGTCGAAATAGAGCGTATCCTTGTTGAGATAGCGCACCGCGATGGGTGAGCCCGGCTTCTGGTCCACGCGGAGGTAGTCGATCCGGCCGCCCGGGTGCTCCATCTCGGCTTCCCGAAGGATCTGATCCAGGTTCATCGGCGCACTGCAGGAGGAAAGCGACTGGCGCGGATAGACAAGCGGCTCGAGTTGCTTACGGAACGCCATGCCGGCGCCGGTCAGTGCCGACAGCAGGACGACGAGCCCCAGAGTGAGAGCCGTCCACCGGTGCACCGACACCAGTTGGCGCCGGGGGATCACCGGCCGCTACCCCCGCCGGTCACCTCGTCCGCGACAACCAGCGCCCCTTCGCTCCTGATCTTCTTTTTCGAATCGCTCCAGGCTTTCCACCGCGGATCGGAGGAAAGCGCCCTGCGTGTGCTGGAAACGACCTCGTCCCTTCGGGCAAGCGCAGGATCGTCGTGATAACGGAGCAGGATCAGATCGTTCCATGGCCGGCCGGCAGGGTATCGGCTCGACAAGATATCGAATCCGTCGAGGACACCCGCCTTCATCCATCCGCGAAATTGCGGGACCGTGTAGCCGTCGAGATAGGATTCGTACTGCTGGGGCGTGACGAATGTCTGGTATGGGAGCACGAGCATCACAGAATTGCTGCTGCCGGCGCCTTCGCGGCGCTCCAGGTCTGCCGGACTCGTCTCAATGGATTCCGCAACCGACAGGAGCTTGGGATCGGCAATTCCACCGGTTAGCGAGCGCCATCGGGTCATTGCCGCATCGTCTGGAAACCGAAGCACTTCCATTGCGTCCCACTCGTTCCGGTCGGGATAGCGGGCAAACAGGAGATCGTAGCCCGAGAGCAGCCCCTGTCCCTTCCAGCTGGCGAGTTTTTCCGCTTCGGAGTTTTGCAGAAGCTGGTGAAGGGGCGCGCGGTTTTGCGGCTTTGCATAGAAAGCGACGACAAGCGCCGGCGACCCGGCGAGGCACGGACCCGCAGTAAACAGGGCCAGCAACGCGGCCACGATCCATCGCATCGACATGTTCCTCCGCAATCGGAGCTGTTTGTTCGCGATACCTGACAGTTTCCTGTCAGATAGGGCTGGCATCCATATCCTCGACCGAGGAGACGAACGTGACATCCATACTTGCGCGTGCGGTGCTGATCTGCGGTGGACTGACCGCCCCAGCCGCGGCGGCTCCGGCTCCGGCGGGCAAACTTCCCGAGCGGGTCGTCTTGGCGGTAGACGGGATCGAGCAGCCCCGGAATCTGCCCGTTCTTCTGGCCGAGAGGCTCGGCTATTTCCGTTCGGAAGGCGTCACCGTGGTCCTGGTGGATGCACCGGCAACGCCGTCCCCGGCCGAGCTGATCGCCGACGGCCGGGCCGATGGAGCGGTCGCCTATTTCCACCACACCTTCATGTCGCAGACAGGGCGGGGGCCTGTGACGACCTCGGTCGCCTTGCTCGGCCTCACGCCCGACGAGCGCTTGCTGGTCGCCTCGAGATTGAGCGATCGGGTCCGCAATGTGAGAGACCTCAAGGGCATGAAGATCATCACCGGCGGAGAGAATTCCGGAAAGACCACCGCTGCAACCTGGGCTCTGCTCCACGCCGGCCTTTCGGCGCGCGATTACATTCGGCTTCCGCTCAGCCCGAAAGAGGAAGTCGCAAAGGAGCTCGCGAACGGTGAGGCGGACGCTGTGATGGCCCATGAGCCGGATGCGAGTTTCTATGAAAAATCGGGTGCGGCCTTCCAGGTCGCCGATTTGATCAGCCCTGGCGGGACTCGCGCCGCACTCGGCACAGTCTATCCGGCAACGACGCTCTATTTCGCGAGGACCTATATTGCGGACCATCCGTGCGAAGTGCAGCACGTGACGCGTGCGGTGATGAAGGCCTTGCGCTTCATCGAAACGCATGATGCCGATGCGATCGTCGCAGAGCTTCCCGCCAAAGCCGGTGGCCCCGATCGCGCCGCCTTTGTCCGCCAGATCGCTGCCGACAGTCAGATGTTCGGCGGCAACGGCACGATGGATTCTGCGGCTGCTGCCGGCGAGCTCCGGGCAATGGCCGCAATCAACGCGGCCTATACTCGCGTCAAGCTCCCCCTGACATACACCAACGTCTTTGTTGCTGCGTCAGAGGGCCCCGACCGCTGCCGCTAACTCGTTTCAGAAAATGAAACCCACCGACGCATAGAACCGGTAAAGGGTCCGGCGGTCGGCCCAGCTCGGACCGCCCGATAGATACAGGGAGGCGGGCCCCCCAATGTGGATGATCGCACCGATGCCGGCGCGCGTCTGATCGGTTCCGCCGATGGTATCTGCACCCTGGCGGGTGATTTCCGCGCCGACCGAAAGGTCCTTGTTGAGATCGTGCGTCAGAGCGACCCCGGCCTGCCAGAAATCGCGGTTGCCGACCCCCGGATTGAGCTCATAGCCGCCACCGCCGAACAGGCTGGTCCCACCCGGGAAGTCCTTGCCGATCCACAGCGGCAGGAGAAACCGGGTTCGTTCGGCGGTCGCGAGAGTCGAGGTCGGAAGGATCGCGCGCGGGAAAATCGCGGCGGAGACCCCGTGCTTCTCGTCGTGCAGGAACCGATACTTGACTCCAAGCTCGACATCGCCGGTGCCGTCGCGCCACCCGTCCTGTGCCTCTTGGGAAAGATCGAGCGGCAGGGTCGAGGTCAGTTGCACGTTCTTCATGGGCCCATAGTTGAGGTCGAACCCAGCGTCGCCGTCGAACGTGGAATGCTGCCCTTCGCCCTCGGTGAACGCGTAAATCTCCCAATGGCCGATGTCGGTGGGAACGGGATCATCGGTAAGATAGGGCGGGCCGGCAAGAGCTGGCGCCGCGGCGAACAACGCAGCGGCAGCAGCCATCAGTCGAAGCTTCACGCAGTCGCCTCGACATATCCGGGATGCCGCCCCGGACGCTGCGGCAGGATTACGATCAGCGCGACAATGACGATCATCAGCACCGCCGAAGCGAGCGGTCGGCTGAAGTGGAACCCGCCGCTGGAGATCGGCTTGTCAAGGAGATCCCCGACCGTGGCGCCGAGCGGCCGCGTCAGAATGAACGCAGCCCAGAACAGTGCGACGGGACTGACGCGCTTGCTGAAATACATAATTGTCAGCACTGCGAGGCCGGCTCCGAAGACGATGGCGCCGCCTTCGAACCCGAGGCCCCAGCCGCCGTCGGCACGCGCATCGGCTGCCCAGTCACCGAGTGCGGTACCGAGCGTCTGGGAGAAGGTGATCGTGATCCAGTAGAAGATTTCCTGGCGAGGGCTGACGATGGTGTTGACGTTGACGGTGCCCAGTACCCGATACCAGGCAAACAGCGACGCGAGCACGCAGGCGAGCAGAAGCAGCGAGCCGCCCGGATAGCCGATCCCGAGGGAACGATCGGCGAAATCTGCAAGAGTGGTGCCGGCCGTGGTCGAGGCGACGATTGTCGCCCAATACAGCCACGCGTTGAACTTCTGCGCCCGGATTTGCGCCCAGATGAAGCCGATCAGAAGTATTCCGAAAATCGCGGTCCCGATGAGATAACCGCCCGGCACCGCATCAGGCGTAGTCTCCCCAAGCCACGTCATCGTCACTGTGTCGCCGCCGGTTTCGCCAAGCGTGGTCGCCAGGATCTTGATGATCCAGAAGCCCAGCGTCACTGCCGGGACCTTGCTCAGGATTTCCTTGCCGGTGTCTCGATCGATCATTGAAATGCTCCCAATTCCTGGCTTGGCCTCAATCCGCCCCACGCGATGAAGACGCGGGATCGCGGCGGGTCCGAGACGCGCCGCCCCAATCCTCCGATGGCTGTGTTTTTCTCCTAACGCACCGGTGCGTATAGCGCCGCGTAGCTCGGGATTTGCTTTTCCAGAGCATCCCGCATGGCCATGGCCGCCACGGTATATTGACCTTCGGTCCAGTTGGGATGAGCGGGCTTGTTGAAGGCATAGACGATCAGCCCGATATTCTCTCCCGCGCGGTCGCGAAGCGGCATCTGCACGACGAATTTCGGGGTCGTGTCATGGGGCCGATGCCAGCGCGGGTCGACGATGGTGATTCCCAGCTTCTGAACGTCGATGTCGTCCGGGTCATCGCCATTCCCGATCCGGTCGGGATAAGAGCCGGCGAACATCGTGTAGACATTTTGCATTCCCGGCGGGATGCCGTGGAAGGTGACGCTCAGCAGATCCGGATGCGCTTTCATCGTGGCGTCGGCCAGTTGCTGCGCATAGATTTTGTAGGCTGGCGGAGTCCAATTCTTCTCCGCTGCCATCGAAGGCGATGCGATCAGAAGCGACATCGAAGCCGCGGCCAGTGATACAGTCGTCTTGAACATAACCTCTCCCGTCTCAGTAGTCGCGGTTTCTATCTGTCAAAGCTGACTTGAAGCTGTCGCTAAGCAGGGTGCGAGCAAATTCCGATCTTCGATGGCGCCTGGGCAGCCACCCCAGCCTGAACCAGCACAGCAAGGCGGCCAGCGGCCGCCCTCCTTCCCTCCGCCCGTGCGTTGCTCGATAACCTTAGAACTTCAGCCCGGCGGAAACGTAGATCAGCCGCCCGATCGGGCCGTACGTCCCGATGTCGGTATTATTCTCCGAACGCCACGCGGTCGCGCCTGCGGCTGCACCCGCGGCCGGATTGATGTTGGTTGAAACAGGCGGCATCCGGTTGAATAGATTGTTGACGCCCGCGGTGAGGGTGACGCCGTTCGCGCCAAAGCCGCCGCCCGATGACCAGCTGGCCCTGAGATCCCAGGACCAGAAAGCCGCCACGCGGCCAACGATGTACCCCGGTTTTCCGGCATCGTGCAGAGGCCAGAAGCTGGAGCCGCCGGCGCCGATGTCCTTCACCGGGCCGATGTAGGTGTTGGCAATCCCGAAGTCCCAATGCTTCCACGTCCAGTCGACCGTCGTGTAGGTTCGAAGCCTCGGCAGCGTTCCCTGGGCGCCGCCCCCCTGCGTGGTCGTTCCGGCGAATTCGTAAAGCAGCTGCGACGCATTGGACGTCGATCCGGTGAGCGGCAGAGCCCGGAACTTGTAACTCAGAAGAAAGGCTGCCTGGTTGAGGAAATCGAGCGTCCCCATCCCGGTGTTGACCGAGTAGGTGGTTGTGAAATCAAGGCTCTTGATACGGGTCTCGCCGAGGTTGGTGAAGCGGTCGACAAGATAGAGATTGCCAAATGTATTCGCCGCTGTCGCATTCGCCGGGTTGTTGAGATAGGCCGCCAGCGCACCGGGAGTGGCGAACGCGGTATTGCTCGCACCGGCCAGCCCCGGGAAATTGCCGAGCGCGATGTTGCCGAAGAAGGGCGAGGCTGAACCGTTGGCGTTTACGTCGGTGAGGATATTGTTGAACCCGATGCCGCCCGGCATGCCTTTCACATCGACCTGGTTGAATTCGGCGTCCACGGTCAGGGGCGAGACGAAATCCGGTTTGAGGACGGCGCCGAGCGTCCAGGAGTTGGCATGCGCTGGCTTGAGGTCCGGATTGTTTCCGTCCTCGGCATTGAAGACATAGTTGAGCGGGCTGAGCCCCGAGGTTGCAATCGGACCCTGCGACGTCCGGAAGTTGATTGGACCGGCAAGCGCATAAAGCGAGGGCGCGGTAAACGAGCGCGCATAATTGCCGCGAAACGTGATCTGGCGTGGAATGACTTCCCAACGGAAGCCGATCTTCGGAACCGTCGAATCGCCGACACCCGTATAATGCTCGTGACGTGCAGCGCCGATGATATCGAACCCGTAGAATCCGGGAATATTGGTGTCAGGCCCGGTGAGCGGGAGGCGCAGCTCGACGAATTGGGCCGTAACATTACGGGATGCGCTGAACGGATCGACGATCAGTCCACCCTGAGTGAGGCTCTGCGCCGGCGTTGCTGTCGTTCCGCCGACATGGGTCCAGTTGGTCGGGTCAGGCGCCCCCGAAATAGCTTCGCGCCTCCACGAACCGCCGACAGCGACCTGAACCGGGCCGCCCGGCAGGTTGAACATCGAACCGACGAGCTTGCCGTCAACCATATCGATCGCACTTCGGCCGTGAATGAATTCATCGGTGAGAATATTGGCGAGCGAGGCAGGATTGACCGCTATGCTCCTCGAGAAGGGATCGAGGGCGGGCTGGCACACCGACCCGCCGCCGGTCAGAGCCGTCACCAGGCTGTAGGATCCTCCCGGGGTCGCGACGCAGGAGGAATTATATCCGCCGGATACGCCCGCCAGCACATTGCCCTTGTAGAGGATGTTCGCGATTGTTTGATCGATCGTGTTCTCGCTGTGCGTGTAGGCGATTTCCCAGTTCCAGCGTCGGCCGAGCAACGGCAAATGCCCCTTGAGGCCAAGCGTGCCGCGATAGCTGTCCTCGTGAGTCGTGTAGGTGGCAGGATCGGTCGTGCTTCCGAACGTAACGCTTGTCGGCGAGGTGAATGGATTGAATGGAGCACCCGCAGGGACCGTCACGCCGAGCGTAACGGGTGGAAATCGCGTGAAGTTGTCATTGCGTGCAATTTCGAAGTCGCCGAAGAGCTGGACGACACCGTCGCCGACGAGGTCGCTCTTGAGGCTGCCGGAAACCGCTTTCTGGGTCTGACCGAGCAGAAGGGTATTGAACTGCGACAGATCGTAAGTCCCGCCGATTCCGGTGCCCGGCGCGGTCGCGACGGTTGCGCCGGCATTCAGATATTGGGGATCGGTGGCCGGCGAGGCGTAGCCGCCGCCCAGCGTCGGGCTGCTGACACCCGGAGCCAGGTAAAAGCTGCCGATGGCGCCCGGAACCGCCGTACCTGTCGAATAGAAAGGCGAGGAGAAGCGGCGGTCCTTCTGGTAAAGCGGATCGGATTTTGAGTAGCTGGCCGACAGGGTGATGTTCGTGCCCGGAAACGGGTTGAAGCCGTAGGTGAAGCCGGCGCTTCGCTCGCTGTAATTGTCTGCGCCGCCGTAGCGCGCGTTGACCTCTCCGCCTTGCCAGTTGGATTTGAGGATGATGTTGACGACGCCGCCGATCGCGTCGGACCCGTAGATGGCGGACGCGCCGTCGGTCAGGACTTCAATGTGATCGATGGCGTCAGGCGGGATTTCCGCGACGTTGACGAACACCTTCCCGTTCACGCCGGAAATGGCGTCGGGCGCTACCCGCCGTCCGTTGACGAGGACGAGCGTGTCGAGGTTGCGCAATTGGATGGAAGACCCGCCGGCGGTGCGCTGATTGTTGTTGCCGGCGTTCGTGTTGCCGGTGTTGCTCCGGCCTGCGAAGGCCGGAACTTCCTTCCTAAGGATATCGAGAACGTTGGTGTTGACGCCGCTCTTCTGGATGGCGCTCGAATCGACGATGGTAACCGGAACAGCGACATTGTCGGGAGCCGTCGGCAGCGCCGAGCCGGTAACGACGATTTCCTGGGCCTGCGACGGTTTTCCGCCTGCGGCGACTTGTGCCACTTGCGCCATCGCGGGCGCCAATGGAAACGCGAGCGAGCTGGTCGCTAACAAACTTCCCGTGATGAACCGATGCTTCCCTACCATAACCCCTCTCCCTCTCCTGCGTGTGTACATCTTTCACGCCAAGCTGAAGCGAGCCTGACAGCTTCCTGACAGGATCGGGTTAGGCCAATGCTTTGAGCTTTTGGTGTGAGGTGCAGACAGGGCAAAAAGCATCCCGCCGCATGTGCTGAACTCATCGCGACGGAACGACGCCATCCGGCACAGCCCGAGATCCGGGCGGTGAACCGCAAGGGTGCAAGTCGGACCTTGGCTTTCGCTTGATAAGCGGAAGGATCGTTCCAGAAGCTGTTCGCCGAGGAGGTGGGGCCGGTCTTGAGCCTAAGTCTGCTTTCAGGGCGTCAAGCCGCAGACTATCTTCCCTGCTAGAGCGCCGAAGTTCCCGCCCTCGAATTCCGGGAGTGAGGACCGAGTTGAAAACGTCAGAGCGTCAGTGTCGCAAGCGCCTCTACGGCAGCTTGGCGCACGAGATGCCCGTAGTGCTGTTCGATCATCTCGGCACTCGTGCCACTGATCTGCGCCACCGTTAGCAGTGGGAGCCCGGCGGCCACGAGGTCGGTGATTACGCTGTGTCTTAAAGTGTAGGCGGTGGCATTGGGCGGCAACTTGGCGGCCCGGACGGCCTCAGCAATCGGTACTTTCCAGCTGTTCCTGTCCCACGCGCCTCCGTTGCTTCGAGTGAAGAGCAGTGCAGTCGGCTGCTTGCCTTTCCCCGCTGTAGCGAAATGCCGGGCGGCCGCTTTGGGCACTACGATTCTCCGGCCGGCTCCGGCCTTGTCTTTTCCAACCGTCAGTTCTGACGTGCACTGGTCGAACTCACCAACGGTCAAGGCGGCAACGGCTCCAGGCCGAAGAGGCAAGAGGCAAAGAGCGCGCACGAATGGCTGCGCCTCCGGCCCTACAGCTCTAACCAGCGCTCGCCGCTGCGTCAGCGTCAGATATAGCGTGCGGCGCTTCACGGCATTCCTGATAGGCCTCAGAGCTTCCTGCCATGCAGCATCGGTATTCGGCGCGCCAAGCGCGAGAACGGACCCGAGTGCCGTTCGCAGCATTGCCATGTCGCGGTTCAGCGTCGCTGGCGACCGCGGCCGCGTTACCGGCTGGCCAGATTTGCGCCGCGATACGAGTGCCGGCGTATCTTTCACTCGATCGCGCCAGCTTGCGACGTGTGACCGACGCAGTTTGGCGAGTTTCACTTTGGCGAGCGGATCGCCATAGACGTAGCGGCGAAACCGCTGTTCCGCTTCGACACGGGACTTGGCGAACTGCCGGCACGCGTCGGCTACCGTTTCGAGCTTCTCTTCGGCAATTCCGCCGCGCTCGACTTGAGATGCAAATGCCTCGCTGGCCTCCTTCGCGAGGGCGAAGCGGGCGCTAGCCGGATGCTCGCTGAATGTGCCGAGCGCCTTGAGGCGGTAGCGCAACCGTTCGTCATCGTACGCACGCGCAATCCACGTACCGGGGCCGCCCTTGGCCGACGGCCGGTAACCGACGAAGCACCTGGGGCGAAGCCGGTGCCAGTATGGTTCGCGTTGCTTTTTTAGGGTCTCGCGCTGACCGACTTTGCTTAGGTCTGCCATGATCAATTTTATTCCGTACGTTTTCCGTACGCGCGTCTAATGCGCGCATCCTTTTGTACGGAATTTGTACGGAAAACATAGTGGAATTTCGCGGAATTCCGTGGGAATCTGTATGCCTCGCTACGGAGACAAATGGGCCGTTCTGGAACCAATTCCTCTACTATCGCACTGCAGAGGTCAGGGGTTCGATTCCCCTCAGCTCCACCAGCCTAACGACTTCTACATCAGTCCAGTCTTCTGCAGTCCGAAAGCCGCAACGCGAGCAATCGCCGAGTCTGCGCC
>Ga0207705_10001172_pt1 | contig 21301 bp, 16 predicted proteins | sample KBSC13metaG_FD_184314 | JGI IMG/M metagenome (GOLD analysis project Ga0207705, IMG submission 184314) | Corn rhizosphere microbial communities from Kellogg Biological Station, Michigan, USA - KBS C1-3 metaG (SPAdes) (version 2) | ecosystem: Host-associated > Plants > Roots > Rhizosphere > Soil ... | reverse complement strand
CTTAGGGGGACGCGGCAGCGGGGAGCCGGGCAATGAGAAAGCCGCTCAGTATATCGCCGCCGAGTTCGCCCGCTACGGTCTCAAACCCCTCGGCACCTCCAAAGAGCGCGACACCAAAGCTCCCATGGACGGCAGCGGTTACTACCAGCCGTTCCGCTTTCATGCCGGACATATCGTCGGCAAGAACAGCCACCTGATGTGTTTTGTGATAGGCCACGGCGTAGATGGGTCTAAGTTTCAGTGGGAAGCAGGGCCGGACCTCGAACCGTCGAGCGTCTCGGCAGGTGGTAATGCAAAGGGGCGATTCGTCTTTGTCGGATATGGAATCCGTGCGCCTCAGGCCAATCACGACGACTTTGCCGGAGTGGATGTCAAAGGCAAAATCGTATTGATGCTGGCGGGCAGCCCCGGCAACGATCCGCACAGTCCGCTGGCGGAACTTGCCGATATTCGCCGCAAAACGTTGAATGCCCGTGAACTCGGCGCGATCGCCGTCCTGGTTGCGGTGCCCGCATCGACCTCGTTTGATGCCCGTACGCGCCCCTCCGCCGAAGTCGCCGATTCCGGCTTGCCGGTCCTGCAGATCAAACAGAAGATATTGGAACGGTTAGTCTCACTGGATCATATAGTGGAACGGTCAGTCTCTCTGGACCATAACCTGAAAGCCATCCAGGCGGACGCAGACGCAGGCAAAAACGTCTCCTACGAGTCGAAATTCGAGGTTGTTCTCGATGCGGATGTGAAACCGGTGGAGAAGGTGACAGCGAATGTGGTCGGGATGATCGAGGGCAGTGATCCGAAGTTGAAGCCGGAAGTCGTCGTGATTGGGGCGCACCTGGACCATCTGGGGATGGGAGGGCCGGGTTCGCTGGCGAAATCGAGCGCTCCGGCGGTCCATCATGGCGCAGACGACAACGCTTCGGGCGCGGCGGGTGTGCTGGCGATGGCGCGTTATTTCGGAAATACTCCTCACACCAAAGCCGCCTCCCTGACGGCACAGTTGCGACAGCGCCCGCGCCGCTCGCTGGTGCTGATCTGCTTCAGCGGGGAGGAGTTGGGCCTGCTCGGCTCCGCGTACTATACGGCGCACCCGATCGTCCCGCTCGCCAAAACCGTCGCCATGATCAACATGGACATGGTGGGCCGACTGCGGGACAACAAACTGATCGCGATCGGCAGCGGCACCGCCAAAGAGTGGGACGGCCTGCTCGACTCCCTGAACCAGACCGCCGGGTTCACCCTCTCGCGCAGCATGGACGGGTTTGGAGCCAGCGATCAGCAGTCGTTCTACAACAAAGAGATCCCGGTGCTGTTCTTCTTCACCGGCTCGCATCCGGAGTACCACACGCCTGCGGACACGATCGACCTGATCAATGCACCCGGTGAGGCGAAAGTGCTGAAGATGGTCGCGGAGGCGGCGGAGCGGATCGCGGACAACCCCGAACGCCCGACGTATCAGAAGGTGGCGATCACCGGCGGCGGCGGGTCGCCCGGTTTCCGGGTCTATTTCGGCAGCATTCCGGACTACGCGGCGATGGTCGAGGGCGTGCAGTTGACCGGCGTACGCGAAGGCAGCCCGGCGGATAAGGCCGGGCTGAAGGCAGGCGACATCATTATCAAGTTCGGCGACCTCACCGTCAAAAGCGTTCAGGACTACACCGTGGCGCTCTCGGGACACAAGCCCGGCGATGTCGTGAAGATCGTCGTGCAGCGGGGCACGGAGACCGTCACGCTCACTGCCACGCTTGCGGCCCGTCCGGAGTAGCAGCGGGCAGCGCGAGAAACGCGCGGCGCTGCCCGTGGAAAAGCCCTTGCCCGACGATCACGCCGTTCGCATTGATGGCGTTGGCGCGGGTGAGGGTCCACCCGGTATCGGCAGGAATGCAGTCGTTCAGGTCCGCGATGCCATCGGCGGCAGTCCAGACAAAGGCGCGGTTCCCGGAGACACCGACCACCTGCGCGACCTCATTGAGCCCGCAGGCTTCGGTCTGCCGCGCAGTGGGCAGCGAGGGCAGGTTCACGATCATGCCGTGCACGGTGCGCAGAAAAGCCGTGCGCGTCTCGCGTTGCCCCTGGCGCGGTGTGTCCCGGTAGCCGACGACCTGTCCCCAGGCGTTGATTCCGGTCGCCACACTGGCAGTCGCCGTTTCGGCTTCGGGGAAGATGGCACAGCCGAGGCCGTCCGGTCCCCAGTAGACTGCCTGTTTGATCTCCAGTTCGGGCGTGCGGCCCAGCATCGCGAATCCGACGCCTTCGTTGCGGTCGTTGAGCGAGCGCATCGAGCCGCCCACCATCCCCCGCTCCAGTCGCAAAGACCGAAAGGCGGGAGGCGATTTCCTCTGGCTGTCCAGGCAGATCAATACGGTCTGCATCGAATCGCGCGCATCGGCGCAAGCGCCTGCAATACAGCCCCAGCCGTTGATGGCCTCGGCACGATGCACCCCCGGCAGTGTCTCCGCGACCGTTCCATCCGCCCGAACGCAGAAACTGCGGCTGGCAGCGCCCAGCGGGAACAGATTTCCGACCACGGTCCCCGCATCGTTGATGCCGCGTGGCAGACGGATATCGACGCCGTCGCCGGGGTTGAGATCGCAAAGTTTACCGTCCGCCCACACAAATCCGTGACGGAACGAAGATTTGTCCACGCGGCGGTTGTCCTGCTGAACCGAGCCGAGATTGGACCAACCGACGACCTGATTGAGATTGTTGATCGCGGTCGCTTCGCTGACGGTTCCCCCGTCCAGGGTCCCCAGATCGATCAAAGAGTAATACGGCAACGTGGTGGCGGAAGACTTCATCGGACTGGTCTCCTGAAACATGGACCGCCGCCGTGGTTGAAAGCCGGGGGCGCTATGAGCGTTAACGATCTCCATCTGCTTCTATCCTTCGCATGCGCGACCCCGAACCTCTGTTCTGTGCGGGCGTCTCCAAAAGTGGGACAGGTCTATTCTATCCTGATTCCGCTTTCCGTTTGTGTGAGATACCGCATGCGATCGTGTGATCTACATCACATTTCCAGCCCCCGCCTCTACACCTTGCCTACCGAAGAGAATTGCATCGATGTCACACATGTGTTACAATTTAAGTGTAGAGAAAGCACCCTTCGCTGAAAATTCAGTGAAGGGTGCTTTTGTGTCGGCCAGGTCTCTATTTACGAAGTTCGGCTTGATTACGGAATGTCAGCGTTGCGGAGCCTTCCAGGCGGCAGCGGCCAGGAGGAGCCACCCGACCATAAAGCAGGTGCCGCCGATAGGGGCAGGCGCACCGAACACCCTGTTCCCGGTCAGCGCGAAAGCGTAGAGACCGCCCGAGAAGCAGACGATCCCGGCAAGAAAAACCCACCCCGCCATGCGCGCGTTCTTGGAGTCCCCTAAACGATCGATACACAGGCCGATCAGGATCAGCCCGAGCGCGTGATACATCTGGTACTGCGCCCCGATCTGCCAGTCTTCCATCTGTATCGCAGGCAGGTTGAACCTCTTGAGAGCATGCGCCCCCATCGCGCCGAAAAGAACCGCTAAAAACGCCAGCACACTACCTAACTTAATAAATACGCGATCCATAGTTCCTCACTCCTGCCGCAAACTTCACGTTTGCGGGTTGTTCCGGATCTTCTTTTTCGCAGACCGTACAGGAATTCCTCTTTCGACTCGCGAACAGTGCGGGCAGACAGGCTGGAGCAAACTTTTCGGCCTGCACCTCTGTGCGCGGGCGTTTACGGCGTCGCGCAACGACGAAGGAGCCTTTGCAATGCGACTGGGAGCCAACTCCGTTCTCTTCGGCGGTCATCCGATGGAAGCCGCTTTCAAGTATCTTAAAATGGCCGGTTACGACGGCATCGAGATCTCGGCCATCGACGGCATGGGCACCTCGCTGGACCTGAACAACTGGCGCGAAGCCGCCCCGGAGATCAAACGTCTCGCAGGCGAGTACGAGCTGGACCTCCTCGCGATGGAGCAGCCCTCCCAGGACCCGGCGCGGATGGAGGCGGCGTTTCAGGCGGCAGTCGAGATCGGTATTCCCATCGTGAACTGCGGTCCCGGCGGCAAATCCGACGATGAGGAGACCCTGCAGCAGTCGATCAACTCGCTGGGCACGCTGGCGGATATGGCGGCGAAGTACGGGGTCACGCTCTGTGTGAAGGCCCATGTCGGCGCGAGCATCTACAACACCCCCACCACTCTGCGCGCCATGGAGGCCATCTCTTCACCCGCCTTCGGCATCGACATGGACCCCTCCCACATCTGGCGCGCCAACGAGAACCCGGTCGAGGCCATCGCAGCAGTCGTATCCCGCGTCAAGCATGTCCATATCCGCGACTGCAAGGGCCGCCAGCAGAACCCCGGCAAGCCCGAAAACCAGGCCAACGGTCGTGGAGACATCGATCTGCTCGGCTATATCCGTGTCCTCCATGCCAACGGCTACACCGGCCCGGTCGATCTCGAAGTGATCGGTGCGAAAGACTACTCTCTCGAACAGGTCTGCATCATCGCCGCCGAAGCCCGCGGCCACATGCAAGCCTGCCTTCAGGCCGCCGACGCCCGCCCGTAGTACAAACAATAGACGGGCTGAGCAGGAGACAAACCTATCCCCCGCTCAACCCGTCTTCCTCTCCATCAACATCGCAACATAACAGTCGGAAACATATTTCTCTCCTTCTCCCCGTGTTATAATAGGGTTAACACGGCAAGGGAACCAAGAAACATGAGGAGAAAACGCGATGCAACAGTTAGATGTTTACGACCTGTTTACCGGTGCCGAAGAGCAAAATACTGAACTCGTTCCTGCATCCGACCCACGTTCGGAATTCCTCTCCATCGACCCAACACGCCTGTGGGGAACCGCGTGCATTAGGGGAACGCGTGTTCCCATCAAGAGCCTGTTTGACCATCTCGCCTCCGGGGTAAGCTTGGACGAATTTCTGGATGATTTCGAAGGTGTTCCCCGTGAAAAATGCGTAGAAGCGATTGCCATGGCTTTTGAACGGCTTATGGATGGACTTCCGGACGGACGACCAGAACGGTGAAAATCCTATTCGACCACTGCGCTGCCGCTTGTGCCCCATTTGTTGACGCTTCTTCCTGCCGTCGAACCCGGCAAGGTGTACAAACTACAGACAACGCCTGCCACGTGAAAGGTAGCTTCTCACCGACAGGAACGCAGGTCGGGGATGCCCGGTATGTAGGGCTTGCCCGACCTGTTTGTACTCGTCGTTTTTGCTAAACGAACTTGCAGCGTTGTGCTTCGCGCCTATTTGGGCTTGATCAGAAAGGCGGAGGTCGTCTGGGTGCCGGAGGCGTCCTTGAGGGTTCCTGTTCCGAGGATCCACCCCTGGTCATTGATGGAAGTGGCCGAAGTGAGTTTCCAGTCGGTGTTGGCAGGTATCAGGGTATTGAGATCGGTCACCTTCCCGTCCTGCCAGAGGAGCGCAAGCCCTTTCCCCGTACCGACGACCTGTCCTGAACGGTTCATTCCGGCGACGGAAACTCCGTCTGCAAAGGAGTTGCCACCGGCAGGAACCGGCAAGACCAGGGGGTTCTGGTCGGTCGGGCTCCGCCAATAGACTGCCGTCGGTACGGAATTGATCTGCGTATTTCCGGCAATCTGGCCCTTGTCGTTGATGAGAGTCGCCTGCGTTCCCCGTGCTCCGGGGAGATCCTTCAGAGCGACCGGGACTACGGCAGGATCCGCCCTGGGCCAATAGATCGGAATCGACGCCGTCGCATTGGTGGCGTTCCCAACGATCTGCCCATTGGGACTCGCGCCACCGGCGAAGTCCGAGGGATATCCCGGCAGAGTTTGCAGCGTGATCTGCGCTCCGGACGGGCTGGCTTGATAGACAGGGAGATTGTTGAAGTATCCTACGACTTCGCCGCTGGAGTTCAGAGAGGCGGCTCCTATATGTAAGGCGGTAGGTGTGCTGGTCGGAGTGGAGTAGTAGTACGTACCGACCGTCGAATCAAACCCGATGATCTCCCCCGCGCTGTCTATCTGCAGCGCGTACAGGTACTTGCCTTGCACCGGAGCCAGTATCTGGGGTGAGGCTCCGGCCGCAGGGAAATAGAGCGACCTCCCATTGCTATTGATCCCCTCTCCTGCCACGATCGCGCCGCTATTGTTGATGGCATCCGGGTAGATGTTGCCCAGGTTGACGGGAGCGGCGTAGGTCGCCGTCGTAGTTCCGCCGGGAGTGGTGGTGACAAGCGGAGCCGTGAGAGGTGCGTTGACGTTCTCGACGGTGGCATCGGGATAGAGGATTTTGAGGACGCCGTTGGCATCCACAGAGGAGGAGGCCGGCCCGCTCGTAGTCGAGACCTGGGTGGAGAAGGCGCCGGTCACCAGTGAACCTGTTGCGGTGCCTTTCCAGCCGTAGGGATCGATCTCAAGATCGCAGGTGAGCGTGCCGAAGAGGTTGCCGTGGCAGTTGGTCAGGTGGACGGTGGCTCCGTTCTCGACGCCGGTGATCGTACCGCTCACATCGAGGGTCTCCGACAGCGCCAGATCGAGGGTGATATCGACCTTGTTCTTCGTCATCTGCATATGGCCGGTCATCTTGTTCTTCCCGGTCCCGCTTGCAAATGCCACCACGACATTGCCGGTGCAGGGCAGGTTGCCCCCGGTCAGATCGATGACGATCGGGACCTGAACCGGGTAGGCCGCATAGGCCGTCGTGCCGTTGGCGCTCGCGGGCAGGGTCATGGTCATGGAGCCTGCCGCTTGTGTCCCGGCGGCGTCCAAGAAGAAGCTGATGACGGCGGCGTTATTGGCGACGACGGGGTCGGAACTGTAGAGGTTGAGCGCCGGTACGAACGTCAGCGTCACCGCGCGTGTCGAAGCGGCGTGCGACAGCGCCGAATACCTTCCTCCCAGAAAGACAGCGCGAGACTTCGCTCCCGCGCTGGTGATCGCGCTGCCGGTCGGCGCGATCACCTGAAGCGCGGTGAAGGGAAAGGCGCTCCCGGCGGCAAATCCCTGGTACCCTGCCAGGATCGCCGCGCGATGGGCGGCATTTCCCTGAAGGAGCTTTGTGGAACCGGAGTTCCCTCCGCCTCCTCCACAGCCTGCCAGCATCACGATAGCTCCGAAGCAGAGTGCGACGACCCCGATCATGGGGTGGAACGCACCTTTCAAATGGCTTACTCTTGAATGGGACAACGGCATGGATCCTTTCTTCGCGAAACTCTCCACAGCATACAGTGCACCCATTACAATATCATTACAGAATCGCGCCCCTAAAGGAGCGCTCTGCCTTTCGGGACAATCCACCCCTATCCTGCATTACTCGACAAAACCACCATCGGAAGAATCACAAGCGCCTTCCCACCGACGCGGAGTACCGAAAGCAAGCCCTGCATTTTTTGTAGATCCGGAGAATTCGCGGTCGACCGAACAAATTTCCGCAAAACACGGTCGGAACTTGACAAGAGAAGACAATATAGGCTAAAACAGGAGAACAGATTGCCCCTATAAAACCCTGCTCGGCATTGACGCCACGCTAAGGATCGATTTCCCGCCGCATCACGCGGCAGGAGCTTTGATTCGGCGTGGTTTTTTGTCGTGTGGGGTTTTCCTCTGTAACACGCCATCTATTTTCCAGGAGAGTGATCGAACGTGAAATCCACTACCGGCAGACAGGAAGCGATTTCTGCTGTCATCAACTACAAGCCACTGGTCAATGCCATCGATCTGGAAGGCAAGACCTCGCGCGCGCTCTATGGGACCAATGTGTTCAGTGACTCGGTGATGAAAGAGCTGCTGTCGCGTCCTATCTACAAAGCGCTGCGCCGTACGATCGATCGCGGTGAAAAACTCGACTATGCGGTCGCCGATGCGGTTGCAACCGCCATGAAGGGCTGGGCGCTGGAAAAAGGCGCGACGCACTTCACGCATGTGTTCTACCCGCTGACCAGTTTGACGGCGGAGAAACACGACAGCTTCTTCGATCCGGACGGCGCAGGCGGCACCATCGCGCAGTTCGCCGGCAGCGCGCTGATCCAGGGCGAACCCGACGCCTCCAGTTTTCCCTCCGGCGGCATCCGATCGACCTTTGAAGCGCGCGGCTATACGGCATGGGACGTCACCAGCCCGGCCTATATCTACGAGAATCCCAACGGCAACACGCTCTGCATCCCGACCGCCTTCCTCTCCTGGACCGGCGAGGCGCTGGACCATAAGACGCCCCTCCTCCGCTCGATGCAGGCGCTGAACAAGCAGGCGCAGCGCGTGCTGAAACTGTTCGGCCACGACGATCCCGGCATGGTGACGGCGACGGCGGGACCGGAGCAGGAGTATTTCCTGATCGACCGCAACTTCTTCTTCGCCCGCCCCGACCTCCTCAACGCCGGCCGCACGCTCTTCGGCGCGAAGCCGCCGAAGGGCCAGGAGTTCGAGGACCACTATTTCGGCGCGATCCCCGAGCGGGTGCTGGCCTTTATGATGGAGGCCGAGCATGAGTTCTACAAGCAGGGCATCCCGATCAAGACCCGCCATAACGAAGTCGCGCCCGGTCAGTTCGAGATCGCGCCGGTCTACGAGAGCGCGAACCTCGCGCACGACCATCAGCATATCATCATGCAGCAACTCCAGCGCGTGGCCGCGAAGTACGGTATGGCCTGCCTCCTGCACGAGAAGCCTTTCGCCGGAATCAACGGTTCGGGCAAGCATGTCAACTGGTCGCTGGGCTGCAAGCTCGGCAACCTGCTCGATCCCGGTGAGAACCCGCACGACAACGCGCAGTTCCTCGTCTTCTGCGCCGCGACCGTTCGCGCCGTCCACAAATACGCCAGCCTGCTGCGCACCGCCGTCGCGTCGGCGGGCAACGACCACCGCCTGGGAGCCAACGAAGCGCCGCCCGCGATCATCTCGGTCTTCCTCGGCGAGCAGCTCGAAGATGTGTTCACGCAGCTCCAGGATGGCTCCGCCGACAGTTCGAAGAAGTCGGGCACGCTGACGATCGGCGTGAACACCCTGCCCACTCTGCCGCGGCACGCCGGCGACCGCAACCGCACCAGTCCCTTCGCCTTCACCGGCAACCGTTTCGAGTTCCGCGCTGTCGGCTCGAATCAGTCCATCGCCTGGCCGCTGGTCGTGATGAACTGCATCGTCGCCGACTCGCTGGATTTCATTGCGACCCAACTGGAAGCCGCGACGAAAGACGATCCCTCCAAACTGAACGAGGCGATCCAGACCGTGCTCCAGGGCATCGCTTCCGAACATAGCGCCGTCATCTTCGGCGGCAACGGCTATTCGGAAGAGTGGCACCAGGAGGCGGCCCGCCGTGGCCTGCCGAATCTGCGCAATACGGTCGAAGCGCTGCCCGCCATGATCGATCCGGCCAACATCGCCGTCATGGGCAAGTACTCGGTCCTGTCCGAGCGGGAGATGACGAGCCGCTACGAGATCTACCTCGATCGGTACTGCATGGACATCAATACGGAAGGTCTGCTGACGCTGGAGATCGCCAAGACCAAGATCCTGCCCGCAGCGCTCTCTTATCAGGCCCAACTGACCGCGCTCGCCGTCGGACTGAAGAGCCTGAACAAAGCGCCGAAGACCGGCCTGCTGGATCAGGTGATCGGCCTGACCGAGACGCTGGAGAGCGAGATCCACGCGCTGGAGCACGCGCTGGAACACGAGTCCGAAGGGGAGTGCCTGGACCACGCCGTGCATTTCCGCGATACGGTGGTTCCGGCGATGCTCGCGGTACGCAAAGCGGTGGATGCACTGGAAGGCGTGGTCTCCGACGAACTCTGGCCGCTCCCGACCTATCAGGAGATGCTGTTCATCAAATAGCGGCAGAGGACTACGCCTCAGTGTAGTCTCCGCTCGCCCGAAAGCACATCGCGCCGATCTCTGCCACTGTTCAGGGCAGAGATCGGCGCGATGCCGCGTTTACAGGATTAGGAAATTACTCTTTCCAGACCTCCATCTCCGTCACGCCGCTGCGCGCTTCGCCCTTGTGGGTGAAGACAACGCGAACCTTCTGTGTCCTCACCTGCGTGAAGGTGACCGTATTGATAGCGCTGCCGACAGGCGCAGCCGGAACCTTCACCTGCCGCTCGGCCTCTCTCCACTGCCCCTCCACGAAATACTGGACCGTATAACCGGCGGGAGGCTGAACCCCGCCGTGGTCGTCGTAGATATAGAGATCCACACGTCCCACCTCTTTAGGCGCGCCGAAGTCGATCTCCAGCCAGTCCGTCGGGGTTTTAGAGCCGTAACTGGTCCAGCGGTTCACGGGGGTCGGACGGTAGTTCAAGCGGCCGTCATTGGCCCATTTCGGCAGGCCGCCGTAGATGTCGTGGAACGAGGCGTCCGCTTTCGGGAAGCCCTCTCCCTTGCTGTTGAGCGCGAGATTTCCGGCAGGCGGCGGTGCGGGCGTGTAGGCCAGTGAACTCCCCTCGCCCCAGACCTCGATCTCGCTGAGGCCGGTCTTGCCTCCGGGGGCATGGGTGAAGACCACACGCAGTTTCTGCACCTCTCGGGGAGCGAAGGCGATCCTATTGGCACGATGTCCTGTCGGAGTGGCGGGCGTTTGTGTCGCGCCGGGAATGGGCATCCAGGCGCTGCCGTTCCACATCTCCACCACGTAGCGGCGCGGCGTGGCGACCTCTGCGCCGTCGTCCAGGAAGTAGAGTTTGATCTGATCGACGCGCCGGGGCGTGCCGAGATCGACCGTGATCCAGTCCGTGGCGTTCGGGGATCCGACCGTGGCCCAGCGGTTGGGCGGGCTTTTGGCGTACCAGATATTGCCGTCGTTGACGGCGCTGATGGGAGTGCGGGGATCGGTGAACGAGGCGGCCAGACGCGGATAGTAGTCGCCGTCGTTGTTGACCGCGTAGTTACGAGGCGCGTTCGTGCCGGCCGGCGGTGTCTTCAGTGCGGGAAGTCTCACGGTGATCTTGCCGAGCGCGCTCATTACGGCAATTCTTTTGCCATCTGCCAGCACCTGGAAGCCGACGCCGCGATGGTAGCGGGAGCCGTCCCTGTCCCAGAAGATGCTGAGGCGATGGCCATGGTAGGTGAGATCGTCCAGGGCGAACCAGGGCCAGTCCCGAGGAGCCAGAGGATCGATCTCCAGAACGTCGTCCGCCCGCGTCTTCAGTCCGACCAGGCCGGTGATGACCAGATCGTTGAAGCTGCTGTGGAAGTAGTGTTCGCTGTGATTATAAGAGTCGTGTCCTTGAAAGGAGCCGGTGTCGGGGTTCAGCGCCTCGGCGAGATAGGGAATACCGTTCTTACGGTGCGAGATCGCGAAGGTATGGAGCAGGTCCCGGTAGGTCTCGCGCGTGACGACGCTCTGCCGGTAGTTTTGCAGGAGGTTCGCCAGCGCCTTGAGGGTCTGGGAGGTGGCATACGGCCACGACTGCCCGCTCCACCAGCAGCAGGAGTCTTTCAGGACGAACAGAGGATCGTGGCGTTCGACGGTCGTCGGGCCGTAGTCGGCGGCGAAGTAGTTGGAGTCCGTCAGAAACTTCCAGGCCGCCTCGTAGCCGGGATCGGGCAGGTTGAACTGCCACGGCACGTAGCCGTACTCCTCGCGCCCGTGGTCACTGCCCGCGTATTTGCCGGACTGATAGGTCAGGGTATCTTTGAGAACCTTATTCCCCTCGGCATCGGTCTCGTCACGCATCGCCATGGGAAAGAAGAAGTCGCGTTTCGGATCCCACAGCAGCGTCTGAAGTTTCTGCTTGAGTCCGGCGGCTTTCGCGGTGTAGGCTGTCGCGGTCGCCTCATCGCCGGCAAGCCGAGCCACCTTCGCGATAGCCAGCGCATCGGCGTACATATAGGCGTTGAAGTCGGGACGATAGCCGTTCGCGCCGCGCAGGATGTCTTTCGTCTGGCGGCTGTTGATGTTGAACTCCATGCCGTCGTCGTGGCCGTTCTGCCAGAAGAGTCCCTTCTCCGGCACGAACTGACGCGCCTCCCAGCCCTCGTAGTTTTTCTTCAGGTCCGGGAGCAGGTCTTTGATGAAGGCGGTATCCGGATGGACTTCGTTGGCGGCCCAGACAGCGTCGGGAATCCAGCAGCCGTATTTGCGCGGCTCCGCACCGGGCGTGCGGAACCAGTAGCGCGCATAGTCACGAGCGTAGCGCGGATCGCGCAGCCAGCGCACCTCGTAGAGTTGATGCCCGGCCGGGCAACTGATCGCGCCATATGCCCCGCTCCAGAACGGGCGGTCGATAAACTCCGTGAAGCTGTAGCCGCTGTTGGGCGAGCCGTAGGTGAGGTGCTTCGTCACCAGCTCCCAGCGGTAGTACCAGGTCGTCACGATCTCCTGATCCGGGCACTCGAAGAACGGAATATTCGCCTTATACCAGTCCCAGTCGCGATTGTCCCACCAGGTGTAGGCGTCCAGCGCTTTCTGCTTGTCGATCACATCGGCAGACGCTCTGCCGACGACCCCGAGCATTCCCAGAAGGAGCCATAAGTGCAGCACCCAATGCGCGACACGCCACTTTAGAGGAAGAGGAAGAACAGGATGGTTTGCGATCACGCCGCAGAGAGGGATTTCAGAGGGCATTGTAATGAGTCTCCTTGTCTCTCTAATATAGGGCAACGGCAGGGCGGAATCCTGTTTGCGCTTTTAACTGCACGGTATCCGCGAACCCACCTCCAGTTTCGCTTCGTCATGAGGAACAGTGACCTGGGGCGCTATCCTCATGCAAAAGGATCTAATGTCGAACGAGAGGTTTCCTCAAAAGTCAGGGCTGACATCACCTAAACGTCCGTCGCATTAGGCGGCACACTTACGAGGACACTACGTTGACAAATGGCATCGTACTGGACATTCAAGCATGTGTCAATGTCGTGTTCCGAAGGAGTTCTCCATGCGCCCACCTGTTTCTGGTTCCAATCTCCTCAAGAAGGCAGTCCAAGCTCTCCTCTGGCTGCTGTTCCTCTGGATCGGCGTCTCAGTGGTACATGCGTTCGAATCGGCGCGGACCATGGCACACAAATCGACCTGCCTCAACAATGTCAAACAGATCCTGGCCGGTACACAACAGTATGCGCAGGACTGGGACGAGTGCCTTCCATCTGCGCAACAATGGGCAAGCCTATCCAATGTACATGTCGGATCCGGTGCACAGATCGGTCGAACTTCGGAGGCAGTTGTGTGGCACTGTCCCGACGCTGTTTCCCCATATAGCTATGCGTTCAATTCCGCTCTGAGCGGCCTCTCCTACAAGGTTCTGACCGAGCCGGCTCAAACGCTGACAATCTTCGAAGCGAACGCAACCATCTGGAACGCTGCCGGAGGGAAAGCACAGGTGGTGCAAGAGTCGCGTCACCCAGTCGGACCTATCTACGGATTTGCGGACGGGCATGTAAAAAGTATCCGAGCCACTCCAGAGCAACCATATTGGCAACCGCTTCTGTTGCCTGACAAGCAGAAGCACTAACAATGCATGCGAGAAACAGGAGCCAAAGAATAAGCTCACCTGTTCGCGATGGATTAGGTGAGCGCAGAGACATTACCTGGGACTATTTTGGGGTGAAGGAGGTTCCGCAGCCGCAACTGCGCTGGGCGTTGGGGTTGGAGAACTTCCAGCCGCCTTCGAGCAGGTTTTTGGTGGTGTAGTCGAGTTCCATGCCTTCGAGGAAGCGGGCGCTCTTGCGATCGACGAGGACGGTCAGGCCGCCGATTTCGAGGATATGGTCGCGCTCGGTCGGCATCTCTTCCAGTCCCAGCGAGTAGGAGAGGCCGGAGCAGCCTCCGCCTTTGACGCCGAGACGCAGCGAGAGGTTAGGCTTGCCCTGCTTGGCCATCAGAAATTGGACGCGCTCGATGGCGGCAGGCGTCAGAGTGATGGCAGGGGCAGCGTTTTCGGTCAGGGTGGTGTCGCTCATGTTCTATTTCTCCCACGGGTCACGATAGCGGACCCTGTTCGAGTTTTATCAATATCGTTCCGCAGAAACGGCGGAGCAATGCGGCGCTACAGCAGGCCCAGTTCGAGTTTGGCGCCATCGGACATCATATCCATCGTCCAGGTCGGCTCCCAGACGACTTCCACTTCGACGTCGGTCGCTCCGGACTCCGTACGCGCTTTCGATTCGACTTCTCCCGGCAGGGTGCCCGCGACCGGGCAGCCCGGCGAGGTGAGCGTCATGCGGATGTTGGCGGAGCCGTCGGTATCCACATCGACGTCGTAGATCAGGCCGAGTTCGTAGATGCTGACCGGGATCTCGGGATCGTAGACGGTCTTCATGGCCTCGATGATCTCGTTCCTGATGATCTCGGTCTCGATCGGTGTCAATTCCACGCTCATTATTTTGCCTCCAACGGGTTCAGTTCGCCGCTTTGCAGCGTGAGCGCCAGGCGCTTGATACGCTGAATCATCTCGAAAAGCCCGTTGCGTCGATTCATGCTCAGGTGTTGGTCCAGTTCAAGGCGATGCAGAAGCCCTTCGATATCGAACTGGAGAATGCGATCGGCCGGTTGGCCGAAGTAGACGCGGCGTAGGATAGCGATCAGCCCCTTCACGATATCAGAGTCGCTGTCCGCGGTGAACTCGATCACGTCGCCTTCAGAGGCGGCGCGTTTCTCCGCGATGACCCAGACGCGGCTCTGGCAGCCTTGAATGCGGTTCTCCTCGGTCTTCTCCGCCTCCGGCAAAGCCGGAAGTTTGCGCCCCAGGTCGATTAGAAAGCCGTACTTGTCTTCCCAATCGTCGAACATCTCGAAGGCGTCGATCAGATCGTCCGCCTGTTGTTGTTGGTTCTCTGCCATCGTGTTCCTATGTTAGCCCATCAGTTTGCGCACTTTGTGCAGCGCCGCCACCAGGGCATCGATCTCTTCACGCGTATTGTAGCAGCCGAGCGAGGCCCGGACCGTGGCCGTGAGACAGAACCGCTCCAGCACCGGATGGGCGCAGTGCTGCCCGATGCGCACTGCGACCCCCTGCTGGTCGAGCAGTTCTCCGCAATCGTTGGGGTGAATGCCTTCGAGCACGAAGGAGTAGACGCTGGCTTTGTGCCGCGCGGTTCCCATCATGCGCAGGCCCGGTACCTGACTGAGCGCCGCCGTACCGTACGACATCAGTTCGCGCTCGTAGGCCGCGATATTGCCCATACCGAGACTCGTGAGGTAGTCCACTGCCGCTCCGAGGCCGATGCCTCCGGCGATATTCGGCGTTCCGGCCTCAAAGCGATAGGGTGGGTCGCCGAAAATGGTCTCCTCGAAGGTGACCGTCTTGATCATGTCGCCGCCGCCCATAAACGGAGGCATGGCTTCCAGATGCGCGTGCTTACCGTAGAGAATGCCGATCCCGGTGGGACCATAGAGTTTGTGCCCGGAGAAGACGTAGAAATCGCAGTCGATATCCTGGACATCGACCGCCATGTGATAGGCGGACTGCGCCCCATCCACCAGAACCGGAACGCCGTGCTTGTGTGCCGTCGCGATCATCTCTTTGACCGGATTGACGGTGCCGAGCGCGTTGGACATCTGCGTGATCCCGACCAGTTTGGTGCGCGGCGTAATCAGTTTCTCGTACTCGTCCAGTATCAGTTCGCCGGTGTCGTCCATCGGGATGACGCGCAGAATCGCGCCCTTCTCCAGACAGAGCATCTGCCACGGCACGATGTTGGCGTGGTGCTCCATCGCCGTGATCAGGATCTCATCGCCTTCGCGCACGTTCTGCCGCCCCCACGTATACGCAACGAGATTGATCCCCTCAGTCGCGTTACGGACATAGATGATCTCTTCGACGCGCGCGGCGTTCAGAAACTTCTGCACCTTCGCCCGCGCCCCCTCGTATGCCTGCGTGGCGCGCTCCCCCAGTTCATGAGAGGCCCGATGCACATTGGAGTTGTACTCCGCATAGTAGGTGCTGAGCGCATCCAGCACCAGCTTCGGCTTCTGGGTCGTGTTGGCGTTGTCCAGATAGACGAGCGGTTTGCCATGCACCGTCTGCTTAAGGATCGGGAAATCTTCCCGCACCTTCCAGACATCGTACTCTGCGGGCGTCATGAGGACCTCCTCCACACCCATCTCAATCGTCGCGGATGACATCACGTCACTCCCTTTCCAAAACAATTACCGTTAACGTTGCGGCAGCGCGTCCAGCAGGATCGCATCCAGCGCATCGCGGAGCGCAGCCACTTTAATGCGGTTGATGACGTCGCCGGCGAAGGCATAGATCAGCAGGTCACGGGCTTCGTCTTTCGGGATTCCGCGCGACTGCAGGTAGAACTGCTGCTCGGGATCGAGTTGCCCGATGGTCGCGCCGTGGGTGCATTTAACATCGTCGGCGAAGATCTCCAACTGCGGCTTGGTGTTGATCTGTGCGTCGGCGGAGAGCAAGAGCGTCTGGTTCGTCTGCTTGGCATCGGTCTTCTGCGCGTCTTCCCGCACATAGATCTTGCCGTTGAAGACGCCTCGTGACTGGCCGTCCATGATATATTTATAGAGTTCGTGGCTGTTGCAGTTCGGCAGGGCGTGGTCGATGGCTGTGTGATTATCGACTAACCGCTTGCCGTCTACCAGGGAGAGGCCATTGAGCGTACATTCGGCGTACTCCGCGCCGAGGGTCGCGTTGGCGTCGTTGCGCGTCAGCAGGCCGCCCAGGTTGATGGCGTGCGAGGAGAAGACGCTCTGATGCGCCAACTGCACCTGCATCGTGGCAACGTGGTACGCCTCTCGGCTCTCGCGATTGAGCTTGTAGTGGTCCAGATTGGCGTTCTGCGCGACGACGATCTCCGTCACTGCGTTGGTCAGATTGCCGCCCTCTCCGAGGCCCGCATAGCTCTCGACGACGGTCGCCAGGCTGTTCTCTTCCGCCACGATCAGGGTGCGCGGATGCGAGACGGTTGGAGCATCCGAGGCCGTTGAGACGAACAGCAGATGGATCGGATCGAGCACGACCGCGCTCTTCGGGACATAGACGAACGCGCCATCGCTCAGGAAAGCGGTGTTCAGCGCCGGGAACGTCGTGTCGAACTTGGCCACACGCGCCAGGTGCGGCTCGATGGCCGGATGGTGCGCGGCAAAGGCTTCCGCCAGGCTGCTCACGACCACCCCCTCCGGCAGCGTCCCCAGGGAGGAGAGCGCCGACACATAGCGGCCATCGACGAAGACCAGGGTCGTCGTGCCCATCTCCGGCAGCGCGAACGGAGCGATCTCCGCCGCCGTCACTACCGCGCCGTTCGGTTTGGCCGGTTGGAAATGTGTATTGGCCAGAGGGGCCGGATTGGTGAAGCGCCACTCTTCGTCGTGGCGGGTCGGAAAGCCGACCTCACGGAAGCGAGAGATCGCGGCCTTGCGCAGCGGAGTCAGCCAGGAGGGACCCGCCGCCGCATCGCGCTCGAACTCCGCGAAGGCTTCGAGATAGCCTTCCTGCGGCTGCACTGTCTGCGTACTCATGGGTGTTTCTCCTTGCTTACGCCGTGACCGCTGTCGGGGTCGTCGCACCGGTTTCGAGCCAGCCGTAGCCTTTGGCTTCCAGCTCCAGCGCCAGCTCTTTGCCGCCCGACTGCACGATCCTGCCATGCGCGAGGACATGGACGAAATCGGGCACGATATACTCCAGCAACCGCTGATAGTGCGTAATGACCACGAAGCCGCGGTCGGGACTGCGGAGGGCGTTCACGCCGTCCGCCACCACCCGCAAGGCGTCGATGTCCAGGCCGGAGTCGGTCTCATCCAGGATCGCCAGCTTCGGTTCGAGAACCGCCATCTGGAAGATCTCGTTGCGCTTCTTCTCGCCGCCGGAGAAGCCGGCATTGACCGGACGGTTCATCAGTTCTCGGTCGATATGCAGCACGTTCAGCTTCTCACGCATCAGTTTCAGGAACTCGACGCCGTCCAGCGACTCCTCTTCCCGATATTTCCGGATCGCATTGAGCGCGGAACGCAGGAAATACTGGTTGTTGACGCCCGGCAGTTCGACGGGATACTGAAAGGCCAGAAACAGCCCCTCCCCTGCCCGCTCTTCCGGCTCCAACTCCGTCAGATCTTTGCCGCCAAACGTGATCGAACCCTGTGTAATGGTATACGCTTCGCGACCTGCCAGAACTCCCGCCAGGGTGCTCTTGCCGGAGCCGTTCGGCCCCATGATCGCGTGAACTTCGCCCGGATTGATCTTCAGATCGATCCCGCGCAATATCTCCTTGCCGCCCACCTCGGCGTGCAGGTTCTCAATTTCCAGAAGTGCCATCAGTATCCTTCGTCCTCATCCTCATTCAAATCTAAATTTTCTTATCCGACACTGCCTTCGAGGCTCACGCCGAGCAGTTTTTGGGCTTCGACGGCGAACTCCATCGGGAGTTCGCGGAACACCTCTTTGCAGAAGCCGTTGACGATCATGTTTACGGCGTCTTCCGCCGAGATGCCGCGCTGTTTGCAGTAGAAGATCTGGTCTTCGCCGATCTTGGAGGTCGAAGCCTCGTGCTCTACCTGCGCGCTCGGGTTGCGCACATCGATATACGGGAAGGTGTGCGCGCCGCAGCGGTCGCCGAGCAGCATCGAATCGCACTGCGAGTAGTTGCGCGCGCCGTCCGCGCCGGGATTGATGCGGACCAGCCCGCGATAGGTGTTCTGGCCGTGTCCCGCCGAGATCCCCTTGGAGACGATCGTGCTACGGGTGTTCTTGCCGATATGGATCATCTTGGTGCCGGTATCGGCCTGCTGGCGGTGATTGGTGAGCGCTACCGAGTAGAACTCACCGACCGCGTTATCGCCCTGCAGGATGCACGACGGGTATTTCCAGGTGATCGCGGAGCCGGTCTCGACCTGGGTCCAGGTGATCTTGGCGCTCTCCATCGCTTTGCCGCGCTTGGTGACGAAGTTGTAGATGCCGCCCTTGCCGTCCTTGTCGCCGGGATACCAGTTCTGCACGGTGGAGTACTTGATGGTCGCATCTTTCAGCGCCACCAGTTCTACGACGGCCGCGTGAAGCTGGTTCTCATCCCGCATCGGAGCGGTGCAGCCTTCGAGGTAGGAGACATAGCCGCCCTCATCCGCGATGAGCAGGGTGCGCTCGAACTGGCCGGTGTTGGCGGCGTTGATGCGGAAATAGGTGGAGAGCTCCATGGGGCAGCGAACGCCCTTCGGGATATAACAGAAGGAGCCGTCGCTGAAGACCGCCGAGTTGAGCGCCGCGAAATAGTTGTCGGAGTAGGGCACGACGGAGCCGAGATACTGGCGCACCAGTTCCGGATGCTCCTTCACCGCCTCGGAGAACGAGCCGAAGATGATGCCCATCTCCATCAGCTTGCTCTTGAAGGTCGTGGTGACGGAGACGCTGTCGAAGACCGCATCGACGGCCACGCCGCTCAGTCGCTTCTGTTCGAGCAGGGAGATCCCCAGTTTGTCGAAGGTGGCCAGCAGTTCCGGATCGACCTCGTCCAGGCTGTTCAGAACCTTCTTGGGCTTGGGCGCGGAGTAGTAGTAGACGTTCTGGTAGTCGATCTTCGGGTAGTGGACGTTGGGCCACTCCGGTTCCGACAGGGTCAGCCAGTGGCGATAGGCTTTTAGGCGCCACTCCAGCAGCCACTCCGGCTCGTTCTTCTTCGAGGAGATCAGGCGAACGATGTCCTCGCTCAGGCCCATGGGAATAGTCTCCGATTCGATGTCGGTCACAAAGCCGTATTTGTAGTCCTGACGCGCGATCTCTTCGAGTGTGTTGGTTGCGGTCGTCATAATATATTTTCCCTTGTCAGGTATTTCCTCGTTAGGACGATGCGGTTGTTTTGCCGCGCTCTATCGGATGAAGGCGTTCTGTCGGACGCGACGGATGCAGGCGCACCGCGATGTCGGTCTGCGGCGTTTCGTCCCGGCTGATCTCGGCAATGGAGATCAGTTCCAGCATCTGGAGTATTCTGGCATTGATCCGCTCCAGCGGCAGACGGACCGTACAGCGATCGTGCTGCCCGCAGGCGTTGCCGTCGGTCTTCATACAGTGCGTGATGGCGGGAGCGCCGTCTATCGCTGCTACGACCGAGCCGATGCTGATGGTTTCCGCCGGGCGCGCCAGGCGGTAGCCTCCCGTCGGTCCCGGCGTCGAGACGACGATATGGGCGCGGGCCAGGCGCTGCAAAATCTTGGCGAGCAGTTCACCCGGAATCGCGTACTGTTCCGCGATCTCTTTGGTGTTGACCGCGCGTTCCGGTTCGGAGTGGGCCAGATACGACAGGGCCAGCAGGGCATAATCGGCTTTTTTGCTCAGGCTCAACATCGTCTTGCGCGTCCTCTCCGACCGTTTTGGTCTCCGACTAATCTAGTCGGATATAGTCTACCCAAAAACAACGTAGAAGTCAAGGGGAAGTGAGGTTTCCTGCCGCTGTATTTCCGGTTTTCCGCAGCCGCACACAGTAGACAGAAAAGCACCTAAAGGGTAGACAAAACCGCTCGTTTGTGGTATAATAACGTACACTCTTACACGCTCATCGAAAGATGTTGACACTTGTTGCGGGCACGCCTGGTGCTCGCCCTCTGCCCTTGCTCGTCTGCTCGAACGGAGGCTGTAACGCTCCCCCAAAACCCGAGCCAGGCAAGCCGCAGAACGTATCCCAACAGGCTGCAAACGGAGGAGATTGACTTTATGGCTAGTAAAGCCGCGACACGTAGTATTAATCTGGACAGCACCAAACCGAACGGCGCTACGCCGACCGAAGAGATCACGAAACGCTCCGCCGCAGAGCGCGCAGCCGAAGAGGCTGCAATGGAGAACGTCGGCTCTGTCGGTCACGTCTCCTCGGAGTATAACGCCGGCCAGATTCAGGTTTTGGAAGGTCTGGAGGCTGTCCGTCTTCGCCCCGGTATGTACATCGGCGGCACGGACGCCAAAGCTCTGCACCACCTCTTTACCGAAGTCAGCGACAACGCGGTCGATGAAGCGATGGCCGGTCATTGCGATCGCATCGAGGTCGTTCTCATGGCGGATGGCAGCGTCTCTGTCAAAGACAACGGACGCGGCATCCCGGTAGACATCAACCCGCAGTACGGCATTCCCGGCGTCGAACTGGCGCTGACCAAACTCCACGCGGGCGGGAAGTTCGACAGCGGCGCCTACAAGGTCTCCGGCGGCCTGCACGGCGTCGGCGTCTCCTGCGTCAATGCAACCGCCGACCGCATGACGATCACGATCTGGCGCGACGGCAAAGTCCACCGCATCAAGTTCGAGCGCGGCGTCACCGTCGAAAAGCTGAAAGTGATCGGAAAAGCCAAACCGGGCGAACACGGCACCCTGGTCGAATGGCACGCCGACCCCGAGATCTTCGCCGACCATCAGTACGACGGCGAGAAGATCGAGCGCCGTCTGCGCGAACTCGCCTATCTGAACAAGAACCTGACACTCAC
>Ga0207705_10001171_pt1 | contig 21308 bp, 19 predicted proteins | sample KBSC13metaG_FD_184314 | JGI IMG/M metagenome (GOLD analysis project Ga0207705, IMG submission 184314) | Corn rhizosphere microbial communities from Kellogg Biological Station, Michigan, USA - KBS C1-3 metaG (SPAdes) (version 2) | ecosystem: Host-associated > Plants > Roots > Rhizosphere > Soil ... | reverse complement strand
CACCTCCTCCACGGCGGCGAGCTCGATCCCGAACCGCTCTCCACCGACGAGGAACACGAGAATCTCGGCGATCCCATCGCGCGCGCGAATCTTGTCGCGCAGGGAGCGGTCGTCGATCACGGAAGCGGTGTCGATGACGAGCGCCGGTGGCACCGACACGCGCGCGGCGAGCGCCTGTTCGGCTTCTGCCATCTCGGCCCGTGCGGCCTCGGCGCGCACCGCTTCCGCGGCGGCTTCCGCCGCGCGGGCGGCGGCGAGCGTCCGCGCCAGCTCCACGGGCGCTGCCAGTCGGCGGCGCGCCAGGGGCGGCACCGCCGTCATCGGGCGGCTCGGTGTCGGCTCGCTGGCGCGGATCTTACGCTTGCTGGTCACTGCTCTTCGGTCGGGACGCAGAAGGACACGGTAGGAATTTCCGGTGAAGGCAACTCCAAGTACGACGAACGGCGGCGGTGGGTCGTTACGGCTCAGGTCGCGCGCCGCGCCGTCAGGCTGTCAACCATCTCCACTACCGCCCCCGCGACGCCCGCCAATGGCACGACGCACTCGGCGCCGGCGCGCTGGAGCGCTGCCTGGGGCATTCCATAGATCGTGGATGTCGCGCGGTCCTGGACCACGCCCTTGCCGCCCGCGCCACGAATGATGCTCAGACCGTCGGCACCGTCGCGGCCCATCCCGGTGAGCACGACGCCGACCACCGCGCTGCCAAATTGTTCCGCCGCGGAGCGGAAGAGCGGATCGGCCGATGGCCGGACGCCCCACACGGGCGCGGAGCCGTCGAGCGAGATGCAGCGTTGTCCACCGTCATCGGTGACGACGCGCATGTGAAGACCGCCCGGCGCGAGATAGACGCGTTTCGACAATACAGGCTCGCCATCCACCCCTTCGGCCACCGGGAGGCGGCTCATCGAGTTCAGGCGCGCGGCGAGGCTGCGGGTGAAGCCAGCGGGCATGTGCTGCACCACGAGCACGGCCGCATCCAGCTCCGCCGGCAGGCCGGGAATCACCTCCGCCAGCGCGCGCGGACCGCCCGTGGAGGCGGCGATCACCACCGCCATCGTCGCGCCATGCGGTCGCGCGACGAGCGGCGAGGGCGGGACGAACCGCGGTCGCGCGAGGATCTGCACGCCGCCAAGGTTGACCTCTCGCGCGGCGCGCAACGCGGTGAGCAGCGTCTCGGCGACGCGATCGAGGTCGATGCTCACCGGCCCCGACGGCTTGCGCACGAAGTCCACGGCGCCGAGCTCGAGGCAGCGCAAGGTGAGATCCACGTCTCCCTGCGTGGTGGCGGCGCTGAGCATCACGACCGGGCGCGGCGTCTCGCTCATGATGTAGCCGAGCGCCTGAAGGCCGTCCAGCTCGGGCATCTCGACGTCGAGCGTCACGATCTGCGGCTCGAGCGCGTGGATCTTCGCGAGCGCCTCCACGCCGTCGCGTGCCGTGCCGATCACCCGGAACTCGCGCGAGTCGTCCACGATGCGCGTGATGATGCGGCGCATGAACGCACTGTCGTCCACCACCAGCACGCTGGCCGGGCCCCTAGAGGACACGGTCTCCCACCTTGAGCGAGCGTACCTCCACCCGGCCATCGGCCAGGTGGAAGTAGACGCTGCGTCCGTAGTCGAGCCCCGTGTCCTCGCCGACGAGGGGAATGTTGTGCGCCGCGAGCACCTCGCGCGTCGCCGCGATGTTCCGCTCGCCAACATTCACGCCGCTTCCTGCCGCGAGCTGGCCGAACATGCTGGCCCCCCCCGCGATCTTTGCCGAGACGCGGCCCGTCTTCCCACCGGCGAGCGCGCGCATCTCATTGAGCATCAGCGGAACGATCGTCTCCGGGAACTTCGCCGGGTTGGTCGTCTCGCGCGACATCGCCTGGCTCGGGAGGAGGATGTGAGCCAGGCCGCCGGTCTTCGTGTCGCGATCGTACAGCGCGATGGCGACGCACGATCCCAGGCCGATCGTGGCGAGAACCTGCTCGCCACGCCGCACGGCGTAATCGGCAACCTTGACGCGAACGTCGCTCCCGTCGGGGTTCATGCGGCGCGATAGATCCGCTCGCGCGCGTCAACGACGGCGAACCGCGTGCGCGCCGCGCCCAGCAGCGTTTCCACCTTGCCGAGCACGAGGAAGCCCCCGGGCGCGAGCGCACGATGGAAGCGATCGAACAACCGCTCCTGCGTCTCGCGATCGAAGTAGATGAGAACGTTCCGGCAGAAGATGAGATGGTGCGGTCCCGCCGGCGGCGCCTCGGCGAGCAGGTCGCGCTTCTCGAAGCGGACGAGCTGCTTTACCTCGGGGACGATGGTGAATGGCGGCTGCTCGTCGAAGTATCGGGCACGGAGCTCGGCCGACGTATCGGCGAAGTCGCCCTCCTCGAATCCACCGCGCTCGGCGGCCTCGAGGCAGCGAGGGTCGATGTCACTGCCGAGCACGCGCAGGCGACTCGGCAGCTCGTCCAGTTCACCCGCATGCTCGGCGTGACGATGAAACAGTGCGGCGACCGAGTACGGCTCCTCTCCCGACGAGCAGCCCGCGCTCCAGACCGACAGCGGCTCACCGCGCGACCACAGTTCGGGCACCACCTTCTGCGCCACGGCGGCGTACGTCTCCGGATTGCGAAAGAGCTTCGTGACGTTGATGGTCAGTGCGTCCAGCAGGCGGTCGTATTCCGTGCCGTCGGTGTCCAGCACGCGTGCGTAGTCGAGATAGCTGTGCACACCGCGAGCGCGCATGCGCACGGCGATGCGTCTGCGGAGGCATTTCTCCTTGTAGCTCGCACAGCCGAAGCCGCGATCGCGCGCGATCTTGGCCGTCAGCGCCGCGAACTCGGCATCGGCTACGTCGTCCACGGCTACAGCACCTGCCGTACGGCGTCGAGGTTGGTCCGAACGATGGCGTTGGTGGGATCGAGCTCCAGTGCCTGCTCCCAGCAGCGCACCGCCTCGTCGCGTTCCTGCCGCTTGAATCGGATGTTGCCGAGCTTGAGGTACACGTCCTCTCCCAGCGCCGGATTGAGCTTGATCGCGCGAAGGTAGCACTCCAGCGCTTCATCATAGCGAGCCGCGCGGTAGTGGCAGTCGCCGAGGTTCTTGTGCAGCTGCGGCACGCCGGGATCCTCGTGCAGTCCCTGCTCCGCTGCCTGCATCGCCTCCGGATGGTAGCCACGCCGCTCCTGCACCGCCGACAGGTTGTTGTGCAGCGCGGCAGCGCGGGGATGCAGCTCGATGCCTTCGGTCAGGAGCGCGACGGCCTGGTCCAGCTCGCCCATCAGGGCGGCGGTCAGCGCGGCGTAGTGGAACCACCCCGCCGTCGGCGGACGCGTGCCGAACAGCGGTCGCGCAGCGCTGAACGCGGAATGAGCACCGGCCACGTCTCCCACGCGGAGCGCGATTACGCCGAGCGACGTCTGGATCCGCGGGTCCTTGGATCCGCCGCGGTGAATTGCCTCGTTCAGCGCGGCCTGCGCTTCGTCGTACTGGCCGAGTCGCTCCATCGCGTACGCCAGGTTGTGCAGCGCTGCGGGCCTCGCGCCCGGCTGCGCCACGCATTCGCGGAACGCCGCCACCGCGTCGGCCCACTTGCCCTGGCGCACGAGCGCGAGCCCGGTATAGAACCTCGCCTGCGCGTCGGACTCACGCAGCTCGGCCACCCGGCGGAACTCGCGAATCGCCTCGTCGAGCATGCCGGTCTTGTAGAACGCCATGCCGAGGTTGCGGTGCTCGTCCACGCGGGTGTCGCTCACCACCGGCTCGACGTTCTTCGTCTTGCCGACGCGTTGCGCGAAGCCGGCGCTGACCAGCCCGTAGATCGCCTTGCCGACGTCGAATTCCCCAAGTCCCGACTCGTCGATCACCGCGGCGACGTCACGCCGGCCGTCGAGGAGCTGGAGCACCGTCTCCTGCTCCTTCGTGAGCGCCACGTGGCTGTCGACGAGCTTGCGGCGGTCCACGTCGAACACGATGTCGAACGTCGGGATCTTCTTCTCGATCAGCGTCCATTCATCCACGCGCCGCGCGCCTTCCAGCAGCAGTGACTCGGGGTTGATGGACACCTGGAAGTCCTGCTCTTCCGGCTTGACGTCGGCCTCGAAGTTGAACGTCCCTTCCATCCACGTGAACAGGAAGTAGACGGCTTCCTCGATCTGGAGCCGGATCTGCTCGTGCAACCCGTCGCGGGTGATCGCGCCCTGGGCCACGAGCAGCTCGCCGATGCGCTTGTCGCGGTGGAGCGACTGCGCCTTGATCGCCGCATCGAGCTGCGCCTGCGTCACGGCGCCCCCCTTCACGAGAATGTCGCCGATGCGGTCGCGACGATTCACGATCGACGCGTAGCAGATCTTGCCCGCGTCGAAGTAGATGTACCCGAAGTTCGTGCGGTGCGTGACGGCGAGACAGCCCGTCTTGCGACCCATGGCGAGGAGCTGCAGCACGTCGGGGAGGCTGGCCTCCTTGAGACTGCCCTTGATCGCCATCAGCGCATCTCCTCGACGAGACGGCTCGCGGCGTCAGGCCACTCCCACACCAGCTTCTCGTCGTCGAGGAAGAACGTGTCCGCCGCCTGCCGCACGCTCGTCGGCGCGAGCGTCGCCGGACCACCACCGGCCTCGAGCACCTGGCGCGCCAGCGGCAGGGTGAGCGGCTCGCTCAGCGACTCGGCCGCCGCGCAGACCCGATGCACCGTACCGATGATCTCGCGCACACTCGCCGCCGAGCGTTCGGCGAGATATGCCAGCAGCTCGGGGTCGGGCGCGACATTGGCGTCAGCGAGGAAGCGGCCGAACAGCTTCTCGCGCAGCACGCGATCCGGCGCGCCGAGCTCCACGACGAGCCCGCCCTCGAACCGCGACCGGAGGCGATCCTCGAGACCCTCGATCTCCTTGGGCGGCACGTCGCTCGCGAACACGAGCTGCCGTCCCTCGGAGTGGAAGTGGTTGAAGACGTGGAAGAGCTCCTCCTGCGTCCGCTCCTTGCCGCCGACGAACTGGACGTCGTCGATGAGCAGCGCGTCGGCCGCACGGTAGCGGCCGCGGAAGCGCTCGATGGTTCCTTCCTGCAGCGCGGCAATCAGCTCGTCCATGAACAGCTGCGCGCCGACGCAGGCCACGCGGAAGTCCGCGCCGCCCGCTCGCGCCAGCTCGTTGCCGATCGCGTTCAGCAGGTGCGTCTTGCCGACACCGCTCGGCCCGGAGAGGAAGAGCGGGTTGTAGCGCGCGCCAGGCTGCGCCACCACCGCATCGGCGGCGCGCACTGCCATCTGGTTGGACGTGCTCTCCTCGAATGCCGTGCGCGCGAATGCGGGCTGCGGTCCCGCCGGCGGCACCGTACCGGCGAGCGCCTGCTCGACGAAGGCCGTCGCCTCGTCGAGTCGCGCGGGATCGCGGAACAGCTCCGTACCGCCCAGCGACGGATCCACCGACGACGCCTGCTGTTCGAGCTCCCGCAGCCTCTCCACCGACTGCGCGAAGCCGCGCACGAGCGCCTCGTAGTTGGGCGGCTCCGTGTGCTCGGCCATCAGGCGCTCGAGCGTCGCAGTGCGATAGCCTTCGCCACCCCAGTAGGCGATCGCTTCACCGATACGCACCTTCCACGGCTCCAGCTGCACCGCCACTGCGCCCGCGATGTCGGTGAGGAAGCTGAGGAACTCGTCCTGCTTGTCCGGGCCGGAGACCGCCGGCTGCGCTTCGGGAGTCCCGATGAGCGCGCGCACCTGCGACGGAGTCAGCGTGCCGTCCACCGCCTGGTGCGCCAGCAGACGATTCAGCGCGCCCTGCAGCTCGCGCACGTTGCTGAATTCGGCGCGCGCGAGCTCCTCGATCACGCCGGGCGCGAAGCTCGCCTGACGCTCCTCGCACTTGGCACGCAGGATGGCGACGCGGGTCTCGAAGTCCGGCGCGCCGATGTCCACGATCAGCCCGCCGCTCAGCCGGCTCACCAGCCGCTCGTCCACGTCCGCGATCTCGGCCGGCGGGCGATCGCTCGTCATGACGATCTGCCGCCCCGTGCCCTGGAGCGCGTTCAGCAGCCGCAGCAGCTCGGACTGCGTCTCGCGGCGGCCGGTGAGGAACTGCATGTCGTCGATCAGCAGCACGTCCACCCGACCGTAACGCTGCTTGAACCGGTCCATCTCCGCCGTGGCGATGGAGGCGTGCAACTGCTCGACGAAATCCTCGAGCGGCACGTACTCCACGTTGAGCACCGGGTTGATCGACAGCGCCTGGTTGCCGATCGCGTTCATCAGGTGCGTCTTGCCGAGCCCCGAGCCGCTGTAGATGAAGAGCGGATTGTAGACCGCACCCGGTGCGTCGGCGACGGCGTGCGCCGCGGCGACGGCGAGCCGATTGGCCGAGCCGACGACGTAGTTGTCGAAGCGGGCGCGCGAATCGACACGCATGCTGCTACCGGCCGCCTGCTCCCGCCGTGGCACCGGCACTCGAGCCGGCGCTCAGGCGACGCAGCACGAGCTCGGAGATGCCGCGCAGCGTCTCGAACACGCCGGGACCGTGCAGCGCGTCGGCCGAGAACTCGGGCGCGTTGCGGAAGTTGATCGCGTCCGACAGGTCGCTCATCGAGAGGATGAGGTCCGGTGGCAGGTCCTGCTTGTTGTACTGGACGACGAGCGGCATCGTGCGCGGGTCCACGCCCTGGTCGGCGAGGTTCGCGTGGAGGTCCTGGAAGCTCTCGATGTTCTCGTCCAGCTGTCGCGCCTGGCTGTCGGCGACGAACACCACGCCGTCGCAGCCCTGGAGGACGAGCTTGCGAGTCGCCTGGTAGTACACCTGACCCGGCACCGTGTACAGCTGGAACTTGGTCGTGAAGCCGGAGATGGAGCCGAGATCGAGCGGCAGGAAATCGAAGAACAGGGTGCGATCGGTCTGCGTGGCGAGCGAGACCATCTTGCCCTTCCGGTCCTCGGGCACCTGCCCATAGATGTAATGCAGGTTCGTCGTCTTCCCCGAGCGACCTGGCCCGTAGTAGACGATCTTGCAGGTGATCTCGCGCGTGGCGTAGTTGACGAGCGACACGGAGGGGGCGGGTAGGGCTCGCTCGGCCTAGGCGCGGCCGAACAGGACGGCGAGATTGCGATCGAGGTCGCGCTCGAAGTGCTCCGCGAGCGCGGGGGACGAGGGGGGCAATTCGACCGAGGCGGCGGCGTTCAGGGCAGCCACCAGCTCGTCGAAGTACAGCCGGACGAGCCCGAGAGAGCTCTCCGATCCGAATACTGTCAAGAATACATACGCGCCACGAGGCGAGAGCACCTCTCCTAGAAATATCTGACGCGTAGCGCCTGCGTGGTGCAACCCGCGGAAGGGGCGTCCATCAAGCATCCGGCCCAGCTCACCGGCCGACGCGTGGATGGCCGCCGCCAGCGCGCAGGCCGACATCACGTCTACCGCGCGGGCAAAGCCGTGCTGGGCCAGCACCTGGCCACTCGGATGCAGGAGGAGCGCCAGCTCCACCTCGGTGTCGGCGACGAACTGATGCAGTGGCGCCTCGATCCACGATTCCACCACCGTGACCGGCGTCATGCGGCGCCCCCCTCGGCCAGCGCCGGCAACTCGGCCGCCGCGCGCAGCATCTCCACCCGGATCAGTCCCACGTTCGCCGACGCGTGAGCGACGACGATCAGCACCAGCGGCCCCGCGCCCGCGGCGCAGAGGCGGCCCGCAGGCGCCTCGAGCTGCATGAACGACACAGCGCCAAGATGCGCCGCGCGGGCCGACAGTCGCGCCTTGCGAAACAACGACGCGGCGAGCGCTGCCACGCGGTCGCCCGACTGGCCGATCTGCAGGCTCGAATCCACGACGATGCCGTCCTGCTCGCTGGCGACGAGCGCTGCCCGCACCCCGCGCTGCCGGGTGAGACCGTCGAGCATCGGACTGAAGGCGCTGCTCATGCCGCACGCTCCCCGAGCCAGCGCGCGGCTCGTTCGGCGCAACGATCGAGGAGCCGACGCACCAGACCGAGCGGCGTCGCCCGCGAGGTAGCAAGCAGGAGCAACCCGTCATCTGGCGACGGCGCCATCGCGACCACGGCGACCTCCGTCTCGAAGACGATGGATGTCCAGTCGCCGAGCGACAGATGTCGCGTCGCACGCCGCGCAGCCTCGGTCACCCCACTCAGCTCCGCGCCGACTTCCTGGGCGACGTCGTTGCCATCGTGATCGACGTACGCACCAGCCAGCACGAGACCGTCACGGTCGAGCAGCAGTGCCGTCTGGTCCAGGTCGCTCAGCACCTCGGCGAACAGGAAGCGCTCGTCGTGCGAGTCGTGAGGAGCGATTGCGTGTTCGTGCGCGGGTGCCGGCGCGATCTCCACCGGCGCGTCACCGGCGCCCGGCGCCTCCGCCGGAGCGTGCGTGCTCGATGCCGGGTCGCTGCTCGCACGCGCTGCACGCACGTTGGCGAGTGCCTGGACGATTCCTTCATCGTCGGGCGCGGCCGCGCCGGCCTCGGCCAGATACTGCTCCGCCTCCTCGAGCCTGCCCTGCTGGAAGCAGACGAAGCCCATGCCGCGCAGTGCGCCGGCATGCCCTGGCGCAAGCCGGAGAACCATGTCCCATTCGTCGAATGCTCGCTGCAGCTCGCCGCGGTCGACGGCAATGCGTGCCAGCAGGTCGTGGCCGTCGGCGAGATGCGGATGCCGCTCCAGGCCGCGCACCGCGACCCGCAGCGCGAGATCCCGCTGTCCCTGCCGGCGCAGCGCCTCGCCGAGCGGTACGAAGACCAGGCTCGCCGGGTCGCGCGCGAGCGCGTCGCTCAGGCGGCTCACATCATCAACCATCGACGTGCGCCTCCATGAGGTGGATCATGCGCGTCAGCGCTTCCAGCGCGGCCGTCACCCGGTTCGTATCCGGCGCAGCGGGAGCGAGCCGGAGATAGTGTTCCCAGCTCGCGCGCGCGTTGGCGAAGTCGCCCACGCGTACGGCGGCAAATCCGAGATCGAGGTGGACGTCCGGGGTGAGTGGATCCACCTGCACCGCCCGTCGCAGCTCGTCGACCGCGTCGCCGTGGCGCCCGAGTCGTGCCAGCGAACGCGCCGCGAGGCGATGCGCCTCCGCCGAGGCCGGATCGGCCGCGAGCGCCGAGCGCGCCGCGGTCAGCGCCTCATCGAACCGGCCCGCCGAGTAGCTGTTGCGTCCGCGCTCGAGCGCCGTGGACGTGCCGCGCACCGTGCTGACCGAGGTCGGCGTGAGGCGGTCGGGCTGGAGGAGCACCACCACGCCCGTGGACACGAGTCCATACGCGATCTTCGCGACCTCGAATTCGCTTCGGCCAAGCGCCGCCGCGATGGCGCGCAGGTCCTGCGCGCCGTCGATGGTCATCAGCACTTCCCACTCATGCGGGAGGAGATCCACCATCGAGTCACGTTCGTCGTCTGCCGGCGCGAGGGCGGGCACGACGCTCAGGCTCGGCACCTTGTCGGCGATGCGCGACCACTCGTCGATGCGCCGTGCACCCTCCATGAGCAGTGATTCGGTCGAGACGCGGATACGCGCGTCGAGCGGTACGTCGCCGAGCGGCTTCTCCTCGAACGAGAAGAATCCCTCGCGCCACGACATGAGCTCGAACACCACGTTCTCGATCGCCTGCCGCAGGTGGCGCTCCATCTCCTTCTGCGTGATGACGCCGGCCGCCACGAGACGATCGCCGAGCCCTTCGCCAGCACGCTCCGGCAGCGCCTGCGCCGCGGCGACGTCGGAATCGCTGATCTTTCCCGCCTGACGCAGGATGCGCTCGATCGACGTCGGGTTGCTGCGCACGCTGGCGTGCAGCACCTTGCCGCCTTCGAACAGCACGTAGCCCTCGTCGTCGCGCAGGTCCGAGGTGACGCGCAGCGATCCCGTCTTCCGGCTCAGATCGAGGAGCTGGAAGACGTCGTGGATGCCGAGCTCGCGAAGCGGGCCTTCGATCGCCATCTCAGGCCGCCCCCTTCCGCGCGAAGATGCTCTGGAGATCACTCGCCGTGCGCGATGCCCGGCGCGCGCGCCGCGCGAACTCGCCCGCCGGCTCGCGCTCGATGACGCGCGTCCACCGCTCGATCGCCTCGCGGAAATGCTTCTGCTCGTTGAGCAGAACACCGTCGTAGTACAGCGCACCCACGTGGTCGGGATCGAAGCGAAGGATGCGGCGGAACGCCTGCACTGCGTCCGCCTTCTGCCCCATCGCCAGGAGCGTTTCACCCAGGGCGAGCAGGGCGCCCAGGTTGTACGGATCACGCTCCAGCAGGCCGATGAGGAGCGACAGCGCCTGCGATGCACGCCCGGACTCGGTCTGGATGCTCGCCAGTGCGAGCGTGGCTTCGGCGTAGGTCGGCACCGCATCGAGGGCCGCGACCAGCTCGCGCTCCGCTTCCTGGAGCTGGCCGCGCTCGCGCAGCAGTTGCGCGAGCTGTCTGCGCACCACCGCGAAATCACCGTCCAGCTCGAGAGCGTGACGATACGCGGCCATCGCGCCTTCGTTGTCGCCGAGCGAGCGGGCGATGTCGCCCATCTTCTGGTGCACATCGGCGCGCTGCGGCGCGAGCTTGCGCGCCTGGTCGAGTGCGGCGAGCGCGGCTGCCGGATCGCCCGAGTCGGCTCGCGCCGTCGCCGCGAGCACCAATGTGTCTACCGATGGCGGCGCAGCGACGAGCAATGCTTCCGCCAGCACCAGCGCTTCGCGACCGCGCCCTGTCGCGAGGAGCGCGCGCGCCTCACCCATCACGGCGCGAGGATCCTCTGGCGCCTCGCGGCGAGCCTCGCGGTACCGCTCCAGCGCTTCTCCGTGCAACCCCTGACGAGAGTAGATGTCGCCGAGCAGCAGGAACCCCGCGGGCCGCGAGCCGCCGCGCGCCAGGGCGCGGCTCACCTCCGCGGCAGCGCGCTCGTACAGCCCCATCCCGAGATAGTCCGCCGCCATCCCGAACGCGTTCGCCGACGCGTCGCCGTCGGCGGCCGGCTCGCTCGGCGCCGGCGTGAGGCTCGTGAACAGTGAATCGAGCACGCTGGGATCGAAGGCGAAGTCGGCCACCGACTCGTCCAGCCGCTCGGCGGCGCCGAGCTCGGGCTGGATCGACAGGTCGGGGTCCTCGTACTCCAGATCGATCGCCAGCTCGAACTTCTGCGCCACGTAGTACGGATCGAGCTCGAGAGCGCGCTTCGTCTCCCGCAGCGCGCCCTCGAAGTCGCCGAGGTTGGACAGCGCGAAGCTGAGGTTGTAGTGGGCTTCGGCGTAGTCCGGGCGCGCCTGCACGGCACGCGCGAACGCATTGCGCGCATCCTCGTGCTTGCGGAGGTCGGCGAGCACGAGACCGATGCCGTTCCACGCCGCCGGGTCGTCGGCGGAGGTCTCGAGCACGGCCCGGTAGGCTTCGAGGGCGAGCTGGTAGCGCCGATGCTTGCTGAGCAGCAGCGCGAGGTTGAGCCGCGCCTTGGTGAACGCCGGTTGCGTCTCGAGCGCGACGCGGAACGCCTCGAACGCCCCCTCGACATTCGCCTGATGGTAGAGCGCGACCCCGAGGTTGTTGTGCGCGAGCGCGTACCCCGGTTCGGCCTGCACGGCGCAACTGTAGCTCTCCACGGCCTCGGCAAACCGGCCATCCTGGTGCAGCGCCACGCCGCGCTCGTTCCAGAGCTTGGCGCTGTCACGGTTGTGCGTGAGCAGCTCGTCGTACAGCTCCACGGCCTGGCGCGGCTCGCGTCGCAGCAGGTGCACCTCCGCCATCGCCTGCTTGACGAGCATCGGCTCTTCGGCACGCTCGAGCGCCTTCGCGTATTCGCGCAGCGCTTCGTTGTAGTATCCCTTCTGCCGGAAGGCGAGACCGAGATTGAAGTGCGCGAGCTGTCCGTCGGCGTGCACTTCCATCTGCGCCGGCCGGCCGCTCGCCCGCGCTGCCGCGAGCTCCTCGAGCCGCTCGGCCCGCGGCTGGTCGATGACGAGGTTCGCCTGCGCGCGCGAGAGTGACGGGTTGAGCTGGATCGCCTTGCGCGTGACGCGCTTCGCGTCCTCGTGGCGTCCCATGTCGCCGAGGACGAACCCCATCAGGTAGTACGCATCGGGGTTCTGGGGATTGAGCTCGACCGCCTTCTGCAGCGCCTCGAGTGCGCCCTCGTTCACGCCGCGATTGTAGAGCGCCTCGCCGATGTAGAAGTTGACGACGGAGCTCTGCGGATCGAGCGCGAGGGCGCGCTGCAGGTAGCCGAGCGCCTTGTCCAGATCACCGTTGGTGCGCTCGGCGAGACCAAGCTGCACGAGGGCGCCGATGTCGTTCGGGTGGTAGCGCAGCAGCGCCTCGAACTCGCGCGCGGCGTCGGCCGTCTGGCCGAGCAGCGCATGGGTGCGGCCGAGCTCCCAGCGCGCGTCGCGGTCGGCGGGCCGCGCGCGGAGGCGCTCCGCCAGCTCGGCGACGCGCTTGTCGTAGTACCCGGTGTTGAAGTAGGCGATCTCGAGGTTGCGCTGCGCGACCTGCATCTTCTGGTCGAGCTCCAGCGCGCGCATGAACGCGCTGACGGCTTCCTCGTAGAGCCCCTTGTTGTAGTACAGCACCCCGAGGTTGTTGTGCGCCCCGGCGTCCGACGGATCGATCCGCCGGGCGAACGACCGCAGGACTTCGCGGTCGCGTTCCGAGGTGAGACGGGGCATGATCATGCGATGATCGCTCGCTATGCGACGCGCACGGCGCGCAAGATGGCCTGGAGCGACGCCGGATCGGGCAGCAGCAGGAAGAACCCGCGCAACCGCTCGTCCACGTCCGTCATGTAGAACTCGCTCTCCACGCAGAACACGTAGTCACGGTCGCTGCCGAACTGCAGATACGCCGTGGTGAGCACCGCCGTGCTCATGTCCACGGCAAGGCTCGGCGGCGACGGAAGCAGCATCATCCCCATGAAATCGCTCAGCGCATTCATGTACGCGCTGCTCAGGATGTTGCCGGCCTCCTTGATCGCCGACTGTTCCATCTCGCCCAGCTCGGCCGACGACCCATGCGGGCGACGCAGCATCAGCTCGGCGAGGCGCACGGCGGTCGGCTTGGGGAAGACGAGCAGCGTGCGACCGGTGAGATCGCCGAGCATGTGCATGAGCACCGCCGCCACCGGTTCCTCGGGAGCGGAGACCTGCGGGGGCACCTCCTCGAGGCGCGAGACGTTGATCGTCGGCACGCTGATCATGATCGTGCTGTTGATCATCTGCGAGAGCGCCGTCGCCGCGTGTCCCGCGCCGATGTTGGCCACCTCTCGCAGCGCATCGAGCTGGAGCGCCTTCAGGGTGCGCACGTCGTCCATGGAAGTTCCGTTAGAGAAGACTGCTCACGTCGAAGATCAGCGCGGGAGCTCCGTCGCCGAGTATGGTGGCTCCGCCGAACACGCCGAGCCCGTCACGCACCCCATCGAACTGCTTGACCACGACCTCCTGCTGCCCGATCAGCGCGTCCACTACCAGCGCCGCGCGCCGATCGGCCATCTCCACGACGACCACCTGCTCCAGCTCGTGCATGGCGGGACCCGGGTACTGCACCAGCTCGCGCATGCGCACGACCGGCAGCACCTCCTCCCGCAACATCAGCACTTCACGTCCCTGCACCGATCGCACGACCGACGGCTCGAGCTCGACCGTCTCCCGCACGTGGGTGAGCGGCACGGCGTACGTCTCGTCACCGATGCGCGCCAGCAGCGAGCGCACGATGGCGAGGGTCAGCGGCAGCCGCAGCGTGACCGTCGTCCCTTCGCCCTGCACGGTGCGGATGTCCACCGCACCACCCAGCGCGCGCACGCGGTTGTAGACCGCGTCGATTCCCACTCCGCGGCCCGAGAGATCGGACACCGTGTCCGAGGTCGAGAACCCCGGACGCGAGATGAGCCGCAGCAACTCGTCGTCGGTGAGGTCGGACTTGTCCTCGTCCACCAGGCCCAGCGTGCGCGCCTTCGCGATCACCCGCGCGCGGTCGATGCCGCGACCGTCATCCGACACCCGAATCGCCACCGCCGATCGATCGCGTGACGCGCTCAGCGTGAGGCGTCCTTCGGGCTTCTTCCCCTGGGCGCGGCGCGTGTCGGGCGTCTCGATGCCGTGGTCGATCGCGTTGCGCAGCAGGTGGACGATCGGGTCGCCAACCTCGTCGAGCATCGAGCGATCGAGCTCCACTTCCTTTCCCTCGATCACGAACTCGACCTGCTTTCCCACCGACCGTGCGGCGTCGCGCACGAGGCGCGGGAAGCGGTCGAACACCTGCCACACGGGGACCATGCGGCTGGTCATGATCTCGTCCTGCAGGTCCGCCACCAGTCGCGACGTCTGCGCGACGGTCTCGGTGAGCGCGGCGTCGTTGATCGATGCCGACAGCTGGTGCAGACGCCCGCGCGTGATCACGAGCTCGCCGATGAGGTTCATCAGTGAATCGAGGCGACGCAGGTCGATGCGCACGCTACGCTGGCCACGCATGACGGCGCCGCTTCCGCCATTCGGAAGGACGGTCGCCCCGCTGCCGTTCATTGCGGAGATCGGGGACGTCGGCGCCGGAATGGCCGCGTTCACCGGATCCACGATCGGCGCGGTCACCGGCGCGTCACCCACCAGGACGTCGGCCACGTCGCCGGCGCGCCGCAGGCTGGCGTCCACCTCGTCGGCAGCTCGGTCGGTGCGCAGGCGCAGCGCGAAGTCGTGATCGAACGCGTCCGCCTGCATCTCCTCGACGCTCGGCGAACACGCGACCACTTCGCCGAGCGCGCGTGCCGCCTGCACGACGAGGAAGGCACGCACTCCCTTGAGGGGCGTGCCCTCCACGAGGCGCACGCGCACGGGCATGCCGGCCGCGTCGGGCATCCCCGCGGTCCATCCCGAACGCTCGGCGGCCGCGACCTCGCTCGGCGCCGCCGCCTTCTTCGTGCGCTTCTTCTTCGGCGCGCCTTTCGCCGCCCTGGCCCGGGGCGCTGCGACCGTCGGCTCGCTCCCCTCCGTCGACTCGGCGCGCAGCATCGCCACCAGCGGCGCGACGTCCACGTCGTCGCGCCCCGCCACCGCCGTCTCGATCGCTGATTCCAGCACGTCCGCCGCACGGAAGAGCAGGTCCATCAGCCGCTCGTCGATGCCTCGCACGCCGCGACGGACGCCGTCGAGAAGCGTCTCCAGTTCGTGCGACAACGAGGCGACGGCGGTGAATCCCATCGTCGCGCTCATCCCCTTCACCGTGTGCACGGCGCGAAAGATCGCGCCCACGGACTCCGTGCCGGCTTCCCCCTGCGCCCCGGCGCGCTCGAGCGCAAGAAGGGCGTGGTTGATCGCCGAGACGTGCTCGCGGCTCTCGGTGAGAAAGAGCTCGGCGTACTGGGCGTTATCCAGAACTCACCCCAGCACGCGCTGCACGGCCTCGAGTACCCGGCTGGGCTGGAAGGGCTTCACCACGAAGTCCTTCGCGCCGGCCTGGATCGCCTCGACCACGAGCGCCTGTTGTCCCATTGCGCTGCACATCAGTACGCGTGCGTTCGGATCGATCTTGATGATCTCGCGCACCGCGTCGATCCCGCCCATGTCCGGCATCACGATGTCCATCGTGACGAGGTCCGGCCTGAGCTGCTTGTACTTCTCCACCGCCTGCACGCCCGTCTCTGCTTCGCCGACGACCTCGAACCCCGCCTGCTGCAGGATGTCGCCGACCATCGTGCGCATGAAGATGGCGTCGTCGCAGATGAGAACCGTATGACTCACTCGTTGCCCCCCTAGAGCAGGACCTGCGTGATCAGCATGTGAATGTCGAGTAGGACGACTACCTCACCCTCGAGGTGTCCGAGTCCGCGCACCAGTCCACCGCGCGCGCCGCCGGACGCCTCTTCCACTGGCTCCGGCACGACGCCCTGGACGTCCATCACCTCGTCCACCGCCGCTCCCACCACCCGCGCGCCGTGATCGAGGAGGATGATCGACCGGCCGGCGTGGGATTCGTCCGGCGGCGGTGCATCCGGCTCGAGCCGCGCCGCCAGGTCGAGCACCGTGATGATGCTGCCGCGCAAGTTCACCAGCCCCTGCACGTGCGCCGGCGCGCCGGGAAGACGCGTGGCGCGGCGCCAGGGAATGATCTCGCGTACGCAATCGATGTCGCAGCCGTACACGCGGGAGCCGACGCGGAAGAGAAGGGTCCGCGTCGCTACCAACGGCTCAGCGATCGTCGTCTCGGAAGAAACCAAAGTGTTCCAGCGGGTCGGGGCCGATCGTACTCGCATCCTCCCCCGCCGCGCTCGCGAGGGCCAGCACCAGCTCGGGCGGGAGGAGCGAGCGCAGCTCCATCGGCTCCCCCGTGGCCGGGTGCCGGAAGCGCAGCCACGCCGCGTGCAGGAAGTGTCGTTTGGGAGGCATCGTGATCAACCGCCGCCCCCCGCCACCACCGTACGTGTCGTCGCCCACCACCGGATGCCCGACCGACGCGAGGTGTACCCGGATCTGGTGCGTGCGCCCGGTGTGCAGGTGCGCTCGCAACAGGTCCACCACGTCGAACCGGGCGAGCCGCACGAAGTCCGTTCGCGCAGCTCGCCCGGTACTGACGATTGCCATGCGCTTTCGGTCTCGCGGATCTCGTGCGATCGGCTTGTCGACCGTGATCCGGTCCGAGTCCAGATGCCCCCACGACAGCGCCGCGTACCGGCGGACGATCTCCCGCCGCTGCATCGCGGCGCCCAGCACCCGGTGCGCGCGGTCGGTCTTCGCGACCAGCAGCAGCCCCGACGTCTCCTTGTCCAGGCGGTGGACGATGCCTTCGCGGTCGTCGCCGCCGAGCCCGGACAGCTCGCCCCCGCGCCCCTTGAGAGCGTTCACCAGGGTGCCCGACCAGTTGCCGGGTGCAGGATGGACGACCATCCCCGCCGGTTTGTCGACCACGAGCACCTCGTCATCCTCGTGGACGATGACGAGGGGAATGGATTCGGCTTCTACCGGGTGAGCGGTCGGCGAAGGAATCTCCACCACTACCTGCTCTCCCTCCATGGCGCGGTAGCTCGCCCGCTCGGCGCGGCCATTCACCAGGACATTGCCGTTGGCAATCAGCGTCGCCGCCTGGGTGCGCGAGAGGTCCAGCGCACCGGCAACGAAGAGATCGAGCCGCGGCGCGGCGGGTCCCGCCGTCAGTTCATGGCGCGTGGCGCTTGCGGCGCCCGGTGAGCCGGCGCCGCTGTCCGCGCTCACGCGTCCTGCCCCGGTGCCCCCGAGGCCACATCGTCGTGACGCGCCGGCGCGGTTCGCGCCGCGGTGTTCTCGCGCTCCTCACGCGACAACGACCACGCGAGCAGGATCGCGCCCACCGTCACGGCGGAGTCGGCCACGTTGAAGGTCCAGAAGCGGACGTCACGAATGCCGATGTCGATGAAATCCACCACGCCCTGCGGCGACCGGATGCGATCGATCAGGTTGCCCGCCGCGCCGCCGAATGCGAGTCCGAGCGCCACCACGCGCAGGCGATCACCCGCCCGGGCTCCGGCGCCCGTCATCTTGTACAGGCGCCAGAGCACGACAAGGGCGATCACGGCAAAGGCGCCGAAGATCAAGCGCGAGTATTGCCCGAGCGACATGCTGAACGCTGCACCGGGATTGTACGCCAGGGTGAAGCGCACGACCTCCCCGAGCACACGGTGCGGAACGTACCGCGGCACCAGCAGGCTCTCGGCGAGGAGCTTCGTGATGAAATCCACCGCGATCACCGCGGCGGCCGTGCCCCAGAACAGTCGTGCCGTGGCACGGGGGGTCGACAGTGGATCGCTCAGACGGGCTCTCCCCCGTCGGCCGATACGGCGCCGGCAAAGGGCGCGGTGGTCGGTGTCGCCGATGACGGTAGCGACGACTCCGCCGCGGCATCGATCGCCCGGTCCTCCTGCCAGAGCACCCACGCCAGCAGGATCGCGCCCACGCTCACCGCCATGTCGGCCACGTTGAACGTCGGCCACCGGGTCGTCCCGACGCCGACATCGAGGAAGTCCACCACCCCCAGGTCCGAGCGCAGCCGATCGATCAGGTTGCCGAGCGCGCCGGCACAGACCAGCGCCAGCGCGAGGACGCGCGGAATGTCCCCGCGACTGGTCGTGCGATACAGCCGCCACAGGATGCCGAGCGCAATCAGCGTCAGCGCGGTGAAGATCCATCGCGACTGCGGCCCAAGATGCAGCCCGAAGGCTGCCCCGGGATTGTAGACGAGCGTGAGCCGAACGTAGTCGCCCAGTACCTCGTGAGGCACGCGTTGCGGCACCAGCCCGCGGACGGCCATCGCCTTCGTCACGACGTCGAGCGCCGCGACGAAGACGATCACCGGCCAGAAGAGGGCAGCATTACTTCCCCTTCGCATCTTCCTCCCGCTGCTTGCACTCGATGCAGTAGCGGGCGTGCGGCAGCGCGTCCAGCCGGTCGAATGCGATGTCGTTCCCGCAATTGTGGCACTTGCCGAACGTCTCCGGCGCGCGGTACAGCCGCCGCAGCGCTTCGTCGATGTGCCAGAGGAAGCGGCCGTCCTTGCTCGCGAACAGGAACGCCTTCTCACGCTCCATCGCGTCGGTGCCCTGGTCGGCCATGTGGAAGGAATAGCTGCTCAGGTCCCCGTCCGATTCCTGCGACGTCGCACCGAACGCTTCGTACGAGTGTCCCAGCTCCTTCAGCACGCGTTTCCGTTCCTCGAGCAACCGCTTCTCGAAGTGCTGGAGCTGCTTCTTCGGCATCGGCTTGGACTTGCCGGTCTTCGTGGTCGCGTTCTCTGACGTGGCCATCGCTACTCGTCCCTGGTTAGGGCAAGGTCAGCGCGGATCCCGTCGAGATCCACCGTCTGCCTCGCCAGCATGTGTTCCTGTGGTACGCCGCCCACCGTGAGTTCGGTGGCGAGCACCTCGTCGGCGATCCAGTCGCGCTGCGTCTCGGCCGCCTCGAGAACCGGCGCGTCACCCGAGATGAAGAGGTGGATGCGGTCGCTCACCGCGAGTCCCGCCTCCTTTCGCATACGCTGTACCCTGCTGATCACCTCACGTGCCACCCCTTCGCGCCTGAGCTCGGGAGTGACCGTGACGTCGAGCGCGGCGAAGAAGCCGTGCTCTTCCTGCACCACCAGCTCGCCTGACGCCCGATGAATGATCGTCAGGTCGTCTGCCACGAGCTCGTGAGTCTCCCCATCCACCGTCACCACCAGCGCCTCGCCGCGCTCGAACGCGCGCAGGTGATCGCTGGTGAACTTCGTCACCGCCTCCGCTGCCAGCGGCGTCTTCTTCCCGAACTTCCTGCCGAGGGCGCGGAAGTTCGGCTTCGCTTCCAGCGTGACGAGGGCGTCGCCGCTGGACGCCAGCTCGATCGACTTCACGTTGAGCTCTGCGGCAAGGATCGGCAGCAGTGACTCGAGTGCGGTCACGTCCACGCCCGGCGCCACGCACACCATCTTCGGCAGCGGCTGCCGCACCGGGATCCCTGCCTGCTCGCGCGCCCCGCGACCCAATCGCGCCAGCTCGCGCAACGCGGCCATCGTCTGTTCCAGCGTCTCGTCGCGAAGAGAGTCACTTGCCACGCGCACAAACGGCGCGAGGTGCACCGACTCGCCGGTCAGCTCGCGATGCATCCAGTCGCTGATGAACGGCGCGACCGGCGCGAGCAATCGGCAGGTCACCGCCAGTACCTCGTGCAGCGTGGCGAACGCGGCACGGCTGTCCACCGTGTCCACGTCGTAGAAGCGCTTCCGGGACTGACGCACGTACCAGTTCGCCACGTCGTCGTCCACGAACTCCATCAGCGCGCGCATCGCCGCGGTGACGTCGTACGCCGTCATCGCCTCGTCCACCGCGCGCTCCACGGTCGCCAGCCGCGACAACACCCAGCGGTCGAGCACCGGCCGTTCCGCAACCGGCGGATCCTCGTCCGACGGCGACCAGCCGAAGTTCGCGTACTGCGCGAACATGCCGCTGTAGATGTTTCGAAGCGTGATCAGGAAGCGCCCTGCGCCCTGGCGGATGACGTTCTCGTCGAAGCGCCGCTCCTCCCACACCTTGCTGCTGCTCACGAGGAAGAGTCGCGTCGCGTCGGCGCCGTGACGTTGGAGCACGCCCCACGGCTCGACGATGTTGCCGCGGCTCTTCGACATCTTCTTGCCCTCGGCATCGAGCACGAGGTTGTTCACCACCACCGAGCGGTACGGCGACGCCGCGCCATCCGGATTCTGCGGAAGCGCGTCACCGAGTCCGGTGGCAATGGCGAGCAGCGAGTAGAACCACCCGCGCGTCTGGTCGAGCCCTTCGGCGATGTAGTCGGCCGGGAAGTGCGACGTGAGCTCCGCGCCGTGCTCGAACGGATAGTGCCATTGCGCGAACGGCATCGATCCCGAGTCGAACCACGCGTCCACCACTTCGGGCGTGCGTTGCATCGTCCCCTCGCAGCCGTCCACGGTGCACGACCACATGTACGCATCCACGCCCGGCTTGTGCGGATCGAAGTCCGGACCGAGCACGGTCGCCGATCGCTCGGCGAGCGTTGCGTAGCTGCCGATGACGTCCAGATGCTCGGCATCGCGGTCGCACACCCACACCGGCAGCGGTGTGCCCCAATACCGATCGCGCGAGATCGCCCAGTCGATGTTGTTCTCCAGCCACTCGCCGAACCGGCCCGAACCGACTTCCGGCGGGTGCCAGTCAACGCGCGAGTTTCGCGAGAGCATCGCGTCCTTGTACGACGACGTGCTCACGAACCACGACGCGCGAGCGTAGTAGAGCAGCGGAGTACCGCAGCGCCAGCAGTGCGGATACGAGTGCGTCAACGTCCCCGCGCGCCACAGCAGGCCTCGCTCGTCCAGTGCCGCGATGAGCTGCAGGTCAGCGTCCTTCACGAACTTCCCACCCACCAGGGGCATGTCGGCCGGGAACTGTCCGCGCGCATCCACCGGCTGCAGGAAGCTCAAGTTGTGGCGGCGTCCCGCGGCGTAGTCGTCCGCGCCGAACGCAGGCGACATGTGCACCACGCCCGAGCCGTCATCCGCGCTGACGAATTCCTCGCCAACCACGATTTCGTGCTCGGTGCCGGCGGGATACGGCAACCAGTCGAACGGCCGGCGATAGCGCGCGCCGACGAGGTCGCGTCCCGTCAACCGGCCGACCGGCGTCCACCGCGTCAGGTAATCGTCGCCCAGCACGCCTTTCGCGCGCGCCTCGGCGAGGATGATCGTCCGCGTGTCCGGCTTCCCGGTGCGGCGCAGCTCGACGTACTCGAGTTCGGGCTTCACGGCGAGTGCCGCATTGGAGACGAGCGTCCACGGCGTCGTCGTCCAGACGAGAATCCGGCGCGCCGAACGCCCCGGCATCGACTCCGCTTCCGGCACCTGCGCGCCGCCGACCGAGAG
>Ga0207705_10001170_pt1 | contig 21351 bp, 18 predicted proteins | sample KBSC13metaG_FD_184314 | JGI IMG/M metagenome (GOLD analysis project Ga0207705, IMG submission 184314) | Corn rhizosphere microbial communities from Kellogg Biological Station, Michigan, USA - KBS C1-3 metaG (SPAdes) (version 2) | ecosystem: Host-associated > Plants > Roots > Rhizosphere > Soil ... | reverse complement strand
CGACCTGATCGAGAAGCGACGCCATGCCGCCCCCCCGGACGATGCGGTCGGCATAGTCGAGCGCGTCGCTGTCGCGCACCGCGCCCTTGCGATGGCCGGCATCGATGTCCGGATGCGGTCGGAACCATATCTCCGCATCCGGTTCGATCGCACGCACGCGGCGCAACAGGTCGAGATTGCTCGACAACCCGCCGCCCCCGAGTCGCACGGACATGTCATCCTCGACTTGCCCGGGGACCAGAACCAGGCGCCGTCCGGCCTGACGAGATGGAAAGGCATGCGCGGCACCATTGCCATATTTGCTGATTCCCGCCGCGACGATGGTTTCGCGCAGCTGTTCGGCACGCGCGAGCAAAGCCGGCGAGAAGTCGGCGCCGGCAAGGAGGTTTTCCAGGTCGCTCGGTCGGCTGGGGTCATAATGGATGCCGGATCGATCGACGGTGACCGACGCAGGCGGCACGAGGTTGCTACCGAGGCCGACCGACCGGACGAAGCCATCCTCCACGCGCACCAGCCGGACCCGTTTCTCGGCTGCCGACGCTGCCATGCTGTCGGACACGCGCGACGGCCAGATCGCGACGGAGCCGGTTTGCCGCGCGGCAAAGGAAAGCGCGCGCGCCTCGGACCGGAAGAAACGCATCGGGTGCTGAGGCGTCCATAGGAATCGTGCGATCTCGCGCCGCTTCCACCAGCTGAAGCCACAAGCCGCAACGATCCGCCGATTGGAATCGAGCGTCCGGCGCCAGTCTCCCAGCAAGGCTATCGTTTCGCCGATGCCCGTATCCTCCCCGTTGAAGGGATCGCGATACCTCACGCGCGCGACGTCTTCGCCGACGATCTGGCGCAGCCGCGCGATATCATCTCCGGGTGCGCCAAAGCGGCCGGCGGACAAGAAGCGAACGCCTGCGCCCACGATCACGGCGATTGCGACCCATTCATCGTCGCCATGCGCGACCAAGGTCGCCGCATCGTCGAGCAACGACCAGGGATCGATCTCGCATTTCCCATCGCGATTATCGTTTGCGGGGGAGATCAGGATCGCGGCGCCACGCTCCGCCTCCGTCAACATCGATTGCACCTGCTCGACATCGTCGCCCGAACGGCAACGCAGGATCACTTTCGCCCCAGCCTCATCTCCCGGCGATGCCCAAAAACACCCACCGACCCGAGCATCGCGGATCGCGGCAAAAAAGCTGTCGATCGCCTCCGGCGAAAGTGCGGGCGCGGCGTCGGCGCCCGGCCGGGTCACCGACGCGTCTATGCCGGGAAATGGCGGCGCACGGAGAAGCGGGATACTCATCGGCATTTTTTCGCGGTTTCTGACGGTCGCGTCACGCGCTTCCGCGCCTTCGTCGCACCTGGCTGCGGATCGGTCTCATCGACGGAAGCGAACGGGCACAGCTCATCGCGCGGCTTTCTCTTAATGCCCTCGCCGATGCAAGCCGTGGGTCATGGCCGCCGATCCCATGCGATCAGGCGGAGTTGGCCCCGCTCGCGCGCTATCGAGCCGTAGGCGCCGGTGCGAAGCTTCAGCGACGGCTGTGCCGATGCCTGGCCGCGCAGCCGTTCGTCGGAAAGCAAGGCGAACCGCGCCGCGCCGTTGCTGGTGACAATCAGCACATGTCCGCGGCCGGTCTTCCACAAGTCCCGCCAACCCGCGATCCGGCGGTCGGCATCGACGATCCACCCGTCCGGCGCCCGCGCGTCCCTATCCCAGGCGAGAAGCGCGTCGCGCCCGATCCTGGCCTCGACATCGCTTTCGAGCTGCCCTTCATCCGGGCCATGGTCGATTTCCATCAGCCAATCGGCGGACTCGATGACCGGCGCTTGCGGCTGGCTGGCGAGAATGGCGTCGATCGTCGCTCGGGTCCGCCGCAGCGGCGCCGCCAGCGCCCGATCGAAGACTAGTCCTTGCTCGGCAAAGCTCCTGCCTAGCGCCTGCGCCTGATCGCGGCCGCTCGCGACGAGCGGCAAGTCGGTGCGCGCGCCGATCCTGCGCGTCTGTTGCCCGGCGTCGAACGTATTGCCGTGCCGGACGATCGTGACGATCAGATCCACGACAAATGCGGCTCGCCATGGTCGGCGATGAGGCGTTCCGCCATCGCAACGTCTGCCGGGGTGTCGATCCCCGACATGGCATGCGGAAGGGCCTCGACTTCCACTGTCAGGATATCCTCGCCCGATTCGAGGAAACGCAATTGCTCCAGTCCTTCGAGGAGCTCGTACGGCGTCGGTGCCGTCGCCTCGAAGCGCCCGAGCGCCTCGAGGCGATAGGCATATAGGCCGAGATGCCGAAAAACCGGCGACAGCGGACCGTCCTGCCGCAGTTGCGCTTCGCCGCGAATTGCCGGGATCACCGCCTTGGAAAACCATAATGCGAGATCATCGGCGCGCCGGGTGCAAGTCGTCCCGCTGAACGGCGAAGTCTGCTTATGTCGTCGCAACGCATCCAGCGCCTCCCACGACAAGCGAACGACCGGGGTCGCCACGCTAAAGGTCGAACCACGCAGCGCCGCGATCAGCGCGGCGATCGTCGCCGGCTGGACGAAGGGCGCATCCCCCTGCAGGTTGACCACCAATGAGGGCGCGATTTCGCGGTCGCGCGCAACCGCCCAGGCACGCCCCGACCCCGAGCTGATCGCGGCGTCGGTGACGACCGCGTCACATCCCAGGGTCCGGGCGTGATCGAGGATACGCGCATCGTCGGTTGCCACGATGACATCCGCGTTGCCGACCCGACGCGCCCCTTCGCGCGCGACGGCGACCACTCTCTCCAATAAAGTGCGGCCCGCGATCGGCATCAATGGCTTGCCGGGCAGCCGCTGGGAAGCGAAGCGAGCCGGAATAACGATCAGTGCGGGCGGCTCGCCCTCAGGCAACGCCGGCACGAAGGATGTCGTGGAGATGGATCACGCCGACGAGCCGCTCGTCCTTGCAAACGAAAAGCGCCGAAACGGCATTCTCGTTGAGGATGCGCAAGGCATCGGATGTCAGCGTATCGGGAGACACCGAAATCGGCGTCGCGGTCATGTGGTCGCGGATATCGTCGCCGAGATGATTAGCCGTGAAGCTGCGCCGAAGATCGCCATCGGTAAAGGCGCCAACAAGGCGACCCTCATCATCGACCACGGCGGTGCAACCATGGCGCTTGCGGCTCATCTCGATGGTCGCGTCGACCAGGGTGGCGCCGATCCGCACCTTCGGAACATCGTCGTCGCGCGCCATCAGCTGCGCGACAGTCGTCAGCCGCGCGCCCAGGCGACCGCCGGGATGGAAGGTCAGGAAGTCCGATCTCGTGAATCCGCGCCGTTCGATCAGTGCCACCGCCAATGCGTCGCCAAGTACCGCTTGCACCGTTGTCGACGATGTCGGCGCCAATTCGTTCGGACACGCCTCGCGAACCCGGGGCAGTACCAGGCAGATATCGGCGGCGCGCCCGGCGGTGCTGTCCGCGAATGCGGTCGCAACGATCAGCTTCACGCCGAAGCGACGGCAATAACTGATGACGTCGCCGAGCTCGGTGGTTTCACCCGACCAGCTCAATGCCAGCACGATGTCGTTGCGGCCGATCATGCCGAGGTCGCCATGGCTCGCCTCGCTGGAATGCATGAAGAGCGCAGGCGTGCCGGTCGAGCTCATCGTCGCGGCGATTTTGCGGCCGACCAGCCCGCTTTTCCCCATGCCGGTCACGATCAGGCGGCCTGGCAGATCGGCGATCATCGCCACCGCATCGAGGAAGCCAGCGCGCAATGGGGGCGCCCGCAGCGCCTCCCCGAAAGCTTCGAGCGCTTCGATCTCGATTTGCGTGGTGCGGAGAGCAGAGTGCAGACCGGATTCGGCCAGGAGATTCGCAGCGGAGGCCTGCATAAAATTCCTCAAATGCCATACATCGACAACGAGTCGATGCTCTCTAGTCCGCTATCACGTTGACTTCCAGCGATTCTGAAGCGCAGGGCGTCGTCATGCGAGCATTCGTCGCCCTAGGCGACCGGCGTATCGCATGGCAAGTAAACTGAGGGTCGATATGCATCTTTGCGGGCAAGAGATTGGTCCAAATCGGCGGCTTTTTTTCATCGCCGGCCCTTGCGTCATCGAAAGCGAGGCTTTCGCGCTCGATACCGCGGCGCGGCTTCGCGCCATCGCCGAACGATTGGGTGTGTTGCTGATCTATAAGAGTTCGTTCGACAAGGCCAACCGCAGTTCGGGCACTTCCTTTCGCGGTCCCGGCATCGACGAAGGCCTGAGAATCCTGGAGAAAGTCCGTGAAGAGACCGGCCTCCCCGTCCTGACCGACGTCCATTCCGAAGACCAGGTGAAGGCCGTCGCCCAAGTCGCCGATGTGCTGCAAACTCCGGCTTTCCTTGCACGGCAAACCGATTTCATCGCGGCGGTCGCCGCCTCGGGCAAGCCGGTCAATATCAAGAAGGGGCAGTTCCTCGCGCCCGGGGATATGGCTCACGTCGTCGCCAAGGCCCGCAAGGCCGCGGAGGCGGCCGGCGTTCCGACCGATAATTTCCTGGTGTGCGAACGCGGGGCGAGCTTCGGATACAACAATCTCGTCTCCGACATGCGTAGCCTTGCGATCATGCGCGAGACCGAATGTCCCGTGGTGTTCGATGCGACCCATTCGGTGCAGTTGCCGGGGGGACAAGGCGACCGTTCGGGTGGCCAGCGCGAATTCGTCCCCGTCCTCGCCCGAGCGGCGGTCGGTGCCGGCATAGCCGGGCTGTTCATGGAAACGCATCCCGACCCCGACCAGGCGCTGTCCGATGGGCCCAATAGCTGGCCGCTCGATCGCCTCGAACCGCTGCTGCAACGGCTGATCGCGATCGATGCGGTGGTGAAGGAAGGACGGCTCGACGAAGCGCTGTAAGGCGGAACGCGGTACCGTCAGCGGAGTTCAATCACCATGTTCGCTCATGTCCCGATTGCGCTGGGCATCCAGCTGATATGCTGGGGAATCGGCCATCTGCTCGGCGCCCCCGCCCGGGCATCGATCTGGATCGGGTGCTTCGCCGGTGCCGCGGTCTGTATCATGCGCGAGATCACGCAGCGCGAATATCAGTGGATCGAACAGTTCGGCCACGGCCGGCGCGCCAATATGCCGGGTTATGCCGGGGTCGAAGTCTGGCAGTGGAATAGCCATTCGATTTCAGAAACGATCGTCGCCGTGCTGGCGTGCGTGGCCGTGGCGGCGATCGTAACCAGCCGCACCTAGGCTGGCCGTCGACCGCGCGCCGCCCTGGTGTGCATTGGCCGGTCCCATCATCCTAACCGGCGGCCGGATCGACGAATGACGATGCGGCGACCGCCCCTCACCCTTGTGGCGTGCTGGCGAATCCAGCGAAAACTGGTAACGCTGGGGTCCGACGATCGAGGGCCGATATGCCAGGGGCGGATGCGTGACGGACTATGTCTTCAAGCCGCACGAAAGGCCGACGCTGCCTGGGTCGCCGGCCAATCCCGATCATCCGGCGAGCCGACGGGTGGTCTATTTCCTGATCGGCTGCCTGATCGGGATCACCGGCGGACTGGGCAATGCGCTGGTCACGGTGAATCTGAACTTCGCGCAGGGTACGCTCGATCTCTACAGCAACGAAAGCGCCTGGCTGACCGGCGCCTATTTCATGACCAACGTCACCGCCAATTTGTTGCTGGTCAAATACCGTCAGCAATTCGGGCTGCAGCCGTTCATCCGCTATTCGCTGGTCGTTTATGCCGCCACGACGCTGATGCATCTGTTCGTTCACGATTTCTGGACGTCGGTCGCGGTGCGGGCGATGAGCGGCATCGCGGCGAGCGGCCTGACGACGTTGACGATCCTCTATTTTTTCCAGTCGCTGCCCGCGGCCAAGCGGCTTGCCGGCGTGATGATCGGTATCTGCATCCCGCAACTGGCGACGCCGTTCGCGCGCATCCTGTCGCCGCACCTGCTCGAATGGGGCGATTGGCATAATCTCTACTGGCTCGAATTGGGGCTGGCGCTGGCGACGCTGGCGGCGGTGATGAGCCAGCCGTTACCGCCAAGCGAGCGCGAAAAAGTGTTCGAGCCGGTCGATTTCCTGACCTTCGGTCTGCTCGCGCCAGGGCTATGGCTGCTGATCGCCGTTCTGTCCGAGGGGCGGATCGAATGGTGGACCGATCAACCCTGGATCGGCTGGGCGCTCGCCGCCAGCATCGCGCTGATCGCGGGCGCGGTGATCGTCGAGCACAATCGCGCCAATCCGCTGATCAACACGCGCTGGCTGGGCAGCCGTGAGATCGTGCGGCTGATGGTCGTCGCCGCGTCGGTGCGCATCCTGCTGTCCGAACAGGCATTCGGGTCGGTCGGCCTGCTCAACGTCCTGGGACTGATCAACGACCAGATGGTCACGTTGAACTGGATCATCGTGCTCTCCTCGATTGCCGGGCTGGTGACCGCGGTGCTCACCTTTCGGCCGAGCGACGTCGCGCTGCCGATCAGCGTCGCGGTGATCCTGATCGTGATCGGGGCGTTCATGGACGCCGATGCCACCAACCTTACCCGGCCGAGCAGTTTCTATGTCAGCCAGGCGCTGATCGGCTTCGCCTCCTTGCTGTTCCTGGCGCAGGCGATGGTCATCGGCATCGCGCGGACCTTGCTCGCCGGCGGGCGCAATTTCGTCAGCTTCGTCGTGCTGTTCGGTCTGAGCCAGAGCGTCGGCGGATTGCTCGGCAGCACGTTGCTCGGCACGTTCCAGGTGATGCGCGAGAAATTCCATTCGCACGAACTGGTCCAGCGCATCGTGGCGACCGACCCCCTGGTCGCGGCGCGATTGCGCGCGAGCGGCGGCGCGATCGCCGGCGTAATCGGCGATCCGGCACTGCGCAGCGCGCAAGGCGCGGCACTGCTGAGCCAACAGGTCTCGCGCGAAGCCAATATCCTGGCGTTCAATGACGTCTTCCTGCTGGTCGGCGTGCTTGCCATCCTGATGGCGCTGTGGGGCTTCCTGATCCGCTGGTCGATCTGGCGGCGAGGCGAAGCATCGCCGGTTGTGTTGCTCCAGCAGCAGATGCAGGCTCAGGCGCAAGCGCAAAAGGGGCAATGAGATGAGCGACCAACCGTTGCCAGCGGAACCAGTACCCGACGCCCAGGTCGATCCGGCGCCATCGAGTTGGCGCCCGCCGGCCAAGTCGCGCGCGACCGTGGCGGCGATCATCGTACTCGCACTCTGCGCGATCCTGGCGATCCTCTACGCTTGGCGCTTGCCGCCCTTTGCGGGCGGGTCGGAAAGGACCGACAATGCCTATGTCCGCGGCCGCGTCACGATCATCAGTCCGCAAGTCAGCGGCTATGTGACGCACGTCACCGTCCAGGACTTTGCCGAGGTCAAGGCAGGCCAGGTGCTGGCGACGATCGACGATCGCATCTATCGCGCCCGCGTGGCGCAGGCCGAAGCCAATGTCGCGGCGCAGCAAGCGTCGCTGGCCAATTCGGCGCAGGCGCAACGCTCGCGCGAAGTCGCGACCGAGGCGCAGAATGCCGGCATCGCCAATGCTCAGGCGCAATTGGTCAAGGCGCAGGCCGATATGCGCCGCGCCCGGGCGCTGGTCGCCGATGGATCAATCTCGGCACGCGAATTCGACCAGACCCGCGCCGCCTTGCTCGCGGCCCAGGCCGGCGTCCAGCAAGCCCGAGCCAGCCGCGCGATCGGTACCCAGGATGTCCGCACCGTGGTGGTCGGCCGCGCCGGGCTGGAAGCTTCGGTCGAATCGGCCAAGGCGCAGCTTCGCCTGGCGCAGATCGACCTCGACAACACAATCATCCGCGCGCCCGTCGACGGTCAGCTGTCCGAAATCGGCGTGCGCGATGGCGCCTATGTCACCGCCGGCACGCAATTGCTGTCGATCGTGCCGCACAATGTCTGGGTGATCGCCAATTACAAGGAGACGCAGACGCGTGACATGGCGGTCGGCCAGCGCGCCACGTTCAAGGTCGATGCGCTGGGCGGCGCGCGGCTCAACGGACGGATCGAAAATATGTCCCCGGCGGCCGGATCCGAATTCGCCGTGTTGAAACCCGACAATGCGACCGGCAATTTCGTCAAGGTCGCGCAACGGATCGCGGTGCGGATCGCGATCGATCCGGGACAGGCCGCGGCGGCGCGGCTGAGGCCCGGCATGTCGGTCGAGGTCAGCATCGACACGCGTGGCGGGCGGCAACGATGAGCATCCGGCACGCCGGACTGCTGTTCGCGACGATACTCGCGTCCTGCGCCGGTCCTCCGGTGAGGACCGCCGTGGTGCCGCCAGTAGCGCCGCCGCCGACCTGGCGCACCGATGCCGGTCCGGTCGCACCGATCGACCGCGCCTGGTGGCAGTCGTTCGGCGATCCGACGATGGCCGCACTGATCGACAAGGCGCTGGCCAACAATAATGACATCGCGATCGCGATGGGGCGCGTGCGCGAATCACGCGCGAATCTGGCATTGGCACGGGCGCAACTGTTGCCGACGATCGACGCCGGCCTCACCGGCGGCCGGTCGCGGTCGGTCAGCCCGTTCGGTATGCCGTCGGAACAAAATGCCGCGCAGCCGCAAGTCCAGGCGGCTTATGAAGTCGATTTGTTCGGCCGGCTTGCCGACAGCAAAGCGGCGGCGCGCGACGCGTGGTTCGCGAGCCAGGCCGCGCGCGATTCGGTGCGGCTGTCGGTCGCGGGAGCGGTGGCGAGCGGTTATATCGCGTTGCGCGGGCTCGATGCCCGGCTCGAGGTGGCGCGGGCGACGGTCGCGGCGCGGTCGGAATCGCTGCGGCTCGCCCGCTCGCGCGTGGGGCGCGGCTATTCGCCCAAGCTCGAATTGCAGCAGGCCGAGGCGGAATATGACGCTGCCGCGCAGATCGTCCCGCAGATCGAGCTCGCCATCGCGCGGACCGAAAATGCGCTCAGCCTGCTCACCGGAGAAACGCCCCAGGCGATCGATCGCGGCGTGCCGCTCGACCGGTTGACGGTACCGGCGATCCCCGAGGGCCTACCTTCCGAACTGTTGCGGCGGCGGCCCGACGTGGCGCAGGCCGAATTCCAGCTCGCCGCGTCGGACAAGTCGCTGGCGGCGGCGCGCAAGCGCTTCCTGCCGCAAGTCCGGCTGAGCGCCTCTGCCGGTGCGGCCTTTTCGACCCTGCTCGCCGATCCGATCACGCTCTGGTCGATCGGTGGCAGTATCCTGGCGCCGCTGTTCGAAGGCGGCCGGCTGACCGCGCAAGCGGAAGCCGCCGGCGCGCAGCGCGATCAGGCAGCGTTCGCCTATCGCCGCACCGCGCTGACCGCCTTCCGTGAAGTCGAGGATGCCTTGGCCGGCGCCACGCGGCTCGACGAGCAAGTGGGGCTCGCCCGCGCGCAGCAGGACGCACTGGCGGAGGGATTGCGGCTGGCGACCAACCGCTATCGCGAGGGCTATTCGCCTTATCTCGAACAGCTCGATGCCCAGCGCGGGCTGCTCGGTGCCCAATTGTCGCTGATCCAGCTCCGCGCCGACGCTCTGACCGCGCGGGTGCAATTGTTCCAGGCGATGGGCGGCGGCTGGCAGCGGTGTCCGACGGCGGGAGATACCTGCGTGCCGGAGATCGCCGGCTATTGAGCGCGCCGCCGGGTCACCCGCAGGGGGATTGCATTTGGAACCTTGTTTCGGGCCGTCACCCCGGGCTTGTCCCGGGATCCACCGGGCCGCGCCGCCAAAGGCCGATGGGCGTGCGGGACGGTGGATGCCGGGACGAGCCCGGCATGACGATTAAGACTGATCGTGCCCGACCGCATACCCGGACACAGCAACCAACCCCTCCCGTTCAGGGGAGGGGCTTAAGCATATAATCCGCAGCTTTTTTCGCCATCACGGCTTGCCCTTCGATGGCGGTTGCCACCATGCGCGGGGCAATGACGTTTCAGATCGATATGGGGATCGATTCGAGCGGCCGGCCGGCCTGCGTCGATCTCGAAGAACTTCTCGCCACCCGATTGCTCGTCCAGGGCAATTCGGGATCGGGCAAGTCGCATCTGTTGCGCCGCCTGCTCGAAGGCAGCGCGCGTCAGGTGCAGCAGGTGATCGTCGATCCGGAAGGGGACTTCGTCACCTTGGCCGGCCCCTATGGCCATGTCGCGATCGAAGCAGTCGACTATTCGCTAGCCGAGATCACGCGCTTCGCCGCCCGCTGCCGCGAGCATCGCACGTCGGTCGTGCTCAGCCTGGAAGGGCTCGAGATGGAGGGGCAGATGCGCTGCGCCGCCACTTTCCTGTCAGCGTTGTTCGATGCGCCGCGCGACTATTGGTACCCGGCGCTGGTGGTGATCGACGAAGCGCAGATCTTCGCGCCCGCCGCCGGGGCCGAAGTCGCCGAGGACGTCCGCCGCGCTTCATTGGGCGCGATGACCAATTTGATGTCGCGCGGGCGCAAGCGCGGGCTGGCCGGGATCATCGCCACGCAACGCTTGGCGAAACTGTCGAAGAATGTCGCGGCCGAAGCGAGCAACTTCCTGATGGGCCGGACCTTTCTCGACATCGACATGGCACGCGCCGCCGATCTGCTCGGGATGGAGCGGCGCCAGGCCGAGACGATCCGCGACTTGCCGCGCGGCAGCTTCCTGGGGCTTGGCCCGGCGGTCGCGCGGCGTCCGGTGACGATCCGTATCGGCGCGGTCGAGACCAGCGCGCGCAGCTCGAGCCCCAAGCTGGTGCCGCTCCCGGACCAGAGCCCGGCCGAGGACATGCGCGACTTCATCCTGGCGCCGGTCGAGGAAACGCTGTCGCTTCCGCTGCCACCCCCACCCCCGCCGCGCCCGGCGCCCGCGGCGGAATTGCTCGAGGCACTGGCGGCGACTCCCGCGGCCGAGCCCGAGGATGCCGATCCGGTCGATGCCGAGGCGGTGATGGCCGATGCGCTGCATGGCATCGTCGCCGATCCTGACAGCGCGCTGCGTCCCGCCGCCGCCTTGTTCCAGGATTTCCAGGTGCGCTGCCGGATGGCGGGGCTGCGTCGCATCGCGCTCGACCCGTCGAGCTTCGCGCGCCGGCTGGCCGCGGCGCGCGCGGGAATCTATCAGCCCGAGGACGAGCAATGGGCGCCGGCCATGACCGCCGCCGCCGCGGTGCCCGACGAAATGCTTGGCGCCTTCCTGCTGATCGCCCGCGCCGCGCGCGAGAATGCGCCCTGCCCGAGCGACGAAGAGATCGCGCGGATCTACGGCACCAGCTCGCTCGGCCGCGCGCGCCGCGTATTGGCCTATATGGAGGATCGCGACGTCATCGTGACGCGGACCGATCTGTCGGGACGGCGATCGGTGACGATCCCGCGCCTCGGCTGGACCACGGCCTCGACCGACGCGTGAGGTGGTTCTCCCCTCCCGCTCGCGGGAGGGGACGGGGGAGGGCATGTCACCTTCCCATCGCCAGTGGGAACACGCCCTCCCCTAACCCCTCCCGTAAACGGGAGGGGAACTAAGTGACCGCGCCCGCGCTCTTGCGCCCCATGGTGCGCGAGCGGCTAAAGATCGGTCCGCACGTGCCATAATTCGGGGAACAGCTCGACTTCGAGCATGCGGCGCAGATAGGCGACGCCCTGCGTCCCGCCGGTGCCGCGCTTGAGGCCGATCACCCGCTCGACCGTGGTGACGTGGTTGAACCGCCAGCGGCGGAAATAATCCTCGAGATCGACCAGTTTCTCGGCAAGCTCGTAGAGCGGCCAATGCGTATCGGGATCGCGATAGATTTCGGCCCAGGCGGTGCGGAGCTTGTCATTTTCGACCCGCTGCTCGCGCAGCTCGGCGCGCTCCGGTCCGACATCAAACCCCGAGCGGGCGAGCAAGCGGATCGCTTCATCGTACAGGCTCGGCCGCGCCAGGATGTCTTGGAGTTCGCCTATGACCTCGGCACGATGCGCGTGCGGCTTGAGCATCGCCGCGTTGCGATTGCCGCAGAGGAATTCGATCGCGCGATATTGGTGCGACTGGAACCCCGACGACTGACCGAGATCGGCGCGGAATTCGGTATATTCGCTCGGCGTCAGCGTGCGCAGCACGTCCCACGCGCCGTTCAGCTGCTCCAGAATGCGCGAGACGCGCGCGAGCATCTTGAACGCATGCGGCAGCTTGTCGTTGGCGATCGCGTCGCATGCCGATTCGAGCTCGTGCACCGCGAGCTTCATCCACAGCTCCGACGTCTGGTGCTGGATGATGAACAGCATCTCGTCATGCGCGGCCGAGCGCGGCTGCTGCGCGCCGAGGATCAGGTCGAGGCGCAGATAGTCGCCATAGGCCATCTTGTCGGCGAAGTCGGTTTCCGGCCCCCCGGCGTCGCCGGCATCTGATCTATGGTCGTCGGTCATGTCACTTTCGATCGCGTCGCATAGGCAGGGTCGTCCCACAAGCGCTCGGTCATCACGCGTTCGAGCACCGCCGCGGCCGCGACAACGTCCTCCTCCGAGAGATAGAGCGGGGTGAAGCCGAAGCGGATCAAGTCGGGCGCACGGAAATCGCCGATCACATCGTTGGCGATCAACGCCTGCATGATCGCATAGCCTTGGCGGTGGCGGAACGAGACCTGGCTACCCCGCGCCTGCGGATCGCGCGGCGAGGCGAGCGTCAGGTCGGGGCAGCGCGCCTCGACCTCGGCAATGAACCGCTCGCTCAGCCCGATCGACGCGGCGCGGACATCGGCCATGTCGACCCCGTCCCAGGCATCGAGCGCGGCGTCGAGCACTGCGAGCGCCAGCACCGGCGGCGTACCGACGCGCATCCGCTCGACGCTCCTGTGCGGGCGGTAATCGAGGTCGAAGGCGAACGGCGCTTCATGGCCCATCCAGCCCGACAGGATCGGCCGCGCGCCCTCGGCAAAGCGCGGCGCGACATAGATGAAGGCGGGCGCGCCGGGTCCGCCGTTGAGATATTTGTAGGTGCAACCGACCGCGAAATCGGCGTCCGCCGCGGTCAGGTCGACCGGCACCGCGCCGGCCGAATGCGCGAGATCCCACACCGTCACCGCGCCCGCCGCATGCGCCTTGGCGGTGAGCGACTTCATGTCATGGCAGCGACCGGTGCGGTAATCGACTTCGGTGACCAACGTCACCGCGACGCTGCCGTCGATAGCACTCTCGATATCCTCGGGCGCAACCAGCCGCAATTCGAGCCCGCCGCCGAGCGCCTGGAGCAGCCCACTGGCGATATAGAGATCGGAAGGAAAGTTGCCGGTGTCGGACAGCACGACCTTGCGCTCGGGCCGCAACGCCAGCGCCGCGGCAAGTGCCTGGAAAACCTTGACCGACAAGGTATCGCCGGTCGCGACGCTCCCCTCCGGCGCGCCGATCAGCCGCCCGATGCGATCGCCGACCCGGCGCGGCAGCCCGATCCAATCCGCGGTGTTCCAAGCGCGGATCAACTGGTCACCCCATTCGCGCGCCATCACCTCGCGCACCCGCGCCTCCGCCGCGAGCGGCAAAGGCCCGAGCGAATTGCCGTCGAGATACAGCACGCCCTCGGGCAGGTGAAACAGCCGGCGGGTCGTCGCGAAATCGGTCATTGCGCCGTGTCGCGCGGAAATCGCCGCTTTGTAAAGGGATTGCACGGCCGCGTACCCTGATCGCCAACGGCGGAGGCCGGCGACTTCGTGAAGGAGTGGCCGGCAAAACCCTTTATCGATCCCGTTGCTGGGCGAACCTGTCAGCCCGCTAAATGATCGTGTCCGAGGGGAAACCAAATGCCCCGCTTTAGCAGGTTGCCCATATTCGGAACGACGTGACCCTGATCGAGCGACAGGACATCGCGTACCCAGATTATGTCGTTGATGGCATATTCGGCTGGAACGACTAGACGCAGCAATGTCTCAGCGTCTTCGGCGGAATGCGCGGTAATGCCATAGCCGAGCGTCATCGGCTGGCTAGTGGTAATCCAGTAAGGCTTCATCGCAGCGCACTATCGGTCGGCCGTCGCTTCGTGGCAATGACGGCGTTCCACCAATAGCGGTCAAAGCGGCTATCGCTTACTGTGGTGGAATGACCGACATCCGCAACATCGTCGTCCTGACCGGCGCGGGCATCTCCGCCGAGAGCGGCATCGCGACGTTTCGCGGGCCGGGCGGATTGTGGGAAGGGCATCGCGTCGAGGATGTCTGCACGCCGCAGGCGCTCGCGCACGACCCTGAGCTGGTGCACCGATTCTACGACCTCCGGCGCGCGGCGCTGGCTGGGGTCGAGCCCAACGCGGCGCATCGAGCGCTGGCCAGGCTCGATGCCGAATGGCCGGGCGAGTTGCTAATCGTCACGCAGAATGTCGACGATTTGCATGAGCGCGCGGGCGCGAAGCGATTGCTCCATATGCACGGAGAGTTGAAGTCGGCGCTTTGCGCGGCGTGCGAGCACCGGCAGGCGTGGGACGGCGACATGCCACCGAGGACGATCTGCGCTTCGTGCGGGTCGGCGGCGGTTCGGCCCGACATCGTGTTCTTCGGGGAGATGCCCTACGCGATGGACGTGATCGAACGGGCAATCTCCCGCGCCGATGTGTTCGTGTCGATCGGCACATCGGGAGCCGTGTATCCGGCAGCAGGGTTCGTGCAGACCGCGAAGTATCACGGGGCGCGGACGCTGGAACTCAACCTCGATCGGTCGGAGGGGAGTAGGTGGTTCCAGGAGAGCCGATTGGGGCCGGCTGGAGTGTTGGTGCCGGAGTGGGTGGAGTCCGTGCTGGCCTAGCCACCCTCGTCATCCCAGCGAAAGCTGGGATCTCAGGCCGTGTCGCGTCGTCGCCAGAGACCCCAGCTTTCGCTGGGGTGACGGGAGGAGGGTCTGCTGGGGTGACGGTGGGCCGTGGGCGACGTCAGTCGACCCAATCCAGCCCGATATCGCGATAGACCTCGCGATCCTCGTCCCAGCCCGGCTTGACCTTGACGTGCAGGTACAGATGCACCGGACGATCGAGCAATTCGTTCAATTGCGCCCGCGCTCGTGCCCCGATCTCCTTGATCCGGCTGCCGCCCTTGCCCAGCACGATCGCGCGCTGGGTCGGGCGTTCGACCAGGATCTGCTGACGGATTTCGACCGATCCGTCCTCGCGCTCGGTGAACGCCTCGGTCTCGACCGCGCTGGCGTAGGGCAATTCGGCGTGGAGCTGGAGATAGAGTTGCTCGCGCGTCACCTCGGCCGCCAGCGCGCGTTCGGTCGCGTCGCTGACCTGGTCCTCGGGGAAGTGCCATGGCCCCGCGGGCATATTGTAGGCGAGTGCCTTTTTGAGCTCCGGCAGGCCGTCGCCGGTCGAGGCCGAGACGAAGAAGGTCTCGTCGAACTGAGTCGCCGCGTTGAGCTTCTCGGCATGGACCAGCAGCCGCGCCTTGTCGGCGATGTCGACCTTGTTGAGGATCAGGAACTTGCGTTCGGGGCGGCCGGCGATGCTCTCGACGATCGGCATCACCTTGGGGCCGAGCCCACCTTTGGCGTCGACCACCAAAGCGATCAGGTCGGCGCCCTCGGTTCCGCCCCAGGCCGCCGCGACCATCGCGCGGTCGAGCCGGCGCTGCGGCTCGAAGATGCCGGGCGTATCGACCAGCAGGATCTGCGTCTCGCCCTCGATCGCGACGCCGAGCAGCCGCGTCCGCGTCGTCTGCGCCTTGGGGCTGACGATCGCGACCTTCTGCCCGACCAGCGCATTGACCAGGGTCGACTTGCCGGCATTGGGCGCGCCGAGCACGGCGACGAGGCCGCAATGTTGGGTTTGGGGCTGCGTCATGGCTGCACCTGCGCCAGCAGCACGCGGGCGGCGGCGGTTTCCGCTTCCTGCTTGCTCGATCCTTCGGCGTCGGCGCTGGCGAAACTGCCGAGCGATACGCGGACGGTGAAGCGCGGCGCGTGCTGCGGGCCGGACCGCGTGACGACTTCGTAGACCGGCGCCTTGCGATTGTGCGCGGCGGCCCATTCCTGCAGCGCCGACTTGGGGTGTTGCGGCGCGCGCGCATCGGCATGGACGCGATCGGCCCAGCGCGCGCGAACGAAATCGCGCGCCGGCCCGAACCCGGCGTCGAGATAGAGCGCGCCGATCAGCGCCTCCATCACGTCGCCCAGCACATTGTCGCTATCTGCGGCGCCATCGTCGCGCGCTTGCTTGCCCAGGCCGAGGAACGGCCGCACCTCGATCTCGCGCGCGACATCGGCGCAGACCGGCCCGGTCACCAACGCGTTGAGGCGCTTCGACAGGCTGCCCTCGGGCTCGTCCGGGAACAATTCGTACAGCCATTCGGCCATGGCCAGCCCGAGCACGCGATCACCGAGGAATTCGAGTCGCTCGTAATTCGCGCTCGCCTGGCTGCCATGGGTCAAGGCGCGCTCGAACCGGGCAAGATCGGCTGGGGGGCGACCAAAAGTCGCGCCGAGCCAGCCGGCAAGATTCTTGTTATCCGTCACGTCGTGCCCCCTCAGTCAGGGGAACCGTCAAAAGCCCTGTCCCAGCCGGCTCCAGCGTGCCGCCGTGAACCAGGTCCAGGGCAGCAGCCATTGCGCGTTGCCGTCGGTCGACCAGAAAGTGACGACCGCCTTGCCCTCCAGATTCTCCAGCGGGACCATACCGATCGCGCCATTTTCCTGCGCGGGAAAGCGGCTATCGCCCGAATCGTCGCGATTGTCGCCCATCATGAAGACGTGGCCGGCGGGAACCGTATAGACGTCGGTGTCGTCGCGGTCAGGAAATTCGCCGCGGTCGAGGACGTTGTAGCTGACGCCGTTGGGCAGGGTTTCCTTGAACTGCATGTAGCGGCAGATCGGCTTGCCCGCGCTGTCGCTCGCCTGGAATTCAGCGGGGCATTCCTTGCCGGCCGGATAGTTGGGCGTGAGCGGGATGGTGAAATCGGCCACGCGTACCTTGGGCACCGCGACGCCGTTCAGGATCAATTGGCCGTGGCGCATCTGGATCGTGTCGCCGGGCAGGCCGATGACGCGCTTGATATAATCCTGATCATTACCCGGCGGCGCCTTGAACACCACGACGTCGCCCGGGGTTGGGTTGCGGCCGAAGATGCGCCCCGGGATCAGCGGTACGCTGAACGGCAGCGAATGCTTGGAATAGCCGTAATTCCATTTCGAGATGAACAGATAGTCGCCGATATAGAGCCGCGGCAGCATCGATTGCGACGGGATCGAGAAAGGCGAGAACAGGAAGCTGCGGAAGATCACGACGACGATGACCAGCTTGACGATGAAGCTGGCCGTGTCCTTCCAATCTTCTTCCTTCTTGGGCTTCTTCGCGGCGGGCGCAGGCTTGCCGGTGGGCGCCACAACGGGATCGGGCGCGGCGTCGGACGGGGTCGCCTGAGGTGTATCGGTCATGGCGCGCGGTTTGCGCATGCAGCCTGCGCGCGTCAAGCATACGTATCACCGTGGCGCGGCAGCCTCGTTCCTTGAACGGGACGACCGGAACGCCCATTGAGGCCTCCGAGTCGAATAAGGAGCGTCTGTATGGCCGATTGGAGCGAGATCGAGGCGCTGAAGCGCATCCCCCTGACCAAGCTGTTCGCCGACGATCCAGAGCGGCTGGGCAAATATTCGGCCGACGTTTCCGGCATCCATTTCGACTGGTCGAAGACGCATCTGACCGACGAAGCGATCAAGGCGTTCGAGAAGCTGGCCAAGGCAAGCGACCTGGCCGGCAAGCGCGAGGCGCTGTTTTCGGGCCAGGTGATCAACGTCACCGAGGATCGCGCGGTCACGCACACCGCCGAGCGCGGCGAAGGTGCCAAGGACGACGTCGCCGCGGCGCAGGCGCTCCACGCGCGGATGCGCGCGCTGATCGACGCGATCGAGGCCGAAGCGCTGGGGCCGATCCGCAATATCCTGCACGTCGGGATCGGTGGATCGGCGCTGGGCCCAGATCTGCTGATCGACGCGCTGGGGCGCGAAGCCAATCGCTACGAAGTGGCGATCGTTTCCAACGTTGACGGGCTTGCGCTCGAGGAAGCGTTCAAGCGCTTCGATCCCAGCGCGACCTTGCTGGCGATCGCGTCCAAGACCTTCACCACCACCGAAACGATGCTCAACGCCGAGAGCGTGATCGAATGGATGCAGGCGGGCGGGGTCGAGGACCCCTATGGCCGCGTCGTCGCGCTGACCGCCGATCCCGACAAGGCGATCGAATGGGGCGTCGACGAGACGCGCGTGCTGCCCTTCGCCGACACGGTGGGCGGGCGGTACTCGCTCTGGTCGTCGATCGGTTTCCCGGCGGCGATGGCGCTCGGTTGGGATGCGTTCTCGGAGCTACTCGAAGGCGCTGCCGAGATGGACCGCCATTTCCGGCTGTCGGCGCTGCACGAGAACGTGCCCGCGCTCGCCGCGTTCGCCGACCTGCTCTACACCCAGGCGTTCGGCTGCGAGACGCGTGGCGTGTTCTGTTACGACGAGCGCCTCCGCCTGCTCCCCTCCTATCTCCAGCAGCTCGAGATGGAATCGAACGGCAAGGGCGCGACCATCGACGGCAAGCCGGTCGGGCGGCCGACCGCGCCGATCACCTGGGGCGGCGTCGGCACCGACCAGCAGCATGCCGTGTTCCAATTGCTCCATCAGGGCACGCATCTGGTCCCGCTCGAATTCATCGGTGTGATCGAACAAGCCGACACGCTGAGCGAGGATCACCACAAGACCCTGCTCAACAGCATGTTCGCGCAAGGCGCCGCGCTGATGAAGGGCCGCGAGAATCCCGACGACCTTGCCCGCGCCTATCCCGGCGACCGGCCGTCGACCACCTTGCTGCTCGACGAACTCGATGCGCGCACCCTGGGCGCGCTGATCGCCTATCACGAGCATCGCGTGTTCGTGTCGGGCGTGCTGCTCGGGATCAATTCGTTCGATCAGTTCGGGGTCGAGCTGGGCAAGGAAATGGCCAAGGCGGCGGCCAAGGGCGGCGGCGATTTCGACGTCTCGACCCAGGATCTGATCAAGCGGGCGTTCGGATAGCGGCCCGTCATCCCAGCGAAAGCTGGGATCTCAGGCGGGGAAATACGGCACGAGACCCCAGCGTTCGCTGGGGTGACGAAGGAAGAATGAATGGCTGACTATGACTACGACCTGTTCGTCATCGGCATCGGATCGGGCGGCACCCGCGCGGCGCGAGTAGCGGCGGCGCATGGCGCGCGGGTCGCGGCGGCAGAGGAATATCGCGTCGGCGGCACCTGCGTGATCCGCGGCTGCGTGCCCAAGAAACTGCTCGTCTATGGCGCGCATTTCGCCGAGGATTTGGCCGACGCGCGGCGCTTCGGCTGGGATGTCCCCGCCGACTGCAAGTTCGACTGGAAGACGCTGACCGGCAATGTGTTCGAGGAAGTCGACCGGATCAGCAAGGCGTACAACACCACGCTCGACAGCCATAAGGTCGAGGTCATCAACGAACGCGCCGAGCTGACCGGGCCCAATTCGATCCGGCTGGCGTCGGGGCGCGAGGTCACCTCCAAATACATATTGATCGCGACCGGCGCGCGGCCGCACATCCCGACCTGCCCCGGCCACGAACATGGCATCACCTCGAACGAGGCATTCCACCTAGAAAGCGTGCCCAAGCGCATCCTGATCGCGGGCGCGGGCTATATCGCCAACGAATTCGCCGGCATCTTCCACGAATTCGGCGCCAAGGTGACGCTGATCAACCGCAGCGACCAGATATTGCGCGGCTATGACGAGCAGATCCGCGACCGCCTGCTCCAGATCAGCATGATGAAGGGGATCGATTTCCGCTTCAACGCCAAGTTCGAAGGGATCGAGAAGCAGGCCGACGGGTCGCTCAAGGTCTCGATGTCGAACCACGCGCCGATCGAGGTCGACTGCGTGATGTTCGCGACCGGCCGCGTGCCCAATACCGAGAATCTCGGCCTCGACGCGGCGGGTGTCGAGCTCAACGAAAAGGGCGCGATCCGGGTCGACGATGACAATCGCTCGAACGTTCCCAGCATCTTCGCGGTGGGCGACGTCACCGACCGCATCCAGCTGACGCCGGTCGCGATCCGCGAGGGCCAGGCATTTGCCGACACGATCTTCGGCAACAAGCCGACCCGGGTCGACTATCATTGCGTGCCGGCCGCGGTGTTCAGCCACCCGCAAATGGCCGGCGTCGGGCTGACCGAGAGCCAGGCCAAGCAGAAATACGGTTCGGTCAAAGTCTATGTCAGCGACTTCCGCCCGATGAAGAACGTGCTCGCCGGCCGCAACGAGCGCGCGCTCTACAAGATGATCTGCGACGGCGAGACCAACAAGATCCTCGGCATCCACATGATCGGGCCGGAGGCGGCGGAGATCCTGCAGGCGGCGGCGGTGGCGGTGAAGGCCGGGCTGACCAAGGACGCGTTCGACCAGACCGTGGCGCTGCATCCGACCATGGCGGAGGAATTGGTGCTGATGAAGTAGCGGACAGTTGAGACTCCTCCTCCCGCGAGCGGCTGGGAAGAGCCGAAAAACTCCTCTCCCCTTGGGAGAGGAAGGGGCCCGCTCGGCGTAGCCGAGCGGGAAGGTGAGGGCAGGATGGGGCGCCGAATGCTGCCCTCACCCTTCCGCGCCTTCGGCGCTCCCTCCCTCTCCCAAGGGAGAGGGAATTTGATCTCATCCTCTTAGTTCAACGACACCCCAGAAATCGTGATCCGGTGCATCACCCTTCGGTGCCCCTGATAATCGTTCATCGCGCAATGCCAGGTCGAGCGATTGTCCCAGATCGCGAGCGAGCCCGGCGCCCATTGCAAGCGGCATTGGAATTCCGGCCGCATCCCGACCGAATAGAGATAGGCGAGCAACGGCATGCTCTCCTCGCGCGTCCAGCCCTCGAAATGGAGCGTGAAGGCGGGATTGACGTAGAGGATCTTGCGGCCCGTCACCGGGTGGCGGATCACCACCGGATGGACGGCATTGGCATGGATCTCATGCCCCTTGAGGTCCGCGGCCTGATCGGTTTTCGCGTAGATGCCGTCATGGCCATAGATATGGTCGGCCGAATGCACCGCGCGCAGGCCATCGAGCGTCGCTTTGAGCCCGTCCGACAGCGAATCATACGCCGCGCCCAGGCTGGCGAATAGCGTATCGCCACCGGTTGGCGGGGTTTCGCGCGCGAGCAGGATCGAGCCCATCGCCGGCACCTGGTCGTAGCTGTGATCGGTATGCCAGCCGCCGCCGATATTGGTGGTCTGCGTCTCGGCCTTGCGCACTTCGGCGATCTCGGGATGGCCGCCATTCGCCGGGAAGTAATTGTTGATGTCGATCGAGCCCCAGCGCCGCGCAAAGGCGATGTGGTCTTCAGGCGTCAGCTCCTGGTCGCGGACGAACAGCACGCCGCGATCGGCGACTGCCGCCTTGAGCGCGTCGATCCCGGCGTCGTCGAGGTTGCGCAGGTCGACCCCG
>Ga0207705_10001169_pt1 | contig 21390 bp, 19 predicted proteins | sample KBSC13metaG_FD_184314 | JGI IMG/M metagenome (GOLD analysis project Ga0207705, IMG submission 184314) | Corn rhizosphere microbial communities from Kellogg Biological Station, Michigan, USA - KBS C1-3 metaG (SPAdes) (version 2) | ecosystem: Host-associated > Plants > Roots > Rhizosphere > Soil ... | reverse complement strand
ATGCCGATCAGTACCGGGTTCTGTACGTCGCCAACAAAGGCGACGTTTGCCGGGCAACGCCGTACGATGGCAGTAGGGCGCTGGCGGAGAGTGGCAACTTTCCGTTTATCACCGAAGAGTCCCACGAGGGCGGCGGCGACCCGCACTCGGATTGTGGCGGCCACGCGCCGCACGGCTATCTCGGCATCGAGCCGCACGTGATGAACGACATCAATGGCTGGCTGACCGAGCAGCCGGTTGCATCCCGATAAGGTACCCCTTGCTTGATACCGTGTTACCGGTTCGAGCACCCCCGGTTTTTCCATCTCCGGAATTTCGTTGACCGTTGCGGCAGAGGATGTGGCTCGCAACAACTGTCAACAGTGGCAGGGTGGCTCAGGGAAAACTCTCTGTGCTACATTCCTGCGACTAAAAAAAGAGAGGGCGTTGCATCATGAGTTTTGCGTTCATTCGCGAGGGCGACACGACCTCGCATGGCGGGCGCGTGCTCGCGTGTTCACCGGAGAACAAGTCGGACGGGGTCGCCATCGCGCTCTTGGGCGACAAGGTGTCGTGTCCCAAGTGTGGCGGGGTGTATCCGATCGTCGGGGTCAAGAACCTGGGTGTGACGTTCGACGGTCGGCCGGTCGCCTCGGAAGGCGATACGACCGCATGCGGCGCCACGCTCATCGCCTCGCAAAACAACACGACGGCCGAGCCGACCAGTGGTCCGGGCGGGTCCATCGGCGGTGGTAAGAGCGTGCTTTCGCAAGCGAGCACGGACATCCCCCACCGCGGGCGATTTCAGGTGCTCGATGATGCCACGCGCAAACCTGTTGCTGGGCACCCCTACACCGTCACATCGGCCGACGGCCGAGTGCTCCAAGGTAAGACGGACGCGAACGGATTCACCGACTGGCTTGAGGGGCATGAGGCTTCATCGCTGTTGTTCCATCAGCCGGGAAGCGACGCATGAGCGGGTACGCCCCGGGATCGTCGTCCGGGGGAATGAGCCCGGGCGACGGTCAAACGACCAAGGTCAGCGTAAGCGCCGCCAGGCTGTCTCCGAAGGACCGGGAGGTTCTGTGCCACGTCTTCTGCAAATGCAGATCCATTGGTGTCGCGACGCAGGCCGGGAGGATACAGCGCCAGCGCTGCGTCGAGCAGCGCCTGGACTTTGCGAATGACGTATCCAAAGATGGAACTGGCGCCCCGACCGAGTACCGCCCTGAGCAGCCCTATGACATGACCGAAGAGCCGCCGGCGCCGATCATGGATTACGACGATCCGCTGGAGCCTCACTCGAGCGTCCCTCAATGGATTCGGGATGTCTGGCACAGCAAGGGCAAGAAGTACCAGTCCGGGGACGTCCGCCGTCCCGACGTAGTGATCGTGAACGATCCGTCGCAACCGCCCGTACAATCGAACATCAAGACGGTCGTGGAGATGAAGTTTCCAGGGGATCGGTATCGCCCCGATCAAGAGGACGACTACATCGAAATCGCGGGAAGTCCAGCAAAGTTCGCACACCTCGGTGCCACCGAATGTGGATGCGGTGACGATGATGGACAGAAGAAAACGGCGCCCTCTAGGCAACCCGCGCCGCAATCCGATCTGGACGAACTGTACGGTGGTGGGAGCGTCTCTCCTGGGGGACCTCCACTCCCGCCGATGCCGCCCACTCCAGCCCCTGCTTGGTAAGTTGATACGATGACGAACGATGAGATCGAAGCCTGGGCCAAGGATCCGCGCCGCGCGGATACCATGCCTTTTGGGCTTTACGAACCCGCGCACCGCAAGGGCATCACCGGCGCAGCACTTGCAGTCCGGGGAGTGCTGTATTTCCGCAACGGATTCACCCCCGAAGTCAGGCAAGCGCTGGTGCGTTGCTTTGAACAGTACAACGCTGTCATCACCGACTACCACCGCGCCCTGCAAGAAGCGGCCGGCCAAACGCCCTCGAAGACCGGCCCCTTGCGCTGGTTCTACGCCGAAGGGGAAGATCCGGCCGCATACGATCAGGCCCCGGGATTCGAACGCTTGGCAAGTACGGTTCCTGCCAACCAGACACTCGCAGTTGCGATGACGAGCGCTGAGCACAAACTGGCCACGGGCTTCTACGATTTCACTGTGTTTGCCCTCAGCGACTGGAAGGCCGAGCGCAAGCGCGGGCTCGACGGACTCGCCTTTTCTGTGCCGAGAGCGTTCCTGGTGCATCGCCCGGCAGTGTTCCAGGCAATGTTTAACGCTTTCGCCGAAGCGCTGCCAACCGTTCACGGACACGCGGGATTCGCTGTGAACGTGCCGCCGATGGATCGCCGGCCCAACGAAGCGAGCGAGTATTTCTACGCGCGTCGGTTCGGCCCGGGCATCGATGTCGGCGACCCGATGCGTTCAAACGTCCGAAAACTGTTCACCAAGATCAAGACCGTAGATTGGCTGAACGCGCTCGATGCGGATCTGGTCCGTGAGGTCGGCGGCGCATCATCGCTCGTGCTCCCTCCGGACTGGTTCATTCGCGAGCCGCTCAAAAACGGAGGTTTGCTTATCCAAGCGGGCGCCGCGCCTGAATCCGGAATCTCCAACGGCCCGGGAAAGCCTGTCGCCCCGCCAGCGGCGTACGTCCTCCTGAATCAAGCATTGCGCCCGATCGTGGCGGATACGCTTGACACGCTTCAGGACGGGACCCTCGACAGTACGGCCCCGCTTTTGAGCACCGTTGTCGCCACGGAAGGTTGGTTGCACCGGCTCGACGTGCCGGAAGAGCAGCTCAATATCTGGTGGGTTGAGCTGCATAAGGCGCCCAAGGTGACGGACGAGCGCACGGCCATCGCTGAGCAAACGCGTAAGTTTCGAGAGCGGATGGGTCTTCCGGTCGAGCCGAGTAGTTGAGAGCTCATGGAAGGAGCGGAGCCAAATCTCGCGCCAAGGGGCGAGGCACCGAGGTCTTTCGCGATGAGCCCACGGCGCACTTCCGCCTCGATCGACGTCACCCGCTAGCTTTGAACAATATCTGGGATGTTCGTGCACGACGGAGAAATGTCCAGTTTTCGGAAAAGTTGTTTAGTAGCCGCTCCCGGTCGACGGGCGGCATTTGCTGAGGCGACGGCCCGCTCCTCAGGTATCAACATCATCGAAGATACTCCGGGTGCCATGTGGCTTATCGACGGTCTCGGCTGCGCCAAGCGATCGGGGCGCCCTATCTGGACGTTCACGGTCGTTGTCATTGATCCAGTCTTCTGCCAGATTGATCTCGCGATCAATGATCCGAACGGCTTCAGTGTCATCGCCAAACTGTTTCTTCAGCGTCTTGAAGCTTTCGAACATGTGTTCCATGTATTCATCGGCAGGTTCGTCATTGCTGTATTGATCCTGTTCCTTTTCACGCACACTGCTCAGCCTTGGCAGTAGGTCTGCGCGGACTGTGGCGATAAGTGCGTCGAATTCAGCATCAGTGAACACGCGGCGAATGTTCTCGTTATCGAGCGCGTACACGTCTTCGCCACTGATGGCAAATGCGCTCACGGCTTGAACGAAGATTCTCCGGTTCTCCTCTGGCAGCAACCCGAACTCATGCAAACGCATAGCGAGGGCTACCTCGGAAGATGCGTTCAAAAACAGGACTGGACGGCAAACCTTGTCGATCAATTCGGGGTTCGTCCGAAGGTAGAGGGTCAGAAAGTCCTTCGAGCACCGCCGAGTGAGGAATGAATAGAGCGACCACTTTGCGCCCCAGGTCGCCAGATGCCGGGACTTGTATTTCTCGCTCGCAGTGAACTCCGCTAGCCTCGTGATCATCTGCGGGTAGAGCGGCTTCGGCACCATCACCGCCTGCTCAATGCCGACATCGCCGCAGGTTACCTGCTCGATAAGGTTCTCGGTGGCGCTTCCCAGCAGGAAGATCCCCAAAAGGTCCGGGCTCAGAGCCAACGCCGAAGCGAACGCGTCGCCGATCGTCGGGTGTTTGAAGCGCCATACTGATTCACCGTCTGCTTGCTGGTGCACGACGAGACTGCCGTTCAAGGATTCCAGTGCCGTAATGCATCTTCCGAGGCTACTGCCTAGCCTGCGCAGCGCGTCCTCTTCCGTTTCCTGCAATGAAATCGGACTTTCGAGATAGTCCTTCTTCATGTAGACAAGCGCTAGTGCTGCCAAACTGTCCTTGTCCAGTCCGTCGAGCACCTCTTGCAGCAATTGCTCCCGCTTCTGTACAAATTGACCAAGACGATACTCCGTCAGATAAAGGCGCTCGGTGAAGGTTGGATTAGCAAGTCGTCTAGCGATTTCGGGAATAAAGCGCGGGTGTGCCGCCACCGAAGGAAGGTACGGCTTGATCTCCGCTCTGAACCTTGGGGGCTGGCTCCCGAGTTTCAGATGGTTATAGAGGATCTGCTGCTTCTCTTGGATTGAGAGGTCGTGAACGTCGATCACGACCTGACTCTCCTTGAACAGCGGGAAGGCGCTTTCTTTGAGATCACGCCGGGCACGCTTGTAGATGTAATCCCGCGAAGTCATCACGATCTTGGCACCCTGCCGTAACATCGTCCTTACTTGCGGAAGAATGTGATTCCACGAGTGTGTCAGAGACGATTCGTACTGCATGATGCCGAAGGCGTCGTCGACCCAGAAGAATTGCGACGGTTCCTCCGGATTCCATCGCTCTTCCACCTTGGCGGGATCATTCAGCTTCAGCACAGACGAGCCCCATTTATCGGCAGCGGCCATGGCCAACATAGAGGCGATTGTTGTTTTGCCTGCCGCCGGCTCGCCGATTAACATCACGAATCCGTGTTCGTTTAAGGCCTCCACCGCCTTTGCATAAGAGGCCGTGACGACCACCTTCGCGAGGTCTTCGCGCATCGACTCCAGCACCGCCCGGGCCTGTGCGTAGGCGCGCTCATCCAGAATTTGGCTCAAGTCTCCAAGACCATACATGCGCGGCACATGCATGCGAAGGTTCTTCCTCTCCCTGACCTGTTGATTGATCCAGGTGGAGCCAAAAACCAACACATGCTGAACCCCCGCCTGAGCCAGCAGGGCTTTAATCTTTGTCGTCTGCGTCCCCGAAACTCCGGCATTCGTAACCAGTACGTAAACGTCGCACTGGCCCGTGGCTGCGAGCTTGCGAACCTTCTCGATCTCGTCCTTGATGTCTGATGGCTTTAGGTTGTGCCCGACGTTCGCTGTGAACTTGCACTGGATCACGAAGCGACCTGTATAGACCTCGCCCGGGGCAGGAGTCCAAGTGCCGGCAAACGCGCCATCCTTGCCCGCGTCGTTTGAGTCGAGGAACGATTCGACGGTCTGCCCCAAAACTTCGCGGCAGATCGTCTGGCATAGCTGCTGAAAACTGTTCCACCCTAGGCGGTGCAATTCGTACATATCTACCGGCCTACGCGAAGATCAAGGCCATCCAACGCCTCCAGGGTTTGGACCACCGTCTCCACAAGGTTAGCGTCGAAGTCATCTCGGTTCGCTTCTTCGTGTGTGCCCTTGTTCAGATAGGTCCAGACTAGGTTGGCGGCCGGGATACCGAGAATCCGCTCATAGGCAGCCATCAATACCGGCTTGTTTGCGTGTTGGAAGGTCGCCGCGTCTTCGAGCCGTTTGCGGAGCGCCTCGCAAAGATTGCGTAAGCCAGGCTCCGCCCCGACCCCAGCGAGTTGCAGGTTCAGCACGCCCAAATCGTGGCTGGCCAGCCATCGCCACACCTTCTCAGACAGCATCTCGAGGCCCTGCCGGCATGACGCTAGGGCCTCGCGGTTGTCCAGTGCATCTTTTGACGCGCGGGCCTTCACCACATAGTTCTTGCTCGGGACATTGCCCGTTACGCGAGGTTGGTGGTTGCCGGTGTGGTTGCGGAACAGGTAGACCTGGCAATCGCCACGCCGCTGAGCAGGCAAGTGCTGTTGGATGTCCTTAATGAACTCGTTGCTGTGGCAAGTGACGATAAGCTGTGTTTGAGCGAAATGGTCGCTCTCGAAGATCGTCTCGCGAATGCCGCTGCGGTGGTCGTGGTCGATCGCGTTGATCGCGTCGTCGAACACGATCAGCGGGCTTTGGATGCTTTGGCCTTTGGCGAGCAGGATCGCCAAGCCTAGGCACCGAATGTGGCCTTCACTGAGGATGTGGAGCGCGTCCACGCGAACTCCGGGATTGCCCCGGAATGAGATCTCTATCTTCTGCTCGCCGGTCAGCGGCAGATGGAGTGCCGCAAGCTTGTCAGGCTCCAAATCATTGCGGTTAAACTCGTTGTAGAGGTTCATGGCTGCTTCGTTGAGGCCAGCCATAAGGGTGCCCGGAAGCTGGTTGCGGTAGGTTCGAAGCAAAGCTAGAAAGCGATCGTATGCGGCCTTGATGGGGGCGTCGCGCTCGATGTCACGCGCTTCTTGGGCTACGTCCCGGATGAGAGCCTCGTTATCCACGTCGAAAGCCGCGATACGAGCCCTAGCCGCCACTACACCATCGACAAGCTGCTGGCGCTTCAAATCCTGGGCTTGGACAGACAGTCGGAAGGCGTTCAGCTGATCGCGCTCGGAGATGTTGCGCTGGCGCTCCTCGCGGGCCAACAGAGCGGCCGCGTCTTGCGCCGCCACGCGGTCTGCGACCGCCAAAATCTGATCGAGCGTCACGGCGGCAGCAACGCCGCTCTCTTGGGGCGTTCGGGCGGGGTAAACGGCTGCCCACCAATTTCCGGCGGGCTCAGCTGCCAAGCCGGCAAGGTATCGGCCCACCGGCGTCTCTTGCTCTCCTTGGATCGCAATGAACGCGGCTAGGTTGGCAAGCTGCCGTCGAAGCTCGCGCGACGCAGTGGCAACCTTGCCTTGCGTGGTCTGTCGCTCCGCTTGCAATTCGCCGAGCTCCTTCAACTGTGCCAAGCCAGCTGTGGCCTTGTCGAAAGGGTTGGATTTCACATCCGCCAATGGCGTGTCACACGCCGGGCAGTGATCGCCTTCGGTGGCTTGCAGAGCCAGGAGTGCTGTGTAGAGGTCTTTGAACGAAACTTGGCTGGTGCGAGCCTCGAGCTTGGCGGAGATGCCTATGAACTCTTCTTGGCCTTGGTGCGATGCCTCGAAGGCATTCAGCAGGCCTTCACGCGAAAGGCCGATGGTCGCTGGTGGCACAGCGTTAAGAATGCCTTCGAGCTGCTGCAGTCGACCGGGCGCGTCAGTTGTACCGATAAGTGCCTTGAGTCCTGCATAGGTCATGCCCTCGGAGTGCGTAAGGGCAAGCGCAGCTTCTTCGTTCGCTAGACTTAAGAGAGCTTGCGCCTCGCCATTCACTATCGCTTGATCGGCGGCCAGCGCGTTGCGCTTGCCGGTCAGCGCGAGTTGCTTGGTGGCGGTCAGCACGACCTGCTGGTCGATGGAGTCGTTAAAGTGGCTCACGAACTCGTTGAACTTGTCCATTCCGAACAGTGTGGCGATCAGTTCGGTGCGTTGAGCGGGCGGACGAGCGGCGATTCGGGAGAACGCGTCGATCCGGTTCTTCTCGACGAAGCAGAACCGGAATGTGTCCGGGTTTGCGTTGACCACGACGTCCCGGTTCTGATCGTCGGTCGCCCGCAAGGCTGGTGGCTCAAAACGGCGCGCATGGTGGTTGGCGAGATACGCGCGCCCGTTGATGCGTTTGGCCTCCGCCTCTTCGACCGCACCCAGCAGACCATATTCCAGGCCTTCGCAAAAGCTGGTCTTGCCGCTGCCGTTGGGACCGTAGAAGAGGATGACACGCTTCTGTAGATCAAAGGGTTCGGGCGTCCGAAAGCCTCGAAAGGGGCCGATGGTCATGCTCCGAAGCCGTTTCCATGGCCAGACGCCATCGACCGCTACAGCCGGGATGTCGGGCAATCCGTCGGGCGTTTGGGCTAAGGCCCTGCGGGCGTGATCGACCAAGTAGGCGGACCGCTGGCTGTGCTGACGAACAGTCTGAGCCAGCCCATCAAAGTTGGCCAAGGCAAGGTTTGCCAGTCGTTTTACCTCTGGAGGGGCTTGGGTAGCCGGCAGATGCAGCCAGACTACGAACCGCTCAAAGTCTCGCTTAGCAGATGCCATCTCTCCCCCTTGTATTGGTGTTCAGTGCAGGTTGTCCGCGGCTTGCCAGATGGTGGCGAGCTGGGCGTGACCGTGGGCCTTGGCGTGCGCTGCGGCGGCAAAAGCGGTGTGCAGTGGGGGCAGCACGGCATTGTACGCAGCGACAGCACGTGCGAGACCCTTGCACGGGCCCATGTCCGGGGTCACGTCGCCGACCTTGACGGTGCTCCCGTCCAAGCAGGTTCCACGCCATTGGGCGATGCGGGCGTTCAAGGCGTTCTCCGCCGCTGCTGCATCGGCCTGCGCCCGATCGAGCGAATCGTCGGCGATTGAGATCTGCGACTTGTCGACGCCCATCTGACCAACGATCACCCCAGCCTGGCCCTGCGCAACACCGTTGCCGGTGCCTTCGAGGCGCTGGGCGCGGTCGAGCTTCGCCTGCTCAACGGTCACGGCGTGCTCGTAATAGGCCTGGGCCCGGGGTAGGTGTTCGAGGCGCTGCTGGGCGCTCACGACGAAGTGGTTCAGGCTATCCGTGAGGGCGTTGACCTGGCGGTTGAGCTGATCGATCCCCTGGCCACGTTGGCGCGCGGCGATGATCGGCTGACCGGCCTGATTTAGCTGGGCGACCACCGCGTCGAAATCGGAGGGCTGCCCCTTGGCGAAGTGCTCGACACCGGTTTGGGCTCCGTTGGCCACCGTCAGTTCGATCCCGTCGCCGGTCACCGATCCACTGAAGTTTTGCCCAATCGGCAAGGGCGTTTCCAGGACCGCGAGCGTGATGCTGTTCCCGTCGACCGACCCCGACACGTTGGTGCTGCTCGATGTCAGGGTGCCATCGTTCTTCAGCCCGGCATGGCGGAGCGTGCCGGTGAAGCGATGGTCGGGCGTTTCGGTGATTTGGAGGAGGTCCGCCTGATTGTCGTAGTGGGCCACGTACGACCCGGAAACGGAGCGATCACCGCACCCGGCGAGGAGCAGGGTGCTCCCCACGATCGCCGTCAGGCATGTCGCCAGGCCTCGGCCTTTGCGTTGTTGGTCCTTCATCCCCGCCCCCGATCGCGAATGTTCCTTCCATGTTGTGCGCACAGTATAGCGATAGCGTGCGGCACCCGGATGGGGCGAGCGGGGTGGGACCTGCCTTAATACGCAGATAATCGAACCGTCTCTAACAGTGATAATGCGGTCTCACTGGCTCATGGGACGAGCTACGGCGCTCTTCGCTAGTAAAATCTGCAAGGTCATATGTGCTCCCGAGTACAGTTGTGTCTTACCTGCGAACACCTCGTGAGCCTTCAGAGGACTTTACATGAACGACGACGTACTGGCCTGCTTTCCTGTACACGAGACGAAGCGCGCGGCCGTTAAGGAAGCGCTTGGTGACCTGGAGAGCGTGAGCCTTGGTTTCTGGAGATACCTCGAAGGTGAATCGCAGCATCTCCTTCACAAGCAACTCCTGCATCTCCACGCGTTGCGCGAAGAGGTAATTACGACCGCCTATACCCTCCTGGAGGCCGATGCTGAACTCGTGACCTGCAAGGCCCGAGCTAACAAGGCACTTCGAAATGCGCTGGCGCCAACTGTTGGCCCGGAACAGGACGTCGCGTTGGAGCCGCACCAATCGCCACTCTTGTCGAGACCGGAGAGCATGCGTCTGTACCAAGCATTGAAACTGAACGCGACGGAGGCGGATACGCAAGCCTGGACTCGCATGAGCCGAGATTGGAAGATGCTCCTGTATTCGGTGCGATGCATCCATGACTGCATTTATGGCGCACTTCTTCTTGTGCAGGGGGAGCAAGCAGGGAGGCGTGCTTCGATGGCGATTTGTCTTAAGGCGGATAAGAAGGACAAGCCCAAGCCCAACCGACTGATGCTTGAAAGGCGCGTCCCGGGATATTACGACTGGTTTATGCGGATGAAGGGAATCAGGGACGAGCTCAAGCGGGGCCTGACTGTTGCATCCAACTGGACAGACGGCGAGCATACAATTCTTCTGTCGGAATCCTATCCTGATGGTGACTTTATTGGCAGCAAAAACGTGCGCAGACTGTCGCTGGACTTCGCAGCGGAGTGCCTTCACATGTGCGCCGCCACAACAAATGCGGTGCGTGCTGAGCTTGCAGGCATCCGTGGGCCGACACCGGCCGATACACTACCCAGTGACTGACCGCTATTCGGGCTTGGTGCAGGCCGGTTCGCTCGCTACTCGCTCGCTTTGCAGCATCAACGCGTGGGTGATTGGGGTGGTCTCGCGTGAGTGCAATTGATCTGGGCCTAGCCGTCGGACACCCCAGCGAGTCAAAGTCATCGAAAGCGTTGCGGCGTTGATAGGACCGGCCGCGTCGGAGACGCGGCCAGAGATTGAGCACTCCACGACAAAGCATGGCCCATGCAAGTCGACTTTATCTTGAGTACCTCTCCAGGTGGTCGAGCTAGCTCGGCAATGCAGCGAAGACGGAATTTCTGATCAGATTGGTCGAACGGCGGCTCCGGGCCCAGCAAGCGACGTCCACGGAAATCCAAAAAGAACTTTTTTTGCACTCTGCATTTGCCGGGTCGTATCAGTACGTTACTTTGAACGTGGGTGAATCTTCGGGGCGGTTCTGGCGCCGATCATAGAGCCGCGTCGTGGCGACGCTTGCGTGGCCAAGCCATTCCTGCACTTTCGCGATGTCGGCCTCATGCTCGAGCGCGTTGGTGGCGGCAGTTGCTCGCAGGCTGTGGACCCCGAATCCCTCGACGGCGATTTTTACCTGCTGGGCGTAGCCGATCACGCATTTGTAAACGCCATCGGCGGTAATGGACGCGCCAGTGACACGCAGGGGTTGGAACAGAGGCGCATCCGTTTTCGTACCATGTCCCGCTGCTTCTAGGTAGACGTGCAAGCGCTCAGCACTTGTCGGGTGTAGCGGCACATGGCGCAGTTTGTTGCCCTTGCCGTGAATGCGCAGATGCGGTACGCCGCGCCGGTCGTGAATGTCGCGGACTTTCAGCAGGCACAATTCTTCGCGACGCAGACCGTGGTAGAGCAGCACAGCGAGCAGGGCACGGTCGCGCTTACCCTTGAGAGTGTCTGGATTGGGTGCGTCGAGCAGCACACGGGCTTGATGGTCGCCGAGTGCCGGTGTTTTGCCCTCGTTGCTATTGCCGCGAGGTCTTTTCACGCCAGCGACGGGGTTCCGCAGGACCGCGTTACATTCGCACAGGTAATCGAACAGCGACGACAGCGCGGCGAGCTTGCGCCGGATCGTCGCGCCGGACAACTGGCGAGCCTCAAGGCGTTTTCGCCACGCGAGAACGTGCGCGCGCGTGACGGTGCGAAACTCGTCCGCCTGCGCGATGCCGGTGAATGTCATGAAGTCGCGCAGGTCGATCTGGTACGCGCGCCGCGTACGGGGATTGTCGAGGTTGGCGAACCACTCGGCCTCTGGTGGCACGTTCCCGAGTTGGTGGAATTCTGCGGCGGTCAGCTGACGGGTGTCGGCGCGCGCGATGGGTGTCAGTCTGTTCGGCACGGCTATCTCTGGAGGAGGGTCGGGGAGGCCGTGCGCGCAAATCAGCGGTGAAATCGAAACGTTGCAGGTAGCTGAGTGGCGAAGCACGCCGCAGTTTGCGGCGCACGGTAGCTATTGATAATGTATTTTATCAATAGCGAATCGCTACCAGCGCATCGAATAACTTTGGCGCTCGAAATGCCAGAACGATGAAATGATTTCGCGGTTCATGGACGGCCTATTGGCTCAAGATCGGTAGGGGCCATAGCCGCGGGACCCAATGAAGCTGTTCATCAGAGGGAGGGCTATACGGCGCCTCATTTGTGATGGAAATGGTACAAGTGGCTTCGAGCTTCGCGAGCACGTTTGCCACCTGTTCCTCGCCCGTCACCTTTCCGACAACGACATGGTAGACGGGCGTCTGACAGTTTGCGACCATGCGCACTTCGGCGAGCAAAACACCTTGGTGCGATGTCCCGAAAAAGTGGCTGGCGAGTTCATAACCAATCCCAGGTTGAGCAGGCGGGAGCGTTTGCCGCCCCCCGACAATGTATGAGAGATTGCTGTTCCCACCCAGAATATAAGGCAAGCAAATCGGTTCGAAGTCCCCGGGATCAAGGGAGCAAAGTATTTGACCGTATCCAATCTTCGCTATGAGCCTGCCGAAGCTTTCCGGCACATGCCTGAAGCTTGCTATCAACCGACCGGGATATTTCTGCTCAAATGTCTTGATCCGTTTGTCGTCGGAGATAGAAGTAAGTACCCAAGCTCCCGATTGATCGACATCGTCGGGAAGAGCGAGGAGAGCGCCCGCGATGTTCATGATATAGAACACCATCATGCCGGGGTATTCACTGTATGGAACGGTGATTTGATGATCGGGGTAGCGGGGATCGTTCAACACGATGTTCGTCTTCCGAGCTTTCTTTCTGCGCGTGGGTGCAGCGAAACTCGCGCGTGCGTCTCCCCACAAGTGTCGAGCGACATCTAGTTCAAAGCGCGAAGTTATCTTCGCGCACGCTTCGCAGCTCGCTTCTTTCAATATGTGCACACCACCAAGAAAGAAGGGCAGGATATGCTCGTCAGTGAGCTTGGTTCCCGATCGACCGCAGTAAATGCAGGCTCCCTTGGATCGGATTGTTGTCGGTCCGTGAGTCATAGAGATGGCAGAAAGATCCGAGCGATTGTTGGTAGTCTGCCATGATTTACGTTTGCTGAAGAGATGCGTAGCGTCGGATCGCCGTAGCCCGTCAGCAGGTGCACCTGCTGACGGGCCCTTTGCATGAGCGACGTCAAAGCGGGCGCTAGGGACTATTTCTATTGGGAGCAGTCCAGGTGGATGCCAAACTGCTGGTCCCAAAGTCGTTCCCCCTGCACGAACTTGTTCCAGCGAGCCAGCCACGCATTCCTTGCCGCCTCATCGGTTATCTCTGGCAGTACGCCATCGCGGATATATTCGAGTCCTTGCTTCAGTTCCTCAATAATCGCTGGGGCGGTGTCGTCGCAGAGCACCAGACTCCGAAACTCGTTCGGCACGCGCCAGCGTTTGTCGTATGCGAGCTGGCGCCCTACGGATTTCAGCTTGCCCATGACACCCGCAGCGCGAGGGTCGATATCTGGGCCACCGGCGGCAAGAATTTCTTGTCGGTGCCGCGTGAACGTCGCGGCAGAAAGCGACTGCTCGACAGTGTCCCCAGCCTCGTAACGTGTCCACGTCTGCCTCGCGGCATCTCCAATTGCGGCGGGATCAAATGAACCCTCGACGTTGAGTCCCGCCGTGCACCAGAACCAGTCAATAGCACCGCGCAACGATTCCGGGGTCCACGCGTCCGGATGAGATAAGCCGAGCTTCGCCAGCGTATCAGCGCCGAGAATGATTTCATTTCGGTCGTGGGTGTCAATTGCATCGAGAAGCTCTTTAGCGCGCAGCCGGATCGACGGCGCAACCGCATACTTGCTCTTCCCCTTGTTCATTTTCGCCACGACCTGATCATACTTCTGATACTGGCGAAACTCGTCACCGGTCTTCAACGTAACGAGCAGGCCGCACGCATTGTTCTTCTCGCGGAAGTCTACGTCGCGCACGAAAACATCCTGACGGCTGCTGAGCGCGCGAAGACCGTCGAATGCCTCGCGGGTGCGCTTCATCAGGTTCCGCTGAGCGTTGCGGCTCTTCGTGTCCGTGTGCCACGTCAACTCAAGCAGGTCGGCACTCGTGTGTTTGACGAAGTGATCGACTTCGGCAGGAGAAAAGCCACACGCGGTCAGGGATATCTTTGCCAACTGACCTGCGCACCGCTTTTCAAGCTCGATGTCGGCGAGACCTACGTGTGCGTAGTTCTGGCCGATGGTTGCCGACGCCAGTGGAATCTTCACCGACGCCATTGCGATCCATAATCCGCTGGCCTGCTCAACCCAGTACCGTACCTCCATTTGTGCACCGGTGAGAGGACTATTGACGTAGGTAACGGTCGGCTTGCTTTTTTGACTGGAAAAGCGGCCGAGTGACATTTGTACCAGCCGGTTTCCGTGGCGGGTTTGATGCGGTCCAAGCGGTCCTTTGACGAGGAGAGTGTCGATCATGGCTGCAAAAAGCGAGTGTATTTTGGTGACGAGCAGTGCGGTCGCGCGACGCTTAGTCTGGATTGAGCGCGCATCCGAGCAGGGCGATTGGAGCAAGCGACTGCCGTGTGATCGGTGGATGCGGCCGACAACTTTCTGGCGAAAAAGTTGACGAGTGCCGATGCGAGCTTGATGCCAGTTCGCCTGCTCGGTGAGCATCGGGGGCGTATCTATGGGCTGAATCGTGCGGATCATGGCTGCAAAAAGTGAGTGTATTTTGAGCATTCGGCGTACGGCTACTTTTAACGCTGGTCATACGCCGCCCTTATGACCGCGTATGTCGTCAATAGCCGTTTCGGCAGATGGTGTTCCGCCAAGGCGCGGGCACGCACCTTGGCTCGCCGCACGGGCACGGCGGTTCAAAGAACCACCCAAGGCCAACTCGAACCCATTTGCGGGGATGTGGCAAGACGAGCCTCAGATTGTGTCGTGACATCTGCCGGAAACGGATGTGGCCCAGTGCATAGGACGAGCTGACAAAGGCGGAGCACGACACCCCCAGTCCGAGGGAGAAGGTGTGGGATCCCATGCAATCGGGAAGATCGCGTTGCCACACATGTCGTTGATGAAAAAACTCCGTGATCGCCATCTCAGCCGAGTACACACATGTTGTCAGCGATTTTGGGGGGCGCTGAAATTCGACCAACATTGCTCCGATCAAGAACATCAACGGTTGTTCGGAACGAAGCTTTGCGTCTTGGCCGAAATCGAACGGGATCACGCTAAACCGGTTGCGACAGACGTCGTCGAGTTCATTTGACGAAATTTCGCGTTCTTCGCCGGTCGCAAACATTTTCTTGTTCATCGTTATCGCCTTATTGAAAGAGATTTCTCGTGTTCGTTTTTGCTATATGACAGTATGCGTTCGGACAAAAGCGCCGTAGAAATGGCGCTGGATCACAGTCGTATGAGCCACAGCGACACCGTGGAGTGGTGAGCCAGTCCAAAGACAGCTTTTTCCAACGCTTGGGCGCGGGAAGATAGATGATCAGTTCATCGACAGCTCGGTAGTGAGCGCCCACGAAATCGGCATCTTGTGCCGCCGTCCACAGTTGGAATTCGCATCGAGTTTCGCGTGGCAGATTGAAGCAAAAGGGCTCGTCGAGGTGCGCTAGCGACGGCATCCATTCATGGCGCCTATGCTGGAACGCGACCATTGCCTCCAAGACCAGTTTTTTTGCGCATAGCTTGTCCTTCGGCGCGGGTTTAAATCGAAACGGTGATCCTGCCAAAGTGACCCTGAAGACGCAGCGTCGGAGCAAGCTTGCGTCGCGGTCACAATCGAGCAGGCCCATCTCGTCGTTAGGGAACAAGGAGTACTGATCGTGGTTCTGGGCATCCTTCGTTGCCATTTCTTCACTCCATTTCCGGAGTAACGGGTGCATTCAAGGCGGCGACAAATGCACGCGCGTTGAGCAGGAAGCCGCTGCGTGTGGCGAGAGCCTGCGCCGCGAGCATCATGTCCAGATCGATCGTTTTGTAGGCGGTGATGCGATTTTGTTGGTACGCAGGCTGCGGTAGTTCGAGAGCCGTCACTCTCTTCGAAAACGTGGACCCACCGATGGCGAATCGCGGGTAAGCCTGCGCCTTGCGGACGAGCGGACTATTGATGCATGCCCGCGCGCGCTCGGCCAGAGCGAGGATTTCTGTGTCGAGCGCCTGTACGTCGACCTGCTTTGAATCGTAGGGCGCGCTATGCGCGCGAGGGCGCTCAATCAGAAAGCGAGAGAGAGGTTTCTTCAAGGGTATCTCCGATAGATAACAAGAGCGCTCGATGGATCGAGCGAGGTCAAGGCCCGTTTGGAGGCCTGCTCAGGTTAGGTTTCGGAGATCAATACGCCGACTCCCCCTAACCAGATCAATTAGGGGGAGTTGACATCGGAGGGATTTTGTGGGGTTGGGGGTTGGCCAGAACTTTGCCTGAGCCTTATCTGGCCTAGACATCGAGATCGATTCTGTCGTTTGTGCGCGCTACCATCCGGTCCCGTTATCGAACGGTGTGCCCTTGCGCGAGCGGCGCAGGGCTGGCGCTTGCTTGCCGGACGAGTATTGAGCGAGCGACTGCCATTGAAAGTCGGCGACTAGGTGCGGGATTTCTTCGTCCGATTTCGGGAGCGTGTCTCCGAAGTCGGCGCGAGTGAGTTCGGTGTCTAGCGCTCTGAAAACGTGTTGTTTTCTTCGTGCGGCATCGCGGGGTTCTTTATCGCGCAGGGATCTCCTGAAATGCAGGAAGGTCGCGGCGAGCCTCTTGAACTCCTCCATGTCAGCCTCACGAATGAATCGAGGCAGCGCATTTTCTGGCAGAGTGAATGGGTTACCCGCCATCACAACGAACGCTGCCCAGTAATGAGACGCCGCGAAGTACTTCCCCCAGCTTTCGCCAATCTTGCGAAAGTCTCCGCGTCGCTCGTGAGGGGCAACTTGCACTTCATAGAGTGGAGCATTGTCGACGAGGTACTGCGACTCGCTCAGACTGAGGCGGGCGGATTTCCTCAGAAAATGCATCTGATGACAGATGTAGAGCGAGGCGCCTACCTTGTAGGGGGCTACGGACTTTTTAAACAGGTCGCTGATCAGCTTACGAAAGCGCATCTCTGGCAGGAACGGGTATGTCGCTGATTCCGGTGCCGGAGTCCGGTAATCGTAGCCTGGGTCTGCTTCCAACAGGCGACGATATCTCCGCAACGCTTGATCTAGCATCGGGTCGATGTCCCAACCATCGTGAAGGTCGCGTGGTGAGTCGGTTTGGCGCGGCGGTTGACGGTCACCCCCTCGGTATATCCGTTGCTCGTCTTCTGATGGCACAAGACGTACGGGAGGCGCGATCATATACAGAAGAAAATCGATAGCGTCCTTCTTCTTGGTCGTGGTGGGAGAACTGTCAGGCGGAGGTAAGTCGCATTCGTCTTCGCCCCAGGCAGAGGCCGCAGAAGTTTGCCGAGGTGGCTGCCCTGCAAGGGTTCGGGCGCTTGTCGCTTCCCATTCCGCGGCCGGAGACATTGATATTTCGAGCTTCGATGATTGTCCGTTCTTCTTCATATTCGCTTCTCGTTGATGCGATGTGTTGAGGTCTCGCCATTGCGATCGTTATTATTCGCTTACAGCCGTGTCCGGCAGCGGCACGGACAGCGTGCCTCCGGTGGTCGCGTGATCGGGCAACACGAAATCCGCCCACATCTGCATCATGGCAACGCGCTCGGTCATGTAGTCGGCGCGGTTATAGGCTGCGCGCACGCGGTTGCGTTCCACATGCGCGAGTTGGCGTTCGATCACGTCCGCGCGCACGCCGCGATTGTTCAGCCAAGTGCTGGCGGTCGAACGGATGCCGTGCGGCGTGAAGCGGCCACCGTAGCCCATGCGTTCGAATACGACGTTCGGCGTCGACAGGCCCATCGGTTTATGAATGCTGCCGAGGCTTGGGAATAGGTAGGCCGAGCCGAAGGACAGCGGCTTCAACTCTTCTAGTGCTCCGAGCGCCTGTCTGCTGAGGGGAACGACGTGAGGGTCGCGCATCTTCATGCGCACGGCCGGAATTACCCATACAGCGTTCTCAAGGTCGAATTCCTCCCAGCGGGCTTGTACGATCTCGTTCTTGCGAACGAACGTGAGGAGCATGAGCAGAATACAAAGCTTCGTCGCCGCAGCGCCCGTATCGGCGTCAAGTCGTTCAACGAATTCATGCACCTCATCCTCACGCAGCGGCTCGTGGCTTACGTGGGGCGGCACGTCTGCCCATCCTTGCAAGACCCGAGCAGGATTGGCTTGAACCTTTAGCTTGCGCATCGCGTGGTCGAATACCTGCACTGCTGTTTGCCGGACGCGCTCGGCGGTCTTGACGCCGCGTTCGCGGCGAACCGCTTCGAGGACATTCAGGAGTGCCCGCGCGTCGATCTGTTCGAGCGGCACATTACCGATGTTCGGATTGAGGTCGCGTCGGAGATACAGGCTATGTGCTGCCCGCCACGGTTTGGAGCGCAGTTCGACCTTGCTGTCATACCAGTGTTTGGCCGTAGCCTCGAAGGTATCGCCGAAAGACGCTTGCAACTCGAGCTTTTCGAGCCGCTTCTGAGTTGCCGGATCGATGCCGCTGGCTAGTAGCTGTTTGGCCTCCCGATTTCGCCCGCGAGCTTGGGAGAGCGTCATGGCAGGATATTGCCCGTGGACGATAGTGCCTCGTCGGCCGCCGATCCGATAGTCGGATCGCCATGACTTCGTGGTCTTGGTGACGTATAGATAAAGGCCGTCGCCGTCGGGCCGTTTGAGAGGCTTGCCGTCCGTAAAGGCACGGGCGATTTCCAGCGCTGTAAGAGCCATTTGCTTCGTTCAACATGGAAGTTTTCGATGTTGAAACGATACCGAGTTGCTCGGAGGCTGTGTGGGCTAAATAACTTTGGCAAAACTCCGCAGATTTAAATATAGTAGGTGACAGATATAGTAATAGGGAGCAGATCTATGACGGAAAGAGTTACGAGACGAGACTTCGACCAGCTCAGCGAGCGAAGGCGGCAGGCGATGCTCATGCTTGACGAGGGCATCTCACAAGCTGACGTCGCGCGGGAACTCTCGGTAAGCCGGCAAACTGTATCCCGCTGGGCGCGCTTGAAGGAGGAGTATCCGGATGATGAGCCTTGGCGCCGGCGAAGGTTGGGGCGGCCGGGTGGTTTAACGAATGAGCAGAAAATAAACTTGGCGAAGCGTCTCATAGACAACTACGTACGCGGGCTCGGACCGCAGCGAGGCAAGTCCTCGCCCAAGAAAGCTCGCTGGACGCTTGCGCGCGTGGCTCGAATCATGGAGGCCGAGTTCGGAGTCTCGTACAGTCTGACTTGCGTGAGGAACGCGTTGATCAGCCTAGTTGGCGACGACCAATGGCTGCTATCCCGGGTGAGATTTTGGGCTCGTCTAATTGAACTGGTTTATCCGGAGTGGGCGGGACGTGTTCTCGCGGTAGACTCGAACGGAGGTTGGGAGCTGGACTCGAAAGTAGTCTGGGCGCTGAGAGGGCGGTTTCCGTCACAACGATTGACCGTTGGCGGGGATCCTGGCTATCCGGAACTGCGTCCTGCCCAGAGGTAAGATCGCACCGGCACTACGAGAAGAAAGGCGACTATGAACGACAGGAATCATACTGAGGATGTGCTGGTTGCATGGGCATCGCTGACCGCAGAGATGCTTACGGCAGACTCGGTTCGCGCAGTAGAAAGAATCGCCCACGACGATCGCGGGCGCATCGATCTGCCGTCCCACGCGGGAGTGTATGCGTTCTGGTGGATCGGTGATCGTGGGCAGCTCTTGAACGCAAATCGACACATCATTCTGAAGGGTCCAGGGGGCGGCGATGTCGATGTCTACTACCATGACTGGTGGCCAAGCGACGCTCCGTATCCGTGTTTGTATGTCGGCAAGAGCACGGATTTGAAGACGCGCTTCAGTCAGCACCTGATGCGAGGTACTAGCGGCCGCGCGCATCCAGTGATGGCTGGAAACCGAAAGGCCGAGCCGCGTACGACGTCATGTCAAATGCGATTTGGTATTGAGCACGTCTTCCCTACTGAAACCAACCCGCTTTCGCTCATCAAAAAATGCGTCGGTTTTTCCTACTGTGATGGGTTCGCGGACAACGCGGTTGCCGAGCGCTTTTTCGCCGAGGACAGGCTGGTCGGGCACCTAAGACCCTGGTTCAATGTTGATTCCGAACGTTGATTCGAAGAGTACAGGGTGCCCAACGATCAGGGGAGATTCGGCATTGTCCAAAAGCCTGGGTCGCCTTCCGATGAGAAGATGGCGGCAGGCTTGGCACAGCTTATCGCAGCGGGCGCTGCGTTTCAAGGATCTTGGCGGCATTCTCTGCGTTCCCATTTATGATCTCGTGCATTGCGGCGAGCATTGCCGCAGTGTATCGCGTCGATGGGTCAGGCGATCCTTCGAACCGAGCCCGAGCGTTTTCCGCGATCTGCTCGAGAAGGGCGTTTCGGCGCGCTTCGGGCAAGACGTAGCATACGGCGTCAGCGAAGACGAACATCGCTTCGATAACCGCTCCGACCGCACCGAAAGCGCTCAATCCTTTATTCGCCTCTTCTGCGGTCTCGATGAAGGGCTGAGCCATCTCGTTAAATGCGTGCAACTCGACATCGCCCATTCGGCCGGCGGCTTGGCGGGACTCGTCCATAGCGACGCCAAGGTCGTGCTGTAGGCGTTCCGGATGCGGGTTGCTTATAAGAAGGCATGTTGCGAGGGCGTTGTAGACGACATGCCGCCGAGTGAGTTCGTCGGTGCGTTGACGCAGCTCTCCAATGATCGTTCCTTGTTCTTCGACAAGAGAACGTAGTTGTTCTAGGTCACCCATGCTAATCCCGGTAGTGCGCTTAATTTCGCTGGTTGCTCGCGGTAATGCCCCATACGTACGAGGGACGCATTTTAGCGCTCGATTTTCGCACGAAGCGGTTCTGGATGCCTATCGAACGCACAGATCGTGCGATCCTCTGCCTCCAGCTTACGGGCGGAAAAGTCGCCACCGACCAGCTAAGTTCGGATCGCTGAAGGTCCTTTGATTGGGGGGCTAAATTTGAATGTAAGGCCGACGGGGATTCCGCGTCACGTCGTCGGATAGGCCAAGCACCGTTACCACAATCCAGCGTGCTTGCATACGCGGCGCCCCTTCCAAAGAACCCGGAGGTTTCGGATTCGCTCGATGGTTGAAGTGCGTTGGGACATGAGATCGTTGATGTACTCGGGGAGTAACGCTCGGGGGATTGCCGGACGATTAAGCGAGAAACGCGCGACGCGCCATGATAAACCGTCTCCAAGAGGTTTCCGTAGTCGATGACCAGTGATTCCCAATGCGGGCGCGGCAGACAACGATTTTGAGGTGAGTCGAGGAGAGCGCTTGTCGGGGCCATGACGGTATACTAGCCGCAGAAAATGGCCGTATACCGTCAGAAATACCGTCACGAAATCGTAGATCTAGCGAGATTTGGCGATACAGTAGTAGACGGTAAGTTCATGAAAAATTAAATCATTTCAACGGTTTAGAGTCATCCTGAGACGCCCCGAGCATCCGCTCCACATACCGCGCAATCAAATCGACCTCGAGATTGACCTTGGCGCCGGCCTTCACGTTCTTAAGCGTCGTTACCTCGACCGTGTGCGGGATCAGATTGATCGAGAACTCGCAGCCGTCCGCTCGATCGTCGATGCTATTGACCGTCAAGCTCACGCCATTCACGGTGATCGAGCCTTTATAGGCGAGGTAGCGCCCGATA